>Ga0182009_10000121_pt1 | contig 13642 bp, 9 predicted proteins | sample Sormic07211187_1_FD_161052 | JGI IMG/M metagenome (GOLD analysis project Ga0182009, IMG submission 161052) | Bulk soil microbial communities from the field in Mead, Nebraska, USA - 072115-187_1 MetaG | ecosystem: Environmental > Terrestrial > Soil > Agricultural land > Bulk soil | place: USA... | reverse complement strand
GTGCTGGAGGCGCTCGCCGCCCTGTCGTCGTCGCTCCCCGTGGTCCTGCCGGTCCATCCGCGCACGGCGGCGCGGATCGAGTCGATGGGGGCGGCGGGAGCGGCTCGTCACTCGGCGCGGCGGCTCCTGGTCGTCCCGCCGCTCGGCTATCTCGATTTTCTCGGACTCATGGAAGCGGCACGCCTCGTGCTCACGGACAGCGGGGGCGTCCAGGAGGAGACCACGGCGCTCGGAGTACGCTGTATCACGCTCCGCGACACCACGGAGCGTCCGATCACCATGACCGAAGGCACCAACCGGCTCATCGGAAGCGATCCGGCGTCCATTCTGCCCGCCGCAAGCGAGGCGCTCGCGGCCGGACCCATCGAAGCGCGCATGCCCGCGCTCTGGGACGGCTATGCCGGAGAGCGCATCGCCGCCGTCCTCGCGCGGCAGCCGGCTTCGGGATCCAGCGAACGCCGGGAGAAAACGTCCCCGGCCACGGTTTGACAGTGGGCGGCAACCGCGTTAAAATCTAAGGCTGGACTGCAGTTGCCTGTTTTGGACGAGGGCGCTGCGCGCCGATCGAAAGGGACCCCATGACCGGCATTGGCCGTTTCCACCAAAATTGGAAGACCGGGCGGAAGATCCGGGGAAGAGCGTGGCACAGGTCTGTCCTGACGCTTGCGATCGCCGGGCTCCTGTCGGCCGTCCTCGCCGGGGCGGCAGCGGCCCAGGGCTCCCGTCTGCCGGCGCCCTCCGGGTCGCAGGAAGAGCCCTACCGCGTCGGCAAGGGGGACGTCATCCGCGTCGACGTGCCGGGACACACCGACATGAGCGGCTCGTTCACTGTCGCCGACGATGGAACCGTCACCGTTCCCAACCTGGGCACGATCCGCGTCCAGGGGAGGACCGCGAGCGAAATCCGGAGTGACCTTGGGCGCCGCGTCTCGCTGATCGACCGCAGCTCGCCCCCGGTCACCGTGACCGTGGCCGAGTTCAAGAGCCGGAAGATCTTCGTTTTGGGCGCCGTGCTCCTGCCCGGCATCTACGCGTTCGCGGAGATGCCGACGGTGTGGGACGCCATTGCCGAAGCCGGCGGCCCGCTGGACGACGCCAACCTGAACGCCGTGGAGCTCATCCCCGGCGACGCGGCCGGGGGCCGGAAGACCGAGACGATCGACATCGCCAGCGCCATCCGCGAGAGCCGCACCGAGACCCTGCCGCGCCTGAGGCCCGGGGACACCGTGCGCGTGCCGCGGGGCCAGAACGCCACCAGCGTGCTCCTGACGGGTGCCGTGCTGCGCCCCGGTCCGCTCCCGTACGATCAGGCCCCCGACCTCGTCACCGCCGTGGTGCGGAGCGGCGGCGTCGCCGCCGACGCGGACCAGAATCAGGTGCAGGTGATCCGGCAGTCGGGTGACCGATCGATGCGGATTCGGGTCAATCTCAACAAGTACTTCGAGAAGGGCGATGCGTCGTCCAATCCTCACCTGGAGCCCGGGGACACCGTGTTCATCCCGCGGAAGGAAGGCACCTCGATCTGGGTCCACCTCGCACAGATGAGCTCCGTCATCTCCCTGGTCGCGTCCATCATCGCCCTCTCCAGGCATTGAGCCGAGCATGAGCGCCGCCGAGCAGGAAAAGGGACTCGTTGTCGACACCCGCGAGATCGTGTGGAAGGCCAAGCGGTACAAATGGCTCGCCCTCCTCCCGATCGTCGGCGCGCTCTGCGCGGCCTTCCTCTACCTGAACGTGGCGCCGAGCGTCTACGAATCCTCCGTCGTCATCTCGATGGAAGACCCCACGCGCGTTTCCGAGGGCATGGAGCGCCTGGTGCGCCCCAGCGATCAGCAGGAAGATCTCGTCCAGAAGATGGCTCGGGTCCGAAGCCGCGTCTTGAACCGCACCTTCCTCACGGCCATCAGCGACCGGTTGGCGCTCGGACGCGATCCCAAGCTGGTATCGATCTCGACGGCCGCGGCACGCAAGTATCCCGGCATCACCCCCGAGGAGTACGCGACCCGCATCGCGGTCTCCACGCTGGCCAAGCGGATCAACGTCCTTCCGGTCGGCTCGACCTACATCCGGCTCGCCGTGAAGGACCCCCAGCCCGAACAGGCGCGGCGCCTGGCGACCGCGGTCGGCGAGGGCCTGATCGAGGAGACCCGGAAGAGCGAATTGGAGCGGACCCAGGCGCGCGGGGAGTTCAGCCAGGACCAGATCGCGGTCGAGCGCGAAAACCTCCGCCGGGCCGAGGACGCCTACCGCGCCGCGGCGACGAGGGTCGTGGGCGCGACCATCACGACGGGATCGGTGGACCCCGGCAACGTGGAGGCGATCCGCGAGCTGGCCGACGCCGCGGACAAGGAAGCCGACCAGGTCTCCGAGCGGATCCGGACCGACAAGCAGACCTGGGTCGACCGGATGGGTGGGGCCCGGATGCCGGACCTGCGCACCGGCCGCACGGCGGAGCTGGAGTCGCGGCTCTCCGGCCTCGAGGCCAGCTACGGCGTGGCCGCGGCGCGCGGCACGTCGCAGGGGGACGCCTCGGGCCAGTCGCTCCTCCAGCAGATCGGCGGGGCGCGCCAAGAGCTCCTCTCCGAGTACGAGAACGCCGCGGGCTCCCTCCAGGGGAACATCCCCGACGACGCCAAGCAGATCGCCGCCGGCGTCGCCCTCGACCGCTCGATCCTCAATTCGCTCCGCATGCGCAAGAAACGGCTCAGCTCCATGGTCGGCTCGTACGTCAGCAAGGCCCGGAGCGCTCCCGCCTCGCAGATGGAGCTGGACGGGCTCAAGGCCGAGATGCAGAAGCATCAAGATCTGCTCGCCACGCTGGAGAAGGAAGCGGCCTCGTCGCGGATCAGCGAAGCGATGGAAACGAGCCAGCTCTCCTTCCGGATCGAAGTCGTCGAGCCGCCCGTGCTGCCGCTCAAGCCGGTGTGGCCCGACAAGCTCAAGGTGATCCTGGGCGCGCTCCTCCTGGGGCCGCTCTTCTCGGTCGGCATCATCCTCGGCGCCGAGCGCGTAGGAGCGATCCTCCGCACGGTGGAGCAGGCCGAGGAGGAGATGGGAACCAAGGTGATCGGGACGATCCCGCGCATCGAGGGGTGGTCCCGCCCCGGCTCCTTCCTCGAGAACAACTGGGCGCCGCTCTCCATCCTGGCCATCGTGATCCTGACCGCGCTGGTGTCCGTGACGTACACGAGCCTCAACTCGACCCGCCACGCCGCGACGACGAGCGGCGAGCTGCGCCGGTAGGGTTCCCCGTGCCCAAAGAAGCGCCGCGCAGCCTCTTCACCGAATTCAGCACCGACGCGCCCTACGTGACCGAGGCGCGGCGGCTTCTCCAGTCGCTGATGCGCCAGCACCGCGGGCCCGCCTGCCGCGTCTACATGGTCTCCAGCGCGGGCCGCGGCGAGGGGAAGAGCACGATCTGCGGGCTGCTCGGCATCGTTGCGGCGCGGATCTTCCACCGGCACACGCTCATCATCGACGCCGACATGCGGCGGCCCACGATGCACCAGCTCCTGGACCTCTCGCAGAAGCCGGGTCTCTACGAGATCCTGCACGGCACGGCCAGCCTGGACCTGGCGCGCCGGCCGACGACGCTACCGCTCCTGCACGCGATCCCCAGCGGGAAGCCGGGGTCGCACGTGAGCGATTCCTACGACGACGAGGGCTTCGAGAAGCTCCTGCAGTCGGTGCGCCCCAGCTACGACCTGATCTTCATCGACGCGGCGCCGATCGTGCCGGTCGTGGAGCCGATCATGATGGCGGAGCACGTGGACGGGATCCTGCTGGTCGCCATGGCCGGCCGCACCCCGATCACGATGATCCGCCGCATGCGCGGCATCCTGACGCCCGTCGCGAGCAAGGTGGCCGGCGCGATCGTGAACAACGCCACGGAAGGGCTGCCGTACTATTACGACTACAGCTACTACGGATACAAACCGCTCCTGTCCCGGCGCGATCGGAATAAGGTGGGGGGTCCGACCGCTCCGAGCGCCGATGTCCAAGCGAACGGCGATGGAGCCGCAACACCCCACGCGGCGTCCTCCCCCGCGCCACCGGCGCACGCCGCGAAACCCAAGCCCAAGGAGTAACTCTCATGTCGCCCCGCAAGCGGTCCGGAACGGCCGCATCGCGTCTTTCCGCTCGCCTGGAGAACCGCAGCGCACGCATCGGCGTCATCGGACTGGGCTATGTCGGCCTGCCGCTGGCCGTGGAATTCGCCAAGGTGGGCTACCGCGTCACGGGCTTCGAGATCGATGCCAAGCGCGCCTCCACGCTGAACCGGGGGATCTCCTACATTCAGGACGTCGCGACCGGCGACGTGCGCGGGCTGGTGCGCGAGGGAATGCTGCAGGCCACCCTCGACTTCGACGCGCTCGCCAAGATGGACGTCGTCGACATCTGCGTGCCCACGCCGCTACGCAAGACCAAGGACCCCGACGTGTCCTACATCGTCGCGGCCGTGAAGGACATCGCGCCGCGCCTGAAGCGCGGGCAGCTGGTCGTGCTGGAGAGCACCACCTACCCGGGCACCACCGACGAGCTCGTGCTCCCGCTGCTGGCGGAGGGGGGCCTGACGGTGGGGAAGGACTTCTTCCTCGCCTTCTCGCCCGAGCGCGTCGACCCGGGCAACGAGAAGTACCAGACCAAGAACATCCCCAAGGTTGTGGGCGGCGTCACGCCCGAGTGCACGCGGCTCGTCGCGCAGTTCTACGGGGCCGTCATGGATTCGATCGTTCCGGTCGGCTCCACGCGCGTGGCCGAGATGGTGAAGCTGCTCGAGAACACCTTCCGGAGCGTGAACATTGGGCTGGTGAACGAGCTGGCGCTCATGTGCGACCGGATGGGCATCGACGTCTGGGAGGTCATCGACGCCGCGAAGACGAAGCCGTTCGGGTTCATGCCCTTCTATCCCGGACCGGGACTGGGGGGCCACTGCATCCCGATCGATCCCTTCTATCTCTCCTGGAAGGCGCGGGAGAGCGGGTTCGAGGCGCGCTTCATCGAGCTCGCGGGGAACGTGAACGGCGGGATGCCGCACCACGTGACCAAGCGGGTGTCGGAGGCGCTGAACTCCGTGCGGAAGCCGCTTCGCGGCTCCAAGGTGCTCGTGGTGGGGGTGGCCTACAAGGCCGACATCGACGACGTCCGCGAGTCCCCCTCGCTGGACATCATGGAGATCCTGGAGCGCGAGGGGGCGCGGGTGACGTACGCCGATCCGTACGTGCCCTCGCTGCGGCACAACGGCTCGATGATGCACGCGAAGTCCCTGACGCCGGCGATGATCCGCGCTGCCGACTGCGTCGTGATCGCCACGGCGCACAAGAACATCGACTTCGCGATGATCGCGAAGCACGCGAAGACGATCGTGGATTCGCGCAACGCCTTGAAGGGACGCCGCACGCGCGGCGTCTTCAAGCTGTAGGCCCGCGCATGGGACGCTACCTGGTCACCGGCGGGGCCGGATTCATCGGCTCCCACATTGCCGAGCGCCTTCTCCGGGACGGCCACGAGGTCCGCATCCTGGACAACCTGGCCACGGGGAAGCGCGAGAACGTGGAGGCGATCCGTCCCGCCGGACCCGGGCGGCTGGAATGGCTGGAGGAGGACGTGCGCGACCTGGCCGCGTGCCGGCGCGCGTGCGCCGGCGTCGAGTACGTCCTCCACGAGGCCGCCCTCGGCTCGGTGCCGCGCTCGGTGGAGAACCCCGGCGAGACCACCGCGGTCAACGTCCTCGGCACCGTGAACGTCTTCCAGGCGGCGCGCGAGGCCAAGGTGCGCCGCGTGGTCTGGGCGTCGTCTTCCTCCGTGTACGGCGACACGCCGACGCTTCCCAAGCACGAGCAGATGCCGCTCTCCCCGCGCTCGCCCTACGCGGCGGGGAAGCTCGCGGGCGAGGAGTTCGCGCGGGTCTTCGCGGGAACGATGGACCTGCCCGTGGTCTCGCTTCGGTATTTCAACGTGTTCGGCCCGCGCCAGGATCCCGACTCGCAGTACGCGGCGGTGATCCCGCGCTTCATCCGCGCCCTCGTGGAGGGGAAGCGCCCCACCGTCTACGGGGACGGGGAGCAGAGCCGCGACTTCACCTACGTCGACAACGTGGTGCAGGTGAACCTGGCCGCCTGCGGGAAGGGCCCCGGGCGCGGCGAGGTCGTGAACGTCGCCTGCGGCGACCGCTACACCCTGAACGACCTCTTGCGCTGCCTCGAGAAGATCCTCGGCGTCAAAGCCGATCCGGAGTACCTGCCGCCGCGCGCCGGCGACGTCCGGCATTCCCAGGCCGCCATCGACCAGGCCGTGAGCCTCTTCGGCTTCCAGCCCACGGTCGGCTTCGAGGACGGCCTGGCGCGCACGGTGGAGCACTTCCGGCGTGCCGACTGAGTCGTCCGAGGCGCTGGAGACGCGCGCCGGAGCGGAGACGCTCCGGGTGGAAGAGGTCGCGCTGGACGACCCGCGGTGGGACGGCTACCTCCGCTCGCATCCCGACGCGACGATCTTCCACCGCATGGCCTGGCAGCGCTCCGCCGCGCGCACGTTCGGGTATCGCTTCCGCGGGCTCCTCGCGCTGCGCGACGACCGCCCCGCCGGCGTCCTCCCGCTCTTCCAGGTGCCCGGCTTTCCCGTCGGAACGTCGCTCATCTCCACGCCGCTCGCGGTCTACGGGGGCGTGGTCGCGGACGACGACGCCGCCGGCGCGGCGATCCGCGGGGCCGCGCGCGCGATGGGAGAGACGATCGGCGCGCGCTACGTGGAGCTGCGCGGCGGCATGCGCTTCGACGGGCTGCCGGTCAAGGACCTCTACGTCACCTTCCGGCGGCCGATGGTCTCCAGCCACGACGCCAACTTCACCGCCATCCCGCGCAAGCAGCGGACCAGCATCCGGGCGGGGCAGAAGCGCGGCCTGACGCACCGGACGGGCGGCGCCGAGCTGCTCGACCGCTTTTACCCGATCTATTCCCACAGCGTGCGCAACCTGGGCACGCCGGTGTTCCCGCGACGCCTCTTCTCGATTCTCATGGAGGAGCATCCCGACGAGAGCGGCATCCTCCTCGTCGAGACCGACGGACAGTTCGTCGCCGCCGTGCTCTCCTTCTTCGACCGCGGCCAGGTGCTCCCGTACTACGCCGGCACGCTGCGCGGCGCCTACCGCTACTCGGCCAGCGACTACATGTACTGGAGCCTCATGTGCCACGCCGCCGACCGCGGCTGCACGGTCTTCGATTTCGGCAGGAGCAAGCGCGACACGGGAGCGTTTCACTACAAGCGGCACTGGGGCTTCGACCCGACGCCGCTGGCCTACCAGTACGACCTGGTCCGGGATCGAGCCATTCCCGACCTGAGTCCGCGGAACCCCCGGTTCTCGCTGGCGATCCAGGCCTGGAGGATGCTGCCCCTGCCGGTCGCCGAGCGGATCGGCCCCGCGATCGTCCGCTACTTTCCGTGAACATCCTGTACCTGGCGCACCGGATCCCCTATCCGCCGGACAAGGGGGACAAGATGGTTTCGTACCACCAGGTGCGGCACCTGGGGGCGCGCCATCGCCTGCACCTGGTCTGCTTCGCCGATGACCGCCGCGACCTGGTCCACGCCGACGTGCTGCGCGAGTTCTGTGCATCGGTGGACGTGGTCTACCGCTCCCCGCGCCGCGCGCGGCTCGAGGGTCTGCGGGGCCTTCTGGACGGGCGCGCGATCTCGGTCGCGGCGTTCGACAGCAAGGCGCTCCGGCGCGCGGCGGCGGAGCGGCTGCGCGGCGCGGACATCGTGCTCGCCTTCTCCTCGGTCATGGCGCAGTACGTGCCGGCGGGGGACTGGAGGCCGCGCGTCATGGATTTCGTGGACGCCGACTCGGAGAAGTGGCGGCTCTACGCGTCGCGAAGCCGCTGGCCCGCCTCCTGGCTGTACGCGCGCGAGGCGGACCGGCTCGGACGCTTCGAGGAGGCGGTGGCGCGCTCGTGGGACCAGTCGCTCTTCGTCTGCGAGCGCGAGGCCCGCGTGCTGCGGGAGCGCGTCCCCGGCGTTCCGGTGGGCGTGATCCCGAGCGGCGTGGACCTCGACTACTACGCGCCGCCGCCCCGCGCGGCTTCGGGGAACGGCGCGGGTCCGCATCACGAGCGGGTGCCGCGCCTGGTGTTCACGGGGATGATGGACTACTTCCCGAACGTGGACGGGGTGCGCTGGTTCGCGGCCCAGGTCTTTCCGCGGGTGCGCCAGGCGCTGCCCAACGCCCGCTTCACCGTGGTCGGGAGGAACCCCGCCCGCTCCGTACGCGCGCTCGCGTCGGTGCCGGGGATCGAGGTGACCGGCGCGGTGCCGGACGTGCGCCCCTACCTCGCGGCCGCCGACGTCGCCTGCGTGCCGCTGCGCGTCGCGCGCGGGCTGCAGAACAAGATGCTCGAGGCGATGGCGATGGGGCTGCCGGTCGTGGCGACGACGCCGGCCTACGAGGGGCTGGACGCGCCCGAGGGCGCGGGCATCGAGGTGGCCGACGATCCCGGCGTCTTCGCCGAGCGGGTCGTGGGATTCCTCCGGGACGAGCCCCGCCGGCTCGAGGCGGGCCGTCGCGCCCGCGCCCACGTCGAGGCGCGCCATCAGTGGGCGGCCCACGGCGCCGCGCTGGAAGCGCTCCTCGAGGGGCTGGTCGCGTCGCGGCCCAAGCCGGGACGGCGAGAAGCGGTATCATGAGAGGCGCGATCGGACCGCGGCCCCTCCATGCCCGGCGCCGGACCGTCGCATCCACCCGGAGCCACGCCTGATGTGCGGCATCGCCGGAATCGTCGAGCTTCGCGGAGCCGTCCCCGACCGGGGAACGCTCGAGCGCATGGCCACGCTGCTCGCCCATCGCGGTCCCGACGAGCAGGGGATCGCCGTGATCGGACAGGCGGGGCTTGCCCATCGCCGCCTCTCCATCATCGACCTCTCCGGGGGACACCAGCCGATGGCCGACGCCACCGGCACGCTGACCCTCCTGTTCAACGGGGAGATCTACAACTTCATGGATGTCCGCCGCGAGCTGGAAACCCGCGGGCACCGCTTCGCGACGCGCTCCGACACGGAGGTGCTGCTCCAGGCCTACCAGGAGTGGGGCACCGACTGCGTGCTCCGGCTGAACGGGATGTACGCCTTCGTGATCTGGGACGCGCCCCGGCGGCGGCTGTTCGCGGCGCGGGACCGGCTGGGGAAGAAGCCGTTCTATTACGCGCTCACGCCCGACCGGTTCGTCTTCGGCTCCGAGCTCAAGGCCGTGCTGGCCGCGCCGGGTGTTCCGCGCGACGTGGACCCGGCCGCGGTGGACGAGTTCCTCTCCCGCTACTACGTGGGAGGGGCGCGAACCATTCTCCGCGGAGTCGCGAAGCTCCCGCCCGCGAGCTGGCTCAGCCTCGAGGAGGGACGCCTGACGGTCCAGCGGTACTGGCGTCCCGCGTTCCGTCCCGACGCGCCCGCGCGCCGCGAAGAGGAGTACCTCGAGGAGCTGGAGGCGCTCTTCCGCGACGCCGTCCGCCGCCGGATGATCAGCGACGTGCCGCTCGGCGCCTTCCTCTCGGGGGGCGTGGACTCCAGCGCCATCGTGGCGATGATGGCGGCCGAGGGGGGGCCGCCGGTGAAGACCTTCACCGTCGGATTCGACGAGGCCGGCTACTCCGAGGTCGAAGACGCGCGCGTCGTGGCCCGCCACCTCGGCACCGACCACCACGAAGAGACGGTTCGCCCCGACGCGATCGCGATCCTTCCCGATCTCGTGTGGCACTACGACGAGCCGTTCGGCGACTCCTCGATGGTGCCGACCTGGTACGTGGCCCGCATGGCGCGGCGCCACGTGACGGTGGCGCTCTCGGGGGACGGCGGCGACGAGCTCTTCGCCGGCTACACGCGCTACCAGCGCGCGCTCGACGAGCGCAGGCTCGACTGGATTCCCGAGCCGCTGAAGCGGCGCGTGCTCGCGCCCCTGGCCGAGGCGCTTCCCGCCGGGGCGCCGGCGCGGAACCGGCTCTACGCGGCCGCGCATCACTCCGTGCTGACCGGCGGTTACGACCTCGGGCTCTACCCCTACATCAAGTCCTGGCTCTACGCGCCGGCGATGCGGACCCAGGTGGGGAACGGCGGCGGGAACGGTGGAGCGGCGCTGCCGGCCGGCCTCACCCGGGCCGACCTGGAGCCGCTGGATCTGGTGAGCCGCCTCCAGTGGATCGACACGCTCGCGTATCTGCCCGACGACATCCTGACCAAGGTGGACCGCGCGAGCATGGCGCACTCGCTGGAGGCGCGCGCGCCGCTTCTCGACTACACCCTGGTCGACTTCATGGCCCGCGTGCCCAGCCGGCTCAAGCTACGAGGCGGCGTCTCCAAGTACCTGTTCCGGAAGATGCTCGCCAAGCACCTCCCGGCGTCCGTCTTCACCAAGCGGAAGCAGGGCTTCGCCGTGCCCAAGGGGGAGTGGTTCCGGCGCGATCTCAAGACGGTCGCGCGGGAGCGGCTTCTCGATCCCCGGACGCTCGCGCGCGGCTACTTCCGCCCCGAACGGATTCGCGAAGTGCTTCAACTGCACGAGGCAGGTCAAAGGGATTACAGCGATTGGATCTGGTGCCTGTTGATCCTCGAGGAGTGGCACCGGACCTTCATCGACCCCGCGACGAGGCGGATCTGAACGTGGAGGCTGCCTGATGTGCGGCATCTGCGGCATCTTCGCACCCGGCTCCGGCGCGGTGGACCGGGCGGTCCTCGAGCGCATGACGTCGTCGATCGTCCACCGGGGCCCCGACGACGTCGGGGTCCACGCCAAGGGACCGATCGGCCTCGGCTTCCGCCGCCTCTCGATCATCGGCATCGAGACCGGACACCAGCCGATGTTCACCGAGGACGGCCGGCTGGCGATCGTCTTCAACGGCGAGATCTATAACTACCGCGAGCTGCGGCGCGAGCTGGAGTCGCTGGGGCACCGCTTCCGCACCGAGACTGACACCGAGACGATCCTCCTCGCCTATCGCCAGTGGGGCCACGATTCCGTGCGGCGCCTGCGCGGCATGTTCGGCTACGCCATCTGGGACGAAGCCCAGAGCGCCCTCTTCCTCGCGCGCGACCGGCTGGGGATCAAGCCGCTCTACTACGCCTGGGACGGAAGCACGCTCCGGTTCGGCTCGGAGATCAAGGCGATCCTCGAGGACCGCTCCTTCCGGCCCACGATGGACCCGCTCGCGCTGGACGAGTACCTGACCTACCTCTACGTCCCGGCGCCGCGCTCGATCTTCCGCGAGGTGCGGAAGCTGCGCCCGGGGCACACGCTGACGGCGACCGCGCGGGGCATCGAAGAGCGCGAGTACTGGGATCTCGCGATCCGTCCCGGCCCGCCGCGTTCGGAAGAGGAAGTCGTCGAGGGGCTGCGCGCCGCGCTCGAGGACTCCGTCGCCTGCCACCTCATGAGCGAGGTGCCGCTGGGCGCCTTCCTGTCCGGCGGGGTCGATTCGAGCGCGGTGGTCGCCACCATGGCGCGGATGAACGACCAGCCCGTGCGCACGGAATCGATCGGCTTCCGCGAGGACGCCTACGACGAGCTCCCGTACGCGCGGCAGGTGGCCCGGGCCTTCGGCACCGACGCCCACGAGAAGATCGTGGAGGCGCACGCCGCCGACATTCTGGACGCGCTGGCGTGGCACTACGACGAGCCGTTCGCCGACTCCTCCATGGTCCCCACGTGGTACGTCTCGAAAGCGGCACGGGAGCGCGTGACCGTCTGCCTCTCCGGCGACGGAGGGGACGAGAACTTCGCGGGCTACCGCCGCATGCGCTTCGATTACCTCGAGAACCGGATCCGGTCGCGCATCCCGCGCTGGGTGCGCCGCGGCGTGCTGGCGCCGGTGGCCGCCGCGTATCCCAAGGCCGACCGTCTGCCGCGGGTGTTCCGCGGCAAGACGCTCCTCACCAACCTGACGCTCTCGCCCGAGCGCGCCTATCACAACACCATGCGCTGGTTCACGCCGGCGATGAAGGCGCGCCTCTACCGCCCCGCGCTCCGCGCCCAGGTGGGGGATCACGACGCGTTCGGCGTGCAGGAGGAGTTCTTCCGGCGCTCGGAGGGGTGGCACCCGCTCTCCCGCATCCAGTACGTCGACTTCAAGACGTACCTGCCGGACGACATCCTGGCCAAGGTGGACCGGGCGAGCATGGCCCATTCGCTGGAGGTGCGGGTGCCGCTCCTCGACCACCGGTTCGTCGAGCACGTCGCGACGATCCCCGCCGATCTCAAGATCCGGAACGGGTCGGGGAAGTACGTGTTCAAGCGCGCGCTGGAGGGGCGGGTGCCTCCCGACGTGCTCACGCGGCGGAAGATGGGCTTTTCCGTGCCGCTCGACCTCTGGTTCCGCGGCGAGCTGCGCGCGCCCTTCGAGGAGCGCGTGCTCGCGCCAGGGTCGTTCACCGAATCGCTGTTCGAGCCGGGCGCGATGCGCTCGCTCTGGGACGAGCACCAGAAGGGGATCCGCGACCGAAGCTATCCGCTCTGGGCGCTCCTCGTGCTCGAGCACTGGGGGCGGCGCTTCACGCCGGCCGCGTCGTGAGCGGCCCCGCCATCGGCGCCGGACGCGAGGGCGCGCGCCTTCGCATCCTCTCCTTCACGACGCTCTTTCCGAACCCGGCCGAGCCGGCGCGCGGGATCTTCGTGCGGAACCGGCTCGCGGGCGTGGCGGCGCACGCCGATCTCGTCGTGATCGCCCCGGTGAACGCGGGGCGAAACCCCCGCGTGCTGCGCGTCCCGCGGCGCCGGAAGGACCCGGCGGGATTCGACGTGCTCCACCCCCGCTTCGCGGTGCTGCCCGGGATGCTCAAGGGCTGGGACGCCGCGCTGCTCCACGCCGAGACGCTGCCGCAGATCCGCGGCGCTCTCGACGAGGCGCTGGGCGGGTCGCCTCCCGACCTCGTCGATGCGCATTACGCCTACCCCGACGGCGCGGCGGCCGCGCGCCTGGCGCGCCACCTCGGGGCCCCGCTCGTGCTCACCGTGCGCGGCTCCGACCTCGAGGTGCTCGCCCAGAACCCGGCGCAGCGGGGGCCGATCCAGCGAACCCTGCGCGAGGCGCGCGCCGTGGTCGCCGTCTCCCGCTCCCTGGAGCGGCGCGCGATCGAGCTCGGCGCCGCGCGCGACCACGTGCACGTCGTGCCGAACGGCGTGGACGTCGGCCGCTTCCGCGCGCTCGACCGGGCCGCCGCCCGCGAAGGGCTGGGACTCCCGGCGGGGCGCCGGATCCTGCTCGCGGTGGCGCGGCTCGATCCCGTGAAGGGGCTCGACTTCCTGCTCGAGGCGATGGCCGCGCTGCGCGCACGGCCCGGCGGCGCGGAGGTCGCGCTCCACATCGTGGGCGAGGGACCCGAGCGGCGCGCCCTGGAGGCCGCGATCGCGAGGCTCCGTCTCGGCGAGGTCGTCACCCTGCACGGCGCCGCCGCGCCCGAGATGCTTCCCCTCTGGTACGCGGCCGCGGACGTGGTCTGCCTCACCAGCCACAGCGAAGGATGCCCGAACGTGGTCGCCGAGGCGCTCGCCTGCGGGCGTCCCGTGGTGGCCACCGCGGTGGGAGGCGTTCCCGACATGGTTCAGGACGGCGCGAACGGACTTCTGATTCCGCGGCGCGACCCGGCTCTCGCCGCCGACCTCCTGGCG
>Ga0182009_10000119_pt1 | contig 13691 bp, 9 predicted proteins | sample Sormic07211187_1_FD_161052 | JGI IMG/M metagenome (GOLD analysis project Ga0182009, IMG submission 161052) | Bulk soil microbial communities from the field in Mead, Nebraska, USA - 072115-187_1 MetaG | ecosystem: Environmental > Terrestrial > Soil > Agricultural land > Bulk soil | place: USA... | reverse complement strand
GGGACGTGGGAAGAGCGCCTGGCGCTGCAGGCCGAGCGCGCCGCCATCCTCGAGGACCGCCGCGCGGCAGCCGCCGGCCGCGAGGCCCTGGACCGCGATCGCGCCGAGGAGGAGACGCTGCGCGCCGACCTCGCCGAGCTCGAGAACCTGAAGCTCGAGGCCGGGGAAGAGGAGGCACTCCTCCGCGATCGTGAGCGCCTGGTTCACCGGGAGCGGATTCTCCAGGCGCTGAGCGAGGGGCTGGCGCTGCTCGCGGACGATGAGACCGGCGCCGAGTCGCGCCTGCGGCGCGCGGTGAAGGCGCTTCGCGCCGGCGCCGCGCTCGATGCGGGGCTCGATCCGCTCGTCGAGGAGGCCGAGGCCGCATCCGAGACCGCGGCGGCGCTGTCGTCGCGCGCCGAGACGGAGCGGGCGCGGCTGTTGGAAGAGCCGCTCGATCTCGATCGCGTCGAGGAGCGACTGGACCGGATCCATCGCCTGAAGCGGAAGCACCGCACCGACGCGGCGGGCCTTCTCTCCTTGGCGGAGGAGCTCCAGGCGCGGGTGCGCCAGCTTGCGCCGGGGGCCGAGGAGCTGGCCCGGCTGGAGCGGGCGCTGGCGGCGCGGACCGAGGCCTACGAACGCCGGCTCGACGGGCTCGTGGAGCGCCGGGCGGCCCGCGCGGCGGCGTTCGAGCGCGCCGCGGGAGCACTCCTCGACCGGCTGGGATTCGGCAAAGCGCGCCTCGGCGCGGCGCCCTCCGGCGATCCGTCGGGCGGCCGGAGCCGCCCCGCGATTGACCCCGCTCCGATCCCCGCTCTAGAATTCGAGTTCCAGCCGAATCCCGGCGAACCCCCGCGACCGCTCCGCAGAATCGCCTCGGGAGGGGAGCTCTCCCGGGTGATGCTCGCCGTGAAGTCGCTCATGGCGGACAAGGACCGCGTGGCCGTCCTGGTCTTCGACGAGGTGGACCAGGGGATCGGGGGAGCCGTGGGGGAGGAGGTCGGGGCGCTGCTCCGCGACCTCGGAAGCAAGCGCCAGGTGCTCTGCATCACGCACCTCCCGCTGATCGCGGCCTACGCCGAACGGCAGCTCCAGGTGGCAAAGGCGACGGCGCGGGGAAGGACGACGACGACCGTGGCGCCGCTCTCCGAAGAGGAGCGCGTCGAAGAGATCGCGCGCATGCTCGCGGGCGCCCGCGCCGGCGAGACGGCGCGCCGGCAGGCCCGGGAGCTCCTGAGCGGGGCGAGATCCGGCGCCAAAGGCGCCGCCGCACCGCCCCGAAAGCGCGCGGGTGTCGCGCAGGGCGCGGCCCCGCGCGCCAGGACCGCCAAAGGAAGAGGATGATCACACCGAGCCTCGAGGACTATCGCGCGCTCGCGCGCCGCTACAACCTGGTGCCGGTGATGCGCGAGGTCCTGGCCGACTTCGACACGCCGGTCTCGGCGTTCGCCAAGCTGAACCGGGGCGATGCCTCCTTCCTGCTGGAGAGCCTCGAAGGGGGCGAGACGTGGGGTCGCTATTCCATCCTCGGCTTCCGACCCTCGCTCGAGTTCCGAGCCAAGGGATCGGTGGTCGAGACGCGCCGCGGCGAACGGACCGAGCGCTCCGAGTCCCAGGACCCGCTGGAATCGCTGCGGGCGCTGCTCCTCTCCGTGAGCGCCGCCCCGGTCGCGAACCTTCCACCGTTCAGCGGCGGCGCGGTTGGACTCGTGGGGTACGACTACGTGCGATTCCTGGAGCGGATCCCCGCGCGCGCCCCCGACGACCTGGGGCAGCCCGACCTCCACTTCGTCTTTCCCGACCTGGTGCTCGCGTTCGACAACTTCCGCCACCGCCTCCAGCTGGTCGCGAACACGCGACCCGGGAGCGATCCCGACCGCGCCTATCGCGACGCGGTCGCGTCGATCGGCGAGATGCTGGCGCGCCTGGCGCAGCCGGCTCCGGCCCCCGCCGCGTCCGAACGCGCGAACGGGGAGGTGGCGTTCACCAGCAACCTCGGCCGCGAGGGCTACGCGCGCGCCGTCCTCGCCGCCAAGGAGCACATTCGCGCCGGAGACATCGTCCAGGTCGTGCTCGCGCACCGGCTGGAGGCGACCGCGGCGGTCAGCCCCTTCGACGTCTATCGCGCGCTCCGGATCCTGAACCCCTCCCCCTACATGTACTACCTGCGCTACTCGGACCGCTCGGTCGCGGGCTCCTCGCCGGAGATCCTGGTCCGCACGTCGGGCCGGAAGGTCGCGCTCCGCCCGATCGCCGGGACGCGTCCGCGCGGCGCGACGCGCGAGGAGGACGCCGCGCTGGAGCAAGAGCTCCTCGCGAGCGAGAAGGATCGCGCCGAGCACGTGATGCTGGTGGACCTCGGGCGGAACGACGTGGGGAAGGTCGCCGAGATCGGGAGCGTGCGCACCACGGAGTTCATGACCGTGGAGCGCTACTCCCACGTGATGCACCTGGTGAGCCACATCGAGGGAACGCTGCGGGAGGGGCTCGGGCCCTTCGACGTCCTTCGCGCCTGCTTCCCGGCGGGGACGGTGAGCGGCGCGCCGAAGAAGCGCGCGATGGAGATCATCGAATCGCTCGAGCCCTCCCGGCGCGGCGCCTACGCGGGGGCGATGGGCTATTTCGACTTCCACGGCAACGCGGACTTCTGCATCACCATCCGGACCGCGACGTTCGAAGGAGGCCGCGTCCACCTGGGCGTGGGGGCCGGCATCGTGGCCGACTCCGATCCCGAGGAGGAGTGGACCGAGACGCGCAACAAGGGGCGCGCCGTGGAAGCGGCGGTGCGCCTGGCCGCGGGAGGGCTGGACGCGTGATCCTGATGATCGACAACTACGACTCGTTCACCTGGAACCTGGTCCAGTACCTGGGGGAGCTGCGGGAGACCCCGCGCGTCGTCCGGAACGACGAGATCACCGTGGACGAGGCGCTCGCCCTGAAGCCCGAGGCCATCGTCATCTCCCCGGGCCCGGGCCGCCCCGACGACGCGGGGATCAGCAAGGAGCTGATCCGGCGCGCCGCGGGATCGGTGCCGATCCTGGGCGTCTGCCTGGGGCACCAGTGCATCGGCGAGGTCTTCGGGGGCACGATCGTCCGGGCCGAGCGGCTCGTGCACGGGAAGACCTCGGCGATCATCCACACGGGGCGGGGGATCTTCCTCGACGTGGACAATCCCTTCATGGCGACGCGCTACCACTCGCTCCTCGTCGCGCGCGAGGGGATCCCCGACGCGCTCGCGGTCGTCGCCTGGACGCCCGAGAACGAGATCATGGCGCTCCGCCACAAGGACCACGAGACCTGGGGCGTGCAGTTCCACCCCGAGTCGATCCTGACGGCCCACGGCAAGGACCTGCTCCGGAACTTCCTGCGCCTCGTCCCGGACGCGTCGGCGGCCCGCGCGGCCGCCGCGGCGCCCGCGCGCTGACCGGCTCTCCGCGTCGATGACATCCCGCGCGCGCCCCGGCGCACCCATCGCACCCTTCGCCTCCTTCGCCTCATGATCCGCGACCTCTTGCCGCGGCTGCTCGCGGGCGAGACCCTGAGCCGTGCCGAGGCGGCGGCGGCGGTGCGGAGCATGGTGCGCGGCGAGAGCGAGGACGGGCTGGTGGCATCCTTCCTCACCCTCCTCGCGCAGCGCGGGGAGACCGAAGCCGAGCTCTGGGGCGGGGCCGAAGCGCTGCGCGCCGAGGCGGTCCCGTTCCCCTGGAACGGGGGACCGCTGTTCGATACGTGCGGCACCGGCGGGGACGGGCGCGGATCGTTCAACGTCTCGACGACCGCGGCGTTCGTCGTGGCCGGAGCCGGAGTGCGCGTCGCCAAGCATGGGAACCGCTCGGTGTCGAGCGCGTGCGGCAGCGCCGACGTGCTGGAGTCGCTGGGCGCCCACATCGACCTCGGCCCCGAGGGCGCCGCGGCCGTGCTCGCGGAAACCGGATTCACCTTTCTCTACGCGCGCCGCTTCCATCCCGCGATGCGGCGGGTGGCGGGCGTCCGGCAGACGCTCGGGTTTCGCACGCTGTTCAACTGGCTCGGCCCGCTCTCGAATCCCGCGCGCGCCACGCACCAGCTGGTCGGGGTGCCCGATCCCGCCCGGGTCGAGCCGGTCGCGCGCGTGCTCGGCGCCCTGGGCGCGGTGCGGGCGCTGGTCGTGCACGGCGCGGGGGGGATCGACGAGCTCGCGCTCGCGCCCGGAAACGTGGCGGCCGAGAGCGGGCGCTCGGAGACCGGCGCGCCCGCCGCGGTGCCGCGGTCGATCCGCCACGACGCGCTCGGCCTGCGCGACGCTCCGGTCGAGGCCCTGCGGGGCGGCGACGCCGACCGGAACGCGGCACTCCTGCGCGAGGTCCTCGCCGGCGAGCCGGGCGCGCGGCGGGACGCCGTGCTCCTGAACGCCGCCGCGGCGCTGTGGATCGCGGGCGCCGCCCTCACGCTGGAGGAGGCGGTCGCGCGCGCCACGCTGGCGATCGACCGGGGCGATGCTCGGAAGGTGCTGGATCACTACATCGAGCTCTCGAAGAAGGTGGGGAGCGAGTGAGCGACTTCCTCGCCACCATCGTGGCCGAGCGCCTGGAGCGCGTGCGCCAGGACGCGGAGCGGGGCCCCTCGCGCGCCGCGCTGCGGGCCGAGGCCGAGGCGCGGCGCGACGAGCGGCGCCCGTTCCTGTCCGCGCTCCGGCGCGAGGCCGGAGCGCCGATCCGGGCGATCGCCGAGGTGAAGCGCGCCTCCCCCTCGGCGGGCGTCCTCCAGGCGGAGTACGATCCGGTGTCGCTGGCGCGCGCGTACCATGAAGCCGGCGCCGCCGCGATCTCGGTGCTGACCGAGCCGGCCCGTTTCCTGGGATCGCTGGAGGACCTGGCCGCGGTCCGCGAGGCCGTGACGCTCCCGGTTCTGCTCAAGGACTTCGTCGTGCACGAGCGGCAGATCTATGAAGCCGGAGCGCGCGGGGCCGACGCGGCCCTCCTGATCGTGGCCGCGCTCGACCCGCGCCAGCTGGGCGACTACGCGGCGCTCCTGTTCGAGCTGGGGATCGCGCCGCTGATCGAGATCCACGAGCCTCGCGAGATCGACGCGGCGCTCGCGGCACCGGGCGCCCTCGGCGTGAACAACCGGGACCTGCGCACCCTGGCGATGCGCCCGGGTCATGCCGAGACGATGCTGCCGCTCCTTCCGCCCGACCGCGTGCGGATCGCGGAGAGCGGCTATCACGATCGCGCCGCGATCGAGCGGGTGGAGCGGCTCGGGGCCGACGCGGTGCTCGTCGGAGAGGCGCTGCTCCGGGCGGAGCGGCCTTCGGAGGCTCTCGCGGAGCTGCTCGGCACCGGTCCGTCAACAAAGGAGGAGCCGTGAGGACGCGCATCAAGGTCTGCGGCATCACGAGCGCCGAGGACGCGCGGTTCGCGCTGGATTCGGGCGCCGACTTCCTGGGCCTGGTGCTCACCGAATCGCCCCGGCGGGTCGACGCGGCCCGGGCGCGCTCCATCCGGGAGTCGCTCCCGGGCGGGGCGCCGCTCGTGGGCGTCTTCGCGGAGGAGCCGCCCGAGACCGTGGCCCCGCTCGCGGAAGCGCTCGGACTCCACGCCGTCCAGGTGGCGGGCTGGCTGGAACGCGAGGGAACCTTTCCGTTCGAGGTGTGGCACGTGCTGCGCGGCGCCACGCTTCCCGACCCCACGACCCTGCCGATGATTCCGCTCCGAACGTACCACCTGGATGCCTACGACCCCGCGCGCGCCGGCGGCACGGGACGGCTCGCCGACTGGGCGTGGGCCGCCTCCGCGGTGGAGGTCGGGCGCCGCCTGATCGTGGCGGGGGGACTCAACCCCGACAACGTCGGGACCCTGGTGCGGGACGTTCGTCCCTACGGCGTGGACGCTTCCAGCGGCCTCGAGTCCGCGGTGGGGAAGAAGAGTCCCGAGAAGGTGCGCGCCTTCGTCGAGCGGATCCGCGCCGCGGACCAGTCGCGTCCCAAGCGATCATGAGCGCGCGCGCGGGCCAGCCGGCGGAGGGGCGCTTCGGCGCCTACGGCGGACGCTACGTGCCGGAGACCCTCCTCGGCCCGGTGCTCGAGCTGGCGGAGGCGTACGAAGCCGCGCGCCGCGACCCCTCGTTCCAGGCCGAGCTGGATTCGGAGCTCCGGAATTTCGCCGGCCGGCCGACCCCGCTCGCCCTGGCGCCGCGCTTCGCCGCGCGCGCCGGGGTCGCGCGCGTCTACCTGAAGCGCGAAGACCTCCTCCACACCGGCGCCCACAAGATCAACAACGCGATCGGCCAGGCGCTCCTGGCGCGGCGGATCGGCAAGAAGCGGCTCGTCGCGGAGACGGGGGCGGGGCAGCACGGCGTGGCCACCGCGACCGCGGCCGCGCGCTACGGTCTGGCGTGCACGGTCTACATGGGCGAGGTGGACATGGCCCGGCAGCGGCCCAACGTGGAGCGCATGCGGCTCCTCGGGGCGGAGGTTCGCCCCGTGGCCTCCGGCTCGCGCACCCTGAAGGATGCCATCAACGAGGCGATGCGCGACTGGTCGGGCTCGGTGCGCGACACGCACTACCTGCTCGGGTCGGTGCTCGGTCCGCACCCCTACCCGACGATGGTCCGGGACTTCCAGGCGGTGATCGGCCGCGAGGCGAGGGAGCAGTTCCTGGAAGCCGAAGGCCGTCTTCCCGACCTTCTCGTCGCCTGCGTGGGCGGCGGGAGCAACTCCATCGGCCTCTTCCACGCCTTCCTGGGGGACGCCGCCGTCCGGATGGTCGGGGTCGAGGCCGGGGGAGAGGGGATCGCGACGGGGCGCCACGCCGCGCGCTTCGCCGAGCCGGCCGAGGGGATCCTTCACGGGACCAGGACCCTGGTGCTCCAGGACGCCGCGGGCCAGGTGCGGGAGACCCACTCCATCTCGGCGGGGCTCGACTACCCGGCCGTGGGGCCCGAGCACGCCATGCTGGGCGCGGCGGGCCGCGTGGTCTACGACACCGCCACCGACGCGGAGGCGCTGGCCTCCTTCAGCGCCCTCGCCACGGAGGAGGGGATCCTTCCGGCGCTGGAGTCGAGCCACGCGCTTGCCTACGTCCTTCGGGAGGGGGCGTCCGGAAAAATCCCACCCGCTTCCGTGATCGTGGTAAACCTGTCCGGACGCGGCGACAAGGACCTTTCGGTTATCGAAGGGCTCCTCAGACCCGGTTCCGGCCAAGCTAAGGCTTGACCGGAACAAGCGATTCTGCTATCATTTGCCGGTCTCGTCAGACCGGTTTCTAGGGACAGCTTGCTCGGCATCGGCGGGTCGTTGAGATCCCCCCTCCTGGCCGTCATGGCGGCCAACCCTCCGCGCTTCCGCGGGGCCAGCAAAGCCAAGTCCTAGGTCCGCGCCACCCATCCTCGGGAGGCCCCGGACCGCCGCACGGCTCCGTGTGCGGTCGAAGGAGTCCTGCACAACGTGGAGACGCAGCCGCAAGGAAGGACCCTTTCGTGGCACTGGGCAAGGAACCCCCTCGTGTATCCCCTAAGGAGGCCTGCATGAAGTTCGGATTTCGGCATCTCATCCTGTCCGCATTGCTGCTCCTCGCGTTCGCCGCGAACGCGAAGGCGCAGTACCTGTGGATGGACACCAACGGCGACGGCGTGAACACCTCCGCGGACGTCATGAGCCCGAACGGCACGGGTACGACCGTGGACGTCTGGCTCAACACCGCGCACAACAAAGACGGCTCGGCCGCGGTCTGCCAGTCGGGCGATCCCGACGCGACGCTTCAGACCTGGAATTCCTTCGCCACGCACATCAATGCCAGCGGTGGAACGGTCACCTTCACGGGTTACACGAACCAGGTGGCGGCCTTCACCATCAACTGCTCCAACAACGGCGTGGCGTTCAACGCGAACAGCACCGAGATGGCGCAGTGCCAGGCAACCGGCACGCCGGTCGGCAACGGCGGCGTCAACATCAAGCTGTTCACCGTCACCGTCACCGGGGTCACCGGCACCCCGTCGCTCGTCTTCGTGCCGGGCAACACCCAGGACAACAACCCCACCTCCTTCGGCAGCGCGTGCGGTGGGCTCGACTTCGACAACACGATCAAGCTGGGCACGGACTTCATGGACGCCGACGGCATTGGCGCGGCCGCGGGCGGCAACTCGAGCCCGGTGATCAACGCTCCGGCGACGGCGACCGGCACCGAGGGGCAGTCGTTCACGCTGTCGGCGACGGCGACCGACGCGGATGCGGCCGACAACCTTTCGCTCACCGCGACCGGCTACCCGGCGTCGCTCACGCTCACGCCGGGCTCCGGCGTCTCTCCGGTGACCGCCACGCTGACCGGCACGCTCGGCTTCGGCGACCAGGGCAGCTACTCGATCGTCTGGTCGGTCTCGGACGGGCATAACCCGCCGGTCACCACGACGACGAACCTGACCGTCACGAACGTCGACCGGGCGCCGACCGTCTCGGCTCCGGCCACGGCGTCGGGCGCCGAGAACACGCTGATCACCTACACCGTCTCCGCCGCCGATCCGGACGGGGACGCGATCCTTTCGCTCACCGCGGCGCCGCTTCCGTCGGGCGCCACCTTCACGGCGAACGCCACCAAGACCGCGGGAACCTTCAGCTGGACGCCGACCTTCAGCCAGTCGGGCACCTACACCGTCACGACGACCGCGACGAACTCCCTGAGCGGCTCGGCCACGACGACGATCACGGTCACGAACGCGGATCGCGCGCCGGTGGTCACGGCTCCCGCGACGGCTTCGGGCGCCGCGAATTCGCTCATCACCTTCACGGTGACGGCATCGGATCCGGACGCGGACGCGATCACCTCGCTGACGGCGTCGCCGCTTCCGACCGGCGCCACGTTCACGGCCAACGCGTCCAACACCTCGGGCACGTTCAGCTGGACGCCGACCAATGCCCAGACGGGCACGTTCAACGTCACCTTCACGGCGGCGAACAGCCTCTCCGGCACGGCGACGACGGCCATCACGGTGACGGCGGGCGATCGCGCGCCGGTCGTCACGGCTCCGGCGACGGCTTCAGGCGCCGAGAACACGCTGATCACCTTCACGGTGACGGCGTCGGACCCGGACGCGGATCCGATCACTTCGCTCACGGCCGCCCCGCTGCCTTCGGGGGCGACGTTCACGGCGAACGCCTCGAACACCTCGGGGACCTTCAGCTGGACGCCTAGCTTCACCCAGTCCGGCTCGTACAGCGTGACCTTCACGGCGGCGAACGCGCTCACGGGCACGGCGACGACGTCGATCACGGTCACGAACGCCGACCGGGCGCCGGTGGTCACGGCTCCGGCGACGGCCTCGGGTGCCGCGAATACGCTCATCACCTTCACCGTCACCGCGTCGGATCCCGACGGCGACGCGATCACGTCGCTCGCGGCCGCCCCGCTTCCTTCGGGCGCCACGTTCACGGCGAACGCTTCGAACACCTCGGGGACCTTCAGCTGGACCCCGACCAGCGGTCAGACGGGCACGTTCAACGTGACCTTCACGGCCACGAACGCGCTCACCGGCTCGGCCACGACGGCGATCACGGTGACGCCTCCGGGCGACACGGCGCCGCAGGTCACCGCGCCTCCGACCGCCGCGGGTGACGAGAACACGACCATCAACTTCGTCGTCACCGCCAGCGATCCCGATGCGGATCCGATCACCTCCCTCACGGCGTCGCCGCTGCCTTCGGGCGCGACGTTCACGGCGAATGCCACGAACACCGCGGGGACGTTCAACTGGACGCCCAGCTTCACGCAGTCGGGGACGTACAACGTGACGTTCACCGCCTCGAACGCGCTCACCGGCTCGGCCGTCACGGCGATCACGGTGAACAACGTCGACCAGGCGCCGGCGGTCACGGCCCCTGCGACGGCTTCGGGCGCTGAGGGCACGCTGATCACCTTCACGGTCACGGCCTCCGACCCGGACGGCGACGCGATCGCGTCGCTCACGGGCGCGCCGCTGCCTTCGGGCGCGACGTTCACGGCCAACGCCACGAACACCGCGGGCACCTTCAGCTGGACCCCGTCGGCGACCCAGTCCGGCACCTACAGCGTGACCTTCACGGCGTCGAACGCCCTCTCGGGCTCGGCGACGACGGCGATCACGGTGAACAACGTCGACGCCGCACCGATCGTCACGGCTCCGTTGTCGCAGTCGGGCGGCGAGGGCACCACGATCACCTTCACGGTCACCGCGTCCGATCCGGACGGCGACCCGATCACGTCGCTGACCGCGAGCGGCACGGCGATCACGGCGGGCGCCACCTTCACGGCGGACGCTTCGAACACGACGGGCACCTTCGAGTGGGTAGCGGCCGGTCCGCAGGGCTCCTACTCGGTGACCTTCACGGCGTCGAACGCGCTCAGCGGCTCGGCGACGACGACGGTCAACGTCACGGGCGTGAACCACGAGCCGGTCGTCACGGCTCCGGCCAACGCGACGGGTGACGAGGGAACGCTCATCACCTTCACCGTGTCGGCGACGGATGCCGACGGCGACCACGTCACGCTCCAGGCCCTGGGCCTTCCGTCGGGCGCGACGTTCACCGACAACGGCGACAACACCGGCACCTTCAGCTGGACGCCGGGCTTCAACCAGGCGGGCAGCTACACGGTGACCTTCCAGGGCAGCGACGGCAACGGCGGCACGGGAACGGCCAACACGGTGGTCACCGTGACCGACGTGAATCGCGCTCCGACGGCGGATGCCGGCGGGCCGTACAGCGGCGTGATCAATGTGGCGATCTCGTTCGACGGCTCCGGCTCGTCGGATCCCGACGGCGACACGCTGACCTACGCCTGGGACTTCGGTGACGGCAGCACGGGGACCGGGGTGAACCCGTCCCATGCCTACACCGCGGGCGGCACCTACACGGTGACCCTCACGGTCACCGATACGGGCCTGCTCACGGGCACGGCCACGACCACCGCGACCATCTCGACGACGCTGTCGGCGATGGCGTTCACGGTCGGCGGCAACAAGACGACGTCCCTGGGCGCGGGCAAGCCGTACACCTGCATTCAGCTGGAAGCGGTGGACAACTCCTTCCAGAACACCGACGTCGACATCTCCAGCATCAAGATGGTCTCCACGGGCACCGGCTCGGTCTCCGAGATCTTTGCCGATGCTTCGAAGAGCAGCGTCGACGGCGACAAGAACGGCGACGGCGTCCAGGAGATCGTGGCGTGCTTCAAGAAGTCCGACCTGCGGCTCCTGTTCAGCAACCTGCCGGCCGGGCGCAACACCGTGAACGTCACGATCGAAGGAAGCCTCACGTCGGGCGCGACCTTCAGCGCTCCGCTCACGCTGATCGTCAAGAGCACGGGCGCGGTTCTGGTGGCCAGCGTGTCGCCGAACCCGCTCAACCCGCAGGCCAAGCTCACGTTCGCGACGAGCAAGCCGGGCGCCGTCCGGGTCCAGATGTTCGACCCGCAGGGCCGTCTGGTGAAGACGATCGCCGACGAGCGCGCGGCCATGGCCGGCTACCACGACTACACGATCGACGGACGCTCCTCGACCGGCGCCAAGCTGGCCTCGGGCGTCTACTTCGTCAAGATCGTGTCGGAGGCGGATGGCAGCACGGTGACGCGAGTCACCATCATGAAGTAGGGACGACCCTCGAGGGGATCGCCCGCAACACGGACGGGCGGGGCGCGCAAGCGTCCCGCCCGTTTCGTTGGGGGGGCCCGGGACGGCGCGCGAGGCGGGGTCTGGACGCGGGCCGGGGCGGCGACGTATCGTACCTCCGCTCCGTCGCCCATCCATATCCGCGGCCATTCGGCCGAACCCTGGAGGGATCCCCATGAAGGGACTTCGCCGCCTCATCGCATGGACGCTGGCCCTCACGTTCCTCGCCCTTCCCTGCGTTCGGGCCCGGGCCGGCAGCGACGAGGTCCGTCGCGGTTACGGAGCCGGCTCCGCGGCCCTGGAGCTGCAGGGGAGTCCCGTCGGCTTTCTCCGGAGCGCGAGCGGCGGCGATCTGGAGGGGGACGTGGTAGCAACCCCCGCGGCGTCCGGCTTCAACAAGCACATCGCCTCCGTCCATTACACCGATCTCGTCCTGGAAGTGGGGGCGGGCATGGAGCCGGCGGTCTACGACTGGATCGCGGCCGCGTGGGAGTCCAAAGCGACCCGGACCTCGGGAGCGGTGGCGATCGCGGACTACAGCTTCAACGTGATCGCCCGGAAGGAGTTCAGCGAGGCCCTCATCACCGAGACGTCGCTGCCGGCGCTGGACGCCGCCAGCAAGGATCCGGCGTTCCTGACCGTGCGGATCGCCCCCGAGACCGTCCGGAGGAACAAGGGCGGGGGAACGGTGCCCTCGACGCAGGCGGCCAAGCAGCGGCCATGGCTCGCGAACAGCTTCCGGCTCGAAATCCCCGGGCTCGACTGCACGCGCGTGCGCCGAATCGAGCCGATCCGGATCGGAACCAAGATCACCCACGACGATGCGGGGGAGACCCGCACGACTCCGGTCAACGAGCCGACGACCACGAAGGTTTCCGACCTGGTGGTCACGCTGCCCGAGGCGAACGCGGACACCTGGCTGGACTGGATGCAGCAGTTCCTCGCGCAGGGGAGGAACGACGACAGCCAGGAGAAGAACGGCGATCTCGTGCTCCTCGGGACCGACATGCAGAGCGAGATCGCCCGCATTCACCTCTACGGCCTGGGGATCTCGTCCCTGAAACAGACGAAGGCGGACAACGTCGACGCCATCCGCAGCGTCGTCTGCACGCTCTACTGCGAGCACGCGGCGCTGGAATGGAAGGGGGGCGGCGGCGCGGTCCTGAACGTCCGCGTCTTCGGCCGCTAGAACATCAGGCCGAAGGTCACCGGGATGATCCGCGTCGAGTTCTTCTCGAGGAAGCTCGTGTCGAAGCCCTGGTCGGTGTAGACGTTCTCCAGCCGGGCCTCGACGAAGCCGTGCAGGCTGGCCAGCTTGAACTGGACGCCCGCGCCGCCGTCGATTCCGAACTTGGTCTCATGCGCTGACGTCTCGGTGCCGGTGGAGTCCATCTTCGTCTCGACCCGGAACGCTCCGAGGCTGGCCGTGATGTAGGGGCGGATCGGACCCAGGGACATCCCGATCGTGATCCCGCCCATCCCGGAGAGGATGTTGCCGTTTCCGGTCGTCCCGAGTGGGGCGTGCTCCAGGTCGAACTTCTGATACCCGAGCGCGCCGCGGAGCCCGAGCGGGAACATCGGGGGCTTCACCTCGAGGATGCCGCGGACGTGGAAGCCGTCCTTGAGCGCGTCCTTGGCGTGGCTGACCGGAAGGCTCACGCCCCCGCCGATTCCAATCTGGACCATCTTGCCGGCGCCCGGGACCCCGGCCAGCGAGGGAGACGCCACAAGGAGACACAGCACCGCCGCCATCACGATCGTCCGCGACATGAGAACCTCCCCGTAGTGGGAACCACGTAGGCCAGAGAGGGGCAGGATACTGCGGCGCCAACGAAACGGCCAGCGCATCGAAAAAAGGTAGGTAGCTCGCGGGTCCCGACCGTATCCTCAGAGGTCATCGCCCCCGGCCGCTCGGCCGGTGGCGGAAATTTCCCGAGAAGCGACCGCAAGACATGAGCCGCCGCATCCTACTCGTCGAAGACGACCCTGATTCGGGCGAAGCCCTGATGCTCCTCCTCCAGACGCGAGGCTTCGACGTGGTCTGGGCGGAATCGGGGGAAGCCGCGCTCTCGACCTGGCCGAGGCGCAGGCGGCGG
>Ga0182009_10000118_pt1 | contig 13692 bp, 5 predicted proteins | sample Sormic07211187_1_FD_161052 | JGI IMG/M metagenome (GOLD analysis project Ga0182009, IMG submission 161052) | Bulk soil microbial communities from the field in Mead, Nebraska, USA - 072115-187_1 MetaG | ecosystem: Environmental > Terrestrial > Soil > Agricultural land > Bulk soil | place: USA... | reverse complement strand
GCAAGGTAGTCTGGCTCACCAATACCCGCTCGGCCCAGAAGATCAAAGTAGGAGTGCAGTTGCTGAAAGAGCAGGAGTGCCCGTGGGCTACATTACTTCCACACACGCCCGGTCAAATGCCTGTAACTGGGAAGGGCCAAAGAAGGTGGGAGCGACACAAAATTTCGCTGGGTATCACGCTGCGTACCGATCGATCCCGCCTCCCGTTGCGCGTCAACGCCACCGACGTCAGCGCAAGGGGATGTTATGTGGAGACGCTGTCACCCTTTCAGATTGGGACTGCGCTCACCGCAGAGTGGTTCTGTGGAGCACAGAAGCTGATCACCCTTACCTTCGTTCGCAGCTGCGATCCGCAAGTCGGCATGGGCATTGAGTTCATGGGGCTGACTACCGAGCAGCAACAGCAATTTCAGCAATATCTTCGCGCCATGAATCCTTTTGCCTGCTCCATCGAACACGCCAATCGCAACTAGTCCCGCGTCGCTGATCTGCGCCGCGCAAACCACAGGTAAACGGGAATGCCTAGCAGGATGACGATCACACCCCCGACCGAATCCCGCAGGTTACTCACAAAGGTGTAGCCCAGCAAGACCGCCGCGGTCGCAATAAATAAGATCGGTACCACCGGATACCCCGCCGTGCGATACGGCCGGTGCACACTCGGTTCTCTTTTACGGAACACGAAAATCGTACTCGCCGCCACCATGTAGAAGAGCCACTCGGCAAATATCGCCAGTGAAAACAACTCGCGGAAGGCCCCGCCCACCAGCACCAGCAGAATCGCCAGGATTCCCTGGATCACCAGTGCCAGCGCAGGTGTGTGAAAACGCGGGTGCACCTCTCCCAGAGCCTTGAACAGATAGCCATCGCGAGCGACAGCGAAGGGCACGCGCCCACCGCTCATAATGGTTCCATTCAGGCCTGCAAGCATTGAAATGATCATGCCAATGGAGACCAGCGAAATCCCAATACGCCCCAAAGCTGCTTCACTCGCGGTCGAAGCCGGAACTGCCGAGTGCGCGATGATGCTTGCCGGAAGCGCCCGCTGAATCCCGGCATTCATCCCGATGTACAGCACCGCCACCAGCCCCACCCCGGCGATCAGGGCGATGGGAATGGTTCGCTCCGGCCTCTCAATTTCTTCGCTGACCATGTTGAGATCGTTCCAGCCGTCGTACGCCCAGAGCGCCGCGACCAGCGCGGCCATGAATCCCACCATCCCGCCCTTCGCTCCGGCAAAGCTGCTGCCGAAGTTGCTCCATGATCCCGAGGATGCGGTGAATGCGATGACCGCAATTCCCACAATCATCGCAACCTTTAACACCGTGAAGGCAAATTGAAAATTCCCCGCTTTCCGCACCCCTACGTAATTCAAGCCAGTGATAAAGACCGTAGCGGCAATTGCGGCCAGATGCCCGTAGTTGATGACCAGCACCCGTCCCGCCGTGACGTGCCACGCCACAAGCGTCTGGGGCAAGAAACTGAAAGCAGCAAAGGTTCCCAGCACGCGCACCAGTCCGGCAGTCACGCTCGCAATGGAAGCGGGCTTCGCGATCAGAAACCAGGTCCAGCCATAAAGAAATCCCCACAGCGGTCCGTAAGCATCGCGGACATAGACGTACTCTCCCCCTGAGTAAGGACGAACCGCGCCCAACTCGGCATATGTGAGCGCACCAAAAAAAGAAAGCAGGCCCCCGACAATCCATGCCAGATAAACCAGCCCCGCCGAACCCACGGCCTGCATCATCTCCGCAGGTACAAGAAAAATGCCGCTCCCGATGATAGTTCCCGCGACAATCGAAGTGGCGTGCCACACGTTCAGGCCGCGGACCAACTCCGGCCTGCTCTTAGCGAAGGTCGTGCCGGTCGCCGCTTTCTGTTCCGATGTTCCTAGTGACATCTCAGAGTTGCCTCTCGAAATCGCCACAGCCCGTAAGCACTCGGATGCGCATGTCGGGGCATTATAGCTGCCACAATCCGGAAAAATGCTACGCTGATCAAATGAAGTCTATGCCCACGTGGAGACGGCCCACGACGCTGTCCCGCCGAAGCGAAATGACGCGGCCTCGATCACGAATGCCGTTAGCAGCCGCGTTGGTTTGCTTCCTCAACTTCCCTGTCTTCGCCGCTTCCTGGACCATCCAGGCCCAACCTCCGAAGTTGGTGAATGGTGCTCCACTCCTATTCAGAGTAAAATCCCCATCCCGACTCGAATCGCTCTCCGGAAGCTGGTTTGGACATCCACTCACCTTCAGCTACCAGCCCTCTAGCAAGACCTGGTTCGCGCTGGCAGGAGTGGGTTTCGATGTCAAACCCGGTAAGTACAAACTCGAACTGACGGGAACGACCCCGGCTAAGACGCTCGTGACGTTCGCGCGCACGTTCCCAGTCGGCGCTGCGAATTATCCCAAGATCAAGGTCCAACTCGCCGTGGACAGGAAGTTCACGGAACCCGATCCCGAACAAGTCAAGCAGATTGCCGATTCCAACAAGATCAAAGAAGAGCACCTCAACCAGGTCACGCCAGAACGCGAATGGGACGGCAACTTTGCTCCCCCGGTGGACGCGCCTACATCGGACGTCTATGGCTCGCAGCGCATTTTCAACGGAGTTGCCCAACGTCCGCATTACGGCCTTGATTTCCGCGTCCACACGGGAACTCCGGTCAAAGCTATGAATGACGGAACCGTTCTCCTGGCCCGCTTCCTCTATTACGAAGGCAATTTTGTGGTGATCGACCATGGCCAGGGCCTGCTGACGATGTATCTCCACCTTTCACAACTGGAAACGAAAGAAGGAGAAGCGGTGAAGCGTGGGCAGGAGATCGGTCTGAGCGGAGGAAGCGGCCGCGCCACAGGTCCTCATCTCGACGTCCGCGTCCGCTGGCAGGGCGTTTATCTCGATCCCGCTCGGCTGCTGCAAATGTCACTGCCGTAAGCGTCGGAGAGCCCGCTATGCCGCTCCGCCCGAAATCTTCCCTGACCCTCGCACCAAGCGATGCAAGTCATCTTTAAGTCCGAGATTCCGGATCAAGCGGTGCAGGTAATTGGGGTGCACTCCGAGAATTGACGCCGCCTCAATGTAATTCCCGCGCGTTTGCTCGACGGCGTTCATGATCAACTGTTTTTTTAGTTCCTTGACACTCCCGTGATAGCGGCCTTCCTGCATCCCGGTGGGCGGTTGCTGCTCGACCAGCGATTCCGGCAAATCCTCAAGCAAAATGGTATCGGAAGAACCCATCACCAGCGCTCTCTCGATCGCATTCTCCAACTCTCGCACATTACCCGGCCAGTCATAACTCACCAGCGCCGCCATGGCTTCCCGTGATACAGGCTTGGGTTTGACTTTGCAGCGCTTCGCATTCTTCTGGATAAAATGCCGCGTCAGCATCGGAATATCCTCGCGATGCTCGCGGAGAGGAGGCATGGTCAGCTTCACTACCGCAAGCCGGTAATAGAGATCCTGCCGAAATTCCTTCTTCCGCACAGCTTCATCCAAGTCGCGATTGGTAGCGGCAATGACGCGCACATCGATTTTAATGGGGTGCGTCCCGCCAACCCGCTCTAACTCGCGCTCCTGCAGAACGCGCAGTAACTTCACTTGCAACGCCGGCGCCAGTTCGCCGATCTCATCCAGGAAAACCACGCCGCCTTCCGCAACTTCCAGCTTCCCTTTCTTCTGCGATGCCGCTCCCGTAAATGCCCCGCGCTCATGCCCGAACAATTCCGATTCCAGCAGCGTCTCGGGAATCGCCGCGCAGTTGATGGCTACGAACGGCTTCTGGCTGCGATGACTGCTGCGATGCAGCGCTCGCGCCGCCAATTCCTTTCCCGTACCACTCTCGCCTTCAATCAATACCGTAGTATCAGTCGGCCCCACCCGCGCCAGAAACTGAAAGATCTCTTTCACCCTGGCGCTCTCGCCGACGAGATTTTGTTCTTGGCGGATCTCCAACGAGAGCCGCTGATTTTCCTGCTCCAGCCACTGCGACCGGCGCGCGTTATCCAACGCTACCGCCGAGATGCCAGCAATGGCGGCCATCAGTTGCAGGTGATCCTCCTGAAACCGGTTCACGCTGGTGGTGCTGTCCAGGTAAATACACCCAATGGTCCGATCGAAGACGCTGAGCGGAACGCACAACAGCGATCGCACTTCGGAAGCCGCCAGGCTTTCTACGTCTCGCAGCGCATCGCTAGCGGCTATGTCCACGCCCAGAATGGCGACATTCTCCTTCAGTACATGGTGCGCGACGGTTCGGCTCACTCGCACCAGTTGATGTTGCCCTGCCTGCCGGGTCCGCGCATACAAAGAGCTGAACTCCGAGTTCCCGTCTCCCAGCAGGATTGCCCCACGCCCCGCGGGCACCACTTCAAAAATCAGGTCGAGCAATTGCGCCTGCAGTTCTTCCAGATCGCGAATGGCGTGCACCACCCGGCTGATTTTCAGCAGGGCGCTCAGATTCCGCGCCAGCGGTGAACCGGAAGGCAACTCGCGCAGCAGGCGGTCCGGCTGCAAATAGACAACATCTTTGGGATTGATGACCCTGGTTTCCGCCGTTGGCTTGCGGTCATCGAATTCCACTCGGCTGGCCGGAAGGACGCGGTCGTCTTCCTCCACCAGAAACATGAACACCGAGTCGCCTGTCGCGATCTCGTCGCCGTGCCGCAGCCACTGTTCTTTCACCGTGACGCCATTCACAACCGTTCCGTTGCGGCTCTCCAAATCAGCGATCTGAAAACGCCCGTCAGCTTCCCGGCGCAGCAGACAATGCCTCCGGGAGACGGACGGATCCGAGATCGCCACCGCGTTGTTGGGGTCGCGGCCAATGCTGGCTTCTTCCTGGGTCAGCGGAATGACGGTATCTTTGGCGGGTCCTGCCGTGACGACGAGTCTAGGCCGCAATCAAGGTCTCCGAACTGTGCTGAATTTCTTATCACAGAGCGCGCAGAAATGCATGACCCTTTGCAATCATTTCTGATATCCGAAAGGATAGCCGTTCTATCCGATCGGATAGTCCTGCAGTGCTCGAGCATCCCCATCGCGAGGTGACAACCCGAGGCAACTATGGCGTTCTCAGCCACTTGCAGATGAAACGTTCAATCTGGTATGGCGGTTCCGGTTTGGTACATCGAGTGCTTATTTAAATGGTGAGCGTAGTTAGCAAAGCGATGGGGGAAGCGCTTTCAAGCAGTTCTAGCTGACTTCGCCAAGTCGGAAGCTCGGGGGACCCCCTCATCGAGCTTCTGACTTTTTTGTTTTTGGGTACACCTACCCGGCCGCGACCTCACGCAGCGATGCCAACGTCACTTCCGGCGCAACCGCGACACCATCGCGATAGCTCACACTCTTGCCCGAAATTGCCGGGATCTTCTCGCCGGGAACTAAAATCCCCACCAGATTGAGCGGATCTGCTGATGATAGAGTTAGGGCCTCACCGCTCAGAGGCAAACTCCTCATAGCCCGCACCGATTCGACAGCAATCGGGAGAGCGAACTGCTCACCCAGGAAACCATCAACAAATCTACCGCCACGTATCTCACCTCGATCCTCCAGTCGTCGAAACGCCATCAGCAACTCCCGCCATGAGGGCAAGTTCGACTCTCGTGCCAGCACATCGCGAATGACGATGCCATACCGCCGCAGGAGCATCCAGCAGGCTGCCTCCATCGCGCGCGGACGCTCCACGCCCGCATCGGCGCGCAGCAGCGCCCATCTCCCCGCATTGTGGCGCGGACGCGTCATCTTGCCAACACCCTGCCCCGCTCTCCTCTTCGGATCAATCAGCGAGCGCAAATTATCGAACCCGTCGGCCGTCACCACTCCTGCCGCAACCAGTTCCCAAAGTGAGGTCTCCATTTCCGCCTTCAATTTCCCAGTGCCTCGCACGATGTCGGCAAAGAAAGACGCTCCACGCTGCCGTAGAAACTCAAGTACTAATTGCGCCCCATGGCTCAACCCGCTTTTCACTTCTTCCAGATCGTCACGCCCAGATTCTCTCCGGTTCTCGGCGAAATGGGGATTTTTCGATAAAGCCATCCAGTCGGCATCTTCCCGCACGAAAAATGTAATGGGAGCCACGCTGGTTGGAATCACCCGACGCTGCCGCGTGGGCTTGGTCCCGTCGGTGGGAATCACCGCTGACTCCAGAGTCGCCGGATGCGGTGACAACCTGCCCCACCCTACTGCCCCCGTCAAGCAAAGCTGATCCAGCCACTTCGGATCATAGTCCGCCACGCGCCTCGCCAAGATTTGCCGTTCCCACGCATTCGCGGGGATTTCGAATCCCTGCAATTGCTGAACGACTTCCAGCACACCCCGCTCGCCGGACACCTGCGACCCGGGCGCGACATGCTGCCAGCGCATCAACCACCGCATGAACTGCGCTGCCGTGACCGGCTCAATCTGCTTCCGCAGCATTCCCACCGTCAGCCGGTGAATCCGCGCCAGCAGCCGCCGCTCGCACCACTCAGTCTCAGCCGGTGCAGGGAGAGCCATCGCGGGCAACGTAGGGACAACTGCCATCGGCTGTCCAGTCGAGCGAAGCTCGATATCAGTCCGAGGACTCTGCGCACCGGACGAACTGGTGAACTTGCCGCGCAGAACGGTCCCCGCCGCCTCCATCCGCAGCAGCGCCTTCTCCACATCAGCCGCCGACAGTGCCAGCAAGTCCCCCAACTGCGAAGCCGAAGTAGGACCAATGTGCGACATCCACCCAGTCACCAGAGCCAGCAAAGCATCATCGCGAGAAACATCCCCGGATTCCACATCGGCCAACTTCTGATCAAAGACAGCCGCAGGAAACAGAGCGCTAAAGCTCCGAGCCTTCTCCGCCGCAACCCAATAGCGTCGCTCATCCACCACAGCAGTCGACGCCCTGCCTTCGTTCCTTAATCTCTCGAAGTACCCGTCCCATGCACCCCACACACTCTCCGGCAGCGCCACCAGCGTATGCAGCACATCGTGCAACTCATCAGCATCGCGTACATCCGGCCACGCCTCATCCCGGACCTGCGCAATCGCCCCCGGATCGAGTTTGCCCACTTCTTCCAGCACCGACTCCGGCAACATGCGCCGCATCTCAACCGCGCGGGCCCGGCGCTCTTCCAAAGGCGCGTCATCCAAATATGCGTATGGATTGGCATTCAATATCTCGTGCGAAAACTGCGACGGCACCGGAGTGTCGACCGCGATCACCCGGATCTCTCCCGAAGCCATTCCCCGCAGCACGCGCTTCAGGCCTTCGACGTCCATCGCCTCGTTGAGCACATCTTTCATAACTTCATTCACGAGAGGATGATCTGGAATCTTCCGATCGCCCTCAATATTCTCAAAGCAGGCCGCCGCCTCCGGAAACACGGACGCCAGCAAATCATCCGAGCGCATGCGTTGAATTTGCGGTGGAACCTTCTTGCCGTTCTGAAAGCGCAGCAGCGCCAGCGCCCGATTCGCGTCCCAGCGCCAGCGCGTCCCGAAGATGGGAGAATCCAGTGCCGCCTGCTCCAGGATCGGCTGCAGCGAATCGGCCTGCAGGAAATGAAATACATCCCCGAGTGGAAAGCTGTGTTGCTCCGCCAAAGCGATGTTCAATCCATCATCGGTAGCCGCGGCCTGCAGCTCAAAATTGAATCCGCGGCAGAATCGCTTGCGCAGCGAGAGTCCCCAGGCCTTGTTGATCCTGCCTCCAAAGGGGGCATGGATCACCAACTGCATCCCGCCGCCTTCATCGAAGAATCTCTCGGCAATGACCGTATCCTGCGTAGGGACGGCGCCCAACACCGCCCGGCCCTGCAGAATATATTCGATCACCTGCTCCGCCCCAGAATCGTCTAGCCCGCACTCTTCTTTGAGCCAGGAAACACACGCTGCGACCTCGGGCTGCGTCGCCGAGAATCCGACGGGCGAGGTATGCGGCAGCATCTCGCTGATCTTCTGCCGCAACTCGCCGATATGTAACGAGAGTTCATGAGTACGCGCCGGAGCCTCCCCGCGCCAGAACGGCACGCTGGGAGGCGCGCCATGCGCGTCCTGCACCAGCATGCGGCCATTGTTGGTCTCAATGCGGTGGATCATCCACGACGTATTCCCCAGCAGCATGATGTCGCCGCGATTGCTCTCGACGGCGAAGTCCTCATCGACGGTTCCCACCACAACCTGATCAGGAAGGGCGACCACCGTGTACAGAGAATTGTCGGGAATCGCTCCCCCACTCGTGATCGCAGCCAAGCGTGCCCCGCGCCGCGCCCGCAATTTATTGTTTACCCGATCGCGATGCAGATAAGCCCCATACCGCCCTCTCCGAGCCGCAATCCCTTCCGAAAGCATCTCGAGAATTTCGTTGAACGTTTTGCGTTCGAGATTGCGATACGGATAAGCCCGCCGCGCCAGCGCAAACAAGGCATCCTCATCGCAAGCATCTGCACTCAGCTGCGACGCAGCCGCCCCAGTCGCCTCTCCATCCCTTGGCGGGGATTCCGAGAGCAATCCCGCCGAGCTCCCTGCCGCGGCACACGTGGCCACGATCTGCTGCGCCAGCACGTCAAGCGGAGCCTCCGGAATGATCAGCCGGTCGAGATCTCCCAGCTTGATGGCGCGCGCCAGCGCGGCACATTCCATCAAATCATCGCGAGTAGTCGCAAAGAAACGTCCCTTCGGCACCGCCCCGCGCCAATGTCCCGAGCGCCCCACGCGCTGCAGAGCGACGGCAATCGAGCGCGGAGAGTTGATCTGTACCACCAGATCCACGAAGCCCACATCGATTCCCAATTCGAGCGACGCGGTCGCCACCAGCACCCGCACCTGTCCTTCTTTCAGCTTTGTTTCCGCCTTCAGCCGCAGCTTCCGCGACAAGCTTCCGTGGTGCGCCGCAACGTTCTCTTCCCCAATCCGCTCGCCCAGATGATGCGCCAGACGCTCCGCCATGCGCCGTGTATTGGTAAACACCAGCGTCGACCGATGCTGAGCGACCAATTGCGCCAGTCGGTCATAAATCGAGTCCCACAGCTCGTTAGAAGCGACAGGACCCAGCGGCATAGGCGGGACCTCGATGCCGAGGTCGAGCTTGCGCTTGTGGCCCACATTCACGATCACGGGATCCGGCCGCCCCGTTCCGGTCAGGAAATGCGCCACCTCCTCAATCGGCTTCTGCGTAGCCGAGAGCCCGATCCGCACGGGAGCCCGATGGGTCAGCGCCTCCAATCGCTCCAGCGATAGCGTCAAATGCGCACCGCGCTTGTCGTCGGCGACCGCATGAATCTCGTCGACAATCACCGTTTCCACATCGCGCAAGATAACCCGGCTCTTCTCCGCAGTCAGCAGGATGTAGAGCGACTCCGGAGTCGTCACCAAAATATGCGGAGGCCGCTTCAGCATGGCCCGCCGCTCGGGCATGAGCGTGTCGCCGGTGCGCACCGCAGTGCGAATCTCAGGCATCAGGAGCCCGCGCTCGCCGGCCAGGGCGAGAATCTCCCCCAGCGGTATCTCCAGATTTTTCTGAATGTCGTTCCCGAGCGCCTTCAGCGGAGACACGTAGAGAACTTCTGTGCGATCGGAAAGCTCGCCGGCCAGTGCTTTGCGAACCAGCCTATCAATGCAAGCCAGGAATGCGGCGAGAGTTTTCCCGGACCCGGTGGGAGCTGAAATGAGGGTAGTGCGGCCGGCAAGAATGTGAGGCCATCCCAGCTCCTGCGGCTCCGTAGGAGTGCCAAAGCGCGACACAAACCACTCCGCAACCAGAGGGTGCGCCCAATCCAGGGAGGAAGGAACAGACTGCATGCAGCTATTTTAGTGCGAAACCAGACTTTCGCCAAGTCTTCGCCGCACCCGTAATGTGCCCAAAAAATAAGGGGCCGGAACTCCGGCCCCCATGATCGAAGCGACACAAAGCTACCAGGTGAATCTTGCCGAGACGCGGAAGCTCCGTGATATTTGCCACTGGTTCGGCTGACCATATGCCGAGTTTAGGAGTACGGGGCTACTCGTTGCCACCGCCTGCGGGTTGTAACCGGTCTCAAATTGCTGGTAGAACGGTGCACCCGTGAAAATCGAGAATTGCCCAAACGAATTCGGGGTGAACTGTGAATTGAGCCCTGCCCAATCCGCTATGACGGCATGCTGGTTGAGCAGGTTGATGGCGGTTGCGCTGAAGGAGAGTTGCTGAGCCTCGTTGTTCTTGTTGACCTTGAACGCATGTGTGAGTTGCAAGTCAGTCTGGGTGTACCACGGTGTGCGGCGTGAATACACGTTGCCCAACACAGTATTTCCTGCAGCATCAACGGTTGAGTTCACAAAGTTACCACGCCCCCAAATGTACGTACCCTCGATTGCAGCGGGGATACTACCCGGCCCATTGCCATAACCTATGTCGGACCAGGCGCTCACCGGACTACCTTGATACGCAACCTGGAACAGTCCAATCGTCGTGTTCATGCTTTTCCAAGGCTTGGAGTAGTAAATGTTCCCCTTGAGGGCATTGGGACGATCTGTGGGCAAAGGTCCGTTAGCAGATTTTCCTTTGTAATTGAAGTAATAGAACGGCTCGTCGAAGGCACGGGTCGTATCCGGCGAGTTACGTCCGCCGGCACCGCCGTCAATCTGGTCGGTGGTGGTCAAGCCAGTGTAGTTCCCCCACAGGCTGCTCCATGTGTAGCTGAACATTCCCGCCCATCCGTGGCTGGTAGTCTTGGTTACCCGGAACTCCACTCCATCGTAATTGCGGACCGCCTCCGGGTTATTCGGGCACGTCGGACAGGTGCCGAAGTCGTGGTTGGCATTGAACGCGGGTACGCCAGGGCCGTAGGCTGCGCCCAGCGAAGTCAGGAAATTGGCGTACCCGTCGATAGTCTTGTTCACGCCCTGGCCAGGATTAACGATAGTGTAGATTTCGAACGCTTCGGGATCGGCCAATGAAGCATCCTCAATCACGTGGTCGAGACGGCGACGGTCATAACGCGCTTCAAGTGCCCAATTCCTCGCTAGCTGATAGTCCACACCAGCGACGTACTCGTGCTGGCGATAAGGCTTTACGCCAGGCGCGACTGGCTCTTCAGGACGGAAGTTGGTGTTCTCAATTAGTCCCACGCCTGTATTTTTGTCAATCAGGCTCGACGGGGTTACGCCGCCCGCAAACGTCGCTCCGGTGTTAGAAGGTCCAGTCGGGCAAGCGCGGCCCGCGGCATTGCCCACAAAGGTGAGATCTTGGGGCGTGAAAGTGTTGTTGGCATCTGGACCGAGCGGGTAGTTGCAAGTGTCCCACCTTTGCGCCCCAAACGAGGTCTGAGCCAAGAGCAGCTTCATGACGTCGTTGACAACACCATAACTGCCGAAAATCTTAAGTTTCCCGTTTGCCGATCCCCATGCAGCTCCCAAACGGGGCTCGAGTTTGTCGGTCCACGACCACTTGATGGTGGTGATGTTCGGCGTCCCGATTCCCGGAGGAACAGGCAGGCTCTCCTTTTCCACACGGAGTCCCAGATTAAGAGTTAAGCCGTGACCGATCGTCCATGCATCTTGGGCAAACAAAGCGTGGTTGTGATCGATGGCCGGCACAACCGCTCCAGCAGGATTCTTCAGGACGGTGGCGAAATCCGAATTGGTGACGTAGCCATATTCACCGGCGCAGACTCCCCAGGGGTTCGACGATAGAGTGGTGCAGTTGTCGCCGCCAAACGATGTGCTGGAACCATAGCCGACACCAGGGGTAGCCGTTACCTGCACCTGGGGGATATTCCCGTGCTGGTTAATCACATTCCACAGGCGGTTGAATTGATAACCGACCTTGAGGTTGTGGGTACCCCACCCGCTCTTGAAGAACGCTACGTCTTCGTTGAACTGATCGTGTTTGCTGGCATTGACCTCAGTGAAGCCCGTCTTGTGCGGAGCACTTACTGTGCCGGCTGGCTGCAGAAGCGCCTCGGGGTATGGATTGCCCGCATTATCGCATGGGATTGCGGTTCCGAGGCAGTTTGCTTTACCGAGCGGTCCGGAATTGAAAACAAGTTCAACCCCGGTGGTGGGCCAGCCGAAATCGTGGTAGTTAGTGAAGAAGTAGCCGAAGCGGGTGGTAGAGACAATCCTCGGCGTCAGGGTAATATCGGCGCCAACGTTCCAGGTGGAGTTAGGCTGAGAGAAGCCAAGACCGTGCGAATAGTTGGTCAAGGGAGCGTTAATCCCCGATTCTGACGCGCCGTTGAACGTTATCCCGGTATTCAGATAATTCTGCGACGCGATGGAATCCGGAGCCGGCAGGTTGACTCCAGACTCGCGTTCGTATTGGTAAAGCCACGAGCCGAAGACACGAATCTTCGACGTCAGCGTCGCGTCAATTCGAGCTGTGCCATAGTACTGCTGGAGGTCCTGCGTAAACAACTGTTTGCCCAGCGCGGAATTGCCCGGGAAGGTAGATGGGGTAAAGTCCACCGCCCTGCGAGTTGAACTGAGAAAAGGCTCCAAACCCGCGAAGAACCACACGCGATCTTTCATGACCGGACCGCCTATGGTAAAGCCGGGCTGAACGTACCGATAGTGATCTTTCTTGGGAATATACGTCTGGACATCAGGCTCGCCTTGAGAATTGAACGAGCTGGGAGTCGGATCGTAGCGCAAGACACCGTTGGGAGACCCGTCCATGGCGTCCGACTCGTAGCTGCCAAAGAACGAACCATGGTAGGCATTGCTGCCCTTCTTCATAACCACATTGATCACGCCGCCCAGCGCTCCACCGTACGCCGCTTCAATTCCCGAAGTTTTAATCTGAACTTCCTGAATGAAATCGAAGGGAACCTGAGCTCGAGATGCGCCACCGGAGACGTCCCCGGTGTCCTGTCCTTCAACCAGGTACGAACTCTCCGAGTCGGCCGCACCGCCGACCATGAACCCCGCGTTGTACCCATTGCCGCTGCTGCCAGGCAAGGCTCCGCCGGTGCCCCCCGACGAGCCACCCAAGGGCTCAGCGCGGGCCATAGGCGCGAACTGAATCATCGACTGGAAGCTGTAACCGTGAGGAGTGTCTTGAATAACGTCATTGGTGAGGTTGGTCTGATTAGTGTTCGTCGTGACGTCGACGATTGGAGCTGCTCCTGTTACCTCCACCACTTCCGCTGCTGCGCCAATTTCCAAGGAGAGGTCCAGCGTTGGCAGGCGACCAACCTCAATGTTCACGCCTCCCCGCTTCACCGTCTTGAAGCCCTTGGCCGACGCCTCAACCGAGTACGTTCCGGGCGGCAAATTCGCGAACCGGTAGTATCCGCTTGCGTCGGTATCCAGCGCCTTATCTCCTTGCAGCGCGCTACCTTTCACCACCACATGGGCATTGCCTACCACCGCTCAACGAGTTCGCTCACAAAATGTTTCCACTGCTTACGAAAATCCGTAGGCTACTGGTGTCGCAAATACGGCATTTGGAAGATTCGCTCGGTCACAGGGGCTACGCCCATCGAACTAAATCGTTGCAGAAGAGGAAGAACTACGCACTTGCCCCAACACTGCTAAAATTCCCCCTCCATGCCCAAGTTTTCCGCCCAAGCGCGCGCCCGTAGGATCAAACTGCTGCTCTTCGACGTCGACGGGGTCCTCACCGACGGCAAGCTCTTCATCTTTCCCGCTCCTTCCGGGTCACAACAAACTGTGCTGGAACAATCCGCCAAACACGGGGGCGAGGGGGGATTCGGTTTTTACAGCCAATCCGTGATCGAGGCC
>Ga0182009_10000114_pt1 | contig 13896 bp, 10 predicted proteins | sample Sormic07211187_1_FD_161052 | JGI IMG/M metagenome (GOLD analysis project Ga0182009, IMG submission 161052) | Bulk soil microbial communities from the field in Mead, Nebraska, USA - 072115-187_1 MetaG | ecosystem: Environmental > Terrestrial > Soil > Agricultural land > Bulk soil | place: USA... | reverse complement strand
GGTGGACGGGAAGACGCTGATCCGGACGCGCGCGGGGCACGCCCCGCTTTTGCCGGGCGACCGGGTGACGGTCCGGATCCGCGCCGCGCGGGGCTACGACCTGGACGGGGAGGTTCTCACGTGAGGAGACGCGTTTTCGGATTCGCGCCTCGCGCCACGCTCGCGGCGCTCGCGCTGGCCGGGCTCGGAATGGGCGCTTCGCCGGCCCGCGCGTACCTTCCGACCCATGGGATGATGCTGGACTCGCTGGCCGCCACGGTGGCCGCGGACCTGCTTCGCGGCCAGGCGAGCGACCGGGCGGTGGCGGTCGTCGTTCCGCTGGAGGGGGACACGTCGGGGCTCCTCGCGCAGCGGCTCCTCGAGCGGCTCCGCTCCGTCACGAGCGACGTCCGGGTCCGGGAGCGGCCGCTGGCGACGCCCGGCGCCCAGCCCCCGACGATGCCGCCCGGCATGCCGCCGGCCGTCCCGGCCTCCGACTCGGGTTCGGCGCCGCTCGAGCTGCACGCCCGGGTGGATGGCGCCGGGGTCAGCTACGTGCGGCGGATCCGCTCCTTCCCCTTCGGGGTGAAAGGATACGAGCGGCTGGTCACCATGCGGGCGAGCGCCACCATGCTGGAGCAGGGAACGGGGCGGGTGGTCTGGGCCCGGAGTGCCACGGCCTCGCTTCAGGACGTCGTCCGAAAGCGCGATCTCGCGTACGTCTCCGGAGGCTCGACCGGATGGAACCCCCCGCTGCCGCAGGGCACGGGGCCCCGAATCCTGGAGCCCCTGATCGTGGTCGGGGTGGTGGCCGGTCTGGTCGTTCTCTTCTACTCCAACCGGAACTGAGGGAGCGGCTCCATGAACGCAGGGAGGGTCGGCATGAGTCTGGCGGCCAGGCAGCACCAGGTGCTCGGGCGGGACTACTTCGACCGCGGCCAGTACGCCGATGCGATCCGCGAGATCGAGGAGGCGCTCGCGCTGGTGCCCGATTTCCCGGATCTGCACAATCAGCTCGGGCTGGCGCTGGGCATGAGCGGCGAGCGGGAGCGCTCGGTCGCGGCGTTCCGCCGCGCGCTCGAGCTGAATCCCCAATACCTGGAGGCGCGGCTGAATCTGGCGATCGTCTACAACGAGCTGGGGCGCTATGAAGAGGCGCTCGAGGAGTTCGCGGTGGAGCGTCCGCGCGATCCCGATCACGAGAACCTCTCGCCGGACGTGCGCACCTTCCTCGCCGATTCGCACGTGCTGCTGGGCGACACCTACCGCGATCTCGGAATGCCCGTCGACGCGACGCAGGAGTACCGGAAAGCGCTCAAGCTGGCGCCGCAGTTCCTGGACGTGAAGAACAAGCTGGGCACGGTGTACTGCGGCATGGGGCTCTACGCCGATGCCGAGGCCGAGCTCCGCTCCGCGCTCGCCCAGAATCCGCGCTACGTCGACGCGCGCACGACCCTGGGACTGGTCTACTACCGCTCGGGCAAGCGGCATCGCGCCCGCGAGGAGTGGGAGCGCTGTCTCACCGAGCGCGACGGGGACGTCCGCTCGCGGGCCTACCTCGAGATGCTGGAGCGCGAAGAGGGCGCGGACCCGCTCCCTTCATGATCCGGCGCGCACGCTTTCGGCTCCGGCGCGCGGCGCCGTTCTTGGCGCTTCTCCTGTCCGTATTCGGCTGCGGCGCCGCGGCGCTCCAGGAGCGAAGCGGCGGCACGGCCAGCTTCGACTCGGGGAAGTCCGCCTACGACCGCGGGGACTGGGTCCAGGCGCAGCTCGACCTCAAGGCCTACGTCGAGCAGTATCCCGGCACCGACCGCACCGACGACGCGCTCTACTACCTGGGGCTCGCCTACTTCAAATCCAAGGACTACGCGCTCGCTTCGACGCAGTTCGACCGGCTGACGCGCGACTTCCCGCAGTCTCCCTTCCAGCCCGACGCCCTGTTCTACCTGGCCCGGTGCGACGACCTGGACTCGCGGCCCGCGCCGCTCGACCAGACCGAGACGCAGCGGGCGATCGACCGCTACAAGCAGTTCCTCGACGTCTATCCCGACCACGCGCACGCGGCCGAAGCGCGGCAGCGCACGCAGGCGCTGCGCGACCGCCTGGCGGAGAAGCGGTTCCGGAACGGCCGGCTCTACGCCAAGCTGAAGCAGCCGCAGGCCGCCGCCATCAACCTCCGCGAGCTGATCGACGACTATCCCGAGTCGCGCTGGGCGGGCGATGCGGCGGTGCTCCTCGCGGACGTGCTGGTGAAGCTGGGCCGGAAGGACGAGGCGATCGCGGCGCTGCGGAGGGTTCCGCCGTCGGCCACCGGCGAGGTCAAGTCGCGCGCGGCCGACCAGCTCCGGGAGCTGGGCTCCTCCGCCACCCCGTGAGACGCGCCGGACGGCGTCGCGTCGGCATCCTCGGCGGCTCCTTCGATCCCGTCCACCTCGGACACCTGATCCTGGCCGAAGCCGCCCTGGAGCATCTTCGCCTCGACCGCCTCCTGCTCATGCCCGCCGGCCGCCCCGCGCACAAGCGCCGCCGGGCGCTGGCCCCCGCCGAGGACCGGGTCGCGATGCTCCGGCTGGCCGCGCGCTCGAATCCGCGCCTCGAGGTCTCGACCCTGGAGGCGGGGGGCGCCGGCGTCACGTTCACGGTGCGCACGCTGGAGGCGCTCGCCGCCGCCGAGCCCGCCGACTACTTCTTCCTGATGGGGGAGGACAGCCTGCGCGAGTTCGGCACCTGGCGCGAGCCGGGCCGCATCCTCGAGCTCGCCCGTCTCGCCGTGGCGCGCCGGGAGGGGACGCCGCGCGCCCCGCTCCGCGGGGCGCTCCGGCGTCACGTGGTCTTCGTGCCGATGCCCGGCATCGAGCTCTCCTCGTCCGCGATCCGGCGGCGCGTCGCGCGGGGGGCGAGCGTGCGATACTGGGTGCCGGACGCGGTGCTGACCTACATGGACCGACATGGACTCTACCGAAGCCGGCGAACGCGCCGGACGTAGCCTTCTCCTCGTCGACGGCTCGGCGCTCCTCTACCGGAGCCACTTCGCGTTCCTCCGGAACCCGCTCAAGAATTCGCGCGGCGAGGTGACGACCGTCACCTTCGGCATGCTGCAGGCGCTGCTTCCGCTCCTGGACAAGCAGAAGCCGGACCGGATGGCCGTGGTCTTCGACACGGTCGCGCCCACGTTCCGCCACCGGGTCTACGCCGAGTACAAGGCGCATCGCCCGAAGATGCCGGACGACCTGGCCTGCCAGATCCCGCGCGTCCGCGACGCGATCCGCTTCCTGGGGGTGCCGATCGTGGAGCAGGAGGGGGTGGAGGCCGACGACCTGATCGGGAGCCTCGCCTGCGAGGCGGCGCGCGACCGCGCCACGACGCTCATCCTGACCTCCGACAAGGATTTCTTCCAGCTCGTGAACGATCGCATCGTGCTCTTGGCACCGCGCGGGCGCGGGGGCGGCGAAGCGGTGACGGTGGACCGCGCCGGCGTGCGGGAGCGCTACGGCGTCGATCCCGGGCAGATCGTGGACCTGCTCGCGCTCATGGGCGACGCGTCGGACAACGTCCCCGGCGTTCCCGGCGTCGGGGAGAAGACCGCCGCGCAGCTCATCCAGAAGTTCGGCAGCCTGGACGCGCTCTACGCCTCGCTCGACCAGGTGGAGCGCCCCTCGATCCGGGAGAAGCTGCGGCAGAACGAGGATCGCGCGCGGCTCTCCTACAAGCTGGCGACGATCCGCTCCGACCTGCCCCTGGAGCGCCACTGGTACGAGCTGGTGCGCGCGCCGGTGGAATACGTGCCGCTGCTCGCGCTGCTCGAGGATCTGGAGCTGCGCGTGCTGGCCCGCCGCTATCGCGAGGAGTACGCCTCGCGCGGCGGGGCGCCGCTCGCTCCGGCGCCGGAGAGCGAGGCGCCTCCGCCCGAAGAGATCGCGAAGGCGGCGCGCCCCGCGCCGCCGCCCGCGGAGCCCCCGGGCCCGCCGGCCGAGGGCGCCGGGGCGCCCGCCGAGAACGCGGAAGCGCCGACGCCTCCGGCTCCGCCGCCGGGGACGCCACCCGAAACGCGTCCGGGGCGCGCCGCCGCCAAGCGGGGGAAGGCCGCGAAGAGCGCGGTCCCCGCCGCGGCCGTGGGGCAGCCGGTCGGGACCATCTTCGACGTTCTCGGCGAAGGGGAGTCGCCGCTGCGCGACGCTCCCTCGGGACGCGCGCCGCTCGGCCGCTATCACGTGCTCGAGAGCGGAGCCGACCTCGACGCGCTCGCGCGGGAGCTGGCGGAGGCCCGGGGTCCCGTCGCGTTCGACACCGAGACGACGGGGTTCGACCCGCTCCGCTCCCACCCCGTCGGGATTGCCCTCGCGACCGCCGAGGGGCGGGCCTTCTACCTTCCCCTGGGGCACGCTTCGGGGCGGAATCTGGACCCCGACCGGGCGCGCGAGGCGATCGCTCCCTTCTTCGCGAGGCCCGACGCGCTGCGCGCGGCGCAGAACGCGAAGTACGACTGGCACGTGCTCGACCGCTTCGGCGTTCCGGTCCGCGACGTCGCCTTCGACACGATGGTCGCGGCGTTCCTGGTCGATCCCGACCAGCCGAAGTCGCTCGATCATCTGGCCAAGGCGCGACTGAACATCGCCAAGATCCCGACCGAAGCGCTGCTGGGCCGCGGGCGCGAGCAGGTCACGATGGCCTCGGTGTCGGTCGACCGCGTCGCCGAATACTGCTGCGAGGACGCGGACGTCACGCTGCGCCTGGTGCCGCTCCTCCAGCGGGAGCTGGACAGCCTGGAGCTGACCCCGCTCTTCCGGGACGTCGAGATGCCGCTCGTGGGGGTGCTCGCGCGGATGGAGCGCGCCGGCGTGCGGGTCGACACCGAGGCGCTCGAGTCGCTGGGGCGGGGGCTCCAGTCGCAGCTGGACGACCTGGCGCACAACATCGAGGAGACCGCGGGAGTCCCGTTCAACGTGAACTCGCCGCGCCAGGTCGCCGAGGTGCTCTTCGAGCGGCTCGGGCTGCCGAAGGGGAAGCGCACGCGCGAGGGCTACTCGACCGACACCGAGGTGCTGGAGCGCCTGGCGCTCCTCCATCCGCTGCCGAAGCTCCTCTTGGAATGGCGGCAGGCCTCCAAGCTGAAGAGCGCCTACGTGGACTCGCTGCCGCGCCTGGTCCACCCCGAGACGGGACGCGTGCACGCCACGTTCCACCAGACGATCGCCTCGACCGGGCGGCTCTCCGTGAGCGACCCCAGCCTCCAGAACATCCCGATCCGCACGGAGGAGGGGCGCGAGATCCGCCGCGCGTTCGTGGCCGAGGGCCCGGGCGGGCTTCTCGCCTCCTTCGACTACTCGCAGATCGAGCTCCGGATCCTCGCCCACCTGACGCACGATCCGGCCCTGACCGAGGCGTTCCGCAAGGACGGCGACGTGCACGCCTCCACGGCCTCGCGCCTCTTCGGCGTCGCCCCCGAGCTGGTGACGCCGGCGCAGCGCGCGCAGGCGAAGGTCGTGAACTTCGGGATCATGTACGGCATGGGGCCGGTGCGGCTCGCGCGCGAGCTCTCGCTCTCCCGGGCCCTGGCGCAGGCGTTCATCGACGAGTACAAGCGGACCCACGCCGGCGTGGCGGCCTTCATGGAGTCGACGCTGGCGCAGGCGCGCGAGCGAGGCTACGTCGAGACCATCTTGAAGCGGCGCCGCCCTCTCCCCAACCTGTGCGATCCCCACGACGCGCTCCGGGCCGAAGCCGAGCGCGCGGCCATCAACGCGCCGATCCAGGGCTCGGCCGCCGACCTGATCAAGATCGCGATGGTCCGGATCGACGCGCTCCTCGCCGAAAAGGGATTCCGCTCGCGGCTCATCCTCCAGGTCCACGACGAGCTCCTCTTCGAGACGAACGAGGAGGAGATCGAGACGCTGACGCCGCTCGTCGTCGAGACGATGGAGCGCGCGCTGCCGCTCCGGGTCCCGCTGGTGGTCCATCGCGGCGTGGGGACGTCGTGGGCCGACGCCCACGCCTAAGACCTTGACCGCGCACGACGCTCCCCCTAGGTTCGATCCATGCTCCGCATCGGAGTGACCGGGCTCATGGCGTCGGGAAAGTCGACCGTGGCGCGGCGCTTCGAAGAGCGGGGCGCCATCCGGATCGACGGCGACGCGCTCGGGTGGGAGGCGCTCCGGATCCCCGCCGTTCGCGACCGGATCGCCGGGGCGTTCGGACCGGAAGCGATCGCCGGAGACGGCGCGGTGGATCGCGTCCGGCTCGGGGCCGTGGTCTTCGCCGACCGCGCCGCGATGGCGCGGCTCGACGCCATCGTCCAGCCGCCGCTCCTGGCGCTGGTGCGGCAGTCGCTCGACGAGGCTTCGGCGCCGGTGGTGATCCTGGACGCGGCGATGCTCGCCCGCTGGGGCCTCGACCGGGAGATGGACGGCGTGGTGGAGGTGACGGCGCCCGAGCCGGTGCGGATCGCCCGACTGCGCGCGGCGCGCGGCTACGGCGCCGCGGAGGCGGAGCGGCGCGTTCGGGGGCAGGCGCTCCCGCCGCTCGCGGCCGTGAAGCGGCACTGGCTGATCGTCAACGATGCGGACGCCGCGGCGCTTCGGGCGCGCGCGGATCAGGTGTGGAGCGAGATCGCCTCGCTCGCCTCCGCGCCGCGACCCTGACTCGGAGGAATTCCCCGGATGGACCTGAACGCGACGAAGAAGCGGCTCGACGAAGGGCGGCGGATCCTGACCCACCTCGGGAGCTATCTTTGACGTCGCGCAGCGCGAGGCGCGCGCGGGCGAGCTGGAGGCCCGCATGGCCGAATCGGACTTCTGGGAGAACCCGGAAGCCGCCCAGAGGGTCCTGACCGAGCTCAAGTCGCTCAAGCGGATCGTCGATCCCTACCGCGCGCTGCTCCGCGAGATCGACGAGACGCAGGGAATGGTCGGCCTGCTCGAGGACGAGCCCGACGAGTCGATCGCGACCGAGCTGGAGAAATCCTCGGAGAAGTTGCTCCCCAAGATCCAGCAGCTGGAGCTGGTCAGCATCCTCTCCGACGAGAGCGACGCCCACGGCGCCATCCTCTCCATCCACCCCGGGGCCGGAGGCACCGAGTCCCAGGACTGGGCGCAGATGCTCTTCCGCATGTACGGGCGGTACGTCGAGCGGATGGGATGGACCTATCAGGTGCTCGATCTCCAGCCGGGGGAAGAGGCGGGGATCAAGGACGCCACGATCCAGGTGGACGGCGCCTACGCCTACGGCTACCTCAAGGCCGAGCGGGGGGTGCACCGGCTGGTCCGCATCTCGCCGTTCGACGCGCAGAAGCGCCGCCACACCTCGTTCGCGTCGGTCTTCGTCTATCCGCAGGCCGGAGAGGGCGGCGACGTCGAGATCAAGGACGGCGACATCCGCATCGACACCTTCCGGGCGGGCGGCGCCGGCGGCCAGCACGTGAACAAGACCGAATCGGCCATCCGCATCACGCATCTTCCGACGGGGCTGGTCGTGCAGTGCCAGAACGAGCGGAGCCAGCACCGGAACCGTGACGCGGCGATGAGCGTGCTCAAGGCCCGGCTCTACGCGCTCCGGCTGGAGGAGGAGAAGGAGAAGCGCGATTCCCTGGGGGGCGGGAAGAAGGACATCTCCTGGGGGAGCCAGATCCGGTCGTACGTGTTCCAGCCCTATACGCAGGTCAAGGACCACCGCACCGACGTGGTGACGAGCGACGTGCAGGGCGTCATGGACGGCGTTCTCGAGCCCTTCGTGGACGCATACCTTCGCAAAAAGGAGACGGCGTGAGCCCCCTCATTCCGACGATCTTCCGGGAATACGACATCCGCGGCATCGCGGACAGGGAATTGACCGACGACACGGTGCGCGCCGTGGGGCGCGCGTTCGCCGACCGGATGCGCGACCGGGACAAGACGCGCATCGCGGTCGGCCGCGACGTTCGGCTCTCCTCGCCACGGATCGCCGCGGCCCTCACGGCGGGGCTGGTGGAGCGCGGAGCGCACGTGATCGACGTGGGGCAGGTGCCCACGCCGGCGCTCTACTTCGCCATCCTCCAGCAGAAGGCCGACGGCGGCGTCATGGTCACGGGGAGCCACAATCCGATCGAGTACAACGGGCTCAAGCTCTCCGAGGGGCTCGCCTCGCTCCACGGCGAGGAGATCCAGGCCCTGTGGCGGGCCGCGGCGACGCCGGGCCTGCCGGTTGAGCGCGGCAGCATGGAGCAGGTCTCGGTCGACGCCGCCTATCTCGAGGACCTCGTCGGGCGCCTCCGCTTGAAGCGGAAGCTCAAGGTGGTCGTGGATCCGGGGAACGGAGCCGCGAGCATCCTGGGCCCCGAGCTGATCCGCCGGCTGGGCTGCGACGTGGACGCGATCTTCGCCGAGCCGGACGGCCGCTTCCCGAACCATCTCCCCGATCCGACGGTGCCCGAGCTGATGCGGTCGCTCCAGGAACGCGTGCGCGCGACCGGCGCCGACGTGGGGATCGGCTTCGACGGCGACGCCGACCGGGTGGGCGCGGTCGACGAGAAGGGCCGGCTCCTCTACGGAGACCAGCTGCTCGGGCTCTACGCCGCCGACGTGCTCGCCTCGCACCCGGGCGCGCCGATCGTCTTCGAGGTGAAGTGCTCGCAGGGGCTGGTCGAGCTGATCCAGCAGAAGGGCGGGCAGCCGATCATGTGGAAGGCGGGGCACTCGCTGATCAAGGCGAAGATGCGCGAGACGAAGGCGCCGCTCGGGGGCGAGGTCTCGGGCCACATGTTCTTCGCCGACGAATTCCCGGGGTACGACGACGCCCTCTACGGCGCGGGACGGCTGCTCCGGCTGCTCGCGGCTTCGGACCGGCCGCTCTCCGCGATGGTGGACGCGCTCCCGCAATCGAAGTACGTGGCGACGCCCGAAATCCGGCTCGATTGCCCGGACGACCGGAAGTTTGCTATCGTGGACGCGGTGCGCGAGCACTTCCGCGCGACGCACGACGTCGTGGACGTCGACGGCGCGCGGGTGCAGTTCGGAGACGGATGGGGTCTCATCCGCGCTTCGAACACGCAGCCCGTCCTTGTGGTACGCTTCGAGGCGACATCGAAGGAGCGCCTCGCGGCGATCGCGCAGGAAGTCTACGACGTGCTGTCGCGCTATCCCGAGGTGACGATCCCCGCGCTTCCGGTCTGACCGGTCGAAGCTCCGGTCGCACCAGCGCCGTCCCTTCGGTTCCTCGCCGGAGGGGGATCACGCGTGCGGTGGAAGCCGCTCCTCGCCCTGCTTCCGTTGGTTCTCCTCTGCGCCTCGTCCCGCCGCGCCGCGGCGCAGGATGAATTCCTCGTCAACGACGACCGGATCGATCGCAACCAGTGGGCCCCGCGCGCCGCGCTGGGCGCGAACGGGACCCTCCTCTTCGTCTGGATGGACGGTCGGAATATCGGCCCCGTCTCGATCGACTACGATATCGAGCTCATGTCCCTGCGCGATCCGCTGGGACTGGGCTCGTCCCTGAACCGGCGCGTGAACGACGACGCGCCCGGTCCCGTGCAGGGCTTTCCCGACATCGCGTCCAGCCCCTCCGGCACGTTCCTGTGCGTCTGGGAGGACGCGCGGAGCGGCAACCGCGACATCTATGCCGCCGCGCTCGACTCCATCGGCACGCGCATCGGCTCGAGCCTTCGCGTCAACGACGACGCCGGCTCGGCCGACCAGCAGCTTCCGCGCGCCCTGCCGATCGGCTCCGACCGCTTCCTCGTCGTCTGGGGCGACGGCCGCGAGGGCCAGGGGGAGATCGACGCGTCGTACCGCACCGCGGCCGGAGCCCCGCTCGGTCCGAATCGAAAACTATCGGTCGATCCCGTTCCCACCGGGAGCTTCCAGGGCGCGCCGGCGGCCGCGGCCGGGGCGGGGGGGCGCACGCTGGTCGTCTGGCTGGACGGTCGCGAGGGAGGCTCCGCCTTCGGTTCGACGTTCGACGTCTACGCCCAGTGGCTCGACGGTTCCGGCGCCCCGATCGGATCCAACTTCAAGATCAACGGCACGACCGGACCGGCCCAGTGCGCGACGCCCACCGTGGCGGCGGACTCCACGCGAGGCTGGGTGGTGGCGTGGATCGACCGCCGGGGCGCTCCCGCCGACCCCGGCGACGTCTACGCCCAGCGCTTCGACCTCGCGGGCGCCCCGGTGGGCGGGAACGTTCGCGTGAACGACGACGCGGCGGGGAAGGACCAGCGCAGCGTGTACGCGACCTCCGGTCCCGGCGCGGCGCTGCTCGTGTGGGAGGACTACCGGGGGAATCTGGGCGTGGACGCGAACGCCGAGGGCGCCCTCGTCCCCTACGACGCGGGAGCGCCGGGGGCAAACTTCCGCGTGAACGCCGATCTCGGCGGACGGCAGGGCGCGCCCGCGGCCTTGTGGGATGGGCGCGACGCCTTCATCGGAGCTTGGGAGGACGGACGGAACGGCGCTCCCGACATCTTCGCGATCTCCTTCTTCCCCGACGGCACGCGGCGCGGCTCGGACACCCAGCTCAACGACGATGCGGCGCCGTTCGACCAGCGCGCTCCGCGCCTGGGGCGCGGCCCGGGGCGCTTCGTCGCCGCCTGGACCGACCGGCGGAGCGGGTCCGACGACCTGTACGCGCAGTGGATGACCGATGCAGGAGCCCGCGACGGCGAGAATCACCTGCTCTGGCGCGACGACCTGACCAACCGTCCGGTCGCGTTCGCTTCGGCCGTCGCGGGAACGGGACGCGCCCTGGTGGCGGTGCAGATCACGCACTTCGCCGACGGCGGGGACATCCGCGGCTTCTTCTACGGGTCGCCGGGGATTCCGCCGACCTCGTCGTTCTGGATCGGCGACGTCCTCCCGAGCCCCCAGGCCACGCCCTCCGTGGCGGCAGGGGACTCGGAGTTCGCGGTCGTGTGGATCGACGGACGCGACGGGACGCCTCGACTGTATGGCCAGCGGATCTCGGCGCTGGGCGCGCCGGTCGGAGGGAACCATCCGGTGCTCGCGCTCGAGCCTCAGGATCCGGTCTATGCCCTCGATCTCGCGTCCGACGGCGCGGGCGGATACTGGCTCGCCTACGCGGAGGGATCCTCGGCCGATCAGCGCCTCTGGCTCCTCGATCTGGACGCGGGGCTCGCGCCCGCCGGCGCGCCGTTCCCGGTCGCGCCGGGGATGCCCGGAGGACGCGACCATCCCTCCGTGGGGGCGGGAAACGACGGGAGGGTCGAGGTCGTCTGGCTCGGCACGGGGGCGGAAGGGTACGGGCACGTCTATCACGAGAGCTACGGGCCGGGGATCCTCTCGGCGCTCGACGCCACGCTCGTCGAGGCCGAATCGGGGCGGCCCGCGGCGGGGCCGACGCTCGCGGTGGCCGGGAGCGGATCGGTCGTGACCTGGGGCGAGCGGGGAACGCTGGGCGACTGGAGCGTCTGGCTGCAGCGGTTCGATGGAGGCGCGGCCGCGGGTCCGCCCCTTCGCGTGGACCAGGATCTCACGGCGGCCGACCAGTTCGACCCGTGCGCCGGCTTCGACACCTCCGGGCGCGCCGTCGTGATCTGGACCGATTTCCGGTCGCGCTCCAGCGGAAGCGACATTCTCGGCCGCTCGTTCCAGTTCGCTCCGACGCGCGCCGACGATCCGCCCCCCGTTCCGGAGCCGCCTCCGGTCTCGGCGCCGCGCGCGACGCGCGTCGGTCCCGGGCGGCCCAATCCCTTTTCGTCCTCGCTCGCGGCACCGGTCGAGATCGGGGGCGCCCCGGGCGCCCGTGTCGTGGCGCGCGTGTGGGACGCGCGGGGCCGGCTGGTGAGGACGCTGGCGGACGGCGCCGCCGCGGGCGCCCGCTTCACGCTGCGCTGGGACGGCAGCGACGCCGCGGGCCGTCCGGCCGCGAGCGGCGTCTACTGGATCACCGTGGAATCGGGAGGGGAACGTGCGACGACGCGCGTCGTCTATCTTCGCTGAGGGGCCGCTTCGGCGCTCGGCGCTCGCGGCCGCGGGGCTTCTGCTCGCGGCGACCGCCCTTTCGGCCCCCGGCCGCGCCGCGCCGGGCGCCGCTCCGGCCGAAGTGCGCGCCGTCTCCGCTCCCGGTGCGCCGTCGGACGTCATCGACGCGCTGGAGGCGGCCGGCTACCGCGTGCACGTGGCCCTCCTGCCTTCGACCTATTACGTGAGCGCGAGCGCCGGGGCCCGGACGCTCCCGCTCGGCGCCCGCGCCCTCGACGCGCCTCCGGTGCGGATCGGGCCGGACCCGGCGGCTCCATCCGCTGTCGCCTCGGACGTCGACCCCTTCGGCGGCCGCGCCGACGCGCTGCCGCCGGTGGACCGCTCCGCCGTCGGGAACCCGCTCCTCGCGGGGACGGCCGCGCGCGCGGGGATCGCGCCGCCCGGATCGGTGCCGCCGCCCGGCTTTCCCTCCGGCAGTCGGTGGGAGGACACCAGCGAATTCATGATCGGCCGCGTCGCCGTCCCGATCCTCTTCGCCGAGAGCGACGGGACCGTGGATCCCAATCACTTCGATTGGACGCCCGCGCTCCGCGACTCGGTGCTGCACGCCGCGGTGCGCGGCTTCCTCAAATGGAGCGTCCTGGCGGCCTCGAGGAACATCCCGCTCACGTTCCTGATCGAGCCGCACTTCGGGCTCGCGACCAAGTACGAACCGATCGACCGCCCGATCGGGCAGGAGACGCTCTGGATCGAGGACGTGCTCGAGCCCCTGCTCGGGACGAAGGGAAACGCCCTCACGATGGCCTACGCCTACGCCAATGCGGCGCGCGCGCGGTGGAACGCTCAGTGGGCCGCGATCGCCTTCGCCGTCCAGAACGACACGTCGGCCACGGGAACGTTCCCCGACGGCTACATCGCCCATTCCAACCTCGGGGGGCCCTACTTCGTCATCCCCGTGAACAACCTGAATACCCGGAGCGCCACCCTCGACTACTACTTCGAGCACGAGATCACGCACCAGTTCTGGGCCCTCGACGAATATCCGGCGGTGAACGCGTGGTGGGCCTGCACGCTGACCACCGGCTACTTCAACCGCCCGAACCGGAACGCCTCCGTGCCGGCCGACGGCTACTGCGGCATTCCGACGGTGCACTGCCTCATGAAAGGGAACTACCCGGACGACTGGTGCGACTTCACGACCGATCAGATCGGCTGGGTGGACCTGGACGGCAGCGGCATCCTGGACCTCTACGAGACGCGCCCCGTCGTCCGTCCCGACTCCACGAACTACCGCACCGGGGCGGGCCAGGCGATCACGCTCCGCGGCGAGGCGGACGAAGGCGCGTTTCCGAACCGGAATCCGTACCACTCCGGCGCCGGCGATTCGATCTCGATCGCCACCGTGGACTCGATCGAATACCGCCTCGACAACGGATCGTGGATCCCGATCGCCTGCGGGGACGGGCGGTGCGACTCCGGCGTGGAGCGCTTCACGCTGGTGCTGCCGCCGCTCTCCACCGGGAGCCACATCGTGGAATGGCGCGCCTGGAATTCCAGCGGCCGGACGGCGCCGGTGCCGAGCGGCACCACGCTCAACGTCTCCGGCGCCGCGCCCGGAGGTCCCGGCGGCGGCGCGCAGTCTCCCGCCGCGCCCCGGATCGTCGCCGCGCCCGCGCCGCTTCGCGGCGAGGCCCGGCTTTGCCTGACGGGACCGCCGGGCGCCTCGGGCTCGGCCTCGATCCTGGACCTTGCCGGACGGATCGTCCGGACCTGGTCGGTGGCGGTGCCGGCGGAGGGCGTGCTGACCTGGCGGTGGGACGGTCGCGGGAAGGGTGGCGGTGACGCGGCCGCGGGACTATATTTCGTGGTCGTGAAGCTCGGAACCGCCGTCGCGACGCACCGCGTCCTCCTGATCCGATGATCCCGCACCCGAAGCCGCTTCCGGAGCGTCGGTGAGCTCCCTCGAGCGCCTCGCCCCGCGCGAGAGCGCCATTTCGACCGAAGCCCCGGC
>Ga0182009_10000108_pt1 | contig 14176 bp, 13 predicted proteins | sample Sormic07211187_1_FD_161052 | JGI IMG/M metagenome (GOLD analysis project Ga0182009, IMG submission 161052) | Bulk soil microbial communities from the field in Mead, Nebraska, USA - 072115-187_1 MetaG | ecosystem: Environmental > Terrestrial > Soil > Agricultural land > Bulk soil | place: USA... | reverse complement strand
GGGCCGCACTCGCTCAACGTCCACGTGGATCCCCGCCTGAACGAGATCCATCACGGCGCGTGGGAGGGACTCGCGGAAGAGGAGCTGCCCGACCTGGCGCTGTACCGCCGCTGGCGTGAGGATCCGACCTCCTGCACCCTCCCCGGAGCCGAGCCGCTCGAGGCCGTGCACGAGCGCGCGGTCCTTGCGATGAAGGAGATCGTGGCGAAGCACCCCGGCAAAGAGGGGCTCATCGCCGTCGTAAGCCATCAGGTGGTGCTCGCGCTGCTCAAGTGCTACGTCCTGGACCAGCCCTGGAGCCGGATCCGGAAGAACGCGCTCGGCGTCGCGTCCTACGAAGTGCTGACCGTGGGCGAGGGGTTCCAGCCCCGGTCCTGACGAGGAGGAAAGCCGTGCGTTACCAAGAATGGGTTTCCAGGGTCCTGATCGGGTGCGCCCCGCTCCTGCTCGCCGCCGTGCTCGGATGTCCCGCGCGGGCCACGCCTCCCGCGGCGGCCGCAGGCGACAGCATCGCATGCGTGCCGGTGATGGCCGACACCGGAATCGTCGACACCGATCCCACGCCCTCGCCCGACGGCAAGTGGCTCGCCTATACGAGCGGCCAGGATTCCCTTCGCCAGATCTGGGTCAAGCCGATCGACGGCGCCGACCGCGGCCGCCAGATCACGCACGATCCCGCTTCGGCGCGCGCCATGACGCCGACCTGGGCGCCCGACTCGAAATCGCTCCTCTTCATCTCGACCCGCACGAAGGACTACAACATCTACAGCGCTCCCGTGGAGGGCGGCGAGGCACGCGCCATGTCGGATGCGCGCGCGAGCAATCGCTTCGCGGTCTACGCCCCCGACGGAAAAGAGATCGTCTTCCCCTCCAATCGCCAGAAGCCGGGGCAGATCTGGGGCTTCGACCTCTACGTGATGGACGCGGCGGGGGAGAAGGCGAAGGAGCGCCCGGCGCGGCGGCTGACGAGCAACAACGGCAGCCCCGGGCATCCGACCTGGTCTCCCGACGGCAAGTGGATCGCCTACGTCGCGAAGCCGATCGATACGACGAAGGTCGTGCAGGTGGGGCCGGGCATGACGATGCAGCAAGGGCCGATGTTCACCGCGTACCACCTCTGGAAGATGCCCGCGGGGGGCGGCGCCGAGCAGCAGCTCACCGGCATAGGCACCGAGTCGCAGCCGACCGAGGAGATCTGGCCGACCTGGTCGCCCGACGGGAAGTGGATCGCGGTGCAGCGCCGCGTGGGGCCTACCGACGACGTCTGGGTCTACGAAGTGGCGACCGGCACGTTCTACCCGGTCACCTCCTTCGGCAACGCGGGAAAACCGACCTGGTCGCCGGACGGCAAATCGATCTGGTTCGTCCGCGTGAACGGGAAGGATCACGACATCTGGCTGGCGAAGAACGTCACCGCCGCGACCCTTCGCGCCAAGGCGAAACGGGACCCGCGGACGGCGACCGCCGTCCGCTAGCGCACCACGATCGTTCCGGTCATCCCCTTCTTCATGTGGCTGTCCACGCCGCAGTAGAAGTCGTATTCCCCCGGCTTCGTCGGCGTGAAGCGCACGTGCTTCGTGTGGTTGAACGAGATGATCCCGACGCTCCGGTCGATGTCGATGCCGGCGTCGCGCGCGTCGCACGTCATGTTGTGCGGGGTGAAGAGCGGCTTGAAGTGGAGCGTCAGTTCGACCGGCTTCCCCGCTTCGACCGTGATGCGGTTGGGATCGAAATAGAACGAGTGGACGTTCACGTCCACGCGCTGCACGCCGTCGGCATCCGCGCGGGCGGTCGCTTCCCGCACGCCGATCTTGGCTCCGGACGTACCGCACCCGGCTAGCGCCGCGGTCAGGGCCAGGGCGACCGTGGCCACGCTCCCCATTCCCCTGAAACGCTTCGATGGCTTCATGGTTTCCCCTGTGAGCCCGCTCCTACGGAGCGCGGAAAATGAGGCACGCGTTGGTGCCTCCGAACCCGAACGAATTGGAGATCACGGTTCGAATCGTCTCATTCCGCCCGCCCCCGGCAACGTAATCCAGGTCACAGTCCGGATCGGGGACCCGGAGATTCACGGTGCGGGGAAGGTACCCCTCCGCCAGCGAGAGGGAGGCGATGGCGGCCTCGAACGCGCCCGACGCGCCGAGGGCGTGGGCATGCATCCCCTTGGTGCCGCTCACCGGGATGCGGCGGGCCCGGTCGCCGAAGACTTCCTTGATCGCAATCGTCTCGACCCGGTCGTTCATCGGCGTGGAGGAGCCGTGCGCGTTCACGTGCTCGATCTCCTCGGGCGACAGCCGCGCGTCCCGGAGTGCCAGGCGCATCGCGCGGATGGCGTCCCGCCCTTCGGGGTGTGGCGCCGTCATGTGATACGCGTCGTTGGTCGTGCCGAATCCGGCCACCTCGGCATAGATGCGCGTCCCCCGCGCCAGGGCGTGGCCCATCTCCTCGAGCACGAGAACCGCGGCGCCCTCGGCCATCACGAATCCGTCCCGCCGGGCGTCGAAGGGGCGCGAGGCCTCCGGGGGCTCGTCGTTCGAGGTCGACATCGCGCGGATCACCGCGAACGCCGTGAAGGTGAGGGGCGCGAGCGGCGCCTCGACGCCTCCGGCGAGGACCACCTTGGCCAGTCCGTCGCGGATCAGCCGAAGCCCCTCGCCGATCGCGATCGAGCCGGAGGCGCACGAGTTCGAGTTGCCGATGGCGGGGCCGCGCGAGCCGATCTCGATCGCCACCTGGCAGGCGCCGGCGCCGGCGAAGACGCGGAGCGCCAGGCTGGGCGGCACCGATCGCGGTCCCGCCTGGAGGAACTGGGCGTGGTCGGCCTCGGCGGAGGGGACACCCCCCAGAGCGGAACCGATCGCGACGGCCGCGTCTTCGGGGTGCACCGCCCCGCGCCCGGTCCCGACGGCGATCCCCGCGTCGTCGAGGGCCATGCGGGAGGCGGCCACGGAGAACTGCGCGAACCGGTCCAGGCGGTGCCGTCGCTTTCCTTCGAAATGGGCGCCGGGATCGAAGTCGGGCACCTCGCCCGCGATGCGCGTCCGGAGCGGCGAGGCGTCGAAGCGGGTGATCGGTCCGACGCCGCGGCGGCCCTCGCGGATCCCCTGCCAGAAGGCGGGCCGCCCCGTGCCGATCGGCGTGATCAGGCCGAAGCCGGTCACGGCGCAGCGATGGGCCGGCGGAGGGGCGATCATGCGGGCGCCTGGGCGTCCGCCGGAAGCGCGCCCCGGCCCGTCTCCGGCGCCTCGGCGAGCGACTTGAAGCGGCGGAGCGTCGCGCCCGCGATCGGCTCGATGAACTGCGGGGCGAGGACGCGCTCGGCGAGAAAACGGCCCATCGGCCGGGGGCCGAAGCGGAATTCGAGATCGTGCGTGATCGTCGCGCGGGTTCCTTCCCGCGCGCCGTCGCGCTCGGGCTGGAACGTCCAGAGGACGTCCATGCCGCGGGTCACGCCGCCCACGTGCCGGAAGCGGATCGTGCGGGAAGCGGCGTCGGGAGTCTGCTCCGCCTCCCAGAAGACCGGGATCGGGCCGCGGCGCGCGCTCATGCGCGCCCGCACGACGCTGCCGCTGCGCCCCGTCACCCGGACGTAGCGGTAGTGGGGGAGGAGCATCGGCCAGCGGTCGAGAGCGGCGACCAGCGGGAACACGCGGTCGGGGGGTGCCGCGATCCAGATGGAAACCGACGAGTGCATCGGATGACGTCCTTGCGTCTAGCGAACCCGGCGGGGAGGCTCGTTCCGGCGCATCCGCGAAGCCACGGCGTCGATCGAGACGCCGACCTGCTTCGCGATCGCCTTCCAGTCCTGGCCATCGCGGCGCATCTCCACGATCTGGTCGGGAAGCGTGGCCGACTGGCGTCTCGAGGCGCGCGCGAACCCGTACACCATGGCGATCTCGCCGTAGCCCAGCGCCCAGCCGTCGTGCCTCGCCCGCAGCGTGTCCTCGGGCATGGCGAGCTGGGCGGCCAGCTGTTTCACCACCCTGGCCTCGCCCTCGGGGGTCGATGCCTCGCGGTCGATGCGCGCCACGGAGCGCTGGATGCGCTGCAGGGCGGTCTCCTTGGTCGCGACGCCGGCGGCGGCCTGCGCGGGGAGCGCCGTGGCCAGGAGGAGCAGCGCGGCGATCACGTGCGAGCGAACGGGCATGTCGAGATCCTCCCTGGAAGTGGAACGGCTCGGTCCCGGGACTCTAACGCAGGAACGCGACTTTGCGGACCGCCGACCCTTCGGGCGTGGAGAGACGCATCCAGTAGACGCCGCTCGCGGCGGGCGAGCCGCCCTGGCCGCGTCCGTCCCAGGTGAGCGCGTGGGTGCCCGGCTCGGAGATCCGCTGCTCGATGGTGCGCACCAGCGCTCCGCGCGCGTCGAAGACCTGGACCCGGACCGGGCCGCTCGTTCGGGTCGTGAAGGCGATGCTCGCCGCGCCGCGCGCCGGATTTCCGGAAGCGATGCGGGCCGCGAGGGGGCCGCCGTCGATCGCGGCCGCGAGGCCGGTCGGTCCCACCGGGTGGCGCACGGCCTGGTCCAGCTGGATCAACCCGTTCCCATAGAGCGGGTCGAAGGCCCGGGTCGTCTGGAACCGGTTCACCGCCGTGGCCCGGAGCGTCTGCTCGATCGCGCCCTGGTCGCGGAGCCCCAGCGAGCGGAGGAGCGCCACCGCACCCGAAACGTGCGGTGCCGCGTTCGACGTGCCGAACTGCACGAAGACGTCGAACGAATCGGGATTCGCGAGGGACCCGGCCGAGCGGTAGGGCTTGATGCTCAGCACGAAGATGCCGTCCTGGACATGGTCGCCGTTCACGTCGCCGAAATCGCCTCCGGGGGCCATGAAGTCGACGTCGGGCCCGTACGAGGAGTAGGCCGCGCGCGTGTCGTCGGGGCCCGTGGCGCCGACGGCGATGACGCCCGGGTATCCGGCGGGCAGGCTCACTTCCGGCGCGCCGAAATTGCCGGTGGCGGCCACGAGGATCGTGCCGCGGCGCTGCGCGTAGGTCACCGCGTCCTGCAGCGGGTTGAACATGTGCGCCAGGAAGCTCTCCCGGTATCCGAGAGCCCGGAACAGGCGCACCGGCGGGAAGCCGAGGCTCAGGTTGGCGATGTCGGCGCCCTGGTCGGCCGCGAGGCGGATCCCCTTGATGATCCACTCCATGTCCGAGTCGTTCCGGTAATCGATCACCTTGATCGGCAGGATCGTCACGCCGAAGGCGATCCCCGCGCTGCCGGCCGTGTTGTTGGCCGCGCCCGCGGCGATCGTGGTGATGAACGTGCCGTGCCCGTTGTCGTCGTTGGGGTGGGCGTCCTCATGCACGAAGTCCCAGCCGGGGAGGAAGGGCCCCGGAAGCTCAGGCGAGCGGCGGTACATGGTCACGCCCGGCTTGACGAAGGGGCGCTCGTATTCGGGAATCTCGTGATCTTCGTACGCCACGCCGGTGTCGATGATGGCGAGAACGACGTCGGGATGTCCGGTCACGACGTCCCAGGCGTCATAGGCGTGCACCGCGCGCAGGTTCCAGGCGAGATCGAAATGCGCGATGGTCGTGTCGTTGGGCGTGAAGAAGCCGCGCGCGTAGAGGTTCGGGGCCGCGTAGTCCACGTCGGCACGCGCGTTCCAGTGGTCCAGCATGTCGTCGACGGTCTGCCCCGGGGCGAGCCGGATCTTCACGAGACCGTCCGGCGTCACGTCGCTCGCCAGCTGGGCGCCCTCGGACGCGGCTGCCGCCTGCCGCTGTGCGGCCGTGACCGATCCCTTGAACTGCACGAGCAGCTCGCCGGGGACGTATCCGGGTTGGTGGAATCCGGGCTCGAGCCCGACCGGGATCTCCCAGAGCCACGACTGCGCGACGGCGGGGGCAGGAGCAAGGAGGGAGAGCGCCGCGACGATCAGGACGGCGGTCGAGAGGCTGTCTGCAATCCACCGGAACCGGATCATGCGTCCTCCGCGGAAGGTCGGGGCGCGTTGCGGGCCCGCTGCGGTGTGCGATCCGGGGGGACGGCGGCACTCGGCGCGGAACGAGATGTCCATCAATTCTAGCATACGTGCGCCGCACGCCGACGCGACGGGAAAACGCTCCGGGCTAGGCCAGCCGCTCCCCCGACTCGGGATCGAAGAGGACAGCACGGGAGGCATCGGGACGAAGCCGGATCGCCGCCCCCGGCGCCGGGGCGCTTTCGGAGGGCGGAATCCGGATCACCATCCTCCCCCAGTCGCCGCCCGCGTGGAGGAGGGACTCCCCGCCCAGGTGCTCCACCCGCTCCACGCGCGCCGCCATGTCCCCGCCGGACAGCGCGACCCCTTCGGGGCGGAGGCCGAGCAGAGCGCGCCCGGCCCGCGGACGCGCGGCCGCTCCCAGGTCCAGGCGCCAGCCGCTCGCCTGAAACGAGGCGCCGCCCGCGCCGCGCACCACCTCGCCCTCGATGAGGTTGATCGGCGGCTCCCCCACGAAGCGCGCGACGAAGAGGTCGCGCGGGTCGCGATAGACCGACTGCGGCGCCCCGATCTGCCGGACCTGCCCCGCGCGCATGACGGCGACCTGGTCGCCCAGCGACAGCGCCTCCTTCTGGTCATGGGTGACGTAGATCGACGTGGTGCGCGTCAGCCGGTGGAGGCGCGCCAGCTCCTCGCGGAGCTCCTGGCGGAGCTGGGCGTCCAGGCTGGAGAGCGGCTCGTCGAAGAGGTAGAGCCTGGGGCGGCGCACCAGCGCGCGGCCCACCGCGACCCGCTGGCGCTCGCCGCCGGAGAGCTCGCGGGGACGCTTCTGGAGATAGCGCGTGAGCCCCAGCGTCTCCGCCGCTTCCTTCACCCGGCGATCGGTCTCCGCCTCCGGCGTCTTCCGCGCGCGGAGCCCCAGCCCCAGGTTCTCGGCGACCGTCATGTGCGGGTAGAGCGCGAGCCCCTGGAACACCATCGCCACGTCGCGGTCCTTGGGTTCGAGGCGGGTCACGTCGGACCCGTCCATGCGGATCGAGCCGGACGTGGGCATCTCCAGACCCGCGATGAGTCGAAGGAGGCTAGACTTGCCGCACCCGGAGGGACCGAGGATCGCGAGGAACGCGCCGTCCTCGAGCGCGAGGTCCACGCCATCCACGGCGCGGGTGCCGTTGGGATAGGTCAGCGTGAGCGCGGCGAGCGTGAGGGAAGCCATGCGCGGCTACGGTAGCAGGCGATCGGGGGCCGTGCCAGCGTCCGCACGGCCCTTCTGCGAGGAAGGCACCCGGGGTGCGGCCGCTAGATCCTCCGCGAGTCGTACCCAGCCAGCGCCGGATCTGCCGCTCGTCGTCGGGGCAGCGACGCCCCGAGTAGTAGCGGCAGTACCACTGGAACCAGCCGCGCGGATCCTCGCGGTAGATCCACCCCTTCTTCCTCCAGACCGAGAGCGGCTGCGACGCGTTCACGCCGAAGTAGTTGAGCGCCGGATCGTGCCGCTCGGGACAGAGCTTGGCGAACCGGAACCAGTCGGCGGGGAATTCCGCGAGACAGTCGGTCATGTAGCGTCCGCCGAAGACGCCCAGCCGAAGGAGCTGCTTGGGGGTCAGCTCCGGGCGGAACTCGGGATGGAAGTTCCGCCCCATCGGCTCGGTGCGATGGTAGGCGTATCCTCGCTGCATCCGGTCGTTCACGACGATCCGCGCGCCGCGGGTCATGATGACGCGCCAGTCAAGCGCGCGGCGACGGGGCCGGCTCGGCGCGACGGCCCAGCCGGGAAGCGAGGTCGCGCTCCCGGGACGCTGCCGAGGCATAGCCCTCGTGCTCCAGCACCAGGGCCTCGGCGCGATGGCTCCCCTCGTAGGCGGCGTCCACGCGCAGCATCGCCTCGGCGGCGTCGGAGGCGACCTCCCACGCTCCGGCCTCGCGCGCGAGGCGGCCCGCCCACTCCAGCTCGAAGAGCGTGAGCGCGCGCGCCGGATCGCCGCGTGAGGGCGCGCCGGCGGCCGCGTCCCGAACGGCCTGCTCCAGGGCGTCGGCGCGCGGCACGGTCGCGCCCGTCGCCGCGGGGATCGCCAGCGCTTCGCGACGCGCGGCCTCGATCTCGCCCCGCATCTCCTCGTCACGCCGCAGGGCGCGCAGCGCCCAGGCGGCGCGGACGTGTCCCGCGACCCGGGTTGCCGAGGAGGGATCGCGGGTCATCGCGCGGGCCAGCCGGAGCGCTTCGGCCCAGCGCCCGGCGGCGATCAGGTCGCCCGGCAGCTCGAGCGATTCGCGCGCGAGGAGCGTGGAGACCACCCCGTCCGGCGCATCCGGCCGCGCTCGTGGTGGCACCGTCCGACGTCCCTCGTCCTGGGCCACCGCGGCCATGAGATTCAGATTGTGGCTGTGGTGCCAGTCGTAGCGGGGCTCGATGCCTTCGTTCCGGTAGTAGGCGCGCTCCATGGCGTCGGCCCTCCGGAACTGCGCGACGGCTTCGGCGATCCGTCCCGCGCGCCGAAGCGCGTGCCCCCACATGTGCGCGGCATGCGGGATCGACGGCGCGAGGCGCGCGTATTCCGCGCCGTGAGCCAGCGCGCTGTCGGCGATCCCCAGCCCCTCGTAGGTGTGCGTCAGGAAATGGTGGGCCGAGGCGTGGTCGGGGATCAGCCGGAGCACGTGCCGGTAATAGGAGATCGAGGCCTCGGTCCCCAGCTGGCCGCGACCGGCCGGGCTCGGCTCCTCGGCGTTCCCGCGCAAGAGGAGGAGTCCGATGTCGTCGGGATCCGATGCGAGCGCCTCATCCAGGGCCTTCTTGTACGCGCGGAACTTCCGTTCGTTCTTGGGATCGTCCATGGCCTCGAGCTGCTTCGCGCGGATCGCGATGCGCCGCCGTTCGCGCGGGCTCGCCTCCGACTGCAGCGTCCGGGCGGCCGCCAGCTCCTGCTTCGCGGCCGAGGCGTCCTCCAGCCCCGTGAACGAGCGGCTCAGGCCGATGTGCGCCATGGCGAGGCGAGGATCGAGCCGGAGCGCCTGGTGGAACGATCGCGCGGCCTCCACCCAGACGTACGACTCCAGGTAGTCCAGCCCCTGATCGTAGAGGGCCTGGGCCTCCGAGGACGTCGTGGTGACCGGCTCATGCGAGTTGCCGATGCCGGAACGCAGCCCGACGGGGCGCTCGAGGATGGAATCGGGGACGCCCCCGTGCGCCCGGGCATCGGCGGGCGACGCCGGGGCCGCGCCGGCCGGAATCGCCGCGATCCAGAGGACGCAAACGGCGCCGATGCGGCGAAGGCAGCGATCGAGGGCATTCGGGAACATGCGAGAGACCACCGATGGACAGGTTCGGAACCGGGCGGGCGCGTGGCCCAACCTGTTTGGATGGAATCGCGACCGGGCGCGATTCAGCGATTCCGAGGCCCTAAATGAGTGCGGGGCTATTTCTTCCGCGGCTCCTCCAGCCCCTCGTCCGGCCGCCGGTAGGTTCCGCTCCGGATCTGCCGCACCATCGCGACCAGCTCCTTCGCGGCGTGCCGCGTCTCCTCCTGGAATGCCGCGTCGCGGTCCAGGTCGTCGTGGCTGGTGGCGTAGGGCTCGTAGTAGCCGACGTAGCGATCGATTCCCGCGACGGGCCCGGCCGGGATCATCTCGAGATCGGTCATCCAGTCCACGAGAATCCGGCGCAGGTTCTCCGCGCCGGCCGCGTCCGCGTGCACGACCACCGAGAACGCGCGCCCGGCCAGATGCTTCGGGTAGGGCCACCCGGCCAGCTCGATCGCTTTCGCCCTGGCGGCATCCTTCCCGCGGGTCGTCGTCGGATCGGGATTCCCTCCGTCGGCGCAGACCAGGCGATCGATCATCAGCTTGAGCACGCTGGGCGACTGGTACCAGTTCACCGGCGTCACGATCATCACGCCGTGCGCGGCGATCCACATCGGGTAGATGTCCGCCATCCAGTCGTTCACCTGGCCCAGCGCGTGGTTCGGGTAGCAGGAGCACGGCCAGTGGCAGAGCGGCTGCGCCGTCGAGACGCATGCCTTGCAGGGATAGATCACCAGATGCGCCTCGGCGGTGAGGCGGCTCAGATCCAGGAAGTCCACCTCCACCCCCGGCTCGCCGGCGATCGCCTGGCGCGCGATCTTCGTCAGGCGATAGGTCTTCGAGATCTCGCCGGGGCAGGTCTGGTCGGTGCGCGCCGAGGCGTTGATGACGAGGATGCGCGAAGCGCCGGCGGGGTCGTCGTGCCGTTTCTGAGCCTCGAGGACGCGGCGCCGCGCATCGAGCCACTCCACGGGAAGGGGAAAGCTCGGGTCGGCGAACTCCGGGCCGGCCGGCTTCGTGCGCGGGCTCTTGCGATACTCGTGGTAGGCCTGCCACGCCACGTCGATGACGCGCTCCAGCTCGCCCGGGATCTTCTCGAACGCGGGGTCGTAGGCGCGCGCCAGGATGCGCGCCCGGAAGGTCTCGCGATCCAGGTCGAACTTCTGGTCGCCCTTCACGACCCTTGGCTCCGGAGCGTCTCCGGCGCCGGCCGCCCTGCCGCTTTCGTCGCCCGTCATGGGGTCAGCTCTCCAGGGGTCTCGGGAAGGTCGTTGCGGCCGGAATGAGCTCCGCGTCGGGTCCCGGGTCGCGGCGGAGCAGCGTCGCGATCGCGATGCCGAACGAGAGCGCCTGGCCGACCAGCCCCACCATGAGGTCGGCTCGATCCGGCAGCGGGGGCGCCCCCACGATCAACGCCCACGCCAGCGCGAAGGCGATCACCAGCGGAACGCGGCCGCGAATGCCTCCCGCCAGGTACGTCAGCAGCCAGAGCGCCGTGACGGTGACGTAGGAGGAGGGGGCGAACGGCGCCCGCAACGAGGCGATCGTCAGGAGCGCGAGCCAGGTGCGCGCCTCGCCCACACGGCTCCGGAATCCGCGAGCGGCCCTCTGATTGAGCGCGAGGATCGCCAGGGTGAAGAGCCAGACCAACGCGAGGCCCACCCCCCGGCTCATCCCCGGCAGGCCGAGAAGGGCCAGCTTCGGGACCACGCTCGCGATCGAGAAGTTCCGCGACAGGAAGAAGACAGGCACGCCGGGCCGGTTCACGAAGGAGAACGCCTCGCCGGTGACGATGCGCGGCACCTGGAACGTGAAGAAGTCCAGGAGCGGCTTCCACCCCACGACCGGGATCGAGAGGAGCGTGAACCCGGCGAGGAAGGCGACGCTCCACCCGGCCGCCCGCCACTGGCGGCGCAGCGCCAGGTAGAGAAGGAACATCGCCGGAAAGACTTTCCCGAGGATCGCGAACGCGAGCAGGGCTCCGCCCAGTGCCGCGCGCCGCTCCTCGAACGCGATCATCGCCACCACGGTGAGGCCGACCGCCATCATGTGGAACTGCCCGAACTGGAGATCGAACATCGTCGGGATCGAGGCGAAGAGCAGGGGCAAAAGCAGCCCCGCCGTCAGCCCGTAGCGTCCGCCGACCCACGCGGCGAGGAGGAGAACGGCCGCCATCAGCGACACGGTCTGGAGCGCGAACCACGCGGCGCGAATCGCGTCGAAGGAGTTCGTGGCCGCGAGCGCCGCGCGCGGCAGCAGCAGGAAGGGCGACGGGTACTCGTACGGGTCCTCGATCCAGCGGCTCAGCCCCGCGACCGGAGAGGGAAATCCCGGCGCGCTGTCGACCGGCGCCGTGAAGGCGGGATACCAGCGCGGGTCGTAGATGTTCTCCTCGCCCCGGCGCGCGAGATCGGCGGCGTGCACGTAGGCGGACAGGCACTGGTGGTTCGAGACGAGCGGGTCGGGAATCGTGGAGCCCCAGAGCCTCGAGGAGTCGGCCATGAAGGCGGAGAGGCGGCCCATCTGCGCGATCGCCACGAGCGCGAGGAGAAGCCAGGCCGCGGCCACGAGCGGGCGCCGCCGGATGGCTCCGCGCAGCGATCCCGGAAGACGGCGGGCGCCCCACGGGAGGGCGGCGAAGCAGGCGATCAGGGCCGCGACGGCCAGCGGGACCGATGCCCGTGCCGCGATCGGGACGATCACGGCGGCCGCGAGCGCGGAACCGAAGAAGGCGACGGTCCACTGCTCGAGGCTGGGGCGCATCAGAATCCGGTCTCGATCGGCTCCGACGGCAACCCTCCTTCGATCAGGTCCGCGACCAGCGATCCCAGCCGCATCGGGGCGAATTCCTTCGATTCGGCCGGGAGCTCCGCGAGGGGCCACCAGCGGAGCTCGGCCATCGCCTCCCGCTCGGACGGCACCGGATTGCGCGAGGTGTCGGGCTCGAACCGATCGGCGCGGACCAGGTAGAAGTGCTCGCGCTCATTCACCCACTGGCCGGCCCAGCGGTAGCGGCCGTGACGGACCCAGACCTGGGCGCCGATGTCGAGATCGCCTCGTCCCAGCTCTTCCTCCAGCTCCCGGCGCAGCGCTTCGCGGTGCGTCTCGCCGGGGGCGATGCCCCCTCCCGGCGTGATCCAGAGCCTCCGGTCCGGAACGACGAGGTGGATCAGGAGCAGCGCGGGATCGGGCGTCAGGATCAGCGCGCGCACGCACTCACGCAAGCGAAACGTCGGAGCGAACGCGGTCATGCGATGGCGTTCAGGGCCGCTTGCGGGCTTTCCAGACTTCCTCCGACGGCCACTGTCGCGCCCATTCCGCCGTGACGAAGGGATGGCGCGTGGTCGCGCCTTCCGGCGGGCGCACCTCGACGAGGTCCTCCACTTCGAATCCGGCACCGCGCAGGATCCGGAACCATTCGCCGTGGCTCTTGTGGAACTCGACGCCCGAATCGCCGGGCCAGGCGATCCGCCCCATCCCGAACGCGGGGCGAAGAAGTCGCTCGCCGGCCGCCTCGGTTTCATCCTCCGGCATGCAGAGCATCAGGAGGAACGCGTTGGTCAGGAAGTGGAGCCGCCCGCCGGGTCGGAGGAGTCGCGCGGCCTCCGGCACCCATTGCTCCGGATCGGCCCAGAGACACGCCCCGTATTCGGAGATCGCGAAGTCGAACGATGCGTCCGGATAGGGGACCGACTCCGCGTTGCCATGGACCAGCGGAAATTCGAGGCCGTGCTCGCGCTGAAGCCGGCGCGCGGTTTCGAGCTGCGTCTCGGAATTGTCGATGCCGACGACGCGGGCGCCGCGGCGCGCGAGCCAGGAGGAAACGTACGCCGTGCCGCATCCCAGCTCGATCGCGTCGCGGCCCGAGAGGTCGTCCGGAAGCATTCCGATCTCTCGCTCGGGAATGTTCCAGATGCCCCAGGTCGGCTCGCGCGCCGCCCAGTGGCGCTCGCCCGAGGCGACGTAATCGCTCGCTTTCTGGTCCCAGTACGTCCGGTTGTGGAGGACGTGCTCCGGAAGCTCCGTCACACGCTTCCCGGTTACATCCACGGCTCGTCCGCGGTCGGTCCATAGATCGAGGGCACCTTGCCTCCCGCCATGCGGAGGTAGATGGAGAACTGCCCTCGATGGTGGATCTGATCGTGGAGCAGGAACCAGCAGACGTTCATGCGCGGGATGTCGCCCATCTGTTTCGGGCCGACGAAGAAGCGGACCGTCTCTTGAAGTTTCTCCTCCGGCATCGACCGGATCAGGTTGCCGAACTCGCGATGGGCGTCCTCGACGGCCTCGATCAGCTCGAACCAGGAGCTGGGCGCGGGCGGAGGGTTGCCCGAGGGGGCGCTGCTCGCAAACGCGTCGTTCATGAGCATCACGCCCAGGCCGCGTTCCAGCTTGAAGACCCAGGCCAGCTCGCGCGCGGTCTTCGACATGGCGTGGGGCCGGAGATCCAGCTTGTCCTCGGGGTAGGCGTGGAGGATACGCATGGTGCGCTGGTGCTCGTCTTCGTAGACGGCCAGGAACTGCTCTTTATGGGAATGGGTGATGGTCGCCATGGGGCAGGCTCCTAACGCCGCGCCCGGGGCGCGGACGGGAAGAGACTAGTTCGCGATCGATCGGAGCCGGGGGCTGCTCCCGGGTCGGAATCGGATCGTAACTCGATTGTCGCCTATGGGCGGGGCGGCTTGGAAGCGGGATAGAGGGTGCCCACCTGGCGCTCCCGATGGGCCGCGAACAGCGTTCGTTCGACCGCTCGCGCCGTGACGTCGAGCTCCGCCGCCACGCCCCGAAGCACGTGGAGGAACTGGAGCCACTGATCGAGGGTGAGCCCGGCGCCCCGGGCATTGCCCCGCACGGCGCCCATCGCGTGCAGCAGCTGCCACACGCGAATGTCGATCACGCCGTAGCGCCCGGGCTCGAGCATAGTGAGCACCGCGGAGGCCGAGGGGGCGGAG
>Ga0182009_10000107_pt1 | contig 14215 bp, 10 predicted proteins | sample Sormic07211187_1_FD_161052 | JGI IMG/M metagenome (GOLD analysis project Ga0182009, IMG submission 161052) | Bulk soil microbial communities from the field in Mead, Nebraska, USA - 072115-187_1 MetaG | ecosystem: Environmental > Terrestrial > Soil > Agricultural land > Bulk soil | place: USA... | reverse complement strand
TACGCGCGGTTCGGCGTTTTCGAGCATCTTGAACCGCTGTTCGAGCTTGAAATAATCGGCGACTTTCACGCGCGGCGCGGCGGAATCGAGCTGGAGTGGATTTTCGCCGAGCCGGAGCCGCTCGGGATTGTAACGATACAACAGCCATTGCCCGGTGTTCACTGCCGCTTTCTGGTTTTGCATCGCTGTTGTCATGTTGATGCCGTGCGCAATGCAATGGCTGTAAGCAATGATGATGGCCGGACCGTCGTACGCCTCCGCTTCAAGGAATGTTTTCAATGTGTGCTCGTCTCGCGCACCCATGGCCACTGAGGCCACGTAGATCGTACCGTAAGTCATCGCCATGAGACCGAGATCTTTTTTTGGTGCACGTTTCCCGCCGGAGGCGAACTTTGCTACGGCGGCGCGCGGCGTTGATTTTGAGCATTGCCCGCCGGTGTTCGAATAAACTTCTGTGTCGAGCAACAGGACCTTGACGTTGCGTCCACTCGCCAGAACGTGGTCGAGTCCGCCGTAACCGATGTCGTAGCCCCATCCGTCTCCGCCGACAATCCAGACGCTTTTACGCACCAGCGTATCCGCGAGCGCGAGCAAACGTTTTGCCGTCGGATGGCCTAACGAACGGAGTCTGCGCTTCAGTTCGGCCACGCGTTCTCGTTGATCGAAAATATCCGCTTCATCGCGCTGACGGGCGTTCAAAATCTCGGTGACGAGTCCGCGTCCAATTTGCGGCGATAGCTGCTGGAGCAATTCGCCTGCGAACTCCTGTTGTTTGTCGAGTGAAACGCGGAAGCCAAGCCCAAACTCTGCGTTATCCTCAAACAGCGAATTTGCCCATGCCGGACCCCGTCCATTTCCATCTTTCGTGTAAGGCGTGGTCGGTAGATTGCCGCCATAGATGGAGGAGCATCCGGTCGCGTTGGCGATGATCAGCCGATCGCCAAAGAGTTGGGTGAGCAATTTAATATAAGGCGTCTCGCCGCAACCCGCACACGCTCCCGAGAACTCAAATAACGGCTGTTGCAACTGCATTTTGCGCACGTGATCAGTCGAAATCTGGCGGCGATCCATTTCGGGAATCGAAAGAAAGAAATTCCAATTTGAGCGCTCAGTTTCACGCAGCGGCAATTGCGGCTGCATGTTAATGGCTTTCAATCGCGCTTCGGATTTGTTGCGCGCCGGGCAAACATCGATGCAGATCCCGCAGCCGGTGCAATCTTCCACTGCGACTTGCAACGTGTATTTCTGACCTTTCCACTCAGGCAGTCGCGCCTCCGTCGACTTGAACGACAAAGGCGCATCGGGGAGAACAGCCACATCGTAGACTTTGCTACGAATGACTGCGTGCGGGCAGACCAACACGCATCTGCCGCACTGGATACAAACTTGCGGGTCCCAGACAGGCACTTCGCTCGCCAGATTTCGCTTCTCGAATTGCGTCGTGCCTGTTGGATACGTGCCATCGTTAGGCAAACAGCTCACCGGGATGCGGTCGCCACGACCGGCCATGATTTCGCCCAGCACATTGCGCACAAACTCCGGCGCGCGCTTAACTTCTCCGTTGCCATCTCGCGCAATCGGAACAACCGCATCGCGAATTTTTACTTCGTACAAATGCGCGAGCGTGTGATCAATCGCCCTCAGATTCATCTCCACGACCTCATCGCCCTTTTTCGCGTACGTTTTACGAACAGAATTTTTAATCGCCTCGAGCGCTTGCTGTGCCGGCAGCACGCCGGAGATGGCGAAGAAACAGGTCTGCATCACCGTATTGATGCGTCCACCCATCCCGGCGTCGCGGGCGACCTTATTGCCGTCGATAACGAAGAACTTCGCGCGCTGCTCAATTAGCCTGCGCTGTGCATTTTCTGGCAGTCGGCTCCAAACGCGATCAGGTCCAAGCGGCGAGTTCAACAGGAATGTTCCGCCCGGCGCGAGGTCTCGCAGAACGTCACATGTTTCGAGAAGAAATGACTGGTGGCAGGCAACGAAGTTCGCCTTGGTGATGAGGTAGGTCGAGCGAATCGGGCGTGGACCGAACCGCAGATGCGAAATCGTCATCGCGCCGGACTTCTTCGAATCGTAAACGAAATAGCCTTGCGCGAAGTAATCCGTGTTCTCGCCAATAATTTTGATCGACTCCTTGTTCGCACCCACCGTGCCGTCCGATCCAAGCCCGAAGAACTGCGCGCGTACCACATCATCGGGCTCGATCGAGAAATTAGAATCGATATTGAGACTTGTGTGCGAGAGATCGTCGTCGATGCCGATCGTGAAATGATTTTTCGGCGACGGTTCCGCGAGATTGTCGAACACCGCTTTGATCATTGCCGGCGTGAATTCTTTTGATGACAAGCCATAGCGGCCGCCGACTATTTGCACCTCGGTGCGGCCCCGCTCGTGAAGCGCATTGACGCAGTCGAGATAGAGCGGCTCGCCTCCGGCTCCCGGTTCTTTCGTACGGTCGAGAACGGCGATGCGACGCGCGTTCGCGGGCAACATTTTTACGAAGCTCCCTGCGTCAAATGGCCGATATAGTCTTACCTTCAGGACGCCGACCTTTTCGTTTTGTGCGTTGAGAAAATCGACAGTTTCGTGAACGGCTTCGCAACCTGAGCCCATCAAAACGATCACGCGCTCGGCGTCGATTGCGCCATGATATTCGAACAAGCCATAGCGCCTGCCGGTTAACTCTGCGAATTGGTCCATCGCACGCTGCACAATCTGTGGACACGCCGCGTAAAATGGATTCACCGTCTCGCGTGCCTGGAAATAGACGTCCGGATTTTGCGCGGTGCCGCGAATCACGGGGTGATCGGGCGAGAGTGCTCGCGCGCGGTGCTCGAGCACGCGTTCATCATCGATCATCTGGAGCAATACCTCGTTACGCAAAGTGACGATTTTCGCGATCTCGTGCGACGTGCGGAACCCGTCGAAGAAATGCAAAAACGGAATACGCGATTCGAGCGTGGCCACGTGCGCAATCAACGCCAGGTCCTGCGCCTCCTGTACCGACGCCGAGCAAAGCATTGCCCAGCCAGTCGCGCGCGCCGCCATCACGTCGCTGTGATCGCCGAAGATCGACAGCGCCTGTGCCGCGAGTGATCGTGCGGCGATGTGAAAGACGGTGGGCGTGAGTTCGCCGGCAATCTTGTACATGTTGGGGATCATCAACAACAATCCCTGTGACGACGTGAACGTGGTGCTGAGCGCACCTGTTTGAAGCGCACCATGGATCACTCCCGCAGCGCCGGCTTCGCTTTGCATCTCGATCACGGACGGCACTGTGCTCCACAGATTTCTCACGCGATGCGCCGACCACGCATCCGCCCATTCGCCCATCGGCGAAGCTGGCGTAATCGGATAAATTGCGATCACCTCGTTGAGGGCATAGGCGACGCGCGCCACCGCTTCGTTCCCATCCAACATTTTGCATGCAGTCTTCACGATGCGGAGCGTATCCGTTATCGCGCACGTGCGATGTACCTTCGTTGCGTTTTGCTGTGCAATTATTGCGCCAGCTACTGACCCTGTGAGAGACCACAGTGGATGGGCGGTTCGGCCATACCCACGCTAACACCTACCGCGACAGCTGCACCCGAGACCGATAGCGAAGCGAGGGCCTCAGCCATCGGTCAAGCCTCTGACCGCACTAGCGCCGCGTCCCACATCTAATCAGTCGATGAAGTCAATGGCGCCGTTGCGAGGTGACTTGGGCACGCTTGCCACGACACCTGCCGTTTCAGCGCATTGTTGTCATCGACATACACAACGACGCGGCCATTTCCAAAGGAGTGCTCATCGCCAATTTACGTCCGCTAATCGCCCGGCGATCATCAAGTGGGACAGGTGATTAGGACGCCCGACGCCCGTGCCGACCAACATAACATAAACAGCCAACGATAATCAGCATGTAAAGGACGAACATCGACAGTGCCGCGAGTAGAATCTGGTATTGCATACTTATCTCCTTATGCGGTTGATAACGTGACGATCGCTTTCCTGCTGTGCTTTCTTTGCCTTTCGCTTTGCAAAAATTGCCGTTCGCATCAATCGCTGAGAGGCCCAATTTGAACCGGCTTTGGTTCGATTGTCAGGAATGATTCCCATTAGGCGTCACTGCACTACTGGCTGCGCGCCAGATGAGTCAACATTGGCGCTACAAACGAACATTTGAGTTCCTATCGTCGAGGTAGCGGGATCAAGCTCAAACCAGGCTCGCAGCGCTTATTGCGTCTCTGTTCCGCGCATAGCCGCATAACGTATGACGCACCAGCAGTGATTCCTTCTACCAAGGCTCACTACGAGAAACCGCCAGCTTTAGTCAGCGATCTCGTTCCGCTGGTAAGGCAATTTATGCAAAGCAAAACCCAACAAATGCACAGTCGTGCTGCTGCAGCGGCAATAGCATTCAAGAGCAGTAGGAGTGATTCGATGAAAGCCAATCTGTTATTAACTGACGAAGCCGAAATAACCAGACTGATGTTGAAGGATGTTGCATTTGACGAGTTGGCAATGCGCGATTCTGAGGCGCACGCCGGCTGCAATTGCGATCGCTGGGGGCATCCCTGTCCGGGGTGCGTCAACCGCCGCGTACCCACAGCGGAGAGTCGGGTTTCATCACCAGTCAACCAGTGAGATAACCAAATGGAATACCTGATTGTGTTCAGCGTCGCCGCGATGATGATAGCGTTCGTGTGGATCATCGGCCGCTGCCTGCGAAACGCATAACCGCGCAAAACGCGGCGTTCACGCTGAGCTCGCCAGTGCATAGCATGATGCGCTGACCGTCAGCGGTTCGTTGTCCGGCCAGCCCCCAGTGGAATAGTTGCCTTGCCCGAGTGCAAAAAACGCGTTGTCCTGGCGAATTGGCAAGAAATGCAGAGCAAATCGCAATTGCTGCTGAGATCGCTAGCCTTCCTTCGTCCATAATTCGCGAGTGACCGACGAAATCATTCCAAAAACGCAAAGAGCGGATACTACCGCGGGCATGTGGTCGCGAGTAGTCGGGCTGATCGAAGCGCATCCGGACGTAAAGCAGGTGCGGCTGAAACTTAACGAGCACAGTGTTTCGGTTGGATTTTATGAGACGCCGTCGCAGGAAGTGCTGGATGGGATCCAAACCGATGTGCGTGCTGCGCTGTCCGGAGAATGGGATGTGTCGATCAGCCCTGACGACAGATCGCCGACGGTTCATCTGCACAAGATCGACAACTACACGACAGAATTTCATCGCGCTCATCCGTCCGACGAACCGCCAGTGATTTGGAAGCGAATTCCGTTGCCGACGTGGCGGAATCGTCCGTTTCCACGCCCCGTGCCGCGCGATTACCGTGTCATGTTGGCGTTGGCGGCGACTTGCGGGTTGAGCACGCTTACGGGTTTTCTCCTCGGTCGCGCGGGAATTCGCGGAGAACTGCTCACTCCTTTCTTTACTCTGGCTTATGTCAGTGGTGGCTGGTTCGCCACTCAGGATATGTGGCACGCGCTGAAGCGCAGCAAGATCGACATCCAGTTCCTCATGGTGGCGGTCGCAGTCGGCGCGCTTTTCGTTAAGGGATGGACCGAAGGCGCGACGCTGCTCTTTCTCTTTTCGCTAAGCAATGGGCTGGAGCAGTTCGCAAATTATCGCACACGCAAATCGATCGAGTCGTTGCTCAAAGTCGCGCCAAAACACGCCTTGCGACGTGAAAATGGTCAATGGGTAGAAGTTCCAATTGAGGAAGTGCAGACGGGAAACGAGTTGCTCGTGAAAGCAGGCGAACTTTTTCCCGTGGACGGCCTGATGATCGAAGGTGCGACATCCGCCGACGAATCGGCGTTGACCGGAGAATCCATTCCGGTTGTAAAACAAATCGGCGACGCGGTGAGCGGCGGCACGCTCAATCTCGACGGCCAATCGGTCATCCGCGCAACGCGCCCGCTCGGGGAAAGCGCACTTAGCCGGATTCTCGCGCTGATTGAAATAGCGCAGCAACAAAAAGCACCGGCGCAACGTTTCACCGACAACTTTAGTCGTTACTACACGTGGATCGCGCTTTCGCTGGCTGCGGTTGTGTTTGTCATCCTGCTCGCGATGCATCGTCCGATAGCCGACGCGTTCTATCGCTCAATGACGGTACTCGTGGTGGCGTCACCGTGCGCGCTCGTCTTGTCGGTTCCCTCGGCAATTCTAGTAGCCATCGCGGCGGGCGCGCGGCATGGAATTTTGTTCCGCGGCGGTGTCGCTGTCGAAAATCTCGCGGGCGCGACTCAGTTCGCCTTCGACAAAACCGGAACGCTGACCAAAGGCGCGCTGGCCGTCGCGAGGATCGCTTCGTTTGATTCACAAGATGAAGATGCACTTCTTCGACGTGCCGCCTCAGTAGCACATTTTTCCACGCATCCGCTGGCTCGCGCGATCGTCGCAGAGGCGGGGAAGCGCAATCTGCCGATTACGGAGTCCGCGGATTTCTTAAACGTGCCGGGGCTGGGAATGGAAGCATCTGTCAACGGGAATCGACTCTTCGTCGGGAGCAGGCGATTGCTGCACGACCGTGGAATTGCTCTGCCGGCAATCGAATCAACAAACGATGCCGAAGTTTGGATCGCGGACGACCAGGCGCTCGGAGTGATTTATTTGCGCGATGAGATCCGGCCGGCCGCAACACGGGTAATTGATTTCCTGAACCGCTCCGGTCTGTCGGTTGCGTTGCTCACGGGCGATCGTGTCGGACCAGCCGCGATGGTGGCAAGGCAAGTCGGCATAACCGATGTCCATTCCGAACTGAGTCCACAGGCCAAGCTCAAATGCATTCACGATTGGCGCGCGTCGGGAAAAAAGGTGGCGATGGTCGGAGACGGAATTAACGACGCGCCAAGCTTGACTGCGGCGGACGTGTCGATAGGCATGGGCGCGCGCGGCTCCGATGCTGCGCTGGAACAGGCCGATATCGTCCTGATGCACGACAAGATCGAGAATGTAGAAGAAGCATTCGTGTTAAGCCGGCGTGCTCGCGCGATCATTCGCCAGAACGTCATCATTTCTCTCGGCGTAATTCTGTTCCTGATTATCTCCGCGCTGGCAGAAAAGATTAATCTCACGACAGGCGTGATCGGACACGAAGGCAGCACGGTTTTAGTCATTCTGAACGGACTGCGCTTGCTGCGCCGCAACGCGTCAGCAGTCAGGGCGTGATCGCCACCTTCAAGCAGCCGTCGCGGCGCGACCCGAAGACATCATATGCTTCCACTATTTGGTCGAGCTTGAACCTGTGTGTGAGCAGCGGCAGCGGATCGAAGCGCTTGGATTGCACCATCGACATCAGCCGGCGCATGCGCTCTTTGCCGCCAGGGCAAAGCGTTGTCACGATCTTGTAATCGCCGAGGCCTGCTGCAAACGCGTCATAGGGAACCTGAAGTTTTCCCGAGTAAACACCAAGGCTGCTCAGCGTGCCGCCTGGACGCAGGCAACGCAAAGCGCTCTCGAACGTTTCCTGGATCCCGAGCGCTTCGATAGCCACATCGGCGCCGCCTCCGGTGAGCTTCTTGATTTCGGCGACCACATCGCACTGACTCGGATCGAGCACAACGTGCGCGCCCATTCGTTTCGACATTTCCATCCGGATGGGATCACCCTCTACACCAATGATAAGTGAAGCACCGGTCAATTTCGCTCCCGCAGTGGCGCACAAGCCAATGGGTCCCTGTGCAAAAACGGCGACTGTATCGCCGATGCGAATGTTCGCAGATTCTGCGCCGCTGAATCCGGTCGAGGCGATGTCCGCCAGAAGCACGACTTGTTCGTCGCTCAACTCATCTGGGATTTTTGCCAGGTTCGCCTGCGCATTTGGCACGAGCAGATATTCGGCTTGTGCGCCGTTGATGGTGTTACCAAATCGCCAGCCACCGATGGCTTCGACACCTTCGCCGTGGCCGCATTGCGCCCATTGCGCTGATAAACAGGCGCGACATTGACCACATGGCGTGATCGCGCCCACCAAAACGCGATCGCCAATTTTGTATCCCGACAATCCTTCGCCCAGTTCTTCGATCACTCCAACCGGCTCGTGGCCGATCACCAGTCCGGGTTTCACCGGGTATTCGCCGCGCACGATGTGCAGATCGGTCCCACAGATGGTCGTTAGGGTAATTCGAATCACCGCTTCGCCGATACCGGCACTTGGTCGTGGTACTTCTTCGATACCGATGTTGTTCGGTCCTTGAAACACATTGGCTTTCATGGTTTGCATCGTGTGTCCTCCTCGTTAGGCAAAAACCTGTTTCAATCGTGAGGTACACGCCCGACCAATCGCATTGGCCAACTGCGTCGCCACAGCCTGCTTGGAAAAACAGGCCGTGGCGCCATTTGCGTACGCCAGCGCTTCAACATGTTGTTCATCGTCACGGGTGATCACGATTACAGGAAGATCCTCCCGCAACGTGCTGATCGCAGTCAGTAGTGTTATCCCATGAGGGCCGTGTTCGAAATCAATTATGGCAAGATCGAGATCGTCCACGCCACAGATGGTTTCCAGGGCGTCGCCGGCAGTCCGCGTGAGATGGCTAATACCGCCAATCTCCGATAGCGCGTCGGCCACCAACTCTTCCAATTCATTGTCGTTGGTGAGCAGAAGCATAACTGGCGTCTTCATGCTTTTACCTTGATGGACAAACCAATTTGCACTTCGCAGAAATTGCGAATTGCCGCGCATTTTTTGCCGGTGGTTTTCATTTGCGGTCTCGACGCCAGATTCCAAAGCTTCGAGATCGTGACGAGATTCCCGCGACTATCAGATGGGCGTTATAAGCTGCGGCGTAGCACGTCTGCGCGATAGGCTTCCGCCCGCGACGCGTCGCAACGGCTTCAGCCACCTGTTCGCGTGCCGGCTTGCTCTCGGAGCCTTGAACGCGCGCCGCTTCGTTACATCCGCTGCACGTACGGGCGCATGCGATGGTACCACGAGGACCGCACACGGCGCATGTCGCAGCATGCGTTCCGCGATGCTGCCGATGAGTACATGCTTCAGACCGGTGCGGCCATGCGTCGACATAATGATGAGGTCGATCCTCTGCTCCTGCGCAGCGCGACAAATTCCGTCCGGACAAAATCCCGCAATCGCCGAAGCCTCGAAAGGAACGGATCCGAAATTCACGCGACGCAGAAAGGCGCTCATCTGCGGTTTCGAAACACGTCCAGCTGCCTCCTTGTAGGGGGACAAATGATAGACACCACAGCCTTCCGTCATCAGTTGCGGACCAAGATCGACCACATGAAGTACGATGAGACGCCCACCGACTTTCTTTGCGAACTCGATCGCGTATCGCAGACCGGCGAGTGAGCACTCCGAGCAATCAACCGGAACGAGGATGTTCTTGATGCGCACCTGCGGCGCGCCGTTGCGATTCGAAGATGAGTTTTTCATGTTGCTAGGCTTCATGCATTTTGCTCCGATCGCTCCACACTATTTGCGAAAGACCAATCGTTTTTTGGCCGAGTTTCGCGGGTTGTGACGTGACGGTGACCGTGACGCGTCTTGGTTTAGATATGTTCCTTGAGGATTCTAATCACCTCCGCGATTTCCTTCGGGATTCTGATTAGCATCTTGATACGACGGCACAATCTTCGCGGATTTGGCTCCGCTCACATGCAAACTCCAATACGCGACACACCGTCGCTGCTAAGGCGTGTCTCCGCCTCCGTGATCGCCGATGATCAATGATACGAAACGCCTCGGGTCAGCGGAACTGTGTTCATGAATTTCACAAACGGATCGTTAGGCGCATGCGTCGATGCTGTTAGGCATCCGTTTCACGTTAAGCATGCGGGGCTCCTCCTGAGCTACCGATGCGTTCAACAGCATCTGTAAAACTGTGGGAATGCGCCATCGTTCGCAGAAAATCTCATATTACGATGGCCTTCAGTTTGCGGATGCGAAGGACCGCGAGCAAGGCCTTCCACCAACTGCTGTTGTTGGATTTAACAGTAAGCCCGGCGCAGCGAAAGATTGTTCGGCCGTTGCGAAGATTGATCCAGATCGTGCGTTTGTAAGTCTCAAAGGAATGCCAATTACGGCGGTGACGGCCAACCACGATGCAAGCGATGTCGCGTGTGGGGAAATTAGCGGCCTTACCGTCAAGCGAGCCACCCTCGTAAACCATTTTGAGCGTCGTTAAAACCCTGTGCTCCTGAGCAGTGTGGAGTTTAACGGGTTTATCTGTGAACCGTGCCGCAATAGTCTGTAGTGACATGGAAAATCTCCTTTCAATTGCAGCGTCTCTCACGACTTGCTGGGCCGGAGAGACGCTGTTCACTGTTTCATACTACTACCGACCGGGCACTGGGGGACGAGGAGGGCCCGTAGGTGTCAGCAACACAGCGCGTACCCCGCCAGTTGGCATATGGTACGCGGTGGCCGCGATCTGCCCGTTGTCATTGATTCCCGTCGCCGAGAACAGCAGGTAGTCTTTGCTCTCTCTGTAGAGCAGCGTGTTAAGGTTAACCATTTGTCCGCTGCCGTCCGACGCTCGGTTCCAGAGAAACGCCACTTGCTGAATGGGCATTTCGCCGACCACCGGCAGGTACGTGTACCCGACAACTTGGTCGTACTTGTTGACACCCAGAGCTACGCTGAGATCGCTACCCCAGCGATTTCCAGGTCCGCCAAGGGAGCCAAGATCGATCATCTTGGTGCCATCGTGCAAGAACGCGTGAACGCGTTCGTCGTTGGTGGCGATGGTGGAATAGCCGACGACATGGTTGTAACTGTTAATTGCCATGCCATAACTGGATAAGCCAGCCAGCGCACCCAGGTCGACCATTCGGTTAAACCGCGGATACGGCGGAGTCGGCAAGCGGTAGATAAACGCGTGCGTCGTCAGCATCGGACCCATGCCCTGCGTTTGAGACGCGCCGGTGATGTAGCCAGCGTCATTGATCGCATATGCCTGTGCGTAGGCCCCGCCCAGCGTGCCGATATCGATCATGCCGGTTTGAGCGCTCCACACGAAGGCTCGGCTCTCACTGCTGTCGCGCTGCTGACCCGAGTATCCAACCACTTGGCCCATGGCATTGATGCCATTGGCCCGGCTGTACAGCTGGCCCCGTAAAACCCCGAGATCCATCGGGATTCCATCTTTCCAAAGCGTCGCGTGGCTTCGGGGTTCCATCGGACCGACTTGGAAGGCGTCTCCAACTATCATGCTCGTCGAATTGATACCGAATGCGCGACTGTCCACAGCGCCCTCCTCATGGATGAACTTCTGGAGGTAATCATAGTGGAAGGCACACGTCGCATACTCCCCTCCATAAGCTGTGCCCACTACGCTCCCAAAACTGTTAAGCGCAGCAGGTTGGCTGGCTTCCATTTCTTTGACGACTCCGAGGTCCTCAAGGCTATACACTATTGCCTGCCCTCGTGCCGTTGATACCCCGATGGCAAGACATGCCATCAGAGTAATTGAAATTGATGTTAGTGTTTTCATTTTTATCTCTCTCTTTCTTTTGTTTGGGTTTGCTTTACCCGTTGTTTCCATGCCTTAACTGACTCGGAGATGCAGTAGGCGCTAAGCTGCAATTGCGTTTTGCTTTGCAAAACTTGCTTGAGCGGAATCGAATAATTGTAACCTAACGACAAGAAGAGGAACTAAAATTGCCCAGCTATATCAACATTGCTTTTCTTCTTACGAAGCGAATGCTTACGGTGAGGTTGCCACGGCTCCTTATCGTGGCTTATCCCTTCTCGTAAGATGCCGAACTAACAGTGAAGAAGATGAACATTGAATTCACGCGCAGCTTTCTTCTGTGGTGCACAGTCATCAACTACGGAATCTTGTTGGTGTGTGTTTCTGGTTTTTGCGATCGCACACGATTGGATGCGCCGCTTCCACGGCCGAAGGTTTCGGCTATCTGATGAGCAGTTCGACTTTCTTCACTATCCTAGGGATGTCGATTTATAAGATCGGAATTCTTCGCTCAACCTGGTGCGTTTGGTGGTTCTTTGGATCGTCGGGTGAGTGCCAATTGACATCGACAAGGCAAATGACCACTGGTTCATCAATGCAGCCAGCTTCTGGTTTTGGCAGCGAGATTACAGCGACCACTTCACCGGAACTCAAACGCCTGCTCGGTCCTGCCGCCTACAATTCAGTCAAGCGGTCGAGACGACAGCGGCACAAGGTCTGCACAGACGCCGTGGACTTTTCGGACTGTCTCTTCGGACAGAGGTCCATTTTCGCTTTCAATGAGTGAACGAATTGTGTGTATTCCATCGAGTAGCTTTACAACTATGGGACGGGCTCTCATGTCACTGCTCATTGCGAGAAGTTGCTTCTCTAAATAACTAGCCAGGCCGGGTTGGCGAATGAGTTCGGCATGCTCGGGTGAATAATTTTGAAGAACGAGCGCGGATAGCGCTTCGGTACCGCGCAACCATCCGCCCAGACTTACCAGCTGGGATAGCTCTGTGCTTTTCAAATCAATCATTCCGCTTTCCAGATCTGAAACCACACGATCCCATTCTTTTCGCGCCTCACTCCATTCTTCCTTATCTGCGAGATCGGTTATGCTGCTAGCGCGACGCACAGCGCGCTCCTCGATACCTAGTCCTCGAGCTAATGCCAGCACCCTGTTGCCGATGTTCTTTACCTCTGCCGAGTCTTGCGCTTCCATTGCAATGAAACCTTCGGCTGTCACGACTCCGAGCAGAGTTGCGATCTGGGCCTGATCGCCATGGGATTTCCAGCCAACTACTTCGGGACGTTTTACACCACGCCAGTTCGCGTCGCGGAATTGGTCGAGCAAACCGAATATCTCTTTTGGCACTGGTACCGCGAGACCGTGCACCTCTTTCGCTTGCGAGGGGAGTGGGCTGTTTTGCGGAGACGGCGTTTGGGCCAAAGCCAGCTTGGCAAAAACAAGCCAAATTAAGAAACACAGCTTTAGTGCGGATTTTACGAATTCAGAATGCACTCGGAAATGTCTTCTCAGCGCGCGCACCAGCGCTCCCGCTCCTTCGCTAATAACATCGATTAGCGGATTCAGCATGGAATTTCGTACGCCGCGAGCTCGCGATGTTTTCTCGTGACTGCCTTTCCTCGTGGCGCATTCAGCGATTGTCGTTGCCTGGTCACTCTGTTCACCTTGGCGCCGGCTGATTTTTCCAGGTTCGCCGCTCTGACGCGAGCATGAGATGGTACTACCAAAACGGAACAGGGCGCGTGTCGAACCACCTGCTCCGCGACGCTCCCCATCAAAACATGTGTGAAACCGGTGGTCCCGTGCGTTGATGTAATGATCAAATCGACGTCGTGATCTTTTGCAAAGGCGCAGATATCAATGACAGGCGATCCGTCGGTAAACGCCGTTTCGAATTTGACGGCTCCGAAGTTCACAGACTGCACGAGCTCGTGCATTTTGCGCTCGGCAGCTTTCCTGGCAGCCTTTTGCAAGCCGGCAATGTCGTAGATAGCAGTGCCATCACACGAATAAACGTATCCGAGATACGTGGCGTGCAGCAAAATGATCTTGGCCCCGAATTCATTCGCGAACGCGATTGCGTAGCGAAGGCCTTCTCGAGAGCAATTGGAAAAGTCGACCGGGACAAGAACCTTTTTAATTCTGAATCGTGGAGCATTGTTTGAGTGAAGAGCGCGTCCCCGCGTCACAAGAACCGGACACGAGGAATGCTGCACAATTCTTTCCGCGGTGCTGCCAAGAAAAACATGTTTCAACCCCGTGCGCCCGTGCGTTGGCATCACGACGAGATCGGCAGGGATGTTCTGCGCTAGCCGACAGATTTCATCGAAAGGCGGTGCGCCACCTAGCACATCGCAAGTCGCGGACGAGACGCCGCATTCACCGGCCACTTTCTTAAGGTCTTTGAGCGCGGTTTGTTCTCCAACCTGCTCGTAAGTCATGAAAGAAAATGGGATCGCCGGCGGAGCTGGTGTCACAAAGTCTGTTGCGTAATTCAGATGACGAACATGGGCGAGATGGATTGAAGCACCAAAACGCCGAGCCAACTGGCTGGCGGTTTGGATCGCTTGCACCGACATTTTCGAGAAGTCGATTGGGACGACGATATTTTGAATGTTCAGCGTTTTCATACACACAGCATGAAGTCTCAAGAACTCGCTGGCTCGGCATTGCTTGCTAAAAGCCATTCATTTTTTGCTAAACGCCACCTCAACAGCGACAGGAGCAATTAGGGTCTTGGGGGCGGGGTTGCGCGCGGCC
>Ga0182009_10000106_pt1 | contig 14264 bp, 7 predicted proteins | sample Sormic07211187_1_FD_161052 | JGI IMG/M metagenome (GOLD analysis project Ga0182009, IMG submission 161052) | Bulk soil microbial communities from the field in Mead, Nebraska, USA - 072115-187_1 MetaG | ecosystem: Environmental > Terrestrial > Soil > Agricultural land > Bulk soil | place: USA... | reverse complement strand
GCCGCCGCTGCGCTGCTGGCGTCGTGGCGCGTCGATCGGCTGCCCGTCACCATCGCCCTGGCCGCTGGACGGGCGGATGCGAGCTTCGCGTCCGTATTCGCGCTCGATGTGGCGATTGCCATCGCGATGTTGCTGCCGATGACAGTCGCCCTCGGCGCGACGTTCCCGTTTGCCATCGCGCTCGCGTCCGGCGGCGCGGATGCTGAGGCGCGTGCGGCGGCGACCGTCTATGCGGCAAACACGGCTGGCGCGATCACAGGCGCACTCGCGGCCAGTTTCATCCTCGTGCCCCAGCTCGGTTTGCAGTGCTCGCTGGGACTTGCCACAGTGCTCGCCGCTGCTGCGGGAGCGTTCGTCTCTCGATCGACGTCGGCGCGGGCGGCGGCGTTGGCCGTCGTCGCGCTTGCCCTGGTGCTGCCCACTTGGAACCACACGCGTCTGGTGAGCGGGGCGTACCGGCTGGCGCCGATTTTCGCGGCACGCGACGTTGAAACCACGCTCGACGCGGGTGACCTTATCTATTACGGCGAAGGATCGGCCGGAACGGTTTCCGTACGGGAACTGATCGGCGTGCGGTCGCTGGCCATCGACGGCAAGGTCGATGCGTCGAACGGCTCCGACATGCTCACGCAGAAGCTGCTGGCGCATCTGCCGCTGCTCCTGCACGACAACCCTCGCACCGTCTACATCATCGGCCTCGGCAGCGGCGTCACGCTTGGTGCCGCGCTGACGCACCCGATCGATCGGGCCGTTGTCTCAGAAATTTCGCCGGAAGTTGTCGTCGCGTCGCGCGCATTCAGTGCCGAGAACCACAATGCGCTGAGCGACCCGCGCGTGCGCCTCATCGTCGGCGACGGCCGCTCGCATCTGCTGCTGTCGCAGGAGCAGTACGACGTGATCATCTCGGAGCCTTCGAATCCATGGATGGCCGGCGTATCGACTCTCTTCACCCGCGAGTTCTTTGCCGCGGCGCATCGGCGGTTGAAATCCGGCGGCATCCTCTGCCAATGGGCGCACACCTACAACATCGCCGATGCGGATCTGCGCTCGATTGTCTCCACGTTCATGTCGGAATTTCCGGACGGCAGTGCATGGCTTGTCGGCGAGTCCGACCTTCTGCTCGTCGGCTCCTCAGGGCCGCTGCGAGCGCTCGATGAAGGCATGACGCGCGCATGGCAGCGCCCCGGCGTGGCGGCGGATCTCGCCGAGGCAGCCGCACGGGATCCGTTCAGCATCATGAGCCTGTTCGTCGCGCGCGGAGCGGACCTGCGAGCCTATGCCGCTGGGGCAGGGGTGCAGTCGGACGACCGGCTGGCGCTCGAGTTTTCCGCGCCGCGGGCGATCTACGGGCGATTTCAGAATGCGAACGTCGGTCGTCTGCGCTCCATCGCCGCGCGTGCGCAGCAGCCACACGCGGTGTCCGTGGCGCGCGCGAGCGCGACCGCCGACAGCTGGCGGAACCGTGCCGCGATGCAGACGAGAGCGGACTCGCCGGAGCTGGCGTATCAGGACTATCTCGAAGCGGTACGGCTGGCGCCCGACGATCCGATGGTCCTGGCGGGATATGTCGGCGCGGCCGCTGCCAGCAGCCACCTTGATGCGGCGGACCGTTACCTGCGCGAGCGGATTGCTGCGCGCGAGGCGCCGATCCTGGAGATGGAACTGTCGCGCGTGCTCGCGGCGCGCGGCGATCTAAAGGGTGCCGCCACCGCTGCGCAGCGGGCGGCGGCGCTCGACCCTTCCAGCGACCGCGCACTCGAACAGTTGGCGACGGTCCTCGCCGACGAGCGCAACGACGTTGCGCTCGAACAGCTGACCGTCCTGCTCGTTCGCACCGGCGCGACGCGGCCGGTCACGCTCTACGCGCAGATGAGGCTCGCGGAACTGCGTGGGCGGTTCGATCAGGCGGTGGTGTTCGGCGAACGGCTCGTCGCCAGCGGCGGAGACGAAGAAAATGCCGCGCGAAACTACAACCTGCTCGGCATCGCCTACGACTCGGCAGCCAACCATGACAAGGCGCGAGAGGCGTTTGAATCGTCACTCCGCATCGCGCCGCGTGCGCCTGCGGTGCTGATGAATCTCGCCTTGTCACAGCTGCGCGCTGGGCACCCGGCGGAAGCGGAGAAACGGTTTTCTGAAGCGCTCTTTCTTTATCCGAATCTTACGGCCGCACGGGACGGACTCGCACAGGCGCGCGCCGCGGCGCGGCGCGAATAGAGGTGGTACCCGGCTTACTTGCCCACCCGCTCTATTTCGCGGGCGCGGCGGGCGGTAGGTACCACTTGAAGCCCAGCTGCAGAATCTGCTGCTCGTGCTCCCGATTCCCCTCGTGGCAGGCGTGCTCCCATGATTCGGCGGCGTACGGATCTTTCGCGTCTGCGGCACGCTGCCGGCGCTGAGGCGCGCGCAGCGTGAACGGCCTGGTGAACGTCTCAGGATCGTCAATGGTTGCCGAGTAGTCGAGAAAATTTGGCGCAACGAGCCGGATGCGCTCCGTTACCTTCGCATTCGGACCGATGAAGTTGCCAGCGCTGTCCAGCCACATCTTTCCGTTCAGGTTCGTGGTCTCGATGACGAGCGTGTCGCCCTCGAAATGACCGCGCGCGGTTCCCATCCAGAGCCGCACATCGCCGGCGGGACGTGGCCGGTTGTCCAGCGGAATCACTCGGTAAATATGCCCCCAATTGAGCATCATGATGACCGTATCTTTCGTCTGCACCAGCTCGTATCCGCGTTGCGAATAACGCGGCACGCTCTTCATGCAGAACGCCTGCGGGTCGTAATACAGGTGCTTCGACGGATCCGTGGACCAGACTTCGCGACCGAGGCCTTCCCTGTGCGCGTTGCGCTCGGCCAGCGCCCAATCTTTGTACGGCAGCTTACCGTCAGCAGGGTCTGCCACCCAGCTCTCCCACGGCGGCGTCGTCACGTCGAGGAACTCCGGGATCAACTCGATGTCGTCACCGCTCCACGTGCCGCCCCAGCGCCCCTGCAGATCTGGCTGTCCATCCTGTGTACGCGGGGGTGTAAACGGCGGAAGCTTGTCGCGCTCCACGGACCAGGCCTTGGCGCCCGGGCCAAGCTTCCCTTCGGGCCAGTCCTTCGGATTGAAGATGGCTTGCGCGCCGGCCGCTGACGTCAGCGCCAGCATCAGGGATGCGGCGCCGATCATCGGTCGCAGATGCATTGGTCGTCTCATTTCTTGGTGAACTGATCCTCGAGCTGATACGCATAGCACTCGTATTCGAGCAGCTCGACGTTGGCATCAATGCGACGATACAGAATCGCGCTGAGGCTCCACGGGCGCGTAAAGACCTTCGGGTCTTCGATCGTCACGTCGTAGCGCATGTGGTACGGGCTGATAGGCGTATACCGCTCCACGACATGCAGCTCGTCGCTGTGATAGTTACCGGCGCGATCGAACCAGGTCTCCTCGCCGAAGTCGACACTGTCGACGACGAGCGTGTTGCCTTCCCAGTGGCCGCGCGAATCGCCCATCCACCAGTCGATGTGACCCTCCGGATGCGGATTGCCGTTCATGTAGATCTGGCGAATGGTGTGGTTGTACTCGTAGAGCACATTGACCTTGTCGTTCTGCTGCACGATCTGGAACGGGAAGGGCATGAACGTGATGCGCGGCACGCCCGAGAGATAACACTTCGATTCCGGATCGAGCGTAGCGCGCTGCGCCGCGTTCTCCTTCTTCTTGGCGAGCGCTTCCGGCTTGTAGGGAATCTCGTTGCCAACGACAACACCGCGACCTGCGGGGACGCCAAGGGTCGCGCCGTGATCCTGCAGGTCCCACGCGGCCGTATCGAGTACCTGCCAGATGCCCTGTATGTCCGGCTGTCCATTGGCCAGCTTCGGCGGCGTGTACGGCGGCATGTTTGCCGGCGCCTGCGCATGCGCGGCCGCCGGCAGCACGATGACGAGGCACAGAGACGCAGAGACACAGAGGTACAAGAAATTTCTCTGTGCCTCGGTGCCTCTATGGCGCGACGCTGGTGTTGTCATCATGGTGCGGAATCTTGAAATAGAATCGTCGGAATGTCCACATTCAAAATCGCCGTTATAGAGGGGGATGGCATCGGCCACGAAGTCGTTCCCGAAGGATTGCGGGTGCTCGAAGCGGCCGGAAAGAAGTTCGGCTTGTCCTACGAGATCACCCATTTCGACTGGAGCTGCGAGGTCTACGCCAAGACCGGCCGTATGATGCCGGAAGACGGGCTGGAGCAGCTGAAGAAATTCGACGCGGTGTTCCTCGGCGCGGTCGGCTATCCGGGTGTGCCCGACCACGTGTCGCTGTGGGGTCTGCTCATCCCCATCCGGCGCGGCTTCGATCAATACGTGAACCTGCGTCCGGTGAAATTGTTCAAGGGCGTGAAGACGCCGCTCGCCAACCGCAAGCCCGAAGAGATCGACTTCGTCGTCGTCCGCGAGAACACGGAAGGGGAATACTCCTCAATAGGTGGCCGCATCTTCAGCGGCACCGAGAATGAGTTCGCGATTCAGGAAACAGTGTTCACCAAGCGTGGTGTCGATCGCGTGATGCGGTATGCGTTCGATCTCGCGCGCAAGCGGCGCAAGCATCTGACGGCCGCCACCAAGTCCAACGGCATCATCCACACGATGCCCTTCTGGGACGAGCGCTTCGATGCGCTGAGAAGCGACTATCCTGACGTGAAGATCGACAAGTTTCACATCGACATCCTCACTGCGCACTTCGTCCGCAATCCCGACTGGTTCGACGTTGTTGTCGGCAGCAACCTATTCGGCGACATCCTGTCGGACCTCGGTCCTGCGGTTGCGGGCGGCATCGGCATCGCCCCGTCCGCGAACCTCAATCCCGAGCGGAAGTTCCCTTCCATGTTCGAACCGGTGCACGGCTCGGCGCCCGACATCGCCGGCCGCAATATTGCCAATCCGATCGGCACCATCTGGTCAGCGGCGCTGATGCTCGATCACTTCGGCGCGCCGCAGGCAGCGCGGGCCGTGGAAAACGCCATCGAATCGGTCTGCGAAAAAGGTCCCCACACACCGGACTTTGGTGGCAAGGCGACTACGCAGGACATGGGCAAGGCCATCGCGGCTGCTGTATAGTCACCCGCACACCGGAATCGCTCGACGCCGCCGACGCGCACTGCGTTTCGGCGGACACGTCCCAGGAGGAACAATGTTCAGATTGCGCGCGGTGGTTCTTTCACAGCGGTGGGCGCTCGGACTCTTCGCGCTCCTGCTGACGCTGGGGCTTGCGGCCCCGGCCGCGGCCCAAGGCGAACGTGGCGTCATCGGCGGCACGGTCGCTGATGCACAGGGAGGCGTCCTCCCTGGCGTGACCGTCACGGCGCGCAACGTCAACACCGGCTTCACGCAGACCGCTGTTACCGAAGCGGACGGTAAGTATCGGTTCGGCGCGCTGCCGCTCGGCACCTACGAGGTGAAAGCGGAGCTGACGGGTTTTACCACGGCAACCATTACGAACCTCGTGCTCACGGTCAACCGCGAGCTGCAGCAGAACATCACCATGGGTCTGAGCACGCTGCAGGAGTCGGTGACCGTAACCGGTCAGGCGCCGGTGGTCGAAGTCACCAAGAGCGAAGTCTCGTCGGTGATCACACAGCAGCAGATCGAGACGCTGCCGGTGGCAAACCGCGCGGCCGTCACGCTCGCGCTTCTGTTGCCGGGCACGAGTCAGGACGGCACGCGTCCGCGCCGCAGCAACGCGCAGGTGGGCGCCGGCACGCTGCAGTTCACGACGACCAATCTCGCCGACGGGACGATGAACATGTCGACCAAGGCCGGCGAGCCGCGTCAGGATTTCCCGCAGGCGGCGATTCAGGAGTTCAAGGTGTTCACGACGCAGCCGCCCGCCGAGTACGGCGGCCGCGCCGGCGGCGTCATCAACGTCATCACCAAGAGCGGCACCAACAGCTTCAGCGGCGAGGGGTACGAGTTCTTCCGCAACAAGGGGATGGGACGGCTCGACGAGTTCACGCAGGCGGCTGAAGACGCCGGCCAGGGCAAGAGCCGATACACGCGCCATCAGTTCGGCGGCGCGCTCGGCGGACCGATCGTCATGAACAAGATCCACTTCTTCGTCGCGGAGGAGTACACGGAAGAGAACTCGAGCTATCTCGTGAGCACGGGCGTGCCGCAGTTCTACGGGAAGTACGAAGGCGTCTTCGACCAGAAGCTGCCGAACCAGATGTTCTTCGGCCGCGCGGATGGCCAAATCTCGCCGAAGCAGAGCGGCTTCGTCCGTTGGGCGTACGAGCGCCAGGAGTTCAGCTGCGAGGGGTGCGGCGGCAAGTCCGCGAATGCCGGCAACACGCTGATTCCGCGCGACGCGCTCGTGATGGGACACACGTGGGTGCTCGGCTCGAAGTTCCTCAACGAGTTCCGGTTCAACTACGCCCAGCAGCATCAGTATCAGAGCCCGGGCGGCCTGCCGTACTACAAGAAGTTCGACTTTTCGCCGGCACGGTTTGCGGGCACGACGCCGACCTACAACTTCCCGAGCTTCTCGTGGGGCAACGACAATTTCTTCCTGCACCACGCAATGATTCGCGAATGGCGCGACGACTTCTCCGTCTCGCAGGGCGGCCACAATGTGAAGTTCGGCGCCGACATCCAGAACCTGCCGCTCGAAGAAGACGCCCAGGGCAACCCGGCCGGGACCTGGACGATCTCGCAGGATCAATTCTTCGACGATGCCAATCCGGTGGTAATGGCCAACCTGAAGGGCGCCACGCGCTTCACGGCATCGTTCCCGGGTCTGGTTCGCCAGCAGGCGCACCACTACTTCCAGTACTACGCGCAGGACGAGTGGAAGGTAGCCGCGGGCCTGACATTGAATTTGGGACTGCGCTACGACCTCGACACGCGCATCTGGAACGACGATCGCAAGAACGACGGCTCGTTCTACCCGAAGATCCTGCCGTTTGTGAACTTCTCGACACGCGGCGACAAAAACAACTGGTCCCCGCGCCTCGGGCTTGCATGGGACCTGAAGAACGACGGCAGGGACGTCGTGCGTGCGGGCTACGGCCGGCTGTTCAACACGATCATGAACGGAACGCCAGGCGCTGAAACGACGACGCTGCTGCAGACAAGCATCAGCATCGCGAACCCGACGTATCCGGACCCGTACGGCGGCCGCTCGCCCGCGTCGTTTGCCTCGACGGCGCCGCCCAACATCGCCATCGTCGACGACAACATGGTCAATCCGTACTCCGACATGTACAACGTCGGCTACTCACACCAGCTTGGCGAGAACATGGCGATCAACGCCGACGGCGTGTATACGAAGTCGAACGCCTTCAACGCCGCCGTGAACATCAATTCGCCGCTGCAGTCCTCACCGGGCATCGCGGCGACGCCGACCGTGCGTCCCTATCCGGCATGGGGCAACATCTCGCAGGTGCAGTCGATCGGCACGCAGGATTACAAGGCACTGCTCGTGCGCGTCGAGAAGCGGCTCTCGAATCACTACCAGTACACGGCGTCGTATTCGCTGCAGAAGGTCACCGACAATTCGTTCGGCGGCACCTCGACGGGCACGATTACCGATGCCTACAACCGGCAGTGGGACAACGGCTACAGCAACGCGGATCGCCGTCATGCTGCGGTCTTCAGCGGCGCGTATCAGGCGCCGGCCGATGTCATTGTCGGCATGGTGTGGACACTGCGCACCAGCGCGCCGTTCAGCGCGCGCGCGGGACGGGACCTCAATGGTGACGGCGCGACGACCGACTTCGTGCCAGGGACAATCAAGGGCATGGGCAATCGCGACAACGACGCGATGATGAAGGCCGTCAATGCCTATCGCGCGGCCAACGCGCTGGCGCCCGTGACGCTCGTCAACAACACCAACGGCTACAACCGCTTTGACGTCCGCGTCAGCAAGGCGTTCAACCTTGGCAGTCGCCGCCGTGCGGAGTTGATCGGCCAGGTCTTCAACCTGTTCGGCCGCACCAACCTCGGAGGCATCGGCAGCAGCTTCAACACCAACGCGCTGTCAAACACATTCGGCCAGCTGACGACGGCGCAGCCGCGACAGCAGGGAGAGGTCGCAGTCAGGTTCACATTCTGACGCCTTCGCGGTAGATATCAGGTGTCAGGCCTGGTCGGTACCAGGCCTGACACCTGGAACTCTATTTCCAGAATCCGTTAACTCCGATACCAGAACGTGTCGGAGTTCAGGTTCGAAAAACAGCGGGTGTCGGCAACCCTGATACTCGCCCCCGGAACGTCGGTCAGCGGCTCGTTCTTTGTCGCGGGGCAGACGTCCAATCACGATGGCGCCGAGCGGATCGGCGACCTCCTGAACGCCCAGATCGGTTTTTTTCCTTTCGAACTGCGAGACGGAACAACGGTTCTCTACAACCGGTCCCATCTGGTCGCCGTCGCGCTCGACGCGGGCATCAGCGAGGCGGAGCGTGACCCCGGCTACGACGTGGCGACGCATCGCAATGTCGGCATGCTGCTGTCAACCGGCATGCGCGTGAAGGGCCGGGTCGCTGTCTACGCACCGCAGGGGCGGGACCGGCTGAGCGACTACGCACGCTCCCCCGAAATCTTCCGCTACCTCGTTACGCAGAAAAACACGCTCATCATCAACGCAGCTCACATCGTCGAGCTCACGGAGTTAGCTGACTAGCGTTATGGCCACCGAAGCGCCCGCGTCATATATCGACACCCTGTTGAAGCGCGTTGCGTCGCGCGGCGGAAGTCTCGGCATCCGCTTCGAGAGCGGCGCCCCCGTGCGCGTGACCGACGGCGCCGGCGCGGCGCGCGACGTCACCAACCGCACGCTGTCATCTCCGGAAATCGCCGCGGCGATTGCGCCGATCGTCCCCGACACGATTAAGCGGCTGCCGCCGCAGCCGTCGGTTGCCTTCAATTACGACTGCGAGGGCGTGGGGCTCTTCAACATCCTGATTCGACGTGAAGGCGACAAGATCTGGGTTTCAATCGATCCGGGCTCCGCGCCGCCGGTTGCAGCAGCACCGCCGCCGCCGCCACCGCCTCCTCCACCGCCGCCGGCACCCACACCGCCAGAGCCGGAACTGATCATCGAAACGACGTCCGTAAGCGCGGTCGTGGAGCCGCCTGGGCCGCTACACGGCTACGGTGCGCCAGCCGCCAACAACACGTACGCTGCACCCGCGGCCGTCGACGAGAAGCCGGTCGTCGAAATCGCAACGAGCGCGTTCGCTGTCGAAGAACCTACAGCACCTGTCGCACCGGTTGCACCTAGTGCACCTAGTGCACCTGTCGGACCGACCCAAGTCGGCACCGGAACACCACCAATCGATCGGCTGTTCCACGGAATGTGCGACGTTCGCGCATCCGATCTGCACCTGTGCGTCGGCATGCCGCCGCTCGTGCGCAAGGACGGTGAGATTCAGCTGCTGGAAGAAGGCGCGCCCGCACTCGATTCGGAGTCGCTGTGGGCGCTTCTCGATCCGATCATCCCGGAGCGCAACCGCGAGGAATTCGAGCGGCGCCACGACACCGACTTCGCCTATCAGGTTCCGGGCCTGGGCCGCTTCCGGTCGAACATCTTCATGGACCGGAAGGGACCGGGCGCCGTGTTCCGCGTCATTCCATCAAAGATTCTCACGGCCGAAGATCTGAACCTGTCCCCCTTCATCCTCAAGCTGTGCACGCTGAACAAAGGCCTGGTGCTGGTCACCGGCCCGACCGGCTCCGGCAAGTCGACGACGCTCTGCGCGATGATCGACTACATCAACCGCATGCGCCGCGATCACATCATCACGATCGAGGATCCGATCGAATTCGTTCACGAGAACAAGCAGTGCCTCATCAACCAGCGCGAGGTGCACACGCACACCGACGGTTTCAAGGACGCGTTGCGCGCGGCGCTGCGTGAGGATCCGGACATCGTGCTCGTCGGCGAGATGCGGGACCTCGAGACGGTCGCGATCGCCATTGAAACCGCTGAAACCGGCCACCTCGTCTTCGGTACACTGCACACCACGACGGCGGCGTCGACGGTGGACCGCGTCATCGATCAGTTCCCGACGGATCGGCAGGCGCAGATCCGCATCATGCTGTCGGAATCGCTGAAGGGCGTTATCGCCCAGAACCTGTGCAAGAAAATCGGCGGGGGCCGCGCCGCCGCCCTTGAGGTGCTCATCGTCACCAGCGCGGTGAGCAACCTGATTCGCGAAGCGAAGACCTTCCAGATCCCGTCGATCATGCAGGTCGGGAAATCGGTCGGCATGGTCGCACTCAACGACGCGCTGATGGATCTCGTGGCGAAGAAGCTCGTCGCGCCCGAAGAGGCGTACCTGAAGTCGGTCGACAAGACCGGCTTCGAGGCGCTGCTGAAGCGCGCCGGCATCGACACGAAGTTCGTTGCCGGGCAGAAAGACAATTAGGTAGGACAGGCTGGATGGCAGCAGAGGCCCTCCAGCCCATGCGTCAGAACAAGAACCGCATCCCCAGCTGCACCTGCCGGGGGTAGCCGATGCTCGGTATGTAGCCGGTCGGCCGCCTGAAGGTTGCGCTGCGAGCGTTCCCCCCATACGCGTTGCCGAAGTTCGCTGTGTTGAACAGATTGAAGAACTCCACGAAGAGGCCAATCTTCCGATCGGCGCCAAGGTTGAAGAACTTCGTCGATCGCATGTCGAACACAAACGTGTTGTCGCCGCGCGCCGAGTTCAGTGACACCTGCTTGCCGGTCGCTGGATCGATATAGCGATCGTTGTTGGTGCCGTCACGGTTCAGATCCGTGCCGGCCGTCAGGTTGTACGGACGCGCGCTCGCCAGCTGAATCACGGGCGAAAGCTGGATGCCATACGCCAGGTCGAATACGCCGGTCGCGACCAGGCGATGCCGCTCGTCGGCGCCCGTCGGACCCCATTCACCGGGACCGAACGGCTGGTTCCAGACCATCGGCGCGCTCGCGCCCGATCGGTTGCCGGTGGAACCTCCATACGCATACGCATTGGCGAACGTGTAATGCGCCTGCAGCGTCGCACGCGGCATGCGCCGTTGGAACAGGAACGTCAGCGCGTCGTACTTCGATTTGTTGATCGACGACAGGATCGAGACCGACGAGAATTGGTCGGCCGGCAGGCCTGCCGCCACCGCCCGCGGCGCAAGCCGGCGCGTCCCGCTGATGATCGGGTTGATGTTCAGCGACCGCAGCTCGTGCCGGCCGACGCTGAGCGTGTAGTCGACCGAGACCGTCGTATTGGTGGCCACGGTGTGGGCATATCCGACGTGCGCCTGGTACGTCCTCGGCTCGACGATGTCGGGGCTGATCCACTGACCCTGTGAGTTGAGCGGCAGCTTGTCGGCTTCGGTCGGCGCCGGCGGCAGTGGGTCGAGCATCAGGCGGAAGTTCGCCAGGTCGCCGACGCCAATCGCGCTGTTGTCAAGCGTCGCCAGCGCGTTCAGCGGGCGCCGGTTTTGCGACGTAATGTCACCCGCCGCCTGCGCCGTGTTGAACTGGTCGAAGTAGACGCCGAAGCCTCCGCGCAAGACCCGCCGGCCGTCGCCGCTGAGGTCATACGCGAAGCCGACACGCGGCGAGAGGTTCGTCTTGGGTGTCTGAGGATATCCGCCGTTCGGATCACCGATCTTTTCCAGAATCTGGCGCGTGGCGTTCAGCGGGAACCCGTGCTCGTCCATCAGGTTCACGTCCAGGTCGTAGCGGAGACCGAGGTTCAGCGTGAGCCTCGGCGTTGCACGCCAGTCGTCCTGGAACCATGTGGCGAACTGCTGCACGTTGCTGATGGTGTCGGCCCAGTAACCCTGCCCATGCATGGCGCCGCCGTTGGCCTGCTGCCATGTCTTGAGGATGCCCGGCGTCTGGAAGCCCTGCGGATAACGGCCGTTGGTGTTGTTGATGATCGTCAGCGGATCGTCGAAGAAGGTAAGCGTCGCGAACATCTCGTTGCCGTTGAGAATGCCGAGATGCCAGAGGTAGTTGTAGTTCACGCCCATCTTCAGCGCATGATTGCCTTCGAGCAGCGATACGTCGTCGCGAATCTGGTAGACGCGCCGCTTGGACTGCGTGCCCGCATCGCCGCCCGCCCCCGTGTTGACCGATGGGAACGACAGACGCGGACCGAGAATGTCCACGCTCGGGAAATCGCGCGTATAGTGCTTGCCCGTCACCTGATCGACGACGTCGGCCAGGTAGTTCATCTGGTTCATCTGGGCGGTGATCTGGTTGAGCCCCGAGTTGCCGAGCACGTAGCTGTGCTGCGCCACGGCGCTAAAAGCATCGATCGTCATGTTGTCCGGCTGGCCGTTGTCGTTATTGTTCCGCCACGTCACCGCATCGCGCGCTTCGTTCTGCCCCGCATAGCGGAACATCAGCGACTGCGCGTTGTTCAACTGGGCGTTCGCCTTGCCCGTATACATCCGCAGTGTGCTCGGCTGGTTCAAGTCGCGCGGATGCTGCGGGTAGATCGAGCCAGCGGGGAGCTTGCCGGCCGCGAGGAACGGTACGAGTGCATCAAGCTGGCTGTAGAGCGACTGCGGCACGAAGTTGCCCTGGTGCTGCGTCTGCTGCTCGATGGCGCCGAAGAAGAACATCTTGTTCTTGACCAGCGGGCCGCCGAGCGATCCGCCGTATTGCTGGCGGCTGAAGGCGGACTTGGTGCCATTGGCTTCACGCGTGAAGTAGTCCTTCGCCGTCAGCTTCCGATCGCGCTCGTAGCCGAAGGCCGTGCCGTGCAGCTGGTTCGTGCCTGACTTGGTCACGAGGGAGATGGCCGCGCCGCTCGATCGCCCATCCGCGGCGGAGAACTGGTTCGACGCGAGCTGGAACGTCTCCAGGCTCTCGGTCGTGAAGCTCATGAGCGGGCCGCTGTAGTGGTTGTCGCGGTTGTCGGCGCCGTCGACGGTCGGCGTCACGTTGCCACCCGACGAGCCGCCGTACGAGACCGAGCCCACGGTCTCCTTCGTGCGGTGCAGCGCCGCCACCGGCGCCGCGCCCGGCAGCAGCTCCAGCATGCCGGTGACGGTGCGCGTGATCATCGGCAGGTTCTGCAGCTCGGTCGTCTGAATCGTATTGGCGACCTTCGACTGCGTCGCCTCGATGAGGGGCGCCTCGCCGGTGACGGTCAGCGTTTCGTTGACGCCGGCGAGCGCGAGCTTGAAATCGATGGTCAGCGTCGCGTTGATGCCGAGCCTCACGTTGTCACGCATCGAGGTCGCGAAGCCGCCGAGCTCCGACTTCACCTCATAGGTCCCGGGCTCGAGGCCGGGAAGGAAATACTGGCCTTCCGCGTTGGTAACCGTGGTCCGCACCACGCCGGTCGCGGTGTTGGTGACCGTCACCGTCACGCCGGGAAGAACGGCATCGCTGTTGTCGACGACCCGGCCGTTGAACGTACTCGTCGCCTGTGCGAATGACGCCACGGCCGTGACGAGCAGCACGGCCGCAGCTTTCCACACAGCACTCCACACACGCATCCCGCCCTCCTTCCGCCGACACGTTTGGCGTTGGCGCGGACAGTACTGCGCGGTGAAAGGGTGGACCTATCGGGTGTGGGCTGGATTCTCGGGAGGAGTAGGACGGGATAAACCCGTCCTACTCTTTTTGCTCGATCTAGAACTGGAACCTGGCGCCTAGCTGAACCTGCCTCGGATACCCAATGCCTGGTATGTAGGTGCCCGACGGCGCATTGAAGTCCTCTGGCGACTGGGGCGCCGGACTGTACGTCCTGGCGTTGCCGGTGAACGAGGCGCCCAGGTTCGTCGTGTTGAAGATGTTGAACGCCTCCACAAACGCACCGACACGTCTGTCTCCCGACAGTGTGAACCACTTCGTCGATCGCATGTCAAAGACGAAGGTCTTGTCGCCGCGACCGGCGTTCAGCGAGACCTGATGGCCTGACGGATCGATCCACCGATCGTTGTTGTTGCCGTCGGCGTTCAGGTCGGTGCCGGCCGTCAGGTTGAACGGACGTGCGCTCGCCAGCTGCACAACGGGCGAGAGCTGGATCCCGTACTTCAGCTCGAACACACCAGTGACCACGGCACGATGCCGCTCGTCGGGACCGTTCGGACCCCACTCACCCGGACCGAACGGCTGGTTCCACACCATCGGCGCACCGGCGCCCGACCGGTTGCCCGTCGAGCCGCCGTAGGAATATGCGTGCGCGAAGGTGTAGTGCGCCTGCATCGTCGCCTTCGGGAAGCGGCGCTGGAACAGGAACGTCAGCGCGTCGTAGCGCGACTTGTTGATCGACGACAGGATGTTGACGTTTCCGAGCGAG
>Ga0182009_10000105_pt1 | contig 14323 bp, 13 predicted proteins | sample Sormic07211187_1_FD_161052 | JGI IMG/M metagenome (GOLD analysis project Ga0182009, IMG submission 161052) | Bulk soil microbial communities from the field in Mead, Nebraska, USA - 072115-187_1 MetaG | ecosystem: Environmental > Terrestrial > Soil > Agricultural land > Bulk soil | place: USA... | reverse complement strand
CATACTCGCCCCGGGGCGAGTTGTGGTGACTCTCAGTCACTGGCCAAGCGCCCGGAGATGGCGAGGCCCAACTTGCGCCAGCGCAAGCTGACCGCCACTCTCCAACTTGCGCCAGCGCAAGTTGACCAACGCGCTCCCGACTTGCGTCAGCGCAAGTTGACCGTGTGCCCGCGCCCGAACCTGCAAAACCCGCGACAAGACCCAACAAAAAGGGCCCCGGAACACACCGAGACCCTCAGCCTTCCTCAATTCCCGTAGAAAGCCGCCAGACCTACTCCCGCTCCACGACCTCACCGACCCGATCCCGCACCTGCTGCATCAGCGTCGTGAGCTTCTCCAGCACGTACGTCGACTGCTTCGTGTTCTCCTCGATCGCCAGGATCACCTGGATCGACTGCGCGATCCAGAGCAGGTTCACGAAGATCAGCCCGCCCGAGGCGCCGTACTTGAGCCATTCGATCAGCTCGAGCTTGTCGCCGTTCATGACGCTCCGCGCGATCCCGACCGGCGTGACCACCACGATCAGCGCGAACACGAGCCAGGCGCCGATCGTCATCGCCTTGGCCAGCCGGCGGAGCAGCCAGAAGCGCTTCTCGGGGATCATCGACATCAAACCTCCATGCGGTCGGCCACGTCGCCGAGATATGGGATCCGGACCGTCTCGCCGGAGAGCGCCTTCGCGATGCCGTACAGCGCCGCGGCCAGGAACAGGAGTCCCAGGGCCAGGCGCAGCACCGCGCCGGTGACCACGCCTAGGACGGGGATGCGCCCGAGGGATCCGTCCACGATGGCAACCGCGACCATCCCCGCCGCTTCCGCCAGGAAGAGGACCAGTCCCTGGCGCGCGTGAAAGCGCACGAAGCGGTTCCGGGGCGCGTCGAGGAGTCCGATCAGGAAGAGCCCGGGGAGATAGGCGACGGCGGCGAGCGCCCGGCCGGTCGCGATCTCGCGCTCGGATATCGCTTCGTACGGCGGCCGTGTCGCCACGGGGGACGGATAGCACGCGGCTCGTAACCCGTCAAGCATGGGGCGCATCCGCCGCGTCGAACCAGCCCTCCTCCGGGGCGCGCTCCTCCACGGCTTCCCCGCGCCCGACCACGAGACTCCAGGGGCGGGAGCCGGCGGATCCCTCCGGCAGGAGCGCGAGCGGGATCCGGACCTCCACCGCTTCCCCGCGCTCGTAGGAGCCGCCGGGTGAGCCGTCTTCCCAGGCGAGAGCGCCACGATCGGGGCCGTCCAACGGAATCCGCACCACCCGCCCGTGCGCCACGCCGGCCGTCAGCCGCAACGCGGCGCCCTCCCGCGAACCGCCCGGAGCCAGGCGGATCCTCACGAGCAGGTCGTCTCCCTCCCGGCGCCACCGGATCCGCTCGAGAAGGCCCGAGACCCGGTGCATCGAGCCGGCCGCGCCCGCCGCCTCGTAGCGCGCGGCGCCGGCCCACCCGGGCCCGTCCTCGCCGACGTCCTCCGCATGGTCGACTCCGCGAAAGCTCCGGCTCAATACCGCCGGGGGCTCGAGTCCCAGCGACGCGTACACGCGACGCAGAAGTCCCCGGAAGAGCGCGTCGAAGACGTCCTTGTGATCGCTCTCGTGGTCGTCGCCGTACCACCAGAACCAGTCGCTTCCTTCCGCCGCCTGCAGCGCCTCGCGGGCATCGGCCGGCGCCTCGCCGCCGCGCGCAGCGAGAAGCGCGCGCGCGTCGCGCAGCGCGGCCCAGGCAGCGTTCTTCTCGGGATGTCCGATCCAGATCCCGAGGTCGTCCCGGATCCAGGATCCCACCGGCACGCGCGGCAGCGTCTCCGCGGGGGGCATCCGCTCGAGCGCCTGGGATACGGTGACCGCCTCGATCGAGGGATGACTCTCGAGGCGCTCGTAGAGCGCTTCGAGAAAGGGGCGCCCGTCCTCCTCGTAGCCCTCCCAGCAGTTCTCACCATCCAGGATGACTGTCACGAGCGCCGGCCCGGACCCCTTCGCGTGGGCGGCCGAGGAGCGGATCTGCTCGACGAAATCCTCCGCCGCGTCCACGGCGTCCCAGCGCTGGTAGACGAATCCGATGCGGTCGGAGAGCGCGCGGTCGCGGAAGATCATCGACAGCGGCCCGGCGGACGTCTCGACGCGGTAGGGGCGGCAGCGCGCGGCGGGCCAGTCGGGCGGGTCGATCCCTCCCTCGCTCGCCAGCGCGCGGCGGAGCACCGTCTCGTCCGAGGCGGCCCAGGTGAACCCCTGCGCGCGGATCAGGTCGAGCGCGGCGTCGCTCACCGCACCCTCCGGCGGCCACGTGCCGCGCGGCGGAGCGCCGAAGCGCCGCGCGTGGCTCGCGCGCGCGCTCTTCAGCTGCGCCTCCGCCTCTTCCGGCGCGTGAAACGGCGGATCGGGGAGCGGGAACGCGGCGCCGGCCTCGCGAGGCGCGTCGCTGTCGACGAGGAGCGGCAGGATCGGATGGTGATGGGCGGAGGCGGCGATCTCGATCTGCCCCGCCGTGGACGCCTCGCGGTAGGCTGGGATCACCGTCCCCGCGAGCGCGCACCCCCAGTCGAGGAGCGACCGCTTCTCGTCCTCCGTGTACCCCTCCCCTTTCGCGAGGAGGGACCGCAGCGGCTCCTCGCCCGCGTAGGAGGGATCGGTCCAGGCGAGGTGGAACCAGACCTGGAGGTCGCGCAGCTCGGCTTCGGTCAGCGGCGGCCCGCCGGAGCGCTCCTCCCCGGCGCGGCGGAGGAGCTCGCGGTAGCGCGGCCGCGGCTCGAGCATCCGCTCGCGGTGCACCGAGAAGAAATCGCGGAGCAGAGCCGCGCGGTCTTCGGGCGCGAGCGCGGCGGGCGACGCGCGGGCGAGGCGCAGCGCCTCGTCTTCCCCGCCCGCCGCGATCCGCTCCAGCTGGTCGAGCAGGACGGGGGTCAGGTTGAACGTGCAGCGGACGCGCGGGTAGGCGCGCAGAAGGTCCACCATGTCGCGGTAGTCCTTCGTGGCGTGGAGGCGCGTCCAGGGAAGGAGCGAGCGCCCGGACGCGGGATCGCGGTAGCTCGGCTGGTGCATGTGCCAGACGAGCGCCAGCAGGATGGGACGCGCCGACATCGGCGCCGGGTCAGGGTGCCGCGGGAGCGGTGACCGAGAGCTCTCCCAAGTGCGTGTTGGCCGCGTCCTTGATCGGCACCTCGGCGCCCGGGAGCGTGGCGGTCTTCTGATAGATCTCCACGGCCTTCCGGGTCTGGCCGGCGCGCATGAGGCTGCGCGCTTCGGACAGCATGGCGCGCCCGCGATCGTTGTCGCTGGTCGAGCGCTCCGCCGACTTGGCGTAGGCGTCGGCCGCGGGGGCGAACTGTCCCCCGTCCTCGAGCGCCGCGCCCAGGCCGAGATAGCCGGCGCGCTCGAGCGTCTTGTCGCCGCCGGCCTTGTCCACGAACTTCTGGTACCAGGTGGCCGCTTCCTTCGGATTGCGCTGCGCCATCATCGCGTCGCCCAGGAGGAGCATCGCGTCGCGAGCCGCCCGGGTCCCCGGCGAGTTGTCCACCAGCTCCTTCAGCATCGGCGCCGCCGACTGCGCGTCGCCCTGCGTCAGGGCCACCTGGGCGCGGAAGAGGTCGCCCATCGCGCGCTGCTCGGCCTGCGCCCGGGTGCGGAGGACGAAGAAGACGAGCAGGGCGAGAAGAAGAATCCCGCCGGCGGCGATCAGGATGGTCCGTCCGAAGCGCTCCCAGACCTCGGTGGCCCGGAAGGCCGCGGTGACGAGCGGGTCCTCCTTCATCTGCCGCTTGGTGAGCTTCTGGTGCTTCACGAGATGCGTCGACATGGCGCGGGACTCCAAGGGATGAGCGTCGATTACGAGTCGCCGAGTTTACCCCGGCTCCCGGGGAGTGTCAAACGGGCGGCAGAAGGGTGATCAATGCGGCCGCCACGAGCCGCGCTTCGGTATCGAACGCGCGCTGCCGCACGGCGGCGGCGAGCTTCCGCTCCCAGTCCTCCTTCAGCTGCAGCATCCGCCCCGCCTCGCCGTCCGTGGGGCGGCGCCGGCGGCCCGCGCGCTCCTCGGCGATCAGCGACCGGAAGTGCACGCTCAGCGTGCGCATCTCGCGGTGGAGCTCGCGGCGCACGCGGTCTTCGTGCGGGCGGAGCCGCGTCCGGATCCGAAGCTCGAGCTGCCGGAGCGCGCGATGCCAGGCGCGCGTGAGCCGCTCGGGATCGGGGGTGTCGAGGAGGCCCGCCTCCTTCTCCGTCGGGGCGCGCAGCGCCCCGTCGCGGGGAGCGCGGACCCCGCTGGTTGCCGCGATCGGCAGGGTCTGCGCGAGCAGCTCCTCGGGGAGGTCGTCGCTTCCGTACCGGATCCGCCAGTGGAGCCGGACCCATTGCGCCGGCGCCTCGCTTCCCTTGGGAAGCGGCGCGCGCGCGACCAGCCGCGTCACCGTGCCCATCGACCGGCCGATCAGGAGGATCCGCTCGGTCATCGCGGCGTCGGCCTCGGCGCCGCGCGCGGCGCGCCCGGCCGGCGAGGCCACGAGGCGCACCCGATCCGTCCCGAGTTCCTTGGCCAGCGGCTCGGGAAGCGACGCCTCCCACACGCCGCCCCCGCGGCGCGCCACCTCGGCGCCCCGGGTCTCGAGGATGGCCGCGAGGAGCTCGGGCAGCTCAGCGCGGGGGCCGTCTCCGGAGCGCTTACGTGTCGCCATTCTCCACTCCGTCCAGGAGCTTCCGGTCGAGGTCCTCGACCGCCTCGTAGCGCTTGCGCCCCACCAGGAGCGCCGCGCCCAGCTTGCCGAACTCCCGCTCCAGGTCCCGCTCCCCTTTCGCGTTCGCCCAGATCGTGAAGACGGCGTCCTCGAACGATCCGGCCTCGGCGTAGGGTCCGAGCACCATGTCCATGTCTCCGATCACAGCGCGGAAGAGGTTGATCTTCTCGTGCACGATCTCGAGCACGTAGTTCTCGACGGTGTTCTTCGCGGTGAAGTTGAAGACGCGCACGTCGTGCGTCTGCCCCAGCCGGTGGAGGCGCCCGATCCGCTGCTCGATCCGCATCGGGTTCCAGGGGAGGTCGTAGTTGACGAGCAGGTGGCAGAACTGGAGGTTTCTCCCCTCGCCGCCCGCCTCCGTGCTCACGAGCACGCGGGCGCGGTCCTTGAACTGCGCGATCGCCGCCTCCTTCTCGCGAAGGGAGAGCGCTCCGTGGAAGACTGCCGTCTTCACCCCCAGCCCGCGCAGCGACCGGGCCAGGAACTCGAGGGTCGCGCGGAACTGGGTGAAGACGACGAACTTGTCGCGCGAGGAGTCCACGATCTTCTGGATCCCCTCGAACTTCGCGTTGGTCTCGATGGCGCGGGCCCCCTGGAGGAGCGCCTCCAGCTCGTTGCGCGCCTGGCCGGGCGTCTCGCGCGCGAGCAGCTTGGCCAGCGTGGGCGCCGCGGCGAACGTGCTCGAGCCGATCTCCTTCTGCAGGGTGAGGAGCGTGAGCTTGATCGCCCCCCGCCGGTTCTCCTTCTGCGTCTGCACCAGGCGGCGCACGAGGCGGGTCACGTTCTCGTACAGCTCCCGCTCGGCGGGACTCTGGTCGAATAGCACGTTCGTGACCTCGCGCTTCGGGAAGCGGATCGAGGTGCTCGCGCGCGTGGTGCGGATCATCGTCTCGGAGAGGAGGTTCGCGAGGCGCTGGGTGTTCTGCGGCATGCGCCGGTCGCCGCGCCGCATGAACTCCCGGCCGAACGTGCGGTAGGTGCCGAGCAGCCCGGGGCGGAGCAGCTGGACCAGGTTGTACAGCTCGTGCAGGTCGTTCTGCACCGGCGTCGCGGTGAGGAGCAGCAGATAGCGCGGCGCCAGCCGGTCGAGGAACTTCCAGGCGAGCGTCTTCTGGTTCTTCAGCCGGTGCGCCTCGTCCACGATCACCAGATCGAACGAAGCCGCGGCCACCTTCTCCCGGTGGCGCAGGAGCTTCGCCGTGTCCATCGAGGCGAGCAGAAGCGGCTCCTCCCACCAGGGGGTGCCGTGCTTCAGGATGGCGAACTCGAGATCGAACTTCCGCCGCAGCTCCTGGTCCCACTGCTCGACGAGCGACGCGGGCACCAGGACCAGCGCGCGCTGGACGAGGCCGCGGAGCAGGTACTCCTTGAGCACGAGCCCCGCCTCGATCGTCTTCCCCAGCCCCACCTCGTCGGCGAGGAGCGCGCGCCCCCGCATGCGGCGGAGCGCCGTCGCGCACGCCTGGATCTGGTGGCCGTAGTGCTGAACGTCGTGGAGGCGGTCCAAGCAGAGAAGCCGGTCGAAGCCGCGGTGGAGCGAGTAGCGCTCCACGCGCAGGCGCAACTCGTGCTCGCGCGCCGCGTCGTAGGGCCCGGTGAGGAGGCGCTGAACCAGGTCCTCGGCGCCGGGCGCGATGCGGAACTGCCCCCGCGTCGGCAGGTCGAGGCCGAGGCGCACCGAGGCGGCGGCCGGCGCCGACGCGACGGCCGGCGGCCCGGTCGCGCGCCCCGCGCCGCGCGCCGGCTCGAGCGGATAGAGCGACGTCAGCCGGCGGATGCCGTTCGAGAAGGCGATCTCGAGCACTTCGAAGCCGTCCCGCTCCCGAACCTCGACGATCAGCCCCTCGCCGAACGCGCGGTGCACGACGCGGTCCCCCACCCGGAATCCGGGCGAGCGCGGGTGCCCGCCGTCGCGGCTCATCCGAGGTCCCACGTCTCGCCCTCGGTCGGGATGCGGCAGTTGAAGCCGGGCCGCAGCGCGGCCCGGAGCGCTTCGGCGCGCAGGAGGTCGGCGTGCACGATGGCGCATCCGGCCGAGGGGGCGCAGCACTCGGCCTGAGCCACCAGCGCGGGATGGTCGGCGTGCGCGCTGAATCCGTTCAGCACCTCCACGCGGGCGCGCACGGCATGCGGATCTCCGAAGATCCGGACCTCGGGCAGCCGGTCCACCAGGCGCTTCCCCAGCGTCCCCTCCGCCTGGTAGCCGACGATCAGGATGGTGTGGCGCGGATCCTCCACGGTGTGGCGGAGGTGATGGAGGATGCGCCCCGCCTCGCACATCCCCGAGGCCGCGATCGTCACGAACGTGCCGGGCTTCTCGTTCAGCTTCTTCGACTCCTCCGGATCGCGCACGGCGATCACACGCCTCATGCCGAGGGGGTCCTCGCCGCGCGCGAGCGCCGCGCAGGTCTCGTCGTCGAAGACCTCCGTGTGCCGCGCCACGATCGCCTGCACCTCGTTGGCGAGCGGGCTGTCCAGGTAGACGGGGAGGGAGGGAATCCGCTTCTCGGCCTCCAGCCGGCTCAGCGCGTGCACCACCTCCTGCGTCCGTCCGACGGCGAAGGCGGGGATCACGATCCGGCCGCCCCGATCCACCGCCTCGCGCACCACGCGCTCGAGCGCGGCCAGGAGCGAGGGCTCGTCGGGGTGGATCTTTCCGCCGTAGGTCCCCTCCGTGATCAGATGGTCCGCGTGCGGGAGCGGGGCCGGGTCGCGGATGATGGGACGGTGCAGCCGCCCCAGGTCGCCGGTGAAGACCAGCGAGCCGGAGCGCCCGTTCTCCTTCCAGCGGGCCTCCACGTGGGCCGAGCCCAGGATGTGCCCCGCCTCGTGGAAGGCGACCGAGAGGTCGGGCCGGACCTCGAAGACCTCGCCGTAGGGGTGCGGACGGAACTGCTCCAGCGTGCGCTCGACGTCGCGGGTGTCGTACAGGGGGATCAGCCGCTCGCGCCCGTGGCGGCCCCCGCGGCGCCGGTTCATGTACTCGGCGTCCTTCATCTGGATGTGCGCGGCGTCGAGGAGCATCGCGCGGCAGAGGTCCGCCGTCGCGGCGGTGGCGTGGATCGGCCCCTCGAAACCGCTCTTCACCAGGAGGGGAATCGCGCCCGAGTGATCGATGTGCGCGTGCGTGAGCACCAGCGCGTCCACGGAACCCGCGTGGAACGGGAGCGCCTGGTTCCTCGCCATGGACTCGGCGCGGCGCCCCTGGAAGAGGCCGCAGTCCAGCAGCACCGTTCCCTGGCGTCCGGCGAGGAGGTGCTTCGATCCGGTCACGGTGCGTGCCGCGCCCCAGAAGGTGACGCGCACGCGGGCTAGTCTCCGGGGTAGAGATGGATCCCGAGACTCAATTGGCCCATCGACGTGAACTGGGAGTTGGAGACCATGGCGTACCCGCGGATCGAGACGTCGGCCGAGAAGCGGGGGCGGATGAAGCGCTCGAAACCCGCTCCCACGACGGCGAACGCCCCTTCGTTGACGCGGCTCGACTGGTCTTCGGAGAAGATGATGTCGGGCGAGGCATAGCCGAACCCGCCGACGAAATACGGCATGGCCATGCGTTCGCGGTGGACGTAGAAGACTCCCTCCACCGAGACGGTGGTGGCCACGACGTGGCTGTCGGCGAAGACGCCGGTGTTGATCGGCGCGTTGATGGCTCCGAAGCGCTGGTGCTCGAACGAGAATCCGACGGCCGCGCTGGGCGAGACCATGTAGCGGAAGCGGAAGGCGTAGCCGGGGCCGTTGTCGAATCCGTCGGCGAGACGGGAGTTCCCCCGGATCGCCCCGTACTGCCCCTGGATTCCGACGCTGATCGTGTTCGGGCGCTGCCGGCGCTCGAGCACGCGCGCCGGTTTCTCCGGCACCGGCTCGGGCTGGCGCCGCGCGGCGCGCCCCGCCTCGGACGAGACGGCGACGAACAGCCCTTCCCCGTCGCGAAGGAGCAGCGTGCCCCCTTCGCTCGCCGCCGCGTCCCGCGCCTGCGGCGCGCTCACGGCGCTTGGGTTCGGGTACGATGCGTGCGCGGACGGCGCGTAGGCGGCCGCGATCAGGAGCAGCGGGCCCAGCGCGAGCGCCCCGACGACTCGGTCTCTCATCTCCATCCCTCCCCGACTCCGGCGTGCTCCGGCGGTTCGTCTCAGGCTCTCGGATGAAACTTGGCGTGGACCTCGCGCAGGTAGTTCCGGTCCAGATGGGTGTAGATCTGCGTCGTCTCGATCGACCGGTGCCCCAGGAACTCCTGCACGACGCGCAGGTCGCAGCCTCCTTCGAGGAGGTGCGTCGCGCACGAATGCCGGAGCGTGTGCGGCGAAACCGCCCGGTCGATCCCCGCGGCCAGTGCGTAGCCGCGAAGGAGCTTCCAGTAGCCCATCCGCGTGAACGGCCGGCCCAGGCGCGTCACGAACACCGCGCGCTCGGCGCGCTGCCGCACCAGGAGCGGCCGCGCCCCGTCCAGGTAGCGGACCAGCGCCGCGCGCGCCTGGCTCCCGAAGGGGACGATGCGCTCCCGCTGCCGCTTCCCCACGCAGCGAACCAGCCCCTCCTCGAGGTCGACCTCTTCCAGGGCCAGCTTCACCAGCTCGCTCGCGCGGAGGCCGGTCGCGTACGCCGTCTCGAGGAGCGCCCGGTCGCGCACCGACTGCGGCGACTCGCCGCCCGGCGCCTTCAGGAGCGCCTCGATCTGCTCCACCGCGAGCACGTCGGGCAGAGGGCGCGAGCGTCGCGGCGGGCGGACCGGAAGCGCGGGATTGTCTCTCGCGAGCCCCCGCCGGCGCAAGAACTCGTGGAAGGAGCGGAGCGCCGCGATCTTCCGCGCCACGGTGGAGGCCGACCAGCCGGCCGCGGCCACGTAGCGCTCGATGTCGGCCGGAGAGACCGCCGAGGGCTCCCGGCGTCCCTGGCCCGCGAGGTAGCGGTCGTACTGCGCCAGATCGCGGCCGTAGGCGCGCACGGTGTTCACGCTGAGGCGCCGCTCCTCGGCCAGATGGTCCCGGAAGCGCTCGAGGAGCGGGCCGAGAACGCTCTTCGCGCGCTTGATCTCGGGCTCGGCGGCGCCCGGCTTGTTCCTCGGGGCGGGGGTCAACGACCTCCCGCCCGGCCGGCCGCCCGCCCCGCGGCGCGCAGCAGTCCCAGCACCCCCCGTCGCGGCTTCCGCCACTCCAGCTCCAGCTGACCGCCCTCCAGCGAGAGCAGGTAGCGCTTCCAGTCGAGCCCCGACGTGAATCCGCCGATCGAGCCGCCGGAGTGGACCACGCGATGGCACGGGACGACGATCGGCACCGGGTTCTCGCCGAGCGCGTTCCCCACGGCGCGGACCGCTCGCGGCGCGCCGGCGCGCCGGGCGATCTCGGCGTACGAGACCACCTCGCCCCAGGGCACCGCCCGCGTCGCCTCCCACACGCGTCGCTGGAACGGCGTGCCGCAGGCAAGATCGAGCGGCAGGGTCGCCGGGACGGCGCCGCCGCGCGTGAAGCGCCGCATCGCGGCTTTCGCCCCCGCAGTCCAGCGCGGCCGCCGCACGTAGCGGATCCCCCGCGCCCGCGCCTCGCGGCGGCGCGTTTCCGCGGCGCCCAGGTGCACCTCGCGCAGCCCCGCGGCGCTGCAGACGACCGTGATCGTTCCCGCGGGAGTCCGGACCGATGCCACCGCGAGCGGCTCCAGCTGGAGCTGCCCGCGCCGTTCCGCCTTCGCCGCGCGCTTCTTCGTCTTCATGACCCACTCCCCCCTTCGCTCCCCGCCCCGACCGTCTCGAGAATCCGTTCCGCCATCCGCTTTCCGATCCCGGGCACGGACGCGATCGTCTCGATCGGCTCGTTGCGGAGCCGCGTCACCGAGCCGAAGCGCGCGAGCAGCATCGCGCGGCGCTTGGGCCCGAGTCCCTTCACCTGATCCAGAGCCGACTCGCTCGCGGCGCGCCCCCGGAGCGTGCGGTGATAGGTCACCGCGAAGCGGTGCGCCTCGTCGCGCACGCGCATGAGCAGCTTGAGCCCCGGCGCGCGGCGCGAGAGCCGGAGCGGCTCGCGCCGGCCCGGGATCACGATCTCCTCCAGACGCTTCGCCAGCCCCACGACCGGCACCGTCTCGAGCGGCGTCCCGATCGCGGCGCGGCGCGCCGATTCCAGCTGCCCGACGCCACCGTCGATCACGATCAGGTCGGCCGCCGAGAGGTCCTGGATCGCGACCCGCTGCGCGTGGCGCGACACGACCTCGGCCATGGAGGCGAAGTCGTCCTGCCCCGCGACGGCGCGGATGCGATACCGGCGGTACTCCGACTTGTAGGGCGCCCCGTCCAGGAACGTCACCATCGAAGCGACGACGTGCGTTCCGAAGAGGTTCGAGACGTCGAAGCAGCGGATGCGCCGTGGCATCGCCGGCAGGCCCAGCGCGCGCTGGAGATCCAGCGCCTCCTCCCCGGACATCCCCTCCAGGCCCTTCGTCGCCTCGCCCTTCTCCTTCGCGAGCAAAAACGCCGCGTTCCGCCGCGCCATGCGCGCGAGCGCCTGCTCCCCCGTGCCTCGGGGCGGCCGGACGCGCACCGGGGCGTCTGCCCGCCGGGAAAGATACGATTCGAGCAGCTCGCGATCGCCGTCCGCGGCCTCGGCGATGAGCGTCGAGGGGACGCTCTCCGAGCCCGCGTAATAGAGCGCGACGAAGGAGCGAAGCAGGTCGGCGTCGTCCGCGCCGCCGGTGCCCTTGAGCCAGCGCACGTCGCGCGAGAGCACCCGGCGCTCGCGGATCTTCAGCACCGCGACGCAGGTCTGGTCGCCGCCGCGCGTCCACCCCACGACGTCCACCGGCCGCTGCCCCACGTCGACCATCCGCTGCCGCGCCAGGATCGATTCGAGGCGGCGGATCTGGTCGCGAAGGCGCCCCGCGCGCTCGTACTCGCGGCGCTCGGCCGCGTCCAGCTGGAGCGCGCGGAGCTTCTCCACGACGCGCTCGCGCTTCCCCGCGAGGAAATCGCAGAACTGGTCCACCATGGCGCGGTAGTCGTCCTGGCTCTGCATCGCGATGCACGGTCCGGTGCAGCGCCCAATGTGGAAGTCGAGGCACTCCTTCCGCGCCGCGATATGCGCGTCGATGTCGCGGCAGGTCCGGATCGGGAAGATCGTCTGGATGTGGCGCAGGAGCGACCGGAGCGCGCTCACCTCGGTGTAGGGCCCGAAGTACCGGGCCCCGTCCTTCTCGACACGCCGCACCAGCGTGACGCGCGGATAGGGCTCCTGCCAGGAGACGCGCACGTAGGGGTAGCGCTTGTCGTCCTTGAGCCGGATGTTGTACGGCGGCTGCCGCTCGCGGACGAGCGTCGCCTCGAGGAGGAGCGCGTCGATCTCCGACTCGGCCGCGATGTACTCGACGTCGGTCACGCGCCGGATCAGCCCCACCTGCTTCGGGCCGATCTGCTCGGGGTTGGCGAAGTGGGACCGCACACGATGATCCAGCCGCTTCGCCTTGCCGACGTAGAGCAGCTCCCCTTTCGAGCCCCGGAAGATGTAGACCCCGGGCTGGGCGGGAAGGGCGGCGATCTGGGATTCGAGCGTGGATGGCGTCATAGGTGCGGTTACCGCAGCAGTATACCACTCAAGCGGTTGCGATTGACAGACGGCGGCCGGGCCGCTAGTCTCCTGGGCTCATTCCCGTTTCGATGCTTCGCCTGTCCGGAGGAGACGAATGCCGCACCACAAGTCAGCCGTGAAGCGCATGCGCACGAGCAAGCGGGATCGGACCAAGAACATCGCGGTCCGCTCAGAGTTGAAGACGCTTCTCAAGAGAATGTCGGATCAGCCTACCAATACGGACGTTATGAAGCTTACCGTTTCCGAGCTGGACCGCGCCGTCAAGAAGGGCGTGCTCAAGAAGGCGGTCGCGAACCGCCGGAAGTCGCGCCTGGCGAAAGCCGCGAACCGGGCGACCGCGAAGAAGTAGAGAGCAGGCATCATCGCAGGGGCCGGGTCCTAGTCATCGAGCGCAGGCCACGACCACCCGAGTCTCGCGTGGATGCTCCACACCTTGTAGGTCGTGGAGTATCGACCGAAATCCTGATTCAAAGCACTATAGCGGACGCCGGCGCCCACCCGGAGCCGGCTGCTCGCCCGGAAAAGCCCGCCACCCGCCGCCCACCAACCCAGGCCGTGCGACGAAAATCCAAACGGCATCCCATTGTCATCGTAGTCTTCCTTGACCCGTTCTTCGCCCCACTCGGCGCCGGCGCTCGTATAGGGCTGAAACAGTCCGCGACTCCAATCGCGACGGATGCCCAGGCCAAGCTGATCGAACTTGTAGTGAAAGTCACCGCCCTCCGTCGCACTGGGGACGGTCATTGCCGAGCGGCTGGCGAACAATGCGACGGCTACTGGCCAGCGCACGCCTTGGATCGCCAGATCGAGGCCCGCCTCGGTGCGTGAACCGTCGTGAGTGTCGATCGTCTGGCCGCCGACGATGACACTCGCGCTTCCGCGAGAACGTAATGGGTTGCCGAATGCTGCAGGAGGTAACGTGAGGAAATAGACGAGAAGAGTCGGCAGGAACAATCGTCTCATGGCTCCTCCACGGGCTGGCACAAGGCCCCCCGAAGAAACCCCGGCACCGACGCGCTTCTCCCTACTTACTTCCCTTCATCGGCTCTCCTCCAACGCTCCATGCACGCGCTTCGCTGTCAGGCTCACGGCCTCGCCGACCGGGACTTTCTCCACTTCCCCCGTCTTTCGGTCGCGCAGCTCCACGACGCCTTCCGCGAGCCCCCGTTCGCCCACCGTCACGCGCAGCGGCATCCCAAGCAGGTCGGCGTCCTTGAACTTGGCGCCGGGGCGCTCGTCGCGGTCGTCGAGCAGCACCTCGACGCCGCGCGACTCCAAATCCGCCGCCAGCTTCTCCGCGGTGTCGCGCGACGGCTCGTGCTTCGTGTTCACGGCGAGCACGTGGACGTGGAACGGCGCGAGCGGCATCGGCCAGACGATGCCGTTCTCGTCGTGCGACTGCTCGATGACCGCCGCGACGGTGCGGGTGATCCCGATCCCGTAGGTTCCCATGACGATGGTCTTCTCCGCTCCCGCCGCGTCCAGGAAGCGCGCTTTCATCGGCTCCGAGTAGCGGGTGCCGAGCTTGAAGATGTGCCCCACCTCGATGCCGCGCGAGACGACCAGCTCGTCGCCGCAGCGCGGACAGCGGTCGCCGCGGCGCGCGGTAGCGATATCGGCGCGCTCCTTGGCGGCGGCGTCCCGGCCCAGGCGCACGTTCACCAGGTGGACGTCCTTCTTGTTCCCGCCCGCGACCCAGTTCTTCCCTTCCTGCACCGAGGGGTCCCAGATCGTGCGGATGCGCGACTCCAGCCCGACGGGGCCGGTGAAGCCCATCGGGCCGCCCGTGAGCTGCTCGATCTCCGCCGCGGCGGCGAGGCGCACCGGCGCGCCGCCCAGGTAGCGGCTCAGCTTCGCCTCGTTCAGCTCGCGATCGCCCGGCACGACCGCGAGGATCGGATCGCCGCCGGCCCAGAAGACGAGCGTCTTCAACAGCCGGTCGCTCGTCACGCCCAGGAACGCTGCCACTTCCTCGACCGTCTTCTTCCCCGGCGTCTCCCGCTCGGCGAGCGGCGCCTCCGCCTCGTGCG
>Ga0182009_10000104_pt1 | contig 14378 bp, 11 predicted proteins | sample Sormic07211187_1_FD_161052 | JGI IMG/M metagenome (GOLD analysis project Ga0182009, IMG submission 161052) | Bulk soil microbial communities from the field in Mead, Nebraska, USA - 072115-187_1 MetaG | ecosystem: Environmental > Terrestrial > Soil > Agricultural land > Bulk soil | place: USA... | reverse complement strand
AGTGAAAAATATCTTTCGTTGCACAACGTTTTTACTTTGACATTTCAATTTATTTCCACCAATTTTGCAGGCAACCTTCAAAATTTAAATCCAATACAGGAGCATGGGACTATTTAATTGGTTCACGCAGGAGATAGCGATAGACTTGGGAACCGCCAATACCTTGATAATCCACAATGACGAAGTCGTAGTGAATGAACCTTCTATCGTTGCGTTGAATCGCAACAATCCAAAAGAAGTCTTGGCCGTAGGCAAACGAGCCCTGATGATGCACGAAAAAACCCACGAGAGCATTAAAACAGTTCGGCCCTTAAAAGATGGTGTGATTGCTGATTTCAATGCAGCCGAGTTGATGCTTCGCGAGATGATCAAAATGGTTTATCCCAAAAAACCTCTTTTCCCGCCAAGCTGGCGAATGATGATTTGTATTCCTTCATCAATTACAGAAGTGGAAAAACGAGCTGTTCGCGATAGCGCCGAGCAGGCAGGAGCTAAAGAAGTTTACTTGATACATGAACCAATGGCTGCAGCACTCGGAATTGGTATTGACGTGGAGGAGCCTGTGGGGAATATGATTATTGACATTGGTGGAGGTACAACCGGTATTACTGTAATTGCCCTGGCCGGTATTGTCTGCGATCAATCAATTCGTATTGCAGGCGATGAATTTACAGCAGATATAATGGAAGCACTTCGCCGTTATCATTCCTTATTAATAGGTGAAAGAACCGCAGAGCAAATCAAAATACAGATTGGAGCTGCCATGAAGGATATAGACAATCCACCAGACGATTTGCCGGTCAATGGACGGGACCTTGTAACTGGTATACCTAAACAAATTATGGTCAGTTACCAGGAAATTGCCGAAGCTTTGGACAAATCCATTTTCAAAATGGAGGAGGCAATCCTAAAAGCACTGGAACAGACACCCCCGGAGTTAGCAGCGGATATTTATCGCCGTGGTTTGTACTTAACAGGCGGCGGTGCTTTATTAAAGGGTCTTGATAAAAGACTAAGTCAGAAGATAAAATTACCAGTTCATGTAGCCGACGATCCACTGAAGAGTGTGGTTCGCGGTACGGGATTGGCTTTAAAAAATTATGACCGCTATCCATTCGTTATGAGATAAGGCGAAAGGTTAAAGGCAGAAGGTATAGGAAAAGCCAACCTTCTACCTTCCACCTTAAACCCTTCACCTTCGTTGTATGCGTAACATTTTCCTATTCATTCGGCGGTATTTCACTTTTTTGGCATTTGTGCTCCTGCAGGTGTTTTCGTTGTACATGCTTTTTAAGTTTAACAAACTTCATCATGCAGCCTTTTCAGGGATAGCCAATGAATTTACCGGATCAATGAATACACAGGTGGACAAACTGGATGATTATTTTCACCAGGGCGAAGAAAACAGAAGGCTTCACCGTATGAACGATTCTCTCCTCAATCTTTTAAAAACAAATTATTCCGTCCCGGACACGGGCCAGCGCCTGGTCGTTGATTCGGCAATGATTGACTCCATACAGCAATTTAGAAAATACATCTGGAGAGATGCTAAAGTGGTTTACAACACAGTCAATTCGGAAAAAAATTACATGCAGTTAAACCGGGGAGCAAAATATGGTATAAAGGATAATATGGCAGTATTAAACTCAGATGGTGCTGTTGTAGGCCAGGTGGTTAATGTCAGCACCAATTTTAGTGAGGTCATGTCGTTGTTGCACGTGCAAAGCTCTGTAAGTGCTGCTTTAAAGAAAACCGGTGATGCAGGAAAATTGGAATGGGATGGAAAAGATTCACGTTTTGTGATACTCAAAGGAGTTTCAAAAAGTGTTGAAGTAAAAGTGGGGGATACCGTTGTCACGAGCAGGTATTCTTACAATTTTCCCCCGGAGAAATTAATCGGAAGGGTGGCACAAATCAGCAGTGATCCGGCCACAGGATTTTATCTTCTTAAGATAAAAACTGCTGTAAATTTTGCGACCATTCAGCAAGTATTCGTTGTTGAAAACCTGCAAAGAGATGAACAACTGCAACTGGAGAAAGACACTGAAAAAAAAGTTGAACAACAGAAAAAAGGAAAATAATTGAGCGACCTGGTAAAAAATATTTTTAGACTGGCTATTTTCGTTGTGGTTCAGGTTTATGTGTTGGATAAACTTCCACCGTTGCACCGTTTTGTTATTCCTGTTTTGTATTACCTTTTTATTCTTTGGTTGCCCTTTACGTTAAACAGGTTTACGTTATTGCTCATCGGTTTTGTTACCGGACTAATGCTCGATTATTTTAAACAAACGCCCGGGCTACATGCCGCAGCTTGCGTGCTCATTGCTTATATCAGGCCTTTTATTATTTCCATTTTGATTCCAAAAGACACTGCTGAATTTAATTACCGTGAGCCTTCACCTGCTGCTATGGGCCTGGCACCGTATTTCATTTATGTTTTTATTCTGACTGTTCTCCATCATACTTATCTCACACTGTTGGAATGGCTACAGTTCGGAACATTTTTGGACTTTCTAATCAAAGTAATTTCTACAACGGGCATCAGTTTACTTTTGATCTTTACAGTTGAATTACTGTTCCCAAGAAAAATGAAGTTCCGAACAAACACTGCCTAAGAATGTGGCTTTAAGTTAATTCTTCTTCGAAACTGAAGGCCATCAACGGCAACTTTCCTTCTTTTACAAAAAATTCGCAAATCCTTTTCTGCTTCCTTTGTAAATGACCGCAGCTTTAATCAAATTTGCATTTGTATCATAACAATCAAATTGTTTTCTTCGTAATTAATCAATGCCTGTGTTCAACCAATCTCGCAGCTATATCATCCGAATACTATTTATTCTCGCCTTTCTTATCATCCTGGCTCAACTTTTTCATTTGCAAGTGCTTTCCAATGAATATGAAATCAAAGCGGAACAAAATGCACTTCTTAAAAAAACAATTTACCCGTCCCGTGGAATAATTTATGACCGAAAGAACCGGCCTATAGTTAAAAACACCCTGATGTATGACCTGATGGTAACACCTTCAGAGGTTAGAGGTGTTGACACTTCTTATTTATGCCAGTTACTTGGAATTGATACGGCAGAATTTAATAACAGGGTTGTAAGTGCCATTGTGAAAAATGGCGGCAACCGCAACCAGGCGGCAGCATTTGAAGAACTTCTTACACCGGAGCGGTATGCAAGACTTGACGAAAATATGTGGCGTTTTGGAAATGGTTTTTTTCTACAGGAACGGCCTGTGCGAACTTATCCCTTTGATGCTGGCGCACACTTTCTTGGTTATATTGGTGAAGTCGATTCGGCCATTATTGCCCGGTCGGGAGGATTTTATGAGCCCGGTGACTATGTTGGCCGTACAGGACTCGAAAATACGTATGAAAAAGTGCTAATGGGGCAACGTGGATTGCAGGTGTTGATGAAAGACAATAAGGGAAGGATCAAGGGAAGTTATGCAAAGGGGCAAATGGATGAACCTGCAACAGCTGGAAGAGGATTGAGGACTTACATTGACGCAGAACTGCAACAACTGGCAGAAAAACTATTGAAAAATAAAATCGGGGCCATCGTGGCTATTGACCCTAAGACAGGCGGAATTCTTGCGATGGCATCAGGACCAACTTTCACTCCAAATGATCTTACAGGAGCTAATTTCAAAAAAACTTATGGCAAGTTTGTGCTCGACGTATCTAGACCTTTATTGAACAGGGCCATAAAAGGTCAATATCCTCCAGGGTCAACTTACAAACCGGTTGGTGCACTCATTGCCTTAGATGAAGGCGTGATTACACCTCGAACCGGAATTGGTTGCACGGGAGCATACTACGGTTGTAATAAAACAGTGAAATGTACAGAACATTGGGGCGGGCATTCTACTGATTTGAAAACTTCTATAGCCTGGTCATGCAACTCTTTTTTTTCCATGACCTACAGGGCTACTGTCGATAATCCCCGGATTGGTAATGTAAAAGATGGTTATGCAAAGTGGAAAGAGTACGTGAACGCGTTCGGTTATGGGCATCCGCTGGGAGTAGATTTGCCAAGCGAAGACAAAGGAAATATTGCCGATACTGCTTTTTATAATAAAAGATATAATGGCTACTGGAATTCATGTACAAATGTTTCTTTAGGAATCGGCCAGGGAGAAATGCTGGTGACCCCCTTGCAAATTGCAAACGTAATGTCAACCATTGCGAATAAGGGATTTTATTACATTCCTCATTTTGTAAAATCTATCGATGATGAGAAGGCAGATGATACTTTATTGAATAAATACAGGATCAAGCACAAAATCCCGGTTCATATTTCGGATACGGTTTACAATATTGTCATAGAAGGAATGCACGAAGTAACAACTATTGGAACTGCCTCTACAATCCCCAAAATTCCAGGTATTAATATTTGTGCAAAAACAGGTACCGCAGAAAATAAACTGGTGTTGGATGGCAAGGTGGTCCAGCTAAAAGACCATTCTGTATTTGGATGTTTCGCCCCTATGGAAGATCCTAAGATCGCGATTGCAGTAATTGTAGAGAATGGGGGTTTTGGTGCCACGTGGGCAGGACCTATGGCGTATCTCATGGCTGAAAAATATCTAACTGATTCTTTGAGAGCTGATAGAAAAACTGAAGCCGACAGAATTTCAAATGCTAACCTCATGCCTTCCTATTTGCCACGTTTGCAATACAAAGAAGATTCGGTCAGGGCAAGATTTTATTTTAACCTGACAAAAGATAGCGCTTATATCAAAAAGTATTTGCACAAAAGCAACATTTTACCTGTCGATCCACTTCCGTCCAAAGAAAAAGTTGTGATAAAAGGAATTGACATGATCGATCCCAAAAACCAAATTACATTCAGTAAGAGAAATACGCTAACAAGATGACACGTAAGGAACCGGGTTTTTCAAAGGGCATTGATTGGAGTTTGATCTGGCTTTATCTATTGCTGGTAGCTATAGGCATTATGGCTATTTACGCTGTTACTTCGGAGGATGAAGCTTTGGTGACGGGATTCTTTTCTTTCAAAACAGATTACAGCAAGCAGTTTTATTTTTTCATACTTGCTGGTTTTTTGGGAATTTTCATTTTGCTTACCGATAGCAAATTTTTTACTGCGACGGCTAATCTATGGTATGCAATAGGGATTTTTACCATGTTGCTTGTCTTTCCTTTTCACTCGAGAATAAAAGGAACGGAATCTATTATCAAGCTTGGAGGATTTAATTTTCAACCAGCGGACTTTTGTAAGGCTTGTGTTTGCCTTGCCCTGGCAAAATATTTATCTCTACCAGATTTAGATTTCAGTAAAACGAAGTCACAACTTATTGCTGCCGGCATTGCATTGATTCCTGCCATATTAAGCATCATGCAAAGTGAAACCGGGTTGGCACTTGTTTACTTTTCATTCTTCATTGTAATGTACCGAGAAGGGTTGCCCGCCACAATTCTTGTTGTCGGATTTTTTATTGCAGCATTAGTTGTGTCAACCTTGTTAGTGGATAAGAATATTCTTGCAATGGTTCTTCTCGGCATCACGGCGCTTGTTATTTATATCATGTGGCGACAAATCAAAAGAGACAGGTCGTTGCTGATCGGAATTATTCTTATATCTGTTCTTTGCATCGGCATTCAACGTTTTGTAGTGCCCTTCGCATTTCAGCATGTTTTCAAGCCGTACCAGGTGGAAAGAATTTTTAGTACAATTGGTAAAGATGTTCCGGATGATTATATGAAACCTGAAGAGCGGTTTAAGCTGGTACTCGAGGGCAAAAAGAAAAAAGATCCCGATTATAACGTTAAGCAATCAAAAATTGCAATTGGCTCTGGCGGGGTAATTGGAAAGGGCTTGCTTAAAGGAACACAGACAAGAAATAAATTTGTTCCGGAGCAACGGACCGATTTTATTTTTTGCACCATTGGTGAATCTTTTGGTTTCGTAGGTACCGCAGCTGTTTTGGCTATCTATTTAATTTTACTTTTTCGTATTGTAACAGTTGCAGAAAGGCAAAGAAGTGTATTCAGCCGCTGTTATGCATATGGTGTTGCCTCCGTTTTTTTCTTTCATATCGTCATCAACATTTGTATGACTATTGGGTTAGCACCGGTAATTGGAATTCCGCTTCCTTTCATTAGTTATGGTGGAACCTCATTATTGACGTTTACCATTCTTTTGTTTATTCTTATCCGGCTGGACGGGGATAGGCAAATGGTATTAAGGTAAGAGGCAGGCACCATCCCGACCTTCCAAATGTGAAGGCCATCTTAGCAAAGCCTATGCTTATTTGATGTGATCTAAAGCTCTGAACATTCTTTAACAATGAGCGCTTTGATTTACGCAATAGATAATGAACTGTTAGGGTCTGTGTAAAGCAAAAGTCCCTCCACCGAAGGGATTTAGGGAGGCCATATCTTCGCCACATGAAAATTATTCCGCTAAGTGAAGGCAGTTTTACTATCGATAAAACAAAATTGTTTGTTCCCTTTGATGAAGATGTGCATGAGTTACAACATCGACCTGTAGGAAGTCTTTTAGTAGAAATTCAGCCTTTCATTGTTATTACTTCAGAGGACGTTTTACTTCTTGATACCGGGCTTGGTTTCAAAGATAAAGGACAAAGTAAAATGCAACTACATTCTAACCTTGAAAAAAACGGAATTAAGCCAGAACAGGTAACGAAAGTATTGTTATCACACTTGCATAAAGACCATGCAGGTGGTGTTTGCCTGGAAAATGATCACTCAAAACTAAGCCTGCCGAATGCTACTTATTACCTTCAAAAAAGAGAACTGGATTTTGCAATGGAAAAAGGTTATCCATCCTTTATTCCGGATGAATTAAAGGCGCTGAGTAATTCACAACGGGTACAGTTTTTAAACGATGATAATGGCGTTATAGATGATTACATAACCTATCATTGTACAGGTGCACATTCACCACAGCACCAGGTATTTTGGATAAGAGAAAAGGGAGAAACCATTTTTTTTGGTGCAGATGATGCACCGCAGTTGCAACAGATGAAAATTCGTTACAAAACAAAATATGATTTTGACCCCGATAAAGCCATGAACCTAAGAAAAGAGTGGTGGCAGAAGGGGAATGATGAGCGGTGGATTTTTCTTTTTTACCACGATATTAAAACACCGATTTACCAGGGTAGCGGAAAGTAAATTTGTTTACTTTATGACATACTTCACAAACAAAAGGCCAGTGTCATAAACCTTGCTATCCACAAGTTTTAGTTCGAATCTTTTTATTAAATCTTTAAACAAAGGTTTGCCTCCTCCAAGAACAATAGGATGAACTGCTAACCAAATTTCATCGACAAGGTTTAAATTCATCAATGAAGTAGTAAGGCTTCCACCTCCAAACAACCAGATATTTTTACCACTTTCATTTTTAATTTTTTTCACGTTCAATTCGATGTCGTCTTTAATTAATACGGCATCCTCTTTCACTGTTTCAAGCGTTGTAGAAAAAATATACTCTTTGAATTTCGGAAACCCGGCCGAAGCACTCTCCCCCATGCGCTCCATCAATTCATATGTTTTTCTACCAATGAAAAGCGTATCAATTTGTTTGAAAAAATCTTTTAAGCCGTAATCCTGATCGGTAAAACACCAATCAAATTCTCCATTAGGGCCTTCGATTAAGCCATCCAGGCTAACAGCAACCTGTAAGATTAATTTTCTCATAAGTTGTGTATTTAAGTATTAATCTTCTACAAAAAAGCCCAGTTTTCGCTCAACCGCTTTTGGAAGCTGTGGTAATTTTCTTCGCTCAATTAAAAACGAAGTCAGTTGGGCAATTTCTTTGAAAATGTAGTGTTTGTCTGCAGCTGCTTTCAAATAATCTTTTCCCGTGCTTCCTCCGGTGCCAATTCTTGTCCCAATCATTCGATGCACCATATTCATATGGCGATGTCGCCATGTGCTTAACTGTTCATCTATTTCCAACAAATTATTGAGCACCTGAAATGGTAATTGGAGCAATGGGTAACCGCGATATAACATAATAAATAAGGCTGCCCGATTTGCTTTCGCTGAAAGTGTGTAATGGGTTTCTTTGTGATGAAACAACACTTCTTCAAAAGCGTGCATGTTATTTTTTTCTGCTTCGGCCAGGCTGTTTGTGTACCTGCTTTTATACTCAACCCAAAAGGGGTGGAGATTTTCAGAGTGAAGAAAGGTTTGCCAAAGATCTGCTTCATCAAAAAATGGCATTCGCTCCAGCCAATCGTTTACCAGCTGCAAAAACGACTGGTCGCTTTCTGCTTTTTTAATCAGGTCTACATGTTGCTGCCTGAGTTGAGCCGTGTAGTATTCTTTGCCATGACGATAGTCGAATTTCAATCCCAGTTTTGCTTCAAGCAATTTAAATTGCCAGCTTTGAAAACCAGATGCAGGCCGAAGCATGTCTCGAAAATCCAGGAAATCCATCGGGGTCATTGTTTCTAAAATATCAATTTGGTGAACAAGTACCCTAAGAATTACCACCATTCGATTTAATCGATGAACAACAGTTTGTAATTCCGGAGAATTATCATTTAGGGCTGGTTTCTTCATGATTTCAACAATTGAATCGGCTTCATGATGCAACTGTTTAAACCAAAGTTCATAAGCCTGGTGAATGATAATAAAAAGCATTTCATCGTGAGCAGAATAATTTTGTTTACTGCTTTCAGGATGTTGTGCATCCAGGATCTTCTCCAGTTCAAGATAGTCGTGGTAATGAATGGCCACCTGTCCTCCGCCACCTGGCGCAGAACTTAGATTTATATTGTCTTTATTAGATTCATCGTTCATCAAATACAAAAGAACAAATAATTTGTGAGGGTTGAATTGTTATGATTGCTTATTACTTTGTGATAAGAAGAACATCAAAAAAAGATGCCTGGGAACAAAATAGTATCTATGGAAGTTTGGTTGAAATAAACTCCATGCTAAAAAGAAGGTTTAATAAAAAAAGACTTTCCACCTAGGTTGCCCCATTGGGAGACAGGGGGCCAATAAATTCAAACCCGATATCCTTTCTAAAATATTTCCCCTCGAAATTGATGGCTTCGGCTAGCTCTTTGGATTTATCAAGAGCATCAGGCAGTTCATCAGCCAATGCGGTTGCACAAATTACACGACCACCGGCTGTGACTACTTTATTGCCCACTTTTTTTGCGCCGGAATAAAAAATAATGCTGTCTTCTTCGCCAAGATTCAGGCCTGATATTTCAAAACCTGTTTTGTGTTCATTGGGATAACCACCGCTGACTGTAACGATAGTTGTAGTAAAACGTGGAACGATTTTCAAATGTATATTTTCTAATTTTTGCCTGGCCGTGGCTTGCAACAGTTCCACCAGGTCGTTTTTTATTCGCGGTATCACAACTTCTGTTTCCGGGTCGCCCATGCGGCAATTATATTCAATTACAAAAGGTTCATCGCCGACTTTGATCAATCCGAAAAAAATAAATCCCCTATAATCGAGATTGTCTTTTTGTAATCCTGCAACAGTTGGTTCAATGATTTTGTTTTTGACTTTATTCATGAAAGCCTCATCCGCAAACGGTACAGGGCTTATTGCACCCATGCCACCAGTATTCAGACCTGTATCCCCTTCACCTACACGTTTGTAGTCTTTTGCCTCAGGTAACAATAAATAATTCTTACCATCGGTTAAAACAAAAACAGAAAGTTCGATGCCGTCCAAAAAATCTTCAACCACTACTCGTTTGCCTGCGTCTCCAAATTTGGAGCGTTGTATCATCAATTCAAATTCAGCGAAAGCTTCTACATAGTTTTGGCATATAATAACGCCTTTGCCTGCGGCAAGTCCGTCAGCTTTTAATACGATTGGTAAAGCATGGTGTTTGAGATATTTAACACCATCTTCAAAATTTTCAGCGGTGAACTCTTTATAAGAAGCAGTAGGAATATTGTGCCTTTGCATGAATGATTTTGCAAAAGCTTTGCTTCCCTCAAGTTGAGCGGCGTTTTTAGAAGGGCCAATGATCAATAAATCTTTAAGCCCCTCGTTTGTTCTTAAAACATCTACGATACCGTTCACTAATGGTTCTTCTGGCCCCACGATTAACATATCTATACTTTGTTCAACACAGGCCTTTTCAATTAAGTGAAAGTCATTAACGGTAAAAGAAAGATTAGTGCCATGTAAGGCTGTACCTGCATTGCCGGGAGCAATAAACAATTGGGAGCAGTGGTTACTCTTAGAAATTTTCCACGCCAGGGCATGTTCACGTCCGCCAGAGCCAAGTAAAAGTATATTCATGGTATCAGATGATGGAATGCGAATATCGGTAAATGTTAAACGTGAGGAAGTTCGGCAATGAAAAAATAAATTGATTTATTTTGGGCGGCAAACTAAAACGATTGCATTCATACAATTAAATCTTCATTCATGGAACAAATGGACATTTCCAACAGCAGATCGAAAACAGCAAAACATCCCAAGGCGCTGTATATTTTATTTTTTACAGAGATGTGGGAACGTTTCGCTTATTATTTGATGGTTGGCATTCTTCTTCTTTATTTAATTGATGATAAGACGGGTGGAAAAGGATTTTCTGAACATATGGGTGCTGATATTGTCGGCAGCTTCATTGCATTAGTTTATTTAACCCCGTTTATTGGCGGTTTACTTGCCGACAGACATTTTGGATACATTAAATCCATTTTTTTAGGAGGAAGTTTAATGGCGGCCGGTTATCTCTGTCTGGCCATCCCGGGCAATACAGCCTTGTTTGTTTCACTTGCCATGATTATTGTTGGAAATGGTTTTTTCAAGCCTAATATTTCTACTATTCTCGGAAATATTTACAACAGGACCGAACTAAGACCATTAAAGGATAATGCGTACAATATCTTTTATATGGGAATCAACATAGGAGCATTTGTTTGCAATTTTGTTGCTGCCTATCTAAGAAATAAATACGGATGGGGATATGCATTTGCAGCTGCTGGTGTTGGGTTGATTATTGGTTTGATTATTCTGGCGCTTAACCTTAAGGATGTAAAAGAAGGAGATGTAAAAAAACCAGTACAGGCCGAAGACATGCCTACAGGCAAAATATTCGGTTATGTTTTTCTTCCCGCAATCATTGCAGCTATCATTGGATGGTTTATACCAAAAATGTTATTAGGTTCTCCGTTAATGGGCAGCCAGGCAAGCGATGCCTTCATTTTTGCATGTCTGCCGATAATTGCTTTTTATATTTCTTTATGGGTGCGGGCTAAAGGGCAGGACAAAAGAAGTATTGGAGCTTTGCTTTTTGTTTTTGCTATTGCTACCGCTTTCTGGACCATCTATAATCAGAATTCAACGGGGCTAACTCTTTGGGCGGAAAAACATACTGATCGTTTGGCCTCTCCAACTACCGCTAAGATTACGGGTAAAATATTTCCATTACAGGAGGTAAGCGATTCGCCCAGGCTAGTTGGCCAGGTTGATCAATATTTTGTAGATGTAAAGGATAAAAGTCCTGTTGATCGTTTGGACACGATTACTGAGACCCATAGAAAAGGCGATAAAGCAGATACTACGAAAAAAGTTTATGCCATTACCCAGGCGGGCAATCGTATTGATACAGGAAGCAAGATAGTGCAGGTAATGGGCCCTGATCCTTATTTTAATAATGTACCGAAAGAGCAATGGCCTCACGGAACGGCCAAGCTTACCAACACAGAACTTTTTCAATCAATCAATCCCTTATTTATTGTCGTTCTGACTTTGATTTTTGTTCCCTTATTCTCTTATTTACGAAAAAAAGGCAAAGAACCAACAACAGCTTCCAAGTTTGGGATGGCAATGTTTATTTCAGGACTGTCTGCATTGGTAATGGTTTTTGCTATCATGTCTGTGCCGTCAATTTATACTCACAAGTCTTCTCCTATATGGTTGTGGTTAACTTATGGTGTATTCACTATTAGTGAAATATTTTTAAGTCCAATAGGATTATCGTTTGTATCCAAACTCGCTCCCCCGAGATTAACGGCCTTAATGATGGGAGGATGGTTTTTGTCAACATCAATAGGAGGAAAGGTTGCCGGTGTAATGACAGGTTTCTGGGATGATTTTCATGATAAAAAAATGTTTTTCCTAATTCTGGTTATTGCTGCCTTCATTGGCGGAATCTTGATTTATTCAAGAATAAAATCGCTGAATGAGATTGTAAGAGAAAAGACAGGGTCTGCATAATCATAAAATTTTAATGTGAAAAGGAGTTGAGTTAGTTCAACTCCTTTTTTATTTTCTTCCTACATTTAAACTTTACCAAACCAATTGCCATGGCTGACAACAAAGTCAACTTCAAACCATTTATTGCCCCCGGAACAAAAATGGCCGAATTCACAATTAAATCTGTTCTTACGGGTGCGATATTTGGGATCATATTTGGGGCTTCAACTGTTTACCTGGCACTAAAAGCCGGACTTACTGTTTCCGCTTCTATTCCAATTGCAGTTATTGCGATTACACTAGGGCGAAGATTTTTGAAAACTACAATTCTTGAAAATAATATTATTCAGACAACCGGCTCCGCTGGTGAAAGTATTGCAGCAGGTGTTGTTTTCACTCTTCCGGGGTTTTTATTTTTGAGTGATCCATCAAGTGCCGATTTTTTTAATTACTGGACCATTCTGATACTAGCCATTTTTGGTGGCATTCTGGGCACACTGATGATGATACCGCTCCGTCGTTCACTGATTGTAGAGGAACATGGTAATCTTCCTTATCCCGAAGGCACTGCATGTGCATCTGTATTGAAGGCTGGGGAAAGAGGAGGTGAATTTGCAAAAACAGCCTTCATGGGATTGGGATTTGCCGCTGCGTATGCTGCGCTTCAAAAAGTGTTTCATGTAATTGCTGAAGTGCCAAGATTTGCTACTTCACAGGCAAATAGATTCTTTCCTTCTGCAAGACTGAGCGGAGAGATCACTCCTGAATATATTGGTGTTGGTTATATTATTGGTCCACGAATAGCAGGTGTGCTAGTTGCAGGTGGTATATTAAGCTGGTTTGTTTTAATTCCTTTGTTAGCGTCTTTAATTCCTGCAGATACAATTGCCACCCAACTGGTGAAAGTTGGTTATCTAAAAAGTTTAGCTGTTGCCGGTGGCTCCGGTTCGTGGGACCCCGTAACACATACTTTTAAAGATTATTCCGAAGCGATTTACAGGGCCTATATCCGGCAAATTGGCGCTGGTGCAGTTGCCGCCGGTGGTTTCATTACATTGATCAAAACGATTCCAACCATTATTTCTTCTTTTAAAGGAAGTATTGGCTCATTGAAGAAAAGCGGTGTTGAAGGTGTAAATGAAAGCAGCGTACCAAGAACTGAAAGAGATCTCTCCATCAAGATCGTTGGTATTGGTAGTTTGATGCTGGTTTTATTAATGACCGTTTTGCCAATGGTTCCTGGTGATAATGTTTTAAGCAAGTTATTATTAGGAATACTGGTGATCATCTTCGGCGCATTCTTCGTTACTGTGTCTTCAAGAATAGTAGGTATCATTGGTTCATCCAATAACCCAATAAGTGGTATGACCATAGCCACCCTGATGGGCACCTGTTTGGTTTTCATTGCTGTAAAATGGACCGGACATTTTTATGAGCCAATGGCATTGGTGGTAGGAGGTATGATTTGTATAGCAGCAGCTAATGCGGGTGCAACTTCGCAGGATTTGAAAACCGGTTACATTGTTGGCGCCACGCCAAGGAATCAACAGTTAGCCCTTTTTGTTGGAGTTATTGTTTCTTCTATTGCTATTGGAGCAACCGTAAAGATCCTGGATACACCAACACAGGAAATGTTGAGCCAGGGCATTCATCATGCCATTGGCACTGATAGATATCCAGCTCCCCAGGGAACTCTAATGGCAACTTTGATCAAAGGAATTTTGTCTTTCAACCTTGACTGGCAGTTTGTATTGGTTGGAGTCTTCATTGCAGTAACATTGGAACTGTGCGGAATTAAATCCTTATCATTTGCAGTAGGAACCTATTTACCTCTTTCAACAACACTTCCCATTTTTATTGGTGGTGCTGTAAAAGGCCTGGTAGAAATGCGTGAAAAAAGAAAAGGAATTAAGGTAGCACCGGAGGAAGAAGATTTAGGTAAAGGAAATTTATTCGCAACTGGTCTCGTTGCTGGCGGTGCATTATTCGGAGTTATTGTGGCAATACTGACTGTGTTTTTTGAACCTGCCATGAAATCAATAAATCTCGAAGAAAATTTAGAAGGCTCCATGGGGCAATTTGGATATTACCTGCTTGGAGTTGCCTTCTTTGCATTCATGGCTTATGTGTTGTATCGTATTGCAACAAATAAACGAAGTACTGAAACACCCATTTAAAAAAAATAGAAACGTC
>Ga0182009_10000102_pt1 | contig 14435 bp, 18 predicted proteins | sample Sormic07211187_1_FD_161052 | JGI IMG/M metagenome (GOLD analysis project Ga0182009, IMG submission 161052) | Bulk soil microbial communities from the field in Mead, Nebraska, USA - 072115-187_1 MetaG | ecosystem: Environmental > Terrestrial > Soil > Agricultural land > Bulk soil | place: USA... | reverse complement strand
CAATTGTTTTTTCATTTTTTAGAAGATCTATATTCCCTTTTGCAAAAAGAATAAATGGCGGATGAGAAAGTTGTCTTAAAAGCTTAGGGTATTCTTTATCTTGTGGAATAAAGTAGTGAATATGTTTTTGCTCTACTTCTTCTGCATACTTTTTAAGATTAAAGTCTTTTCTAAATTCATCAAATTGTGTCCCTACTGCCTCCTTGAGTACACTGATAAGGTCCGACCTTGATGCATTCCATGCTTTTTCTGGAGTACCAAATTCATTAATGAGTTGCTCAAACCGGATTGTCCCAATTCCTGGAAATGCAGAAAACCCGAGAATGTAGACATCACTATTCATTACCTAATTATAAAGAATGTAACACAAACTTTACGGAGTTTTTCGAGGTGATTTTCTTCGTCCACTTGGTCTTTCTGGTGCGTCAGTAGAAGGCCCATACTCTTGCCCTAAAGACGGGGCTGGCTTGAGACCATGAGTAGACCCTGGTGAGTTTCTTTTTCTCGAAGCTCTTGCTCCTGGCATACCAGATCCATCTCTCACTAATTTTTCTCTCTTTTCCTCTTCCCACTTAGCCTCTGCCCATTGCTTTGCTTTTAAATCAAATGCGCGAGGATTTTGTCCTGGAAGTGGTTGATGAGTTTGTCTAAACTCCTCTTCAAATCTTCTTAGTGTTTCTTCTTTCTTGATTTTGGGATTTACCGAGCCCTCTCCTTCTCCTTCACTCATAAGACCTATATTATATTATTTTTCGAAGTATTTTTCAAGAATTTGTTTGGCAATAGGGCCTGCAATATTACTACCCTCTCCGCTTGACTCGGCCAGTACCGTAACAACAACTTGCGGATTGTATGCAGGAGCAAAAAGCGTAATCCATGCATGTGGAAGTGTAGTATCATCTCCATGCTGTGCAGTACCGGTCTTACACGCAACCCTTACTCCAACTTCTGCGGACCCTGTTGCATTTTCGGGTGTATAAAAGTCTTTCTCGTCAATTTTTAATTTTTCATTTGTAACTTTAAATTGAAAAAATGGCCAGGCAACTCCTCCTGTACTACACGCATCTATCATGCCTTCTCGAAGTAATTCGTATGTATTTTTTGTCAGAAGATTTTTTCGTATCGGACTACTTACCGTATTCGCTGTATTTTTTAAAAGCCTTGGTTGGTAAAGCACTCCTGCATTGGCAATTGCTTGAGTCCACATGTTTACCTGCAATGGCGTTGTAAGTAAATAGCCTTGTCCAATACCATAATGGTAATCATCTCCTAAATACCATTTGTCCCCAATAACTTTTTCTTTCCATTCCTTTGTAGGAAGTAAGCCAGATGCTTCCCCTGGCAGGTCTAGTCCCAAAGGACTACCAAGACCAAATTCTTTTGCAAATCCAGAAAGCCTATCCACACCAACCATTTGACCTACGGTATAGAAAAAAATGTCATTACTTCTTTGAATTGCTTTTACTACATTAACATCCCCATCGGTCTTGCCATACTGCGTAAAGTACCAATTCGCAAAAGAAAAATCCCCTACTTTAAGCACTCCTGTATCTTTAATAGAAAAGCTGCTATCAATAATATTATTCTGCAGCCCTGCAGCAGCGGTCACCAATTTAAAAGTAGACCCAGGAGGATACGTCCCGCTAATTGCTCTGTCCAATAGAGGTGACGCAGCATCGGAGATAATTTGCTCAACTGATTTATACAGATCTCCCGAGGAAGGAGAATATGTTTTACCCATGGTAAAAAGATTTGGGTCAAAAGACGGGCTGGAGAAAAGTGCAAGAATTTCCCCTTGCGGTGTACTTACAATTGCTGCTCCTTTTTTTACATCTTTCATTGCAGTAGCCACTGCTTCTTGCAACTGCATATCTACAGTAAGAGTTATATTTTGCCCAGGTAACGGATCTGTCTGTCCCAATACTCGTAATGTTTTCCCTGTCGCATCCACTTCTGTTAATTTTGCGCCATCAATCCCCTTTAAGACAGGTTCGTAGTATGATTCAATTCCCATCTTCCCTATTACATCCGTTGCTTTGTACGAGCTATATAATGGGTTTTTTATATCCTCTGGGGAAATTTGCCCCACGTATCCAACAACATGCGCACATGCATCCTGGCAAGGATACTGCCTAAGACTATCAATTTCTAAATGTGTATCATTTTTAGCTAAGTGCGAGATTGCATCTGTTGAATCAATAAGTTTTGTTTTTCCATTGACAACTTCTCTATATCCTGGTGTATTAATAACTAATGGCTTACCAAATCTGTCAAAAATAACACCACGTGGAGCATGAATAACCGTATTTCTAATTCTATTGGAATCAGAAAGAGTACGGTAATAGTCTCCTCTGAGTATTTGCAAAAAGCCAAGTCGCACTGCAAGAAGTCCTAAAAGACCAATAATAATAAGGGGAAAAAGCCAATACCGCACCGAGCTCTCATTATTAGGATAATAATGATTTCTTTTTGGAATTTTTTCGCTGTGAATACTCTCAAAAAAAACTGGTCCGACTTTCATAATTCAGAAGACTCGGAAGACTCAGAAAGCCAGAAATTCAGAAAGTCTGAGAACCTGAAAAATCCGATACTCTGAGTATTCTGAGTTTTCCGAAATGTTTATTGAGTATAACACAGAGATATTATTTTGCTAGAAGTCCAAGATCTGTTGCAGCAGCAATGACAGCGTCCACCTGATATTCCCTGTCAAGACGGGGTCTTCTAGTACGAGCATTACTACTTTTTTTAAATATTTCCATATAGTCATTACTCAGGCTATATAAAGCAAGCGCAACAGGAATATATTTTTTGGCAGTGTCTGCAACAAATGGATCTGTAAAAGGATACGAAAGTAATTTATCTTCTACTGTTTGGTAAGACAAATTACGAATAAGAAGATTACTGCTTGGGTGAAGAATAAATCTCACCATTCCCAAGCTATCGGCAAGTTTAAAAATTTGTAGCGCAGGAGTATTGTGCTCTTTCGGGACAACAGCATCATCATGATACATAACAAGCTCTGCTGCAGTAGCTTTTGTTGCTTCCGAAATGCCTTGACCCATCGAGGCAGTAAGCGAATCTATGCTATGTGCTGCGCGGCGCGCATGGGCAGTAATGTCTATTGCAGATTCAATATTATTAAAAAATCTTTGTGTATCATGAACAGATCCTGCAATTGCCTCTGCTGCTACATCTATTGGCTGGTGTGTTTGGAGAAAATCTGGCGCTGTATTGGCAACGTGTGCCAAATGACTTGCAAGAATCTCTGTTGCTGTTGCGTGCAACAAGTTGTGTTGCGATGTGTCCCTGGTTTGAGTAAATGGATTCAAAAACATACCTCTACGTACTTGATATGTACGGATAAAATCTTCTGTTGGTAATGTGTCACGCTGTTGAGGAGATAATTCTTGTGTTACTCGTTGTGCTGTCTCAAGAAGCAGGGGTTTTTTTTCGAGTGCAGCAAGACTGCGGAGATTTTGCATTTCCTGGCTTGGCTTGTATACCAAAGCAAGCCTGAGATATTCCCTTGGCGAATGATAGGATTTCCTCTCATTCATAACTACTTGTCCTGTATTATACCCAATTCCTTCCCTGCTCGCTGGACAGCTGCATACTGGTCTATCTTTTCCCATGGAATACCAGCTCTTCTCTGGGCGTTAATATCTTGCATGGTCAATCGATACAATCCATCAACAATGGGTAAGAATTTCCCCATAATAGTCATCAATTCTGGCGTGCCTCCTTCGTGTGCTTTCATGCGTTTTTTAGCTAACATATGGATACCTTGTGCAATAATTGGCATTTTATAATGAAGTTGACTTGGTCGAAAAAGCCGCACCATTTCCAACTTATCTATGGTGGTAAATAGCTCAATTTCCCTGCTTCTGTCTTTTAACGGTCTGTTATCAACATCATGAAATCTATCTATTTCTTTAATTTTTTCTACTGTGGTTGTATGAGGAGGAAGCTGCAATCCGCCCCTTTCTACAACATCGTTAAGATTCTCACTTGCTCGTATGCCATGGAGCTGGTAATTAAGAATAGTACCAAGTATGTCAAATCGAGACCGATAACTATCGTGTGTCCACGCACCGTACCGCAGTGCTGTAATATCCAGAGGACTTTCCCCATTTATTGCTCTTTGTGCATTCACATATTTTCCAATAAAAAGAGATAACAAATCTGTTGCAGCAAAGTGGCGGATATTATGAGGACTACTATATATAAGACCTTTTGACGGCTTGGCGTACAATCCATGGATGTTTTGGGGTCTTATTGCTGCCACTTCCTCCTGAGTTACGGGTATATCTGGAAAATCTCGTATAAGTGTTGCTACACCTTCTTTTGCTGTTACAATCACTGCACTGTCCCTTTTACGCACGGTCTTAAGCTCCTGGACAATAGGAAGCTTTGTTCTTCCCTCAATTCCGAAGGCAAAAGGATGGGGAATGTATTCCTGGAGACGTCCTCTCATAAGAGGACCTAGTATATCATAAATCTACTATAAGATAAAGTTGGCTGGTGTCTTTTTTGGAAATGACTGAAAGAAAAATGGCAAACCGAAGATAAGAGAAGATAATCCTGCAACGCTACACATGGATGCTACAAAAGGCTCGTTGGTAAATAAGACAAGATATATACCACTTGCCACAAGACTAAATAAGACACCAAAAAGCATATGGTGTGTTTCAAATTTTTTTTGATACAAAAAAATAAGTCCGACAGCAATAAGAAAAAAAAGCGCATTCACACCAAGGGGACGAAACGTAAGACTATCAAGCAATAATCCTGCTGCAACTGCAACAATATATACCCATTCCTTTCTTTGCATCACGCACAGCGCAATAATGCTTACTAGGGTAAGCGGAACAGAAAAAATTGTCGCTTCAAGACCAATAGCAAGAAGAAGAGAAAAAAAATAGAGAGCAAGTATCATACTTAATTTCGCACAACAAATACCATCGTGAGTTGATCAAAAGGAATAAGGGGAACAATGCGCGCTTTCTGAAAAAGACTGCTAGGATTTTTATCCACACTCACAATTTTCCCAACAAGCAAATCCGGAGGAAATCCTTTTCCCTGTATATCTTGATTTCCCTTTGTCACTACTGTGTCCTGCACCTTTAAATCTTGAGACAGTAATACATTATCCAAAATAATATCACCATTCCCATTTCCTTTTGCCACACCAATTGCTTGCGATGCCGAGGTAATTGCAGGAAAACTACTCTGCCTACTACTCACTAATTGCACAACAGCATAATGATCTGAGACTGAAGCTATGGTACCAACTACTTCATTTTTTACAATGACAACATTACCACTCTGTACCCCTTCCTTTTTCCCTGCATGAATAATAATATTTTCAGGAAAAGATATATTGGGGATTGCATTCCCCATACCAACAACTTGCACGGGAAGAAGTGTATTTGTTAAAGGGACAGATGTCTCAAATTGATCCCGAAGCGCAGCATTATCTGCTTGTAAAGCATGCATATCCACGAGTTGCGTGCGTAGACTTGCATTTTCTTTTTGCAATGATTCCACTGTTGATGAAGAGATAACGGTTTGCGAATGCAAGAGTTGTCCAAAAGGGAAAAAAACATTTTGCACACTATTAGTAAAAAATCCCAATACACCAAAACGTCCTAAAAATACGATAAAAAAAACAAAGACCAAACACAGAACAAAAACAGGGAGAAAATATTGTTTTTCTTTCATAGTATGTAGCTTCGCACGGAATTAGAAAGAAGTCAAGAAATTTTAGGGGTGGCGCGAGACGGGGGGCACCAAAACCTTTCTGGAGTGAATGAAATGAACGAAGCAGGTTTTGGGGCTGTCGAGTCGACAGGACCCCGATAAGCTCTACTGTAACCCCCCGGTCACTTTTACCCTATTTAAAAGCTTCTCATCTTCCAATACTTTTGCTGTTCCTCGTACAACTGTGGTAAGTGGCTCGTCTGCAACAACAACCGGAATATGAGTCCGCTCCATAATAAGCTTATCAAGTCCTTGGACATATGCTCCTCCACCGGTAAGAAGAATTCCATGCTCTAAAATGTCTGACGTTAACTCTGGTGGAGCTTCCTCCAGTACATCTGCTATTCCTTCTATTATTCGCGTTAGCACAGGAGATAATGCTTCCCGAATGTCACTTGCAGATAATTTAAGACTTTTTGGCAATCCTGTTTCAATGTCTCTTCCCCTTACAATCATCACATCTTCCTTTTCTTGTGGCTCATCTTTTGCGTTTTGCGCTTTATGCTTTACGCTTACTTCGTATGCACTTCCTATTTTTATTTTTATATCTTCTGCTGTTTTTTCTCCAAGAAGCATCCCATGTCTGAGCCGTACATAATGAAGAATTGCACTATCCATATCATCCCCTGCTTGACGTAAGGATCTACTCACCACAATACCTCCTAAAGAAATAATGGCAATTTCCGTTGTCCCGCCTCCAATATCCACAATCATTACCCCTGTTGGTGCAAAAACACTTACTTCAGCTCCAATTGCAGCTGCCATAGGCTCTTCTATAAGATATGCACTTCTTGCCCCTGCAGTAAGTGCAGCCTCCCAGACTGCACGACGCTGTACTTCGGTAATTGCAGATGGAATACCAATAACAACTTTTGGATGAATCAGCGACTTAGGAAAAAATGCCTCAACGCTGTGTGCTTCTTTAATATAATGCCGTATCATTGCTGCAGTTGCATCAAAATCCGCAATAACCCCACCGCGTAAAGGACGAATGGTTTCTATAGATGCAGGAGTTTTGCCAAGCATTTTTTTTGCTTCCCTACCTATGGCAATAATTTCTTTAGATTTTTTATGCCGTGCAACAATAGAAGGCTCGCGAATAATAATTCCTTTTCCCCGCACGTGCACCAAAATATTTGCAGTACCTAAATCTATACCAATATCATGAGAAAAAAGAGAGAAAAACCAATCAAACATGAATTGATTCTAGCACCTTGAGGTGATTATTCCAATATGTTACTATCTTTTCATGTTGTCGTTTTTTAATTTCCTCATCCGAATTTCTTTTTATCTTCTTTTTATTTTAGTTCCGATTATTTTTGCAGGAAATACTTCCGAGCTTTTTGAATTTAATAAAATGTGGATTGTCTTTGGACTTACCCTTGTTGTTATTGCTTCATGGATTTCTCTTATGCTTATTGAGAAACAAGTAAAAATACGACGAAGTTTACTTGATATTCCTATTCTGCTCTTTCTCTTCTCGCAATTTTTATCCACTATTTTTTCCATAGATCCACACACATCCCTTTGGGGATACTACAGCAGATTTAATGGCGGATTTTTATCTCTTCTTTCATACGCACTTCTCTACTTTGCATTTATTTCAACCATTCAAAAAAGGGATGTCATGAAGTATGTCTATACCAGTATTGGCGCTGCTGTATTTGTCGCCCTCTGGGGACTTCCCTCCCATTTTGGATACGACCCAACGTGTCTTATGTTTCGAGGGACTTTCGACGTCTCCTGTTGGACTTTTGCATTTCAGCCAATGGTAAGAATTTTCTCAACACTCGGACAACCAGATTGGCTTGCTGCATATTTAGTACTTATGATTCCTTTTACCGTGTCTCTTGGTCTTATTTTTTGGAAAAGAAAAAACAAGCTCCTCGCGTCTTTTTTCCTCCTTCTTACTTCTTTGTTCTTCATAGATCTTCTCTACACAAAAGCACGATCTGGATTTGTAGGATTTTTGGTTGCCATGGGAGTATTCTTTCTTCTGTATGCAGGTCTTCAATGGCGCTCATTTGCCAAGCACTCACTCCTAAAAGCAGTCAAGCAACATTCATTTTTTCTTCTTACGCTTTTTGTTTTGGCAGCATTCACTTTTCTTATTGGGTCACCTTTGTCTCAGCTAGATAAATTCTCACTCAGTGGTATACAAAGCTTACTTTCTGCACAAAAAACAGTGCAAAAGGCCCTTACTGCCAAAGATACTGGCGCTGCAACTACCACTGCATCTGGTATTCCTGTGCAGGAATTTGGCGGTACAGATTCTGGAAAAATCAGACTTTTTGTCTGGAAAGGAGCACTGGATATATTTCTTCACAATCCGTTGCTTGGCACAGGAGTTGAAACCTTTGGCTATGCATACTATCAATTTCGCCCTGCAGGACACAATCTTACTTCCGAATGGGATTATTTATACAACAAAGCGCATAATGAGTATCTTAACTACTTAGCAACAACAGGTGTCTTAGGGTTTGGGACGTATCTCTTTCTTCTTCTTACCTCTCTGTGGCTCATGGCTCGTGCATTAGGGAAAGTAGAGGATGTGCCCCTTAATGAGCAAAATAAGCAAGACCTGCTTGCATCACCCTACACCATGCGCCTTCTTCTTGTTGCTTCTCTTGCAGGATACGTAAGTATTCTTGTTACCAACTTTTTTGGATTTTCGGTTGTTGTTATGAATATCTATCTTCTTTTTGTCCCTGCTTTCGTCCTTTTTCTTACCAATCAAATTACTGACGATCGTGTCTATTTTGTGTCGAGTCATTCCCCATCACGACGTGGCAGCGAGGTAGCATGGATTGGCATTGGTGTTGTTTGGATAGTTGCATTCTATTTTGGTATTGTCTTAATTCGTTTTTGGTTGGCAGACGTGTCGTATGCTTTGGGACAAAATCTTGACCATGCAGGACAATACCAATCTGGCTATTCCTACTTGCACGACGCGGTAGCAACACGACCTTCAGAGCCTGTCTTTCAAGACGAGCTTGCAATAAATGATGCAGTCCTCGCAGGGGCACTTTTCCAGCAAAAAGATACCACAAATGGGACGCGGCTTCGCGACGAGGCAATTTCTGTGAGTGATGCTATTACAACAAATCATCCAAATGTTGTTACTTTCTGGAAATCCAGAGTGAGAATTTTTTATACCCTTGCGCAAAGCGATCCACAGTATCTTACCCAAGCGCTTACTGCAATCGAAAAAGCTGCAGCCCTTGCCCCAACAGACGCAAAAGTTTGGTACAACTTAGGACTGTTGTACGACCAAACAGGCAATGTTGACAATGCAATTACAACAATCGAGCGGACAATTACCTTAAAGCCAGACTACCGCGATGCTTACTACGCCCTGGCATTATTCTACAGGCAAAAAGCAGTCGGCCTAAATCCAGATAATAAAGTTGTCCAGGACCCAGAAATGGAGAAAAAAGCGGTGGCAACAATGCATCTTATTCTTGCTAATTTTGGCCCAAATGACGATTTAAAAATTAGAGACACCCTCAAGACATGGGGAGAAAATTAGATATCCGTTTTATCCTCTTTTTGCTATAATACCCCTATGATTTTAGATGTTGTCCAGGCGCCAGCAGAAGTCTTAGCTGCTAAGGCCAAGGCTATAGAAAAAATAGATAAAAATGTCTTGCAGCTTATTGAGGACATGAAGGAGACCTTAGTTGCTCAGACGGACCCGGAAGGTATTGGTCTTGCTGCACCACAGGTAGGACAGTCTGTCCAGCTTTTTATTGTTAAATATGACGACGAGTCCCCTTTTGATGTGTATATAAATCCCGTGCTAGAATTAGTCCCAGACAAAGAAAAAAAGACTAAAAAAGGAGAAAAAGAAAGGGAAAAATTAGAAGGATGCCTATCTCTCAAGGTAATTTGGGGAGTTGTTAAAAGAAACCACAAAGTTCATATGTATTGGATGGATGTAGACGGAAAAGAGCATACTGCAACCTTCTCTGGATTTTATGCAACTATTTTGCAGCACGAATATGATCATTTACAAGGCATTCTCTTTCCCAGACGGGTACTCGAGCAAAAAGGACAGCTCTATAAATCCAGTAAAGACGAAAATGGCAAAGATGTTTTTGACCCAGTAGAGCTCTAACGAGCAAAAACCAAGTTCCAAAAACCAAGATACAAACATTTGGAATTTGATATTTGGAATTTATTTGTAATTTGTTACTTGTATCTTGAAATTTATGAATACTGTTTTCTTTGGAGCCTCCTCGTATGTTATTCCCCTCATTGAGTTCCTTAGTAAAAGTTATGATCTCCAACTTGTTGTTACAACAGAGCAAAAACCAACAGACGCTGTTATACAATATTGCACAGAACAAAATATTCCCTATCTTTCTGTAACTTCTCTGAAAGATCAAGATACAAGAAACAAGATACAAGAGACAAACGCCCAATTTGCTGTCTTGGCAGATTTCCGACTCATGGTAAAAGAAGATGTTCTCAATCTTTTTCCAAAAGGTATTATAAATATCCATCCATCCCTTCTCCCGGAATATCGTGGGCCAACACCAGGCGTTGCTGCACTCCTGGATGGGAGAGACATAACAGGAGTAAGTCTTATGATATTGGATACACAACTTGATCATGGCCCTCTTATTGGACAAGTAAGTGAGCATATTTTGCCTTCAGATACAGCAGTGTCTTTGTACGAAAAACTCTTTGCAAAAGGAGCCCAGCTTTTAGCAGAAAAGCTACCACTGTATCTCGAGGGTAAAATAGAACCCAAAGAGCAAGATCATTCCAAAGCCACCTATACAGATTTCCTCAATCGTGACTCGGGCTACATTGATATTGAAAAATTTCAAATTTCAAATTTCTCGCCTCGCGGCGAAGCGGGCAAATTTCAAATTGAAAACGCTATACGCGCGTTTTTCCCATGGCCTACTATATGGACACTTACTACTCTCCATGGAAAAAAGGTGCGGATTAAATTCTTACCAGATAAAAAAGTTCAGGTTGAAGGAAAAAACCCCATGTCCTACAAAGACTTTATAAATGGGTATGAGGAAGGGAAAGAAATCCTAGGGAAATTATGGTTGTTATAGTCGGTTCCCCATTCGCCATTCCGCAGTATTACATATGTAGACAGCAGGCTACTCCCAATTCTCAGGTGAATTGGAATTCGATGCGCAACCATTTTTTGCTTTATCAGACTCATTGGTAATCGAATTACATTTAGCGAGTTCCTCCCGAGCGTCACCCTGAAATTGGGCAGACTGGTGGCTGCAAGGAAGTAAGATTCTGGACAAGCCAGAATGACGAACTGAATAAGGTTCAGGAATGACAAGAAAATGCAGGAGTGACAATAAATGACTATGCTGTGACTACTGGGGCTTCTTGCTTGGCAAGTTGCTTAAACATTCGAAGACATTTTGTACAAAGGCGTACTCTCTTCATATTTGCGCCAATTTTTACCCGTGCTGCGTGTAAATTAGGCTGAAATACTTTTCGAGTACGATTTTTAGCATGAGATACATTGTGTCCATACTGTACGCCTTTTCCGCAATTCAAACAAACTCGTGCCATAATGAATCTATTTTACCATAGATTGCAGCTTGGCTCAAGGGAGAAAACCTATGCTATACTTTGACTATGGATTTCCTCCTTACTATTGGAATTTCTCTTGTCGTACTGCTTTTCTCGGCAATTTTGCATGAGGTTATGCACGGCTATATTGCCGATAGATTGGGCGATCCAACTGCACGACTTATGGGAAGACTTACGCTTAATCCCCTTAAGCATATTGACCCATTTATGACAATTCTTCTCCCTCTTTTACTTTTTTTCTCGGGCAGTAGAATCCTCTTTGGAGGAGCCAAGCCAGTACCAATTGATCCATTCAACCTAAAAGATGGAAAAAAAGACGTTGCCTTGGTTGCCCTTGCAGGACCACTTACCAATCTTGTCGTAGCTGCTCTTGCAGCTGGAATCCTTCATCTTGGCGCACTCTCTATACCACTACTTGAAGAGGTGCTTTTTCTTATTGTGCAAATTAATATTTATCTAGCAATTTTTAATTTACTTCCTATTCCGCCACTGGACGGCTCGAAAGTATTTGCTCTTCTGCTTCCAGATGAAGTAGCCAATTCCTATTTGTCTATTGGTAGTATTGGAGTATTTATTCTTTTTGCCTTACTTTCCTTCCCCATTGGTGGATTTTATCTCCCTAATTTTATGCAGCACTTGTACACACTTATTAGCAGATTACTTGGATTGTAAATCAGCTTGACTTCTTTCTACTCATTTGCTACGTTAGACAAAGATTATGGAACCCAAGCCCTCTTTTTTTAAAAAATATAAATTTACACTGATTAGTCTTCTTATTATTATTCTTGCAGCAATTCCCCTTCTTCTCCTGTCCAATACAGGTAAGTCTTCAACAACACAAAAGCTAGCTGTCTCTCCCTCCCCAACTACTAGTCCTATGACAACAAGCAATGTCGAGCCAACACTTACTCAAGTCGATGCAGATATGCAGACTTCCCTAAATCAAGTAGATACAGACTTACAAAGTGTTAGCCAAATTGACACATCGAAAGATTCAACATCCGGATTATGAAACACTCTATGAGCACAAAAAACGCGCTACTATATATATCTACCACTCTTCTCGCCTTTACCTTTGTCATGTCGCTTCCTTCTCCCGTAAAGGCCTTGGAGGCAACAGGCACATTAAATAAAGAAGCGCGAGTTGAAGCACGCGCTACTATTGCCGAAGAAAAACAGACCAACCTTTTAGCTGCTATAAAACAGCGTGGAGACACTATGATTGCCCAAAGACTTACCTCTCTTCAAAAGCTTTCAGATAGAATTAGTAAAGACAAAAGGCTTTCGGATACTGATAAAACCACCTTCCAAAATGACATTTCTACAACAGTTAGCGCTCTGAATGCACTCAAGGTAAAAATAGATGCAGATACCGATGTAACAACTGCTCGTGCGGATGTAAAAAGTATAGTTACCTCCTACCACATTTATATGTACTTCGAGCCTAAAGAGCGCTTGCTAGTAGTAATCAACAATCTTCTTACACAGAGCAATACCATCACAACTCTCCAAGGAAAAGTCCAAACACTTGTAACCGACCTAAAAAATCAGGGCAAAGATGTAACCACAGCCCAAACAGCCTTAAGCGATATTTCTACCCAGCTCACAGCTATTAATACACTCCTTACAACAGATAAGTCTTTGGTAAGTAATGTTACCAATGCTACTGCCAATCCTCAATCTGTCTTTACCCAAGTACGAAAAGATTTAGCTACCGTTAGGGCAGACTTTGCCAAAATTAGAAGTGATTTTGCCACTATTCGGGGTAGTCTAAAGATACTTATTCAAGTAAAAACAGGCACCGCCTCCCAATCCGCAAAATAACTTCTTGCACCCTTGACAAATCTCTTTTTATGTTATAACATGTTATAACTATGCAGCAAAAATTTATTCAAGTTGGTAATTCTAAAGGAATCATTATTTCTCAAGACCTTATTAAAAAGCTTGGATTTGACACTACCAAGCAGGTACACGTTGAGCCCGACTTACAAATGGGAGCAATTGTTATCACAAAAAATCCGGCTGTACAAAAATCTACAAATCCGCGTTTACTTTCTATTTTAGAGAAAGTAAACAAAGAATATGGTCCAGCACTCAAAAAACTTGCCAATCTCTAAAGAGGTTATTTATATCAGCTTAGAAGATCTCCTTATAATCCACACTGATCAAATTGAAAGGTATGGAGGTAGTCATGGTATTCGTGATTTAGGATTAGTTGAGTCTGCCCTATTCAGACCTCAATCCAGCTTTGGAGGTGAAGATTTGTATCCTGATTTTTTTGATAAAGCTGCTGTACTCGTCCATTCACTACTTCTTAACCATGCATTTGTTGACGGCAATAAACGGACCGCAATGACAACATTGCTGTCTTTTCTAGAATTTAATAATCTACACCTGAAAGTAAGTCAAGAAGAATTGATAAATGCTGCTCAATTTATTGAAAATAAAGAATGGGACACTAAAGCTATTGCCTCTTGGCTTAAAAACCACACAGAATCCGCAAAATAACTTCTTGAAAAAAAGAAAAATGTATCTATAATACTTCTATATGGTAAGCAACGAAGTAAAACAAAAAGCAAAAAATGTTTTAAATGCTGTGGGAAAAGTATTCATCGGACCAACAGGTGCACCACTTGTTCATCCGGATGCTCCCCAATTCCCTCAACTTCCTGTTAGACCCACAACCCAAAGACGAACTCAGCGTTAGTTCTTCTGCTCTGATAATTAGTCTGTCTTTGGTCTACCTTCCTCGTCTCTTTCTCTCCAAATATTATCTAGTCTTCTGGGGTCTTTATCGTAAAGTCCTGAAAACCATTCTACCCAATGTCTCCGTCCACCCTCTCTTCTTATTGGTCTCCCTTGTTCATCTCTAATTATTGGAGTATCTCCAGGCTTACTATCTAAAATCTCTTTGACTCTTCTTACTATCCTTCGTGGCAAGCTTTCTCCTGACATATTTAAATTTCATCCTACTCTCTCTCTGGAAAAAGCAAGAATCTTGACATAACTTATAGTTTATTGTAATATACCTGAGAAAGATAAATCTATGCCCAGACGGTCACGACCACAAAGAAATACGCAAACTCAATCCGGAGGCC
>Ga0182009_10000101_pt1 | contig 14443 bp, 16 predicted proteins | sample Sormic07211187_1_FD_161052 | JGI IMG/M metagenome (GOLD analysis project Ga0182009, IMG submission 161052) | Bulk soil microbial communities from the field in Mead, Nebraska, USA - 072115-187_1 MetaG | ecosystem: Environmental > Terrestrial > Soil > Agricultural land > Bulk soil | place: USA... | reverse complement strand
ATGCGTGCCTTGCCTCCGCCGAGGAACTCGACATCTACGATTTCGAGCCCACTCGAGGCGGCGACCCGGTCCGCAATTTCCCGCACACGTTCAACGTCAAGCGCCATGAATCCAATAACTTACTGGCGGATGGCAGTCACACCCGAAGGAAGTGCAACGAAAAAGTGGGCTTGCGCCCACTGGTGTGCTTCGCCAAAAGCCGGTACACAGCAGTTCTCAGGTTCTTAATATACGCCCGTCTGGGGGGAAAAGACAAACGGAGGCAAAGGGGATTTCACGGCGCTGGACGGAGCGGACACGCGGCACCAGTTTAAAGAGCGTCGCTATGAAGTGCCCTCCAGTGATCCTCAAGACGAGTGTGCGAGCTAAGCAGCTTCCCGAACTTCAGGCCGGGTCAAATTCTTCTTGCCGATGATCGAGATCGCCAGTGGAATTGTCGTGAACCCTGCTACCACCGTCAGAGCTAATCCGGCCGCCTTCATCGCGTCCTTGCTAAGCCGCCTTGAAATCAGCATGCCGATACCCGCGCCCAGTGCTACCCGCGTTCCGGTCCAAAGGATCAGTTCAGGCAAACTAATGTTCCTTTCAATCATTGCTCCTCCTTGGTGAAGATGAAATTTGCGGTTGGATGCCGGCAACCAACCTCGGGATGGCCAGGTTATGATTCGTTATCCGGTGGCGGCTCTATATCGTGAGCACAAGCCTACTTGCATCCAAGCGCTCGTCAATCTGCACCGCATTACGCAAGTGCCTATGCATTGCGACACATATACTGAACTCTTTTTGACGCACCCTCCTCCAGCGCGACGGGCAAACGCCATAGGCGTGAAGGGCGGGATTTCTCCTGATCGCACATGCAAAGCAATCGGAGAAAATCAAATGGCGAAGCATGTTCGGCAGTAACTGTTGCAAGCTCGCCTTAGGCTCTCAGTCTCCCATCCCATTTGCCTCATTCCCGCCGCCTCTCTAGAATGAAGGTTTACCCACGCTCCCGTGGATTTCCGAGAAATTTATGATTCATTTTCCCGTTCCCGAGGCTCTCACTTTTGACGACGTCCTTCTGCTGCCTGCGCGGTCCGACGTCGTCCCTGCGACTGCCAGCACGCAGACGCAGCTTACGCGCGAGATCAGCCTGAACATTCCCATCGTCAGCGCTGCCATGGATACCGTCACCGAATCGCACATGGCGATCGCGCTGGCGCAGCAGGGCGGGATTGGGATTATCCATCGCAATCTCACGATAGATCAGCAGGCCAACGAAGTGGACAAAGTGAAGCGCTCGGAAAGCGGCATGATCGTCGATCCGGTCACCATGCATGCCACAGATAAGGTGAGCGACGCGCTTGAGGTGATGCGCAAGTACAAGATTTCCGGAGTTCCCATCACGGATCACGGCAAACTGGTCGGCATTCTCACCAACCGGGATCTGCGCTTCGAAACTCGCTTTGACATTCCCATCGACAAAGTGATGACGAAGAAAAATCTGATCACTGTCCCGGTCGGAACCACATTGGAAGAGGCGGAAAAAATTCTTCACCAGCATCGTGTCGAGAAACTTCTCGTCGTCGACGACAAGTACAACCTCAAGGGGCTAATCACAGTTAAGGACATCCAGAAAAAACTGAAATACCCTAATGCAGCCAAGGACTCGCAAGGGCGTTTGCGGGTTGGAGCGGCGATCGGGGCTACGGGTGATTTCCTGGAACGGGCGCACGAACTGGCGGAGGCGAAAGTGGATGTTCTCGCCATCGACAGCGCACACGGCCACTCGAGCAAAGTTCTCGAGGCCGTGAAAATCGTCAAATCGAAGCTGCCGCAGGTGCAGTTGCTTGCCGGGAATGTTGCGACTTTTGACGGGGCTTGCGAACTGGCGCGTGCCGGCGCCGACGGTATCAAGGTCGGCATCGGCCCGGGCTCCATCTGTACGACCCGCGTCGTAACCGGCGCGGGCGTGCCGCAAATCACGGCCATTGCCGAAGCCTACCGCGCCACCAAAGATTCGGGCGTTCCCATCATCGCCGATGGCGGCATCAAGTATTCGGGCGATATCAGCAAGGCTCTCGCTGCAGGCGCCAGTGCAGTGATGATCGGATCGCTTTTCGCGGGCACTGACGAAAGCCCGGGCGAGTTGATCCTGTATCAAGGCCGCTCATTCAAGTCGTATCGTGGCATGGGATCGCTGGGCGCCATGGCCCAGGGTTCCAGCGAGCGCTACTTTCAGAGTGCAGATGGCGATTCCAGCGTTTCAGCGTCGGAGGGTGAATCCAACCGTCTAGCCAAGCTGGTCCCCGAAGGCATTGAGGGGCGCGTTCCCTACCGGGGCTCAGTATCGATGATCATCTATCAGATGGTCGGCGGACTGAAATCAGGCATGGGCTACTGTGGTTGCGCGACAATTCCCGAACTGTTGCAGAAGACACGTTTCGTCCGCATCAGCGGCGCCGGCTTGCGCGAGAGTCATGTGCACGACGTCATGATCACCCGCGAGGCGCCGAATTATGCCATCGAATAAAACGAACCGGGCCCCTTCCTTGTCGCGTTGTGCGCGACAGGGCGGGGATTTTGATCTTCTTTCACGATTTGACGTCCTTTCACTAACTTGAACTCCCATCAGCGCGAGACTCTGAAAGCCTGGACTGCCGCGATTTTGTGGCTGATCGTCATTTTCATCGAATCGAGCTCGTATCTCTCCTCGCATGAAACCAGCCGGATCATGTACCCGATCCTTCATTTCCTATTTGGCATTAACTACGCGCAGTTCGAGCCGTGGCACCACGTCTTGCGCAAAACCGGCCACGTTGTCGGTTACGGTCTGTTGAGCTTCTTCTTGTTCCGGGCGTGGCGCGCAACCTTGCCCAAGCCGGGAGATCCGCGATGGACCCTTTACTGGGCCCGTATCGCGGTCTTCGGGACCGCGCTCGTTGCCAGCTTAGACGAATGGCACCAGAGCTTCATTCCTTCCCGAACGGGGCGCTGGCAAGACGTGGTGCTGGATTCGTCCGCAGCTATTGCAACCCAGGCCCTCTTGTATCTGTCCCTTCGCAAGCGACAATAGCGTTTCAAATGTGCCGCATGGCATGCTTGACAGCCCTCGTTGCCTGTGTTACATCTTGTAACGCTACAATGACTAACACAAAGCAGCCACGTCTAAAGAACTTGGGAGAGGTCGAGCAGGCAGTTATGGATTATGTCTGGAGCCAGCACGAAGTCACGGCTGAAAGTTGCCGCGAAGCTCTGGCCTCCTCGCGACCTATGAAAGACTCCACGATCCGCACCGTTCTGCGTCGATTGGAAGAGAAAGGCTATATCAGCCACCGGGTCGATGGGCGCACGTTCATTTATCGAGCCTCTGCCGAGCGGCAGAATGTCGCCATACGTGCTGTAAAGAGCATCATCGACCGGTTTTGCGGAGGTTCAGCGGAAGAGCTAGTTCTGGGCATGGTCGACAATGCAGTGCTGGACCGCAAACAACTAGAACGCCTGGCCCACAAGATTGCCGAGAGCGAAGGCAAGGCGGCAGAGAGAGGGCTCGCAAAAACACCTCGGACTAAGGAATAGCGTCATGATGCAGCCGCACATCGCCGTCGATTCGAGCATCCTAGTCGCGCAACTGGCCGAGGCTGCCGCGCGCAGCCTGGCGCTGGCCGCAGTCGCTGGCCTGGCGCTCGCGATCTTTTGTGTAAAAACCACCTCAGCGCGCCTGTTCACGTGGACCACAGTGTTGTATGCGGCCTTGGCGATTCCTCTGCTTGGCTGGGTTTTGCCGTCGTTGCCGATTCCAATGCCGTCGCTGCTTCAGAGTACGTCAAGGCACCTGACCGGCGAGGCAGTCACATCAGATGTCGATGCAGTGAGCAATGCGGGACAGTGGTCCGGTGACGCTATCAGGAAACTCCAACCTCCGGAAGAGTCTTCTCTTGAAAAGCATCCTGCTGTTTCCGGCTCGACGATACTCGCTCAGCGTCCGCAGCCGTTGCCGCATTCGGCGGTTCCGATTTCCTGGAGAACCGCCGGCAGTGTGGTCTATCTGCTTGTCTCGCTCTCTTTGATGCTGAGGCTTGCGATCGGGATCGGTCTTACTCGACGGTTGGTGAAAACCTCGGAGCACATTAATGATCCACGGCTTACATCGAAGCGGGCGTACCGCGGCTCTGGGAATGCGTCATCTTTCCTGACCGAAGTGCGCGAGTCCAGGGTAATTTCCGTTCCGGTGACAGTGGGCCCGATTCGCTCGACCATCCTGCTGCCTTCAAGTTGGCGGGAGTGGGACGAGGAAAAGCTAGTTGGCGTGATCGCCCATGAAATGTCTCACGTTTCCCGTTGCGACGCGCTCACGCAATGCCTGGCATTGCTCCATCGGGCTATTTTCTGGTTCAGTCCTTTGTCCTGGTGGCTGAATCGCCACCTAGCGGATCTCGCCGAGCAGGCCAGTGACGAAGCCGCGTTGTGCGGGGGCGCCGACCGTACCCATTATGCGCGAACCCTGTTGCAGTTCTTTGAGACGCTCCAGGCGAAACCCAGGCGCGTGTGGTGGCAGGGCGTCTCCATGGCGAATGCGGGACAAGCTGAAAAGAGATTAGAAAAAATTCTGGGATGGAGAGGAGCTGTAACCATGAATCTGAAGAAATCCGCCGCAGCACTAATTCTGGCGTTGGCAATACCCGTAGTTTTTCTCGCCGCCTCCGCCCAGCCGACGTCGCGTTCAACCATCGCCAGTAGCTCGCAGGAACCGCCTCCACCTCCAGCCGCTGACGCTCAGGCAGTGCCAGCGCAGCCGGCGCCTCCTCCGGCAGAAGGTGTAACCGTCGCCCCCATGCCCGGAGTTCCAGGTCATCGCGCGATCTATGGCGTTCCTGCTCCGGCCGCTCCCATTGCCGGAATCCCCGCAGTTCCGGCTATGCCCGGTTCTTCCCTGACTCCGACGCAACCGGTCGTCCCCGGGATCGGACATAAGCATGGCTTTCACTATTCCTATGACTTCGATGCTGAGGAACGATTCGTAATCGTCAGTGCCAATAACGAATCGGTCACCATGTCTGGGAGTTCTCAAGATGTCCGTCATGCACAAAAGCTGAGAAAGCAAATTCCGGGCGATTTCATCTGGTTCCAACGTGACGAGAAATCGTACATCATTCGCGCCCAGGCCACGGTCGATCGAGCCCGCAAGCTCTGGGCGCCACAGGAAGAACTCGGGAAAAAACAGGAGGAACTCGGGAAGCAGCAGGAAGCCCTCGGAAAGCAGCAGGAGGAACTCGGGGCGAGAATGGAGAAGGTCCAGGTGAAAGTGCCTGATCTGACCGCGCAGGTCGACAAGTTGCGGGCTGAGCTGAAATCGCTGAGTTCGGGTGCAACCCAGGAGCAGATCGGCAAGCTTCAGTCTGAAATTGGAGAGCTACAGAGCCAACTCGGAGAAGTTCAATCGCACGCCGGTGATCAGCAAGGCAAACTTGGGGAGGAGATGGGCGCCCTGGGAGAGAAGCAAGGGAAACTCGGCGAGCAGCAGGGCGAACTTGGACGCCAACAGGCCGAACTCGCGGAAAGAGCTACCAAAGAGATGAAACAGATTCTCGACGAAGCCCTCAAGAACGGCACAGCAAAACCTGAGCCGGGCGAGAATGGCGGTGAGTCCTTGTGAAAAGAATCGCAGGAGCGGTGTCATGCTTACGCCCGTGTCTTTGCGGAGCCAAAAGATCCTTAGGTGCTTTTCCCAACGAGAGCTGAATGACTCACTCTCGCCGCTGTTGCTGTGGCATGTATTTGGAGCCCAACAGCAATGCTGCCGAAAGCACCGCCAATCCGGCCGAAAGGTAAAACGGGACACTGGCTCCATAACGCTTCCATAATTCCCCGGTGATGAGACTAGCGGCCAGAGTTGCCACACTGGTCATAAAGAAATAGATCCCCAGCGCTCGTCCACGAGTGTCGGGCGTGACAGTGTCCACTACAAGCGCCTTCAGAACAGGCTGCGTGAGCGCGTAATAAATGCCGTATACGGCCATAGTGATCCAGATAGCTAGAGTGGATGGAGCCCGGCCAAAGACAAGATACACGCCGGCAAAAATCAGATATCCCGCCGCCGCGATCCAGCGTCTTGAAAAGCGATCGCTGAGCCATCCCGCAGGCCACGAACCGAGCGTATAGGTGACGTTGAATACGAGTCCCAACAACGGCGCTAGAGAAACACTGATACCCACATTTTCCGCGCGCATGACCAGGAACATGTCACTCGAATTCCCGAGCGAAAACAAAGTCACGGCAGCAAGAACCATGTAAAAAGCTGATGGCAGCACGACTCCGGTGGGGATAGCTCCTTGGGCTGTGCGGTTTTTAGCAATTGCCGCGATGCCCTTTTGTTCCTTTGCCCGCGCGCCGGTCTCGCGAGACAAGCCCTTCGTCTCGCGAATACCAAAAATTGCCACGAGTACGGCAAGGGCGCCAGGAACAGCTGCCGCCAGGAACACCGTACGGGTCCCGAAGCGCGCGAGCAGCACCAGGGCGGTGAGCGGACCGGCAATCGCTCCGGCTGAGTCCATTGACTGAATCATGCCGTATGCCGAGCCCAAGTGCTGCTTCCCGACCGACTCCGCCACCATGACATCGCGAGGAGCGCCGCGAACTCCTTTAGCCAGCCGATCGGTGAAGCGGATCAGGAGAATGTGCACCCACGAGGTCACCACTGCAATCAGCGGCTTCACTGCATTAGCAACGAAATATCCCGCAACCACCAGAGGCTTGCGGCGGTCGATGCGGTCCGTGAGATATCCCGAGAACAATTTCGCGAATGATGCGACGCTCTCCGCGACGCCCTCGATCAGTCCCAACTGCTCTGGCCCAGCACCAAGCGAAATCAGAAAGGCAGGCAGGACCCAGTACGCCATCTCGCTGGCTGTGTCGTTAAAGAATGAGGTAATTCCGAAGGAATACAAATTGCGCGCAGGAGAGTGCTCAGAGGGAGGCAAACTTGCGGACATGCACCAGTTCTATCACGGAGCACGAGAAACCATTTAGCGATTACAGGATCTCGATGAATTGGACATGAAGTGATCGTTCGACAAGTATCGATCCGAGAGCCAGTCGAACCCGCGTCAATACATCGCGTCGTATTTCGTGACGACCCACTCTGCGCCTTTGTGCTCAGTAGTCACGGTAAGAAGGCTTTGGTCGCTTCCGGGACCACCCTGACGCACTCCGCGGTAGTGCAGGATAATCAGCGGTGGCGCCTCTTCCCATTCAACCAGTTCCCATGACAGGAGCGGATGCTGCGCCTCAGAACTGCAGATGTACTTCGCATATTTCTTGTGGTAGTCGTGCTGCCAAGCATGGAGCAAGTCGTCGCAATGACCGTCGCGCAATTCACGCAGAAATCTGTTAGCAGCCCTCTCAGTCGCGCGGTCCCGCAGTGGGTTGAGGCGAATGCTCACCGGCAATCCCGTGAGCGGATCATGATCTTCGGATCGAGCCAATACTGGCCCCTGATTGCTCAGCCACCATAAGTAGCCAACAAACATTCCTACCAACAGCACGGCGGCGCCAACGGCGATGGCGATCTGGGTCTTCGTGAAGCCCATCCATTAAGTCTGGAATAGGCATGGGGTGGGAACAAGATTACCAGCGGAATCACCAGCGTACATGTACAGTCGCGCAACCTTGTGTACACAAAAGGAAAGGGCACGGCGCTGGTGCCGTGCCCAGAGTGGTGTTCGCTCCTGATTACGAGCCTATTCCTTCCTATCTTCCTCTTTGGCCGGTTCTACGCCGCCATCCTGCGCGGCCTGTGCCTCGGCCTCTTCCATTGCCTTCTTGGCCTCAGCAGCCTTCTTGGCGCGGGCTTCAGCACGCTTTTCGCGCTTTTCATCCAGAACCTTCTCGCTGCCGAGAAGCTCCAGGAACGCCTTGTCCGCGCCATCACCTTTGTTCCAAGCTGTGCGGATGATGCGGGTATATCCACCGTTGCGATCTCCGAAACGAGGACCCACCGTATCGAACAACTTGACGACCGCTTCGTCGGTCATGAGATATCCTGCCGCTAAACGACGGGCCGCGAGATCTCCTCGTTTCCCCAGCGTGATCATCTTTTCGACCAGCGGACGCGCCGCCTTCGCCTTGGGAACGGTCGTCTCGACGCGCTCCTCCACGATCACCGAGGTGACCAGGTTGCGCAGCAATGAGCGCCGGTGGGCTGTGTTCCGTCCGAGTTTGAATCCTGCAACTTTGTGACGCATGGGCACCCTCAGCTTCTAGCTAGTAGCTTAGAATCAAAAACCTCAGGGGCTAAAGCCCCAATCTTTAAAGCCTTGAATGGCGCGGCGTAAAGCCGCACCTTTCAAAGCTCGAACCCGAGTTCCCTCGCAAACCACGCTAGGGATTTCGGCGCGCGGCTGAGATGCCCCGCGAACGCCTCAACTTACAGCTGGTCGTCCGGTCCGTAAGCAGACGCGGGCAAGGGTACGTTCGACGTGGGTCCGGGCACAGCGTTGCCATGCTCGTCGATCTTCATGCCGAGACTCAGCCCCATCGACGACAGGATTTCCTTGATTTCGTTCAGCGACTTGCGGCCGAAATTCTTCGTCTTCAGCATCTCGGCTTCGGTCTTCTGCACGAGTTCGCCAATGGTCTGAATGTTTGCGTTCTTCAGGCAGTTGTAGCTGCGCACTGAAAGCTCGAGCTCTTCAACGGACCGGTTCAGGTTCTCGTTGTGGATCTCGGGCTTGCGATCATCCGAGGCCGACGTGCCGGTCTCAATCTCCTCCTCGAAGTTGATGAAGATGTTCATGTGATCCTTCAGCAACTTCGCCGCCAGGCCGATCGAGTCAGCCGGAGTGATGGAGCCATTGGTCCAGACCTCGAGTGTGAGTTTGTCGTAGTCGGTGATCTGTCCCAGACGTGCAGCTTCGACGGTGTAATTGCACTTGCGTACCGGTGAGTGCACGGAATCGATAGGAATGAAGCCGATGCCGAGATCCTCATCGAAGTTCTTGTCTGCGGAAACGTATCCGCGCCCGCGCTTCAGGCGCATTTCCATGTCGAGCTTGCCGCCTTCGCTGACCGTCGCGATGTAAACATCCTTATCAAGCACTTCGACGTCGCCGTCCGCCTCGATCATTCCGCTGGTAACAACGCCCGGCTGATCAGCCCGCAGATAAATCGCTTTCGGAGCATCGCCCGCAAGCTTGAATGGAATCTGCTTCAGATTGAGGATGATGTCGGTCGCATCCTCGACCACTCCGGGGATCGATTGAAATTCGTGCAGCACGCCTTCCATCTTCACCGCGGTAACGGCGGCGCCTTCAATCGAACTCAGCAATACGCGCCGCAAGGCATTGCCCACGGTGGTGCCGAATCCGCGCTCAAACGGCTGAGCCCAGAAGATGCCGTACTTATCAGTGAGGGTGGACTGGTCAACTGCGAGACGTTTCGGTTTTTGAAAACCTTTCCAAAGCATGTGTTTCTCCTTCGGCCGTTTGGCTCAGCGTCGGCTCCCTGAACCGGTCCCGGGTTCAGGTCAGGCGCCCACGCAGGCTGATCTGGCGCGAAAAGTGGACCGATGAACAATTGCAAATTTGGTTATGGAGTACTGTACAAACCCATCACCTATGTCATCCTGATCGAAGCGAAGGCTATGTACTTGCTCGTGGCACGAAGATGCACACATCGTTCGCTTCGCTCAGGATGACAATTTTTCTCTTTTCAAATACTCAATTTATAAGTTCAAATTACGTATTGTTTACTTGCTGTACAACTCAACAATCAACTGCTCATTCACCGGCAGCTGAATATCTTCGCGCTTGGGCAAGGAAAGCACTCGCGCCTTGTAATTATCGCGATCAACCTCCAGCCAGCTCGGCAACGTGCTATGGCTGGCGAATTCTTTCGCCAACTCGAGCACGGTGAGTTTCTTGCTGTTCTCGCGGATCGAGATTTCCTCACCTGCGCTCACTTCGTAGGAAGGAATGTTGACCTTGCGATTGTCGACGGCTACGTGTCCGTGACGCACTAATTGACGCGCCTGGCGCCGCGACTGCGCAAAGCCAAGCCGGAAGACAACGTTGTCCAGCCGCCGCTCCAGTTGCTGCAACAGCTTTTCGCCGGTCACGCCCTTGGAGCGCGCGGCCTTCTCGAAGTAATTGCGGAATTGGCCTTCCTGTGTGAAGTAGATACGCTTGGCTTTCTGCTTCTCACGCAGCTGCAAACCGTAGCCAACGATCTTCGCCTTGCGATCCTTCCCATGTTGTCCGGGAGCGAAGTTGCGCTTCTCGATGGGACACTTATCGCTAAAACACTTTGCGCCCTTGAGGAACAGCTTCATGCCCTCGCGGCGGCATAGACGGCATACTGCATCGGTGTAACGTGCCATGTTTCTCCTTATAAACCGGTTTACGGGACTGGCTTCCCTTCTTCCCGGTTGAATGTAGGAACGTCGCTTGCAACGTTTGTTCTTGCCCGCAAGACGTAGCAAGCTACGTCTTTACAGCTTACACGCGCCTTCTTTTCGGTGGGCGGCATCCATTGTGCGGAATCGGGGTGACGTCACGAATTGAGCGCACTTCGATTCCGGCAGCCGCCAACGCGCGCACAGCTGATTCACGCCCTGATCCGGGGCCGCTCACCCGCACATCCACGCTGCGAACTCCATGATCGCGCGCCATGTTCGCCGCGTTTGACGCGGCCTGCTGCGCAGCAAAAGGAGTTCCCTTGCGAGATCCACGAAAGCCCAGTGATCCCGAGCTTTTCCAAGACAGGACGTTGCCGTTCATGTCAGAAATAGTCACGATCGTGTTATTGAAGGATGCCTGCACGTATGCCAATCCGTGCGGCACGTGCTTGCGCTCCTTCTTCTTGAATGTCTTTTTCTTGCCCTTTTTCTCCGGCGCCGCTCCGGTGCCGCCCGCTGCTGCTGGTTTTGCCATAGTAGCTTTTAGCTCCTGCTCGTAGCTTCTAGCCAGGAGCTAGAAGCCAGAAGCTGCTTTTATGTCTTTGCCGTCGACTTCTTCTTCTGCGCGACTGTTCCCTTGCGCGGGCCCTTTCGGGTGCGTGCGTTGGTATGCGTGCGTTGTCCCCGCACCGGCAGGTTGCGGCGGTGACGGAATCCGCGATAGGAGCCGATTTCGATGAGCCGCTTAATGTTCATCGAAACTTCCTTGCGCAGATCGCCTTCCACCAAACCTTCGGATTCAATCACCGTGCGGATGCGATTGACCTCTTCTTCGCTGAGGTCCTGAACCTTCTTCATGGGGTCGACTTTCGCTTCGTCGAGAATGCGTCCCGAGCGCGGATTGCCGATGCCATAGATATAGGTCAGCGCGATGCTGATGTGCTTCTGGCGGGGAAGATCCACGCCTGCGATACGTGCCATGAGTCTCTCAATCCTCCGATTACTACTCGCCGGCCAGCCATGAGCCTTGAGCGATGAGCAAAACCGCGATTTAGCTCATTGCTCAAAGCTCATCGCCTCTTATCCCTGGCGCTGTTTATGTTTCGAATTCACGCAAATCACCCGCACCACACCCTTGCGATGGATGATCTTGCACTTGTCACAAATCTTTTTAACCGATGCCCTTACCTTCATAGCCCAGCTTTCAGCCGTCGGCTCTTAACCTTCGGCACACTATTTGTAGCGGTAAACGATTCTTCCGCGATTCAGGTCGTACGGCGAAAGCTCGACCGCGACCTTGTCGCCCGGCAGGATGCGGATAAAATTCTTGCGCATCTTGCCTGAAACGTGCGCCAGTACTTGATGCTTGTTTTCCAGTTCCACCCGGAACATTGCATTGGGCAGTGGTTCCAGCACCACCGCCATCACTTCAATCGCGTCTTCTTTGCTCATTCGCTCCTAGCGTGTAGCTACCAGCTTCCAGCAAATCGCCAACCCGACTAGCCAAAGCTCGCGGCCAGCGTTTAAGAAGCTGTTTTACTGCGTCAAAATTACGGGTCCATCTTTGGTCACCGCAACGCAATGTTCAAAGTGCGCGCTGAAACTGCCGTCCGCGGTAACTGCCGTCCATTTGTCGCCCAAAACCCGGGTTTCAGGCTTGCCGAAATTCACCATCGGCTCAATCGCGAGAACCATGCCTTCTCTCAATCGCGCGCCGTGTCCGCGGGCACCGTAGTTCGGAACTTGCGGCTCTTCATGCAAGCGGGTTCCTATGCCATGGCCAACGAATTCCCGCACCACGCTGAATCCCGCGGCTTCCACATGCTCCTGCACCGCAGCACCAACATCGCCGACGGAATTGCCGATCCGCGCTTGCTCAATCCCCCGGTAAAGAGACGCCTCGGTCACGTCTAAAAGCTTTTTGATCTCCGGCCTCAAGCCATTTCCTACGGGAACCGTAATCGCTGCGTCTCCATAGTACCCATCGAGCACTACACCGCAGTCGATCGAAACAATGTCTCCCTCTTTCAGCATTCGCTTTTCCGAGGGAATGCCGTGCACAATTTCTTCATTCACCGACGTACACAGCACGCAGGGATAATCATAATATCCCTTGAACGCCGGCTTGGCCCCGAGTTCCTTGATCTTCTTATCCGCGGCCCTCTCCAGGTCCATTGTGCTCACGCCCGGAGCGACCATGGTTTTTAAGGAGTCCAGCACCTGACGCACGATGTGGCCGCTGTGCCGCATCTTATCGATCTCACTCGCCGACTTGCAGACAATTGCCATTCGTCCTTACGCGTGATGATCTTCCAGGATCCGGCAAATCTGATCGGTCACATCATCCACCGGAAGATCCCCGTTGACCGAGATCAACCTGCCAGTGCGCTGATAGTAATCGGCTACGGGCTTGGTCTGCTCCAGAAACGCCGTGAGCCGTGGCTGAATGACTTCCAACCGGTCGTCATCGCGGGCCACCAGTTTCGTCCCGTGCGGCTCATCGCAGACTTCATCCAATCGGGGCGGCTGGAAGTGGACGTTATAGATCCGTCCACAGGTGGGACAAGAACGTCGTCCAGTAATCCGGAGCAATAATCGATTATAGTCGACGTTGAGCCGGATCACAATCGGCCAGGCCCGCGTCGGACGCGATTTATCAAAGAGCTCATGCTCGAGCAAGGCATCGAGCCAACCGGCCTGGGCCGCAGTCCGGGGAAAACCGTCCAGGATGTATCCGCGTTTGCAGTCCGGCAACATTAGCCGTTCCCGCACCATGTTGCAAACCAGATCGTCGGAAACCAACTCGCCGCGCGCCATGACCGCCTTCGCGGCCTTGCCCAGTTCGGTGCCTCGGTCTACATTCTCCCTCAGCAGATCTCCCGTGGAAATCTGAGGAATTCCGTAGTGCTCCATAATTCGCTTGGACTGAGTGCCCTTCCCGGCACCCGGCGGCCCAAGCAGCACGACGGGACCCACTGCACATGAGGTTTCCTGCGCCATCGGCTTGGCGAAAGCCTCCCGAGCTCAGTCTCCCCGGCGCCCCGAATCATGGCCGAGGTGCAGCAACCCCAAACCTCATTCCCTACAACGTCGCTTACCAGCGACGTCCGCGAATCCGGCCGCTGCGGGGCGTGAATCCGTCGTAATGTCGCATGATCAACTGCGCTTCGATCTGCGTCACCGTATCCATCGCCACGCCCACCACAATCAGCAGCGATGTTCCACCGAAATAGAAGCTCACGCCCAAACCATTGGTCACCCAGTTGGGCAGTCCTTCGAAGAATCGCCCCATCACTCCCGGAAGATGATTCAGGTGAATACCGGTGATCATCCACTCGGGTATGAACGAAATGATGATCAGGTACAACGCGCCCACAAGCGTGATGCGCGTCAGAACTTCATTGATAAAGTCCGCTGTGCGCTTGCCTGGGCGAATGCCAGGAATGAACCCGCCGTACTTACGCATGTTGTCGGCGACTTCGCTGGGATTGAAAACGATGGAGACATAGAAATACGCGAAGAAAATAATGCCGACCGCGTACAACAATGTGTAGAGTGGCTCGCCCCATCCCAGCATCCGGAACAGGTCCGCGAAGTAGCGATTGTTACGCAGCCCGTAGCCGACGGTTTGTGGCAGAGTCAGAATCGAAGACGCGAAAATTACTGGCATCACGCCGCCAGCATTCACACGTAAGGGTAAGTGCGTCGACTGCCCACCCATGACCTTGCGCCCAACCACGCGCTTGGCATACTGAACGGGGATTCGTCGCTCACTGCGTTCTACGTAAACAATGAACCCCACCACCGCAATCATGAAAACCAGCAGGAACACCATCAACGGGAAGGTAATCGCACCCCAAGCGGCGTTCTTGGCCTTTTCGACCAGGTCCACGACGCCGCGCGGCAATCCTACAACGATGCCGGCAAAAATCAGCAGCGACATCCCATTGCCCACTCCTCGATCGGTAATCTGTTCGCCCAACCACATGATGAAGGCGCTACCCGTAGTCAAGGTGAGCATCGTCATCAGACGGAATCACCAGCCTGGCGTCAGCGCGAAACCACCATTTT
>Ga0182009_10000100_pt1 | contig 14445 bp, 16 predicted proteins | sample Sormic07211187_1_FD_161052 | JGI IMG/M metagenome (GOLD analysis project Ga0182009, IMG submission 161052) | Bulk soil microbial communities from the field in Mead, Nebraska, USA - 072115-187_1 MetaG | ecosystem: Environmental > Terrestrial > Soil > Agricultural land > Bulk soil | place: USA... | reverse complement strand
CAAACTTAAGGGATATAAAGTGTCCTTAATCTGCAGCAATTTTAAACTAAGAATTAGGCGCTCAAAATGAAATTGCTCCAGCAGAATTTTTCCGTTGCAAATTTTCATTGTCTCAAAAACACCATCACCATAACGAAAGCTTCTGTTTTGGGCAGTGAATAAAGGTTCGGCTGCAGGCAAAAAACTTCCATTAAAACAAACCAAATCCATTGATCAAAAATACTGGTTGCTGTGTTTGGAAATAGAATCATTTAGTCTTTTGACAAATCGAACTACAAAATGACGGCAACTAACTGTTAGACATATTTTCAAATTGAAATGGCGAGAGTTATTGAGGTGAAATTTATTGTCTCTTACATATACATAGCTATTTTAAACGAAAATCCTACCGTGTGGTAGGATTTTGTCAATTGCCAATTTAATTTCCTTATGAATTAGGCTTGTTCCACAATGCCTGCTTTAACTGCATACATTACTAAACCCGCCATTGATTTTACACCTGTTTTTGTCTTAAGTTTATCTCGAATTGCCTCTACAGTCCGAGGACTGAGATCCACGATGTCTGCAATTTCTTTTGTGCTTTTTTCTTCGCACATTAATTTAAGAATAGTCACTTCCTTATCATTCAAATTCACCTCCGGCGTTGTTGCCTCAGTTGGCTTTTTCATACGCAAACCATTGAGCAAAGCCTTATTGGTAAGATCGTTAAAGAAAAATTCCTGTTCGAAGCAAGTGCGAATGGCATGATATATTGTCTCTGAATCAGATTCTTTTGTCAGGTAAGAATTAGCGCCAATCTCCATCATCCGTGTAATAATAGACGGATCATTATTCATGGAAAGCATGATCACTTTCATATCCGGATACAGTTTTTTTATCTCCGGCAATGCTGTATACCCATCCATAATAGGCATGTGAATATCCAAAAGAATCACATCAGGTTTAATATGTTTGAGAAGATTGAGCAGCTGCATTCCATTCTCAGCTTCTGCAATCATTTGAATATCCTTGTGACTGGAAAGAGATGTTTTTACACCTGTACGAAATAGTGCATGATCATCAGCAATGGCAACTTTGATTGGCGTGTCAAGATTTTTCATAAGGAAATTTTAAAAATAAAGTTTCGTTGGTTTGAAATCGAATGCAATATGGTAAAAACTCCTTGCAATCTGAATAGTACTACTACGTAATTTTTAATTGTGGAAAGTACGATTACTTAGAAAAAAAATTATCTCAATTCTATAAACATCGAAACCATACGTGAGTATTTCTGGTAACCTTACGAAAGTCCGGGTAAAATCCGAAGTTGAAAAAACGGGCAGTAATGCTCTTGTGCTCGCTTATTTCAACCATTAGCTTTGTATCAGAAAGTTGATTGAAAGGACCGTCGCCCAAACAATGTCCAATGTCCTAAGTAACCGTCCAGTAAGTTTTTGTAAATCCAATACTTTTGAAAACCGCAGGCGACTCTCCGAAACAGTCAACTTTTTATTTTTTATATATGGCTGAAATCTTTCGAAAGTAAATTCTTAAAAGTGCTTTTTCTATATCAGTTAAGTATAAAACGTTTTTTCCGTTCAAGACAGTTGGGCAAAATCTACTCTCTAATTTTTGAAGCAACAATATAAATCCGTCCATCTCCTAAAGTGAATCTTTTTTTGCGTGGTGTGCTGTATAAATCTTTTGTTTTTAGTCCAGCTTCATTAAACATTTCCTCTAATTCGTCCAATGTAAATATGTAATCAATTCCCCTTACCAACTCGACGAGCCCGTCTGGAGAGATAATGGTTTGTTCTGATTCTATCCGGGAAGGATAAAAACAATAATTGTATTCCAACATACACTTATATTCCCCGGCATAGTGCCAATCTTTTTCTTTAAAATGTTTGATGGCAATTTCCGCGATCATCCAGGAATTAATGATAAATATTCCGCCAGGCTTTAAATGTTTGGATATAATTTTAAGAACCGTTACGGCATCGGTTTTATTAAAAAAAGCAAAACTATTTCCCATACAAATCGCAGCATCGTAAAGCTCATCGAGGTTTACATGCAATATATCAGATTGAATTGCATTGATGTCAAGATTTTGTTCCGATGCTTTGAATTTAATTTCATCAATATATTCCTGCAAATTATCAATGGCAGTTACCTGTTTTCCTCTGCTAGCAAGTTCCAATGCATGTCTGCCGTAGCCACACATTATATCCAAAATTTTGCTCGTGGTGTTATTTACAATACTTAACTCTTCAATTAAATCAACTTCCGCAACAGTTAAAGCCGGTGGAATGATCTCCTTCCAGGCATGTTTATATAAACCTTCGAAAAAATTATTATTTATGTTGGGTGATGAGGGGGACATTTTAATGAATTAATCCAATAACTTATTTCTCATGGCATACATTACCAATCCTGCAATGGTTTTAGCTCCCACTTTTTGCTTCATATTTTGCCTGATTGTTTCTATTGTTCGCGGACTTAAAAAAACTTCTTTTGAAATTTCTTCCGTGGTTTTATCCTCAGCAATGCACTTTAGTATTTTAAGTTCTTTTTCTGAAAATTTGACCGGGTTGGGATAAAATTGCTTTACAGCTTTTTTATGTTGAAGTTTTAATAAAACGGCCTTATTTACCAGATCGTTAAAATAAAAATCATCATTCATACATGTGAGAATAGCCTGATATATTTCTTCTGGATCGGTTGTTTTAGTTAAATAGGCATTGGCACCCATCTCCATCATTTTCGTGATCATTTCCTGATCATCATACATAGTAAGTACAATTATTTTAATATCATCGTATTCCTTTCGGATCATCCCAATGGCATTTACCCCATCTACTTCAGGCATACGGATATCCATAAGCAAAACGTCTGGCTGCTTTAATCTTAGTTTGTGCATGAGGTCTCTTCCGTCCTCCGCTTCCCATAAAATTTTAAGATATTCCCGGTCTTTTAGGGCCATTTTAATGCCGTCACGAAAGATCTTATGGTCATCAGCAATGGAAACTTTTATTTGCTGGGCAGTCATGGAAATTGGGTTTTAAATAATTGAGTTCTAAAGCGGAACGTAAAACTAATCGTTTTTTACTACGGTAGATAAACTAATGGCAAGTTTATTTTTAATGTATTACCTAATTGTGTCAGACGTAGATTCACGTTCACTAGCTCGTAATTCTACGAAGCATTTTGAAAGATTAAAATCGGTTTTCAAAAAAAAATTAAAGCCCTATTTATCTATTGGTACGCCGGGTTTAAATTAGTATGAGAATGTGTGGGAAACTCTCCTAAATTAATAGTTTCCACTTAGTTCCAATTGGTTGATAATCCATTTACAATCACACCCAGTTCATCTTGCACTTCAATAATTTCCAGGGCCTAAATAGAAAACTTTCATGGTATTTTTACTAAATTCGCGGCGTATTATTACCCAATTTTAAATCGTATGCTTACTGTATTGCAGAGCTCAAATGCCTGTCATTACTGAATTATTATAGAAAACATAGATCCGAAGTCAAAAAACACCCATGGAGAAGCGATGGTGAATAATCAACTTTTACAGAGTAAACAACAAAAACTTACTGTCATGACAAAAAACAAAACATTCCGTTCATTTCCCCCAGAAAATGACGTGGTTCCAACTTGGTGGGAGGTTGAATAACCCATTCTTAGAATTTTAGAAAAAGGTTTTCTATATTTGGCAAAAACCAAAACTATAGAAAACCTTTTTAATTACCTGGCTTCGTACTCGCACTTCCTGCCTATTATTTGTTTTATTCTTTCTTACAGAAAAAGCAGTAGCAGTAGGGTCCTATGGATTATAGTAATATATAGTCTGTATAACTATTTAACTGACCTTGGGTTAATATATCTTACCCATAGGCCAACTAGAGTTTTCCTCTATTCGTCATTTACCTTTTTCGAATACTTTCTTTTTACCACTGCAATCTATCTGACCATTCACAATAAGACTTTCAGACGATTTATTATAGGTACAAGTATCAGTTTTTTTGTTTTTATCGTTATCTATAATTTATACGTTAAGGTAATTGGGATTGACTCTATTCCAATAGGAATTGAAGCCATTTTTATACTGGTATTCTCCTTTTATTATTTATATGAACAGATGAAAGATCCCGAAAACCTCTTTGTCTATAGTAGGTTTTCATTTTGGGTTGTATTGGGCATGATGCTTTACCTCGCTGGATCCTTTTTCATTTACATTTATGCCAGCAGATTAGATCCCAGAGAAGTAGGTAAGTATTGGATATTTACTAACATTTTTTCTATACTTAAAAATATATTTTTCACGATAGCTATACTTCTTAACGCTAACGAAAAAACAAATAATAATAAACCAAGTTACAAACTGTATTCACTGAACTAACCCTAATTCATAATCAATGTATCTTTTGCAAGCTACCAAAGAAGGAATTTCTCTCGTACTCTTTATGGGTACCCTTGGGATGCTTGTTCTTACAATTGGACTTATCCTCTTTATTATTTTTCACCAACGAAAGGTAATCCGTTACCAACTCAGACTTCAGCAAATGGAGCAGCAACAACAGCAAATCTTATTGAACGCTTCTATTCGTTTGCAAGAAGAAGAACGTCAAAGGCTTGCTGCGGATTTGCATGATGATGCTGGTCCGCTGTTAGCAACAGCACGTCTTTATTTAAACGAAAACTTGGTAAATCAGGATAAAGCAACCCAATTACAATCTATTTACCAGGCGAGACAAATTTTGGATGATACCATTCAACTTATTCGGAATATCAGTCACAGCCTGATGCCCCCAACTTTGAAAAATTTTGGTTTAGAATCGGCTATTAACGATATGTTTCAAAAAATAAGTGGGTCTGGTCAAATAAATGCAAGCAGCCGCTTTCACGAATATAAGGACCGATTAAAACCGGAAAAAGAATTGATTGTATATCGTGTATTGCAGGAATTGGTGAATAATATTTTGAAACATAGCAACTCCAGTTTTATTCATCTTACCCAAAACATGCAAAACGGATCCTGCCTTTTACGCCTTCATCATGATGGCAGAGGAATCGTTCAGACCGATTTTGAAAAACTCAACAAAAGCAATATAGGCCTCGGGTTAAAAAATATTAGCAGCAGATTGAAAGTAGCGCATGGAAATATTTTATTTGAAAAGGACGCATCACAAACCTACTACAAGGTGACGATTGAAATACCGAATGACGACCCATATGAATCGTTAGCTGTTTAATCCTAATTTTACTTAGTCTGAATTGTTATGGAAGTAATTAAAGTTGCGATTGCCGACGATCATAAGATTTTTAGAAAAGGAGTGATTCTTTCACTTCGGCCATTTACAAATATCAAATTCGTTCTTGAGGCTGAGAATGGAGACCAACTTTTAGACGGCATACCTGCAAATGAACCGGATGTTGTTTTAATGGATCTTCGTATGCCCGGGAAGGATGGTATTGAAACCACAAGAATTTTAAGCAAACAATACCCCAATATTCATGTTATTGTATTGAGCATGTATGAAGATGACCGTTTCGTTTCCCACATGATGGAAAATGGCGCCAGCGGGTATTTATTAAAAAATGCAGAACCACAAGAGATTCGTCGTGCGGTGATGGACGTACATGAAAAAGGGTATTATTTAAACAATTTTGTCAACCGCATTTTATTAAAAAAATCTCATGCAAAACAAAAAGCAATTCCATCATTAAATAATGAGATCACGTTAACTGATAGAGAAAGAGATGTGCTTAAGTTTATTTGCATGGAATTTACAGCACAGGAAATAGCACAAAAAATGGACATTAGTCCTAGAACAGTCGAAGCAATAAAAGATCGTTTGATGGAACGTTTTGGAAGTAAGAATACGGCAGGTCTTGTATTCTTTGCGGTTAAAAATAATTTGGTGGATTAAGCGTGTTATAAATAACAGGAATTAAAATTCAATTTCCTTCACTTCTCCCTCTACGATTAATTTTCCAAGAGTCTTATTTTTAATTTCCTCTATACTTACTCCTGGTGCTCTTTCAAGTAGTTTAAATCCATGTTCAGTTACATCCAGTACAGCCAGATCAGTTACAATTTTTTTTACGCAGCTGACGCCTGTAAGCGGCAACGTACACTGTGGTAGTAGTTTGGATTCACCCTTTGGATTGGTATGCATCATGGCTACAATAATATTTTTTGCAGCAGCCACTAAATCCATTGCTCCGCCCATTCCCTTAACCATCTTCCCGGGTATTTTCCAGTTCGCAATATCTCCCTTTTCACTTACTTCCATTGCTCCCAACACAGTGAGATCAATCTTTCCTGCCCTTATCATTCCAAAGCTTTCTGCAGAATCAAAGAAAGCTCCTCCAGGTAGGATTGTCACTGTTTCTTTTCCTGCATTAATCAGGTCCGCATCCACCTCGCCTTCCAATGGATAAGGTCCCATTCCAAGCATTCCATTTTCTGACTGAAGCATGATGGATATACCGCTCGGAATGTAGTTAGAAACCAGTGTAGGAATGCCGATACCAAGGTTTACATACATGCCATCCCGTAATTCCTGGGCAATTCTTTTTGCTATGCCAAATTTATCCAGAGCCATTTGAAGTAAAATTTAAATCCGTTACCATTGACAAAGATTTTAGATTACAGTCTTACTGTTTTCCTTTCTATCCTTTTTTCATAAAAACTACCCTTAAAAATGCGATGTACATATACACTTGCTACATGTATGTGATCAGCATCCAATTCACCTGGCTCTACCAACTCTTCCACCTCAGCAATGGTAACAGTTCCGGCCTTAGCCATAGAAGTAGAAAAGTTGCGGCTGGTCTTTCTAAAAACAAGGTTTCCATACCTGTCGCCTTTCCAAGCTTTTACAATTGCAAAATCCGCATGAAGGGCATGTTCCATTAAAAACTTTTTCCCGTTAAACTCACGAACTTCCTTTCCTTCTGCTACCTCTGTTCCATAACCTGCGGCCGTATAAAAAGCAGGAATGCCCATTGCTGCCATTTGAATGCGGGTAGCAAGAGTGCCTTGTGGGATGAGATCTACCTGGAGTTCTCCACTTAATAACTGTCTTTCAAATTCCTGGTTTTCTCCAACATAAGAGCTCATCATTTTTTGTATTTGCCTGGTTTTTAACAGCAGCCCTAATCCAAAATCATCGATACCTGCATTATTGGATATACAGGTAAGATTCCTGACCCCTTTTTTTGCCAAAGCCTCAATTGAGTTTTCAGGGATCCCGCACAATCCGAATCCACCGAGCATAATCGTTGAACCATCAAATACATCGTGTAGTGCATCAATAGCAGTGGAAAATACTTTGTTCATAGATAAATTACATTCAAAAATAATGATCGTAAAGTCACGAACTACATTCCATGAATGGGAACGTGAAGTTTTCTTTTCAAAGTATCATGACCTGGCTTGAAAACTTTCTTTTTATTTGTGTCCGAGCTTTGTGATCGTTGCGCAAAACGTTGTAGTGAGTCAAGAATTGGCTTTAAACTAGCTGGATGATCCTTATAATAATTAAGACTGTTTTTGAAACTCTCCCTACTTACTTTATGAATAGCAAATATGTTTTGATAATAAACAGTATGCTTGGAAATTCCTTTAAAACTGGAATCATTCGTCGAATAATATTCCATCATTTCATCTGCCTGCATCATATCCCACAAAACAGCCTGCATTTTTTTAGGAGGTAAAATGTCCTTTGGTACTGACGACTTACAGGAGAGAATAGTAACAAACAAAACCAGAAATAACAGGTTTCTCATTTCAATTCTTTATAAGCGCTGGCATTAGTAAGATCCAATTTCACTAAAAAATCCCTCGCCCTGGTTTTCGTGTCTGTTTGAGCCCTGCTAAAAAGTTTTACTAATTCATTGCTTTTCCCCTGGAAGAAAAATTGAATGACCATTGAACCTGGGTTTTCTGTATTAACTGTATTTAAATAATTCAAAGCATTTAAAACACTCGTTCTACCATCATTTTCGCTTTCATAAAACTTGTCGAATCCACCACGGTAATAAGCATATATAGCGTCATGGACCAAATTAAAACGGCTATCGGTAAATCCCTGGATCAATTTATGACGGTTACGTAAACCTTCAAAAGTTTTCCACCCAACAATGTCTCCACCTTCAGGCGCATTGTTCACAACATATAAAGCTTTTTGAAAGTAGGGATCTCCTCCACGCGGTGAAAATGAATCGTAATCCATACCCAAAATGATATTGACATAATAGGCGAATATGGCCGTTAAATTTGAAGCCATTGGATCACTTCCCTGGATGCGGTTTTCATTGAAATCCAGGGATTGAAATTCTACATATCTGAATTGAACAGAAGGATCTTGAATATTTATAATAGGGGACTCATAAGATGTATTATAGATTGGTCTGGCAGCTTGTACGGTTAATGTTCCCTTGAAAATATTATTGCCCGCATATTCATCAATCGTAAAAAGAAAGCTACACTTAATTTTTTCCTGGGGTTGATAATTATCATTCGTCCATTTTCGGTTATTCAAAAAATTGCTCACAGCAGTTTGAAGCGTTTGAAAAATCTTTTTGTCAACCCCGCTGCTTACTTTGCTAGATACAATCGAAAATTTAGCCTGCAATTCCTGGGATAAAAGAGGTTGGGCCAAAAAAATAACAACGATAAAAAATAAATTCTTTCTCATTCCAATATTTCAATTATAGCATCAACAATATGCTTTGCCAATGCTGGTTTGGGTTTTAATTCAATTCGCTTTTCGTCACCATTTTGAAAAAATAACGTAACCTTGTTTGTATCGTGACCAAAGCCAGCACCTTTATCCTGCAAAGAATTCAAAACAACTATGTCGGCGTTTTTTTCCTTCAACTTATTCTTAGCATTTACAGACTCATTTTCTGTTTCCAGGGCAAAACCAACCAGAATTTGTTTTTTGGACTTTACCTTACCCAAACTAGCTAAAATATCTTTTGTCTTTTTGAATGTAATTGTTAATTCACCATCTTTCTTTTTTATCTTCTGATCAGCAATAACTGCTGGAGTATAATCAGCTACGGCCGCAGCCATAATCGCAATATCGTAAGAAGAAGAATGATTCATACATGCCGCATACATTTCTTCTGCACTATTAACCGACTCTACGTTGATTCTTTTATTTTTTAGTTTTAGGGTAACAGGTCCACTAACCAAAAAAACATCTGCCCCACGATTGGCTACTTCCTCTGCAATTGCATATCCCATTTTGCCTGTGGAATGATTGCCAATAAAACGCACCGGATCTATAGCTTCGTATGTTGGCCCTGCAGTAACAACAACCTTTTTTCCTTGTAACTGGTTAGCTGTTCTAAAAAAGTGGTCGATTGCGTTAACAATTTGTTCAGGCTCGGCCATTCGGCCTTCTCCAACTAATCCACTTGCTAATTCCCCGTACGATACGTCCAGAATTATAATGCGGTTTCCATTGAGTATATCAAGGTTTTTTTTAGTAGTGGAATGGTGCCACATATCTTCATCCATTGCTGGCGCTACCATTACCGGGCAAATCGCGGATAAAAAAACAGCCATCAAAAGATTGTCACATTGACCCGTTGCCATTTTACTCAAAGTGTTACAACTAAGAGGAGCAATTAACATTAAATCCGCCCACCGGCCCAATTCCACATGATTGGCCCAGGTTTCTTCCTCAAATAAATCAATAGCTACCGGATTTTTGGACAAGGTTGAAAGTGTAAGCTTTGAAACAAAATCAGTGCTTGCAGGCGTCATAATCACTTTTACTTGCGCACCCGCTTTTACTAGTTGCCTTACGATCATTGGAGTTTTATAAGCTGCAATACTGCCTGAAATACCAATGATTATTTTTTTACCGGCGAGCATGGACACTAAAATACTGTTTTAAAAAAGAAAAGCGATCCGCTATAATGGATCGCTTTTCCTAAAAAATTGTATAAATTATTTAAATAAGTCCTGGTCCTCGTTTTTGCGATAGTAAATCTTTGCTTCCATAAATTCCTGTGTAGCCAACAAAGCAGGATTAGGCATACGTTCGTAAGCTCTTGAAATTTCAATCTGTTCTTTATTCTCGTGAATTTCTTCAAGTGAATCAGTGTGACTTGCAAATTCCTCCAGTTTATTATGCAATTCTTCTTTTAAAGAAATATTGATCTGATTTGCACGTTTTGCCACTATAGCTATTGACTCATACAAATTACCGGTTTTATTCTTAAACTCATTAACATCCCGGGTTTCTATATTGTTGGATGTGCTGATGCTAAGTTGTCTTCTTAACAGACTCATTTGAATATATTTTTAAATTGTTTTGAGATTGATTTAAATAATCCTGAACTGTTTTGCCAAGCTCGCTCTGAGGAAAACGGTCTTTGAAGTCGTTACATTCTTCAATTACTTTTTCAAACCGCTCTGCCTTCTTTTCTTCAACACTTAACTCAGCATACCGAAAATATGATTTAATTATCATTAATTTATACTCCTCTGCTTTCCCGGATTCTGGATAGCCATTTAATACAGATGAATAAGTAACTGCTGCAGCCCTATATTGTCCAAGATCATAATATAATTGCGCAGAACTAGCATCTTTCGACTCCAATTTATGCCGACTAAGATCAATAATATCCGTAGCTTCTTTGTTTCGTGCTGAGCCGGGATGAGTATTGATGAAGGTTTGCATCATTCCAATTGTTTTGATTGTATTGGATTGATCCAGCTCAGGCTTTGGAGATTGCTTATAAAAGCTATATGCCCTCATATAATCTATCTCTTCAGCTCTTGAGCTGTTTGGATAGATCTCAAGGAAAGTTTTAAATAAGTTTTCTGCATTCAAGTAATCCTTCTCATAATATGCACAGTAGGCATATTTGTAATAAATATCCTCAAATTCTGGACTGCCCCTGAAATTGGGCATCACATCTTCATAAAGTTGCTGTGCATAATTGTATTTCTTTTTAGCATAGTATTGTTCAGCCATCTTAAGCTTATAATTTGGATCCTTGCTTTTCAGCACCTTGTTGATACCGTTACAGCTGACCAATAAAACACAGAAAAAAAATACTACAGAGAATTTCATAAAGGGGGGCAAAATTAAACAGTTTGGGCAAATATTCCCGATTTAAACCTAAACCATCCAAAATGTGCCGTTAAGATTTCACTAAATCAAAAAAATCCCCCGTTTGAACGGGGGATTCAGGTTATATAGGTAATCTATATTATTTACCTCTTCCCAGATTTGGATTAGGAACAGTTGTTGGCAAACCGGTGTCAGCGTCAGTAGCTGCACGGAAATCAACTGTGTTGCAATCGCCACCTTCCTGACCAATTTGCCAGTAGAAGCGATCTCCACTAATACCTTCGCTTTCAACCATGTACCTGATAATAACGTTAACCCTATCCCAAGCTCTTTGTTGCTGCGCTTTTGTTGAAGAACAATAGCTGGTAACAACCACTTTACACTCTGCATTTTGACGTAAACGTGCAGCAATAGAAGCTAAAAGAGCTTTTGCATCGCTAGTTAAAGTACTGGAGGTATTACTTGTGAATGTTACACTTGGTAATGCTCCTAATAGTTCAGCACAAGCATCACCACGTTTGAGCATATATTTTTCAAAACAAGTTGAATCAGGGCATGGTGCTTTACCGACACCATCAGCATCTACAGGTTGCCAAGCAGTAGGTGTAACTTTTTCTTTATCACGGCAATCCGGAACTCCATCACCATCAGTATCAAGACTAACACCATGACTGTCAACCGGGCAACCCTGAGGAGTTTGTTCCTGGTCAAACTGATCAGTAACGCCATCACCATCTGCATCAGGCAATACTGGTTTTGGGAGGATCATATATTTAGGCTTACGAACCTCCTGGTAAGCATAATCCAGAGGATTAATCCACCACAATGGCTCAACTGCTTTTGATCCAAGATTAATATTCAAACCAAGTGAGGCGAAATTATAAGTATCAAAGTTTTGGCTAAGCACTGCCTGACCCGGAGTACCTGGTTGTTCAGCCCATTGCTGTCCATCTAAAAGGTCATCATTTGCTACAGTGATTCGGTCTTCAATAGCCAGGTTTACTTTATTGCTCAATTTAAATGCAATACCCGCACCTAACTGACCAACAGGCTTAAATGTTTGTCCAGAAACTTTTGGACGACGATCTCCATGATTTTCGGCATCTGTTTCATACTCATCATCCCAGTTAGAGAGATTTTTAATAGCGTCTTTGATGTCTTTTCTGTCTTTGTAATTACCACTTCGAGGTATTTGACTAAAATCATAGCGTTGACCATTATTACCTAAGGCGTTTACTTTAGCATCATATATTGCACCACCAATACCTCCTAGTAAATAAAAGTTGACTCCAGTTTTTGATTTGTGGAAACGAATGTTGTTTAACGAGAAAATACCCTCCAGTGAAAGATCCTGCACCTTGGTCTTATAATTATAAAAAACATCGCTAGTGTAACCCAACGTATTCCATGGATTACCACCTTTACCTCTGTAACCTTGAGAAGGTTGCCATGCTAAGCCCTGGGCAGTACCATATACATATTCTAACCGGGCTGAAAATACATAACCAAAGGCCTTCCTAACATGAATACCAATATTGGGAGCAGTAAATGGTTGGGAAGCTACGTCTCCACTAATTGTAAAAATTCCTGTTTTTATACCAAGTTCCCATTGATTACGTGGTTTTGCAGGAAAGTTTTCAATGCCTTGTTTAAATTTCGTATACTGATCCATGTCTTTAGAACGAATGACGGAGGAATCCATTGGATCATATGTAACCTGAGAAAAACTGTACGACGCCAACAGGCACAATACACCCGTTAGTAAAGAGTACTTTTTGCTTGCCATAACTATTGATTAAATTTTAAAAACAATGTCCTAATCGTTGGCAAAAATATAAATTGAGATACAATTACCAAACTTTAAATTTTATTTCAAAGCAATTGTCCCATTTTATTATACATTTTTGCCTGCACAATTTGTGCAATTCTTATACCATATCGCCCGAAATATTATTTCGATTGTAACTTTCCGCCTATTTACGAATGAAGCTACCCGTTAATCTAATTGAACATGAGCTAAAACTTTTTGAAGAAAAGTTCAAGGACGCCGTAAGGAGCAATGTTTCCATGCTGGACAGGATCATGAGATATGTGGTCAAACGCAAAGGGAAACAACTGAGACCCATGTTTGTATTTCTTGCGGCGAGGCTGTTTGGAGAAGCCAATGAGTCTACCTATCGAGCAGCCTCATTGGTAGAACTTTTGCACACTGCTACATTAGTTCATGACGATGTAGTGGATGATTCAATAGAACGTAGAGGTTTTTTCTCAGTTTACGCTCTATGGAAAAACAAAGCTTCAGTTCTTGTAGGAGATTACCTTTTAGCTAAAGGCTTGCTGTTATCGCTGGAACATAATGATTTTCAAATTTTAAAATATTTATCTGACGCTGTTCGTCAAATGAGCGAAGGGGAATTATTACAAATGGAAAAATCCCGCTCATTAAACTTAGATGAAAGCGTATATTTTGAGATCATCAAAAGCAAAACGGCATCTTTGCTTGCCTCTGCATGTGCTGCTGGTACCTGGTCAACCTGCCATGACGTCTTAATCGCGGAACGAATGAGAATGTTTGGAGAAAAAGTAGGACTTGCTTTCCAGATTAAAGACGATCTTTTTGATTATACTTCACAGGATGTAGGCAAACCAACGGGCAACGATATTAAGGAAAAGAAGCTTACCTTACCATTGATTTATACGTTGAATAATGTAGATAGGCAAACCAGGCGAAAGGTGATCTACATCATTAAAAATGAAAACACAAGAAAGGCGAAAGTACAATACGTCATTGACGTAGTTGAAAAGAATGGCGGAATCGATTATACAAATCAAAAAATGGCTGGCTTTAAAAAGGAGGCAATAGACCTTCTTCATTTTTTTCCTGCTTCACCAATAAGAGATGGGTTTGAAGACCTGGTAAACTTCGTTACTGACAGAAAATATTAATTGATATTGATGAAGAAACGCTGGAGAATATTAAGTTCGAACCAAGAAAAAACTGATTTGCTTTTCAAAGAATTAAAAATTCATCCAGCCCTTTGCAATGTACTGGTACAGCGTGGCATTGATACTTATGACAAAGCAAAAAAATTTTTTCGACCCCAGTTGTCCGATTTACACGATCCTTTTCTAATGAAGGATATGGATAAGGCTGTAGCACGAATTTTTGCCGCATTTTCTTCCGGTGAAAAAATACTGGTTTTTGGTGATTACGATGTAGATGGCACTACATCGGTTGCCTGTATGTATCAGTTTTTGAAACAGCATCATGCGATTACTGATTTTTATATCCCTCATCGTTACAGAGAAGGCTATGGTATCAGCAAAGCAGGGATTGATTTCGCTTTTGAAAATAAAT
>Ga0182009_10000099_pt1 | contig 14448 bp, 4 predicted proteins | sample Sormic07211187_1_FD_161052 | JGI IMG/M metagenome (GOLD analysis project Ga0182009, IMG submission 161052) | Bulk soil microbial communities from the field in Mead, Nebraska, USA - 072115-187_1 MetaG | ecosystem: Environmental > Terrestrial > Soil > Agricultural land > Bulk soil | place: USA... | reverse complement strand
GTAACAGTTCTCACAGTGCCCACAGCTTTCCATCCACAGGTTGCTCTGCCTTTCATATCGATCTTGTCTTCATCAAAAGCAACCATTACCATTCCTCTGCTGGTTTCGCCGTGATTCGTAAATACAAATTGTTCCGTGAACAAAAAGTCATCACCCGCCATGCAACCATAAATATTCACATGTTTTCCGATCACGTCTTCAAATCCAAATAGCAATTGCTCCGCATCTGTTTCCGTGTGACTGCCCGCTATAAAAAAGGCAGGGCGGGGAAACCGCTCCAAACCTTTTTTAGCAAGCCCGGCAGCAACCTCGCGGTAGTTCTTGTCAGGATACTCTTGAAGAAGTACAGTAAAATAGTCCGTGTTTATGTCGAGGAGCATGATTGCGGACGCTTCCCTTTCCACTGTGTCATCAATAAAGCCTCCGTTGGTGGTGGCACCGAAAACAGCAATGCCGGCGTCCGTGAATATCCGGGTGATCGCGGCACGGTCCTGTTTGATAGAAACAAAAGCGATAGCCAGCGTGGGCTTGAAATCATCGGCCTTACTTGCCGTCAATGCGGATTGAATTTCCTGTAGCGATATTCCCTTTATTGATTTTGCTTTCATGAACGTTATTGTCCCGGTAAAATAATTGTAAATTCACTTCGTTTGCCTTCCTTTGTCTCCACTTTTTCACCAACATTTTCCTCAATGATGTCACAACGTAAACTAAAACTTCGTGCGTTTCCCTGGCGGGTGAATCCTTGTTGCAAGATCATTGAGTTAGTTGCTGCGACACTATAATTAAGCAACAGGTAACTGGATAATAAACCTACTACCTTCCTCCTCCTCAGTTTCGACTTTTATCTCACCACCATGCGCTTTGATGATATCATAGCTCAAACTTAAACCCAACCCTGTTCCCTGGCCTGTTGGTTTGGTAGTAAAGAACGGTTGAAAAATCTTATCAATTATATTTCGAGGAATACCGGGGCCATTGTCGGTAACTTTTATTTCAATCTTATCACTCAACTTTTTTGTGACAATAGTGACTGTTGGGACGTAGGGCGCGCTATTAGCGTCGAGCTGTGAGCTGTCAGCTTCGAGCTGCCCGAAACCCCGGGGGTTTTCAAAAGTCTCGGGGTTTTTTGCTTTTTCGCCCACTGCGTCCGCCGTCGCCGAGGCTTTGGCGGACACGGCGTAAAACGCATTGTTGTACAAATTCAACAGCACTCTTCCAAAATCCTGGGGAACGATATTTAATTTACTAATCGTATCATCGAAATCCGTGTGAAGGGTTGCGTTGAAATTCTTGTCCTTGGCTCGCATACCATGATAACTCAATTGTAAATATTCGTTTGCCAAAGCATTCACGTCCGTTAGTTCTTTTTCCCCTGTGCTTGCTTTTGAATGTTGCAACATGCCTTTTACAATAGCATCGGCGCGCCTGCCGTGATGGTTTATTTTTTGTTCGTTATCGATCACATCGTTTGCAATTGCTTTTACCTCTTCAATGTTCCCTTTGTCAATTTCATCTTTCAGTTCCTCAAGCAGTTCTTTATTAACATCGGAAAAATTATTCACGAAATTCAATGGGTTCTGAATTTCATGCGCAATGCCCGCTGTGAGCGCACCAAGCGAAGCCATTTTCTCCGATTGCACAAGTTGTGACTGTGTTGACCTCAATTCATTCAAAGTGGTTTCAACAATTTCTTTTTCATCTTTTAATTCCTTTGTGCGTTCGGTAACTTTTTGTTCCAGTATTATTTTTTCTTTTTTTAATGTCCTGGTTCGCCATTTAATAAATATCCAAACAGCACTTATAAACAAGACAGCGTACAATGTATAAGCCCACCATGTTTGCCACCAGGGCGGTAATACCGTTATTTTGATTGATTTCTCAGACCGTACTCCGTAGCTTGTGACTGCTCTTACTTTGAAAACATAATGTCCCTGCGGTATATTAAAATAATAAGCTGCTTTTTCACCTGGCGCATCCCTCCATGCATTTTCATATCCCTCCAGCATGTACTGATGAATATTATTTTCCGGATCGCTAAAATGTATAGCCGCAAAGTCAATAGAAAAGATATTTTGCTTATAATTAAGCGGTATCTCTTTTGCATCTTCAAGTGTGCCTTTTAATAATCCCTCTATACCTGGCTTTACCCGGTGACCATCAATTTTGAAATCGGTAAGCACTATTTGCGATGGTATATTATTGATCACTTCATAGGGAAAACATTTGTAATAACCACGCCGGTTACCAAAAAACAGCTCACCCTTTGAACTTATAAAGGATGGTTGAAATGGTAAATCACCGACGCCGAAAACGCCAAACTTGTCACCATAAATATTGAGTTCATTTTTTGGAGGATTATATCTGAAAATCCCTATGGCAGTAACACCCCAAATGTTCTTCTGTCCATCTTCAATCATAGATATCACTCTTGTTTTCCTGAATTCTGATCCTTCGGGGCCTACCGGGATAAAAGAATCCAATGAATCATTGCGATAAAAAAGGCCCTGGCTTGTACCGACCCACATTTTTCCGTCACTGCTCTTTAAAATACCTCCCACGGTTAGCTTTTCCAGGTAGTGTTTAAATTTTCTTGTTTTTTTGTTGAATAGATCAAGTGCTGCGCCTTCTTTACTCCAGACGCTTATCCATATATTTCCGTCACCTTTGTCTAAAAAAGCAGCAACTGCTGTCAGGGATCCTGGCGGCCCCGTTGAAATGCTGTTTGGGTCTGCAGGATTGTTTACGTAATTAGTAATCACACCCGTATTATTGTTTTGAACAGCCATCCTGCCACCGGTTAATCCGAAATAAGTTTCGTTACCTGTTTCAAGTACAGTAACCAGTCCAGTCGCATCCTCGTCTTTAATATGAGGATCGTAAAAATATCTTGTAAACCTACCCGTTTGGGGGTCAAAAAGGTTTCCGCCATTCCACGTTCCTACCCACCATTTCCCATCCCGTCTGGGCAATATAAAAATGCTGGTATTGGAACTTATCGAAAAAGGATCGGCTGGATCATGTAAAAAATATTTTTTTTGATTTGTTTTGGCGTCTACCATTACCAATCCCTTGTTTTCCTCAGTCATCCATAAGTTTTTGGAAGAATCTTCAAACAAAAGAGCAACATTTGCATCCATCTTTACAGCCGAGAAACCGGTTTGTAAAGGGTCAACCCTGAAAAGCTCGTTAACCTCATTGCTTATCCAAACTGTGCCATCTTTTGAAACATAACATTGCCAGGTGCTGTTATCAGTGTATCCTTTGGCTCTTTTTTTATCATCACTATTAAAATGATCGATCTTTTTTGTTTTGGCATTATAACAAACAATTCCTTCCGAATAAGTGCCTATCCATATTTTTCCCGCTACATCTTCTGCGATAAAAGTTATATGATCAATATGATTCCCTTTTTTAACTGGCGGACGACATAATTTTTCAGGATGCAATGCATCATAAGTAAGTCTCTCAAAGGTTCCATTTTGCCTGTTCATTAAATGCAGGCCATCACCATCCGTCCCTACCCAAAAATTTCTTTTACTGTCTTCGAATATGGCTCTTATTTTATTACTGGTCAGGCTATGCGGATCGTTAGGATCATGCATGTACCTGGTGAATGTTCCTTTTGCCTTGTTAAATTTGTTAAGTCCACCTTCCTTTGTATTTGTGGAAAAAGCAATACCGGTGCCTACCCATAATACACCTGCTTTGTCTTCATATAACGATCGCACTATATTACAACTGAGCGAAGAAGTATCATTGTCTGAATGCACATAGTGAATAAATTTCCCTGTTGCAGGGTCAAGTCTGTCAAGCCCCGCAGCGGTACCAATCCACACGATGCCTGAGTGGTCAACCAGGATGACGTTATAGCCGCGATCCTTCTCACCATCAGGATAACGATAATGAACAAATCTATCTGCAACTGCATCAAATTTATCTACACCACGTGGTACCCCTACCCAAATATTTCCCGATGGATCAGCTGCAATGGATTCAAAATTTTTTGTGCCAACTGAATTGCTGTCTGCAGGATCATTGTGATAGATCTTCATTCGGTAACCATCATACCTGACAAGACAGTCATTCTGTTGATCGGCAAACCACATATAACCATACTTGTCCTGCGCCATACTTACCACTTTGCCTAATGTGTAAGTACTCGTGCCCCTGACAATATTGAAACTTGGTAGTACAACTTGTGCTATATTCTCTTTTAAAAATAAAAGTGAAATAGCAAAAAAGTATAACCGCAAGCCCTTCATTTAACTAAATATCGTTAAAAATATTCAGTCAATCGTTTATTTAATAGAACCAGCATGGGCTCTCAAATAAACAACATCAGGCTATTGGCAAATGAATCAAAAATTCGGAGCCTCCACCTTCGGTTGTTATTACTTTAATCTCACCACGGTGCGCTTTGATAATATCATAGCTTAAACTCAACCCCAATCCTGTTCCCTGGCCTGTTGGTTTTGTGGTGAAGAACGGTTGAAAAATTTTATCAATTATATTTTGCGAAATGCCGGAGCCGTTGTCTGAGACAATGATTTGAATTTTATTTTGCAATTTTTTTGTGACGATAGTGACTGTTGGGACGTAGGGCGCGCTATTAGCTTCGAGCTGTGAGCCGGGAGCTGCGAGCTTTTCGCTTGTTGCGTAAAAAGCATTGTTGTATAAATTCAACAGCACCCTTCCAATATCCTGCGGCACCACATTTATTTTTCCCTCGACGGAGGAGAGGTCTGGATCAAAATCTGTTTGAAGTGTTACATTGAAATTTTTATCCTTCGCACGCAGGCCATGATAGGAGAGGCGCAGGTATTCATCTACCAGGGCATTGATGTCTGTTGGTTCTTTTACACCTTTTGTTTGTTTTGAATGTTGTAACATTCCTTTTACAATGGCGTCGGCACGCCTGCCGTGATGGTGTATTTTTTCGAGATTTGCTTTAAGATCATTTATTATTTCGTCCTGCAGTGATTCATCCCTCTCAGTTTTCACCTTTAACCTTTCATCCAGTAACTCTTCAATCAACTCTCCATTTACTTCGCAGAAATTATTCACAAAATTTAACGGGTTTTGAATTTCGTGTGCGATGCCTGCGGTCAGCTCGCCAAGCGAAGCCATTTTTTCCGATTGGATGAGTTGTGCCTGGGTCGCTTTGAGTTCTGTATACGCTTTTTCAATCTCTTTTGCCTGGGCGAGCTCTTTTGCTCTTGCGTTATCCCGCTCTCTTTGGATCAGTCTCTGTCGCTGATAACGATAAACTGCATATACTGCCGCTACGATCAATAACCCGTACAGGGAATAGGCCCACCAGCTGCGCCACCACGGCGGTTTTATGATGATGGTAATGGAAGCACCTTCTTCATTCCAGACACCATCGTTGTTCGTTCCTTTTACTTTAAACGTATAGGTGCCCGGATCTATATTAGTATATTCCGCATATCGTCGTGGTCCACTAGATATCCAATCCTTATCCGCACCTTCCAGTTTATATTGGTATTGATTTTTAGCGGGATTGTCGTAACTTAAAGAAGCGAATTCAAATGAAAAATAATTCTCGTCATAGTTCAAAATAATTTTTTTCAATTCATTAGCGCCTTTTACGAGGCTGTCAAAAAGTTTGAATTGGGTGATAACAACAGGTGCTTTTTGACTATCCGTTTTGAGTTGTTCGGGATCGAAAAAATTAAATCCATTGTTGCCCCCAAAATATAACGTACCGTCGCTACCCTTAAAGCATGCCCCCTTACTTTTTTCAGCCCCCCCATCCCCGGAGACGAAAACGTTGCCTTGCAGGCCATCTTTGAAATAATAATTTGTAAAGGAGTTTGTGGCAGGATCATATCGTGAAAGGCCATTAGAAGTACCTAGCCATAGATTGTTTTCATTGTCTGTTAAAAGTGAATACACATTATTTGCAGGAAGCCCATGTTTGTCGGTAAGGGTTGTAAATTTTCCTTCCCTGTAGTCGAAATAACATGCTCCGCCCGATAAAGTGCCAATCCAAAGATTTCTTCTTGAGTCTTCGAAGAAACTTTTTACGATATTAGAACTAATGCTGGTTGAATTACGGGAATCATGTTTGTAATGAATGAACCGGCCGCTTTTCTTATCAAATCTATCTGTTGCGCGACTACTATATCCGACCCAGATATTGTCCCTTGAATCAGCAAAAACAGCTGATGACCCGTAATCACTGATACCACTCGAATCTGCAGGATCGTAATAGTAATGCTCAATAAACTCACCTTTTCTTTCATCGAATTTTTTAAGGCCATTCCCGGTCCCCAGCCAAATAAATCCTTCGCGGTCCTGGGTGATAGAGAGAATAATTGGTTGAAATTCGCTCTTATCATCCCTGAGATTGGTATAATAATGGATGAATTCGCCGTTTTGATTTTTTAATTTCGACAATACATCACCGTTGCATACCCAAATATGTCCATGCTGATCGTTCAGGAGCGCAAAAATAGTATCGGACGTCAGCGTGGCAGGGTTTGAGGAATCATGCCTGAAATGGGTAAACTCATTGGTGCTCCTGTTCCATCGATTCAACCCTCCATCATATGTGCCTATCCAAATAATGCCTGACGAATCTTCAAGTATCGATGTGACTTCGTTACTGCTCAAAGAATTTATATTGCCCGGATCCCGGCGTCTCAGCCCAAAAGGTTTAGGATCCAGGTTTACTTTGCTTAGTTTTCCTCCCCAGGTACCGGCAAATAAAATGCCCGCCTTATCAATATGCAGGGAAATAACAACATCGGAATTTAAGGTGAAAGTATCCTTTGGGTTGTGGCGATAAACCGTAAAAACACGGCGGTCGCTGCTAAGTTTATTTAATCCTTCGCCGGTACCGATCCATAAATTTCCCTCCTTGTCCTCCTGGATGAGAGTTCCTAACCATTCGAAATTGTTAGTGCTTATGGAATGGATATTTTTGGGGTCATGCAGGTAACGCTTAAAGGTTTTTGTCTTCCTGTCGAAACTCTTTAATCCATTACTCGTTGCGAGCCACATCATGCCATCGTGGTCTTCAAAAATGGATCTTATTAAGCCATTTGGATTATCAGGGTCATGGTATGGTGTGAAACTTACTGCGGCAGGTGTGCCAGCTTTTTTTGCAGTTAAATTTATCCTGTGCAGCCCGGTTGAATTGCCTACCCATAAGGTACCGGCCTTGTCTTTATAAATGCAGAATACACCTTTTATTTCAAAATCATCAGGCAAAAAAATTCCGTTTTGTCTATCGAAACGGCATAGCCCTCCAAAACTCCCCGCCCATATCATACCATCACTGTCTTCATTAAAAGAAGTTATATTCGGGTCAGAAAATTTTGCACCGGGAGAAGGTTTAAAACGGGTAAACTTTTCAGTGGATCTGTCGAACCTGCACATTCCTTCAAATGTTCCCACCCAAATCGAACCATATTTATCTTCCCAGATGGTATATATGCCATTTGAAGAAAGTGAACTGGAATCAAACGGATCAAACTGGTATTTGGTAAAAGAATAGCCATCATACTTATTTAAACCATCCTCCGTACCAAACCACATATATCCTTTACTATCCTGGAATATGGCCAATACTCTATTGTGTGAGAGTCCTTCTTCTATGCCTATATGTTCAAAACGCAGGCTTTTGTTTTGGGCATGCGTATGAACTATGAAAAAAGAAAGGAATATGATTATGATGTATCGCCTCATTTTAAAAATTCGTTCCTTAAAATTAGTGTTTACCCCCGACCCCCGTCATCCGGGCGGACCTAAAGGGGAGTAACTATGTGGGCAAACTAATGGTGAACCGTGTTCCTTCACGTTCGTTACTTTCCACTTTTATTTCTCCGCCATGGGCCTTAATAATATCATAACTCAAACTCAATCCCAATCCTGTTCCCTGTCCTGTTGGCTTCGTGGTAAAGAATGGTTGAAAAATTTTATCTATTACTTTTTGAGGAATGCCATTGCCGTTATCCTTTACACGTATCTCAACTTTGCCATCCGTTTTTTTAGTGCGCACCAACACAGTTGGTTCATACCCTTCGCCTTCTGCCTTTTGTTTTTCACTTGTTGCGTAAAATGCATTGTTGAACAAATTCAGCAGCACCCTCCCTATATCCTGCGGTATTATATTTATCTTTCCGAGCGTTGCATCAAAATCGGTTTGCAAAGTGGCATTAAACTCTTTGTCTCTTGCACGAAGGCCATGGTAACTTAATCTCAGGTATTCATCGCACAAGGCATTAATGTCTGTTGGCTCTTTTATGCTTTTTGTTTGTCGTGAATGCTGCAACATGTTTTTTACAATTGCGTCTGCCCGTTTGCCATGATGAATGATCTTATCTTCATTTTCTTCGATATTCATAGCAATTGTTCGCGCTTCATCAAAATTCCCTGCCTTCATTTCATTATTCATTTCAGCCAATAATTCTTTATTGATCTCTGAGAAATTATTCACGAAGTTCAACGGGTTTTGAATCTCGTGCGCAATACCTGCGGTAAGTTCGCCGAGCGAAGCCATTTTTTCAGATTGAACAAGTTGAGCCTGTGTTGATCTTAATTCGGCTAAAGTAGATTCAACAATTTCTTTTTCTTCTTTTAATTCCTTTGTACGATCGGCAACTTTTTCTTCAAGTTTTATTTTTTCTTCTTTTAATCTTCCTGTTCGCCAACTGATAAAAACCCATATAGCACTTATGAACAAAATGGTATATACCGTGTAAGCCCACCATGTTTGCCACCAGGGAGGTAACACAGTTACTTCAACTGCTTTTTCCGTCATCATACCATAGCTGCTCCACGCCCTTATTTTAAAAGTATATTGACCATGAGGGATGTTAAAATAATAAGCTGTTTTTTCAAGGCTTACATTTCGCCACGTATTTTCATATCCTTCAAGCTTATACTGCAAAACATTGTTGTCCGGATCACTGAAATGAATTGCAGCAAAATCTATTGAAAAGATATTTTGATTATGCTTTAATGTTATTTGAGTTGCTTCTTCAATCGCATTTTGTATTGAACCATTCTTTCCTGTCATAACCGGATGCCCGTCAATTTTTAAATCAGTCAGTATGATTTGAGGTGCAACATGGTTGACAATTTTTCGCGGATCGAAGGAATAATAACCGTTTGTACAACCCAAAAATATTCGTCCATCGTGAGCCCGAAAGGCCTCCTGCCTTGTTTGAGGCATTAAATCATTAACGCCGAATCTTATTCCATAAAAATTGATCTCATTCGCTAAAGGATCTATTTTAATGATACCCGAAGATGAGGCTCCCCAAATATTGCCATCTTCATCGCCTATTAAACCACTTACAGATAAAGATCTTAGATCATCTTGTTCACTTGTAAAGAGAGTAAAGTCGGTTTCATTTTTTTTCTTACGATAGAGACCTAATTCGGTGCCTGCCCAAACAGTTCCTTCCTGGTCCTGATAAATGGCATATACCGTTAATCGCCGAAGGTAATGACTGAACTTATTTGTTTTGGTGTCAAGCAGGTCAATGCCACGATGCTCACCGCCAACCCACATATTACCAGCAATATCTTTTTGTATGGTCGTTACGGTATCGATCCACAAACATGTACTGTCTGCTAAGTTTCTTTTAAATTGGGTTAATTTGCCTGTTTGAGTATCCAATGTGTAAAGACCCAAGCCACCTACATAAATTTTTCCGTTATTACCATTTGTTATCGATATAAAAATTCCTCTGCTATCTTTAAAAATAGGAGAAGCAGGTTTTTTACTAATTTCTCTACCCCAGTCAGCCTTTACGGGATTTTTATTTTTTGGGTCAAAAACATATATTCCTTTATCAGTTGCAAGCAGGAAGGTATCCTCGCTTAAAGGATAGATACCACCGACCGCTAAATCATAATAAAGTGATGGGTCAACAATATACTTGTTGATAGTTTCATGAACCGGGTCTGTCCGGTCAATTCGCGCTATTGCGTTTGAAAGTAATCCAACCCACACGATATGAGATGAATCTTCCACAAAGGTCCAGGCAGTTTCATCTAAAAAAGTTTTCAAAAAATTAATTTGTAGGGGGTCCACACGATAAACACTGGTGGCTTCCGTGGAAATCCACAAACTACCATCATGTGAAACAAAGGCACACCATGTAGTACTGTCTGTAAACCCATGTTCTTTTGATTTTTCTCCTTTGTATCTTGTTAATTGTTTTGTTTGCGGATCGTATCTTGTAATGCCCTCTAAAAAAGTTCCTATCCATATTGCCCCGGAAAGATCCTCTGTAATAAAAGTGATCTGGTCGAAATCGTTTCCTTTTTTTACGGGTGGCCTGCTGAGCTTTTCAGGATGAGAAGGATCATAAGTAAGCCTGTCAAATTTCCCGGTTTTTCTGTCCATAATGTGTAAACCATCTCCTTGTGTGCCTACCCAAAAAACGCCTTTGCCATCTTCAAAGATCGCCCTGACCTTATTATTGATCAGGCTGTGAGGATCTTTATCGTTGTGAAGAAAGCGGGTGAATTTTCCTGTTTTCCTGTCAAACTTATTTAAACCTCCCTCTCTTGACGGATCGAATGGGCTACCCGTTCCTACCCATATAATTCCTTCGTGATCTTCGTACAAAGCCCTTACTACATTATAACTAAGACTTGTTGAATCATTGTCGCGATGAGGATAGCAAGTAAAATTTCCCGTTTTTTCATCAAGATTATAAAGACCTTCACTTGTGCCTAACCATATTAAGCCTAAATGATCGACCAGGATCTGGGCTATAAAGCCACCCTTACAAGAACTTCTTAAATCAAAATGATAATGAGTTGCAATATTTGTTCGGGGATCAAATTTATCAACTCCTTTTTCAGTAGGAAACCAGATATTGCCTGATGAATCGACGGCAATACATTCCATGGAACCCGGCTCAATTGAGGTAGGGTCTGTTGGATTGTGGCGATATGTCTTCATGCGGTAACCATCATACCTTGTCAGGCATTGCTGAGTTTGATCAGCAAACCATATGTATCCCCATTTGTCCTGCGTAATGCCATTAATTTTCCCAAGTGTTATTCCACTAGCACCTGTTACAAGGTTAAAGTCTAAAGGCGTTTCCTGAGCGAATACATTCTCTGCGGATATAAGGAGGATCGAAACAAGGCAAATGCGAATGACCAGTGTCATGAAATCATTTGAAGTGAATTTATGATAAAGTTTGTGATTAATAAATGTGCGTCCAACTTCTTAATAGCCGGGATTTTGTTCCAGGTAGGGGTTGACTCCTAATTGCTCGTATGGAATAGGAAACAAAAGATATTTCGAATCGCTTGTATACTCTTTTTCCTCGAACGGTTTAAGAAAGGTTCCAAAGCGGATCATGTCCTGCCTTCGCCAATTCCCCCACCATAATTCTCTTCCTCTTTCATCTAATAAATTTTCAAGGCTCACCGAAGCTAAGGGTAATGCACCTCGCGATGTATCGGTTCGAATAGCATTAACTATGGAAGTTGGTGTAATGCCATAAGCCCCCGCATTCGTTGGTGTACCTCCTCTTAGAATAGCTTCGGCTTTCATCAGTAATACATCGGAAAAACCTAAATACACAAATTCATTGCTCGGAGGATTGCGAAAGGCATCGCTTGGAGGAGGAACAATAGCATCACAGTTTAACCAGTCTGGCGGATATTTTATGGGCCTGATACCCGGCATTTCTATGTTTGGTCCCGGTTCGGTGTTATGTACGTCCGGCGTAAAAATTACAGGAATTGGATTTGCCTGATTTGTGCCAGAACTAGTTAGAGGGGTGTCTACGCATAGATCATACTGTTGGTTAATTAAAAATCCGACGTTGATCCTGCGGCCCGGATTAGGAGGAGAAGTAGAATAATCATACGCAAATCCTCTGCGTTTATCTGTTGAATCAAACTTGTTATAAAAATCCGATAACGTGGAGAAGCCGTTAAAGCCATGTTGCGCATAATTCAAAACCGTTAGCCAAGCGCCAGCTATTGCAAAGCTACCATCAAAGCTACTTGCCTGCGTAAAAATATTTTCGTGGCTATCGGTGCTATTTGTTGGAGAAAAATTATCGAAATAATTCTCACTAAATGTAAATTGACCACTTTCAATAATTGAATCAGCAAATTTGATCACCTTGTTCAAATCAGCCTTGTCAGGAGGTGGAGGATTAACTCTGTTCACATAAACCGCTTTATTTAAATAGCATTTCATCAGCAATGCCATTGCAGCGTATCTATTTGCCCTATCTGCAGGCCCGGGTGGAAGGTCAGCCTCCACGGCGGTCACTTCGTCGATAATGTATTGTAATGCTTCAATTCCCTTTCTAACTCTTGCCGGTTGTACGGTATTCTCGCCCGGATCCCGGTAAGGTACCTGGTCGTACATATCGAACAACCAATACATGGCCCATGCCCGTAGAAACCTTGCTTCAGCCTGTTGTCTTGCCGTCGGCTTATACTGCAGCATATCTGTTGCGGCATAAACAACGCCGCTCAGGCTCTTAAAACAATCATGTATAACAGAATTATTGGGATCATATTTTTGCTGATGAAGCACCCGCCATATTCCATTGTCATCCCAATTATTTCCGCGCGTCGGTGCTATCGCTTCATCTGTCGTAAGTTCGGAGAGTGCAAATACTTCAAGAAAGCTGGTGAAAGTCCATTCCAAGGATGAATACACTCCTTGTAACAATAAAGCCACATACGCACTATCCTTTGTCACCTGCCCCTGTGTGAGATTTGCACCCACATCTTCATTTAATTTGGTACAGCCATAAAATAGTAGAAGAACTGAAAAAAATCCGATTAAGATAAACCTGCTGCTTTTCATATATTTTGTTTATCTGATTGAGCTAAAAAGAAAAGTTTACTCCAAAAATGAAAGTTCTTGAAGAGGGATAACGCACGTTATCAATACCAAATGAGGGAACCCCATTGACGCTTCTATCTACATTCACTTCCGGATCAAACCCATCGTAATTCGTTATCAAAAAAAGATTTTGTGCGGTAAGGTAAAAGCTTGTGCTTTTAAAGGCCTTCGCAATATCTCCCATGTTGTAGGAAAGGGTGAGATTTCCCATTTTCAAATAATCTCCATTTTGAATATACCTGGACGAGGGTGATTGTGCAGGATTTGTCAAAGTTTCCTTAACGGGATTCGTGTAAACCGACAGCGCCATATTTGCGCCCATGATACCATAAACTTGCAGGAATCTATACAAATCTGAATTGAATATTTGCTGTCCAAAGGCTCCATACATATTGGCAATAAGAGAGAGTTTTTTGTACCTTAAAGTTGAGCTGATACCCAATAAAGTTTTAGGATTAGGATCTCCCAGATAATAGAAAGTATTGCCATCATTCTCGTAAACCGAGTGCCCGGTAGATTTGTCAATCCCAAGGAATTTTCTTGTGTAAAAGGCATTCATGGGATGCCCGTTTTGAATGATCTCTACAGCAACGTTACCACCCACATCACCGGTATATAAAGGCACCGTTAAACCGGAAACATCATTCCTCAAAAAAGAAGCGTTGACCGATAGATCCCAACTGAAATTCTTTTGCCTGATGATGGAGCCGTTTATCAAAACTTCAAGTCCTTTGTTTGTAACCTGACCGTCAAGATTTATCCATTGAATTGTTGAATTCGGCGGTGCAGGCTGAATAGGAGGCCTGGGGAATAATAAGTCGGTAGTCGTTTTATTAAAATAATCCAAGGTTCCCGATATCCTATTGTCAAATAATGAAAAATCAATACCAACGTTATATTGCCTGTCTGATTGCCATTTAAGATCGGGGTTTGCGTTATTAATTTGACTTAAACCACCGGTATTTTGAAAACTATATAATGTCTGAGAAGAGCCCGCCGGAAATTCCTGGTTGCCTGTTTTGCCCCAACCTATTCTAACTCTCAGGGAATTGACAAATGAAAGATTGAAAAAATTCTCTTTATTAATATTCCACGCCGCAGCAAAGGAGGGGAAATAACCATATTTGTTATTCGCACCGAATTTGCTGGAACCATCTGCTCTGAAAGTTGCTGTTAAGAGGTACTTGTCTTTGTAGTTAAAGATCATTCTGCCAAAAAAGGATTCTAGTTCAGATATGGGATCCAGGTAGGAAGCAATATTGCGGCTGCCCTGATCAGAATACTGGATATAATTTGTATAGTCTATCCCATAATTCCCAAACCCGTTCCCGGCGCCGTTCGCGCTTAGATTAAAACCCTGACTAGTGAACTTCATGTATTCATATCCCGCCACTGCATTCAGGTTGAGGTTAGGAAAAATGTCCTTATTAAAATTCAAGGTGTGCGTGATCTGCTGCGTAATAAGTTCATTATTTGCAATGCTCGCATATCCGGTTGGCGAAAACGATTGGTAAACTCCTAACACCTGTTCTGTGGAAGATCGTGAAATACCAGAACTATAATTAATGCTGAGCAAT
>Ga0182009_10000097_pt1 | contig 14515 bp, 12 predicted proteins | sample Sormic07211187_1_FD_161052 | JGI IMG/M metagenome (GOLD analysis project Ga0182009, IMG submission 161052) | Bulk soil microbial communities from the field in Mead, Nebraska, USA - 072115-187_1 MetaG | ecosystem: Environmental > Terrestrial > Soil > Agricultural land > Bulk soil | place: USA... | reverse complement strand
AATTTCAAATTTCAAATTTCAAATAACAAAAACATATTTTCTCGTAATACTTTTAATTATTGTAACTTCTGCTCTGCGTCTATTTCTGGTTGGGCATGTGCCTCCTTCGCCAGATTGGGATGAAGCAGCCCTGGGATACAATGCTTACTCTATTTTGCACACGGGAAGAGACGAATATGGTCAATTTATGCCAATAGTGCTTCGATCATTTGATGATTACAAACCCGCGCTCTATAGCTATCTTATTATTCCATCCCTTTTTATTTTTGGACTCAGTATAGAGGCGGTGAGAATGCCGTCAATTCTTTTTGGTATAACAACTGTGGTTGTTGTTTATTTTTTATGCAGGGACCTATTCCATAATAATAAATTATCTTTCCTTATTGCGCTTCTCTTAGCGCTTTCACCCTGGCATATACAATTTTCAAGAATTGGATTTGAATCTAATGTTGGTTTATCTCTTAATATTATTGGAGCATATTTTTTTCTCAAAGGAATGCAGAAGTACTACCTATTGCCTTTGTCCGTAATTGCTTTTGTCGCGTCGTTATATGTATATCAAAGTGAAAAAGTTTTTGTTCCACTTTTCGTCTGCCTTCTTATTTTTATTTCTTTTAACAATATAAAGAAGGTTTCAAAAAAGTATCTTTTCTCTTCTATTCTTGTTGGACTTATTCTTGTTATGCCATTAGGATTTTATTTAGCAACTAATACCAATGCGCTGGCCCGTGCAAAAGGTGTTTCTGTATTTTCCGATACGAGCAATTCGACACAAACAAGCCTGAGAGTCAGACAAGACAAAGAGAATCATGATTATGTAGGCCTACTCATTGATAATAGGCGCGTTATATATGGAAAGGAGATTATTGCAAATTACCTAACGCATTTTGACCTGCGGTGGCTTTTTCTTAATGGGGATGTGAGTAGACACCACGCACCATTTATGGGATTGTTGTATCTTTGGGAATTACCATTTCTGCTTATTGGTATATATTGTTTTCTTTTTTCAAAATATTCCCTTAACACAAAGATTTTTATATTTGGGTGGTTTTTACTTGCTCCACTTCCTGCATCAGTTACAACAGGAGTTCCTCATGCGGTACGAACTCTTAATTTTCTTCCCACTTTCCAAATATTTATCGCATTTGGAGTCTTTACTGTTTTTGAAAAGTTACTAAGAAGTACATACCACATAGCAAAAATACAAATTAAATATTTAGTCATTCTTTTTTCATTTTGCATTTTTCTTTTTAATTTTATATATTTCCTGGACCAATATTTTGTTCAACAAAATTACTATAATTCGCTAGATTGGCAGTATGGGTATCAGGAAGCAATAGCAACTATTTCGAAATTACCTGCTAAGCACGTTATTGTTTCCAATCAGCCACCACTAGATCAGTCGTACATGTTTTTCTTATTTTACTTGCGTTATGACCCAAACTTATATCAAAAAGAAACACGCTTTGCATCTGGCGGATTTCGAGAAAATCACTCTTTCGGAAAATATGAATTCCGCCCAATCAACTGGAAAGACGAAAAGAAAGATTCAAATATTCTTTATGTTGGTAGACCAAGTGATTTTTCGGAGAGTACTACAGCACTTAAGAGGATAGAGTACCTTAACAATGAGGGAGCTATAGAAATTGTAAGAGGTGAGTAATATGGTAAGAAAAATACTTTTTGTTTTTATTATACTTTTGGCAATTGCTCTTCGATTTTCATTTCTGTCATTAATTCCGCCGAGCGCATCTCTAGATGAAGCGACTATTGGTTGGAATGCATACTCAATTCTCCATACTGGAAGAGATGAGTATGGATACTTCCTGCCCATACTTCTTCGTGCATATGATGATTATAGACCTGCATTGTATGTGTACACGGTAATTCCTTTCGTAAAAATATTTGGTCTTCAGGTTCTGTCTGTAAGACTTCCTTCTGTAATTATGTCTATTGCAACAGTTATTATGACATATTTTCTTACTAAGAATCTTTTAGTAACTCACAAAAAAAAGGAATACATTGCACTGCTTGCTATGTTTCTTTTAGCAATTTCCCCATGGCATATATATCTATCAAGACTTGGTCACGAAGTAAATTTGGGATTAACCTTAGTTGTAGTAGCACTCCTTCTTTTCACCTCTTTTTTAAGGAGTAAAAATCCATGGACTCTCATGGGATCTTTTCTTTTTTTTGGGTTAACCTTTTACGGATATCAAAGTGAAAAGGTATTCACTCCATGCATTCTTTTTGTGCTTATTATTCTTTTTTGGAAAAATATTCTGGAAGTAAAAAAACATGCACTTGTAGGATTTGCATTATTCATACTTATTAGTATTCCAATGGTTGTTGTTTCATTGTCTCCAGGTGGACTTATCCGTCTAAAAGGAACATCAGTTTTTACCGATAATCCACGGTACGCACAATCAGCAAAAGATATCTTATATGCAAAGCAACATAATAACTACATAGGTGAAATACTTAATAATAGAAGAGTTATCACTGGGGAAATTTTCATTCAAAACTATCTTTCTCACTTTAGTCTTCCTTGGCTTTTTGGTAATTCTGGAGATGAGCAGTTTAAAGCGCCTAATACTGGACTTCTTTACGTATGGGAGGCGCCATTTCTTTTCATAGGAATCTTCCTGCTTTTTCTTTCGAAAAGCATTAATAAGAAAGTTACCGTACTTCTTCTTGCATGGACAGGGATAGACTTTTTGGCACCTGGTCTTACGACACAAGCTCCGCACGCAATGAGAGCATACACGCTTCTTCCTGTGCCTCAAATTATTACTGCATTAGGTATTAATATGAGTTTGTCATTTTTACAAAAACATAGCAGGCCAGTATATTTTGGTTTTGTACTGCTTTTCTCAGTTGTCGTACTGAGTGGGTTATATCAATTCATCGTAAACTATTTTGTAGTATTCCCCATAAGACAATCAGAGTCATTTCAGTATGCGTTAAGTAAGGCAATGACGTATGTTGTAAAAGAAAAAAACGCATACCAATATGTAGACATAACAAATAGAAATAATGGATATCAGTCATATATGCTCTACCTCTTTAATAGTATGTATGATCCAGCAAGGTACATAAAAAATGGTGGTACAAAATCAGGTGGATTTCAAGAAACGCATGTTATTGATACCATATACTTTCATATGATTGGTCCCAATCCAACAAAAAAAGACACATTGTATGTTACCAATACAAAAAGGAAAAATACTATAATTAAGGAAGTCTTTTATAGTCTTGATGGACAACCATCACTGTATGCATGGACAATAAGGGAGTAATACATATGATTTCAAGAATATCTGTACTAATAGTTTTGCTTTTTGGACTACTTGCTATTGTGGACTTATTGCATCCAGGATTTGCTGTTACCCATGATGGGCAGGATCACATTGCCAGAATAGCAAATTTTTATCAGAATTTATCTGAAGGAATACTTATCCCCAGATGGGCAGAAAATTTAAATTGGGGATATGGGCATCCCATTCTTGAATTCTTGTATCCATTCCCTTCATATGTTGCGTCCCTCCTCCATTTCTTTGGGTTTTCATTTGTGGAAAGCACAAAGCTTGTCTTTGCAATCGCAATGATTGCATCTGGCGTAGGAATGTATCTGTTTGCCCAAAAACAATGGGGATACACATCTGGTATTGTTTCGGGAATATTATATATGTACGCACCCTATCGTTTTGTTGATTTATACGTACGCGGAGATATTGGTGAGCATGTTGCTTTTGTCTTTATTCCACTTGCTCTACTGGGAATGTATCTTGTTTTTGAAAAGAAGACGCTATCTAGATTCATCTTTGCATCGATTTCCGTAGCGCTACTTATTTTGTCTCATAATGCAATTGCCCTTATGGTAACGCCCTTACTAATTATATATATGCTTTATCTCATCTGGCTTGATACGTGGAAAAGAAAAACAATGATATGGTTATTTGGTAGTATTTTTTTTGGATTTCTTTTGAGCAGTTTCTTCTGGGTTCCGGCTCTTCTAGAAGGTCAATATACACTTCGGAATATTGTAACAAAAGGAGAATACGCAAGTAGATTTGTTGATTTTTCGCAGCTTTTCTATGGGAAATGGAGCTATGGTACGCCAAGCATGCAACTTGGCATTGTGTACTGGATTGTACTTGTTGCAAGTATAGTATTGCTACTCAGGTTTTGGAAAAAAGAAAAAGTAAAAAGAGTTTTTCTCGGAGGGCTTATTCTATATACTGCTGCAGCAATTTTTCTTATGCTTCCATATGCTCAATTTATTTGGCAAAAAGTAATGCTCCTGCAAAACTTTCAATTTCCATGGAGATTTTTGGCGGTTCCAGTTGTTACTATTTCTCTTCTTGGAGGATTTTGTGTAGCACAAATATCCGGAGTAAAAAAATATGTTGTTGTAGTATCTCTCTGTTGTATTCTGCTCTTCTTAAGTAGAGAGTATTTTCATGCAAAATCTTATGCAGAAAAGCCTGAATCATTTTTTACAGGTATATACAATAGCACAACAGATACAGGAGAAAGTGCTCCAGTATGGTCTGTGCGATTTATGCTAGGAAGATTTGACAAGCCCTTAGAGCCAATATCAGGGAATGCACTCGTCACACAAGAGAAACGTTTTGTCACAATGCATTCCTACACTGTTTCCTCTCAGGGAGAAAGTAGACTTTTAGAAAATACATTGTATTTTCCTGGGTGGAGGGTAACAGTGGATGGAAAACAAGTTGGCGTAGAGTTTCAGGACCCAATGTATCGAGGACTAATGACATTTCTTGTTCCAGATGGGACACACACGGTATCTGTAGCTTATCAGGAGTCCAAATTTCGGTTGTTTGGAGATATTCTTTCTCTTATTGGTATTGGTGGATTATTGTTTTTGTTTCTATTAAAAAGATTTTCCAAGTAAATATGAAAAAACAAACAGTCTCTGTAGTACTTGCCACATTTAACGAAGAAAAGAATTTGTCTGATTGTCTTGAATCAGTACAAAATTTTGCAGACGAAATAATTATCGTTGACGGATCATCTACGGATAATACCGTTGAAATTGCAAAAAAATTCGGGGCAAAAGTAACAATTACCGAGAATAATCCAATGTTTCATGTTAATAAGCAAAAGGCAATAGATATGGCAACAAAAGATTGGATTTTGCAACTTGATGCAGACGAACGCGTAACACCTCAGCTTGCAAAAGAAATTGGAGAAAAAATTGAGAATTCAGACATGGTAGGGTATTGGATTCCTCGAAAGAATTGGTTTTTGGGAAGATTTCTTATGAAAGGTGGAGTGTATCCAGATTACACGCTACGCCTGTATAAGAATGGGTTGGGAAAACTGCCGCAAAAGGACGTGCATGAGCAAGCTGTTGTTAATGGCAAAACAGGATATCTGCGCGAGCCACTTATTCATATTGCAGACCCGTCATTTAAAAGGTATTTGCTTCGATTTAATCGATATACTGATTTTATCGCAAATCAGTACAAGGACAAAAATTTATCCAAAGATCCTGTTACTATGCTAGAATATATGGTAGGAAAACCTATTTTTTGGTTTTTCTGGACAACAATACGACACAAAGCAATACTTGATGGATGGCAGGGAGTTATTTTTTCCTTCTTTTCGTCTATTCGATTTGCTGTTAGTTATAAAAAATACCTAAAAAAATCATGAAAAAGATACTAGTAACAGGCGGTGCAGGATATATAGGAAGCGTTACGGTAAAAAGACTTCTTGAAAAGGGGATGGAGGTAGTTGTTTTTGACAATCTTATCCAAGGACATAAAGAAGTCGTTTCCTGTCCTCTAATTGTAGGAGATCTCTTGCATCCTGAGGATTTGTCTCAGCTGGATTCGTACGATTTTGATGGTGTTATTCATTTTGCAGCTCACCTAAGCGTGGCAGAGTCCATGAAAGACCCTGCCAAGTACTTCCAAAACAACTTGCAAGGCGGACTTAATCTCCTTGAATATATGAAGAAAAGAAATATCAAACACATTGTTTTCTCCTCCACAGCTGCAATTTTTGGAATGCCAGAGAGTACGCCTATTAAAGAAGACGACAAAAAAAATCCTGTAAATGTGTATGGAGAGTCAAAGTTAATGTTTGAGACAATCTTAGAATGGTACGACAGAATATTAGACATAAAATTCATTGCTCTTCGCTATTTCAATGCAGCAGGAGCATCCCTGGATGGTAGTATTGGGGAAAATCATATGCCAGAGACGCATATTATTCCTGTTGCAATAAAAAAAGCACAGGAAGGAAAGCCATTTTCTCTCTTTGGCACAGACTATCCAACAAAAGATGGGACGTGTGTACGAGATTATATCCATGTAGAAGATTTAGCAACTGCTCATATCCTGGCAATTGAGTACCTTGAGAAATCTAATGCATCAAATGCATTTAATCTCGGTACGAATAAAGGATATTCCAACAAAGAGGTAGTAGAAATGGTAAAAAAAATAACCGGTCTCAATATAGACATGATACAAGAGCACAGAAGACCAGGGGATCCTGCAGTGCTTCTTGCAGATAATAGTAAGGCAAAAGAAGTAATGGGATGGAATCCCCAACATTCAGATTTGGAGACAATTGTTAAGACTGCGTGGGAGTTTTATAGCAAAGAAAACCTATGAAGGTTGCAATAGATGTTTCTCCACTTTCCTCGGGGCATGCAATTCGAGGCGTTGGATTTTATGTAAAAAATCTCTTAAATTCGCTTAAAAAATATCATCCTGAAAACGATTATTTTGAATTTATCAATCAAAAGACAATTCCTCGGGACGTAGATATTATCCACTATCCATACTTCGATCCTTTCTCCCTAACGCTTCCACTAAATGAAAAAAGAAAAACAGTTGTTACAGTGCACGATGTTACACCTTTACTTTTTCCCAACCTTTTCCCAATTGGTCCAAAAGGAAAATTTATATGGTTTTTGCAAAAAAGATCTTTACGAAAGATTGGAAATATTATTACCGACTCAAAATCTTCCAAAAAAGATATAGAAACACTCTTGCACATCAAGCCAGAAAGAATAGACAGTATTTACCTTGCAGCAGATGAACATTTTTACAAGATGCAGGATACAGAGTACAAGACACAAGTTAAAAATAAATATAAATTGCCAGATTCATTTGTGTTGTATGTGGGAGACGCAACTCCGAATAAGAATTTGCCTACTCTCGTTAAGGCAGTTTTGCGGACAACTATTCCCCTTGTTATGGTAGGTAAATCTCTTGTAGATGAATCTGTAGATGTTTCAAATAAATGGGCGAAGGATATTAAGGAAGTTAGAGCGTTGCAAAAAGCAAATAGTCAACAAATCCGATTTTTGGGGTTTGTTGATGATGAGGATTTAATTGCATTATACAATTTGGCAAGTGTATTTGTTATGCCTTCGTTGTATGAAGGATTTGGGTTGCCTATTCTAGAGGCTATGCAGAGTGGATGTCCGGTTATTACCAGTAGTAAAGGATCTCTAAGAGAGGTTGCGGGAGACAGCGCATATATCGTAGACTCTTATGATGTGTCTGCTATGGCCCAAGCAATTCAGAAAGTGATTGGTGATAGGCAGCTTGCAAAAAAATTGTCCCAGAAGGGATTGTTGCAAGCAAAAAAATTCTCATGGGAAAAAACAGCAAATCAGACAGTAGACGTATATAAAAAAGTTACCCAAAATGAAAGATAAATTGCTTCAGCTAACAACCAAAGTAGTAAGGCATGAACTTGTTTCTGAAAGTTCTTTTCTTTTTCTTGGCACAACAGCAGCAAATATTTGCGCATTTGCTTTAAGTGTTTTTTTACCAAGACATCTGTCACGTGGTAGTTATGCAGATATTGCAGTGCTTCTTACTCTCATTACATGGGTAAGTATGCCAGCACAAGCTTTTATTCCTACGATTGTGCAATTTGCCACAAGATATTTTTCCAAAAAGCAAAAAGAATATGCTGCAGAACTTTTTTGGCAGTCTAACCTAAAGATAGGGATAATTGCTATTACTCTTTTTGCAGGTTTTGTTATTTTCTCTCCGTTTATTGGAAGTTTCCTTCACATAAAAAATATGTTTGAAATCATTCTTGCCGGAGCAGTTATTGCAGGAGTATATATGAGTAATACAAATATTGCCTTTTTACAGAGTTTACTGGAGTTTAAATTTCTTTCCCTCACAACAAGCTTGGGTGGTATTACAAAATTATTCATAGGAGTTGTCGTTATACTTTTAGGTTTTGGATTGGACGGTATTTTATTTGGATATTTTCTCAGTTTTCTTATTCCATTTCTTTTAACATTTATTCCATTAAGACATCTATTTATTAGGCAAGCAAAAACAACAATTCATACGAAAGAAATTCTCACATACGGTTTCCCAACGGCAGTTGCCGTATTTTCTCTTTTTTCATTTACCTCAACAGACGCTCTTTTAGTAAAGCATTTTCTTCCTTCAGCAGATGCAGCGCTCTATAGTGGATTATCGGTACTTGGAAGAATTATTTTTTACTTTTCAGCTCCCATTGGAAGCGTTATGTTTCCACTTGTTATTAAACGTATTCATGAAAAAAGAAATGCTCAGGGACTCTTATATGCATCATTTTTACTTGTTTTAGTTCCTTCACTCCTTCTTTCATTAGTATATTTTCTATTTCCTGAAGCAATTATTGGTTTTGTGCTTGGGAAACAGTACATATCAGGAGCACCTCTTCTTGGTTGGTTTGGTCTCTATCTTTGCATTTTCAGTCTTCTCAATATACTTATCAATTTTCTCCTTTCCATAAAAAAGACTGCTGTCTCCTATATTGCACTAGGAGGGGCTTGTATCCAGGCAATAGGTATTACGCTTTTCCACGCAACCATAAGACAGGTTGTTACCTTTTCTCTTATTCTCAGCCTTGTGCTCTTTGTAGTGCTTTTGCTATATTACATGAATGAGTATGGACCGCAAAAACAAAAAAATTAATTCATTTCTTTCTCTCATTATTCCATCATACAAGCAAGAAAAAACAATAATTAGAGACATTGAATCGATAAAAAAAGTTATAGACTCCTTTAATAATCCATACGAGATAATTGTTGTTATAGATGGTCATCTGGATAATACAGAAACTATTCTTAAGCAGAAAAAAATTCCTCATGTAAAGGTTGTTGGATACAAGCACAATTATGGGAAAGGATATGCTGTGCGGTATGGAATGGCAAATTCTAAAGGAAGCATGATCGCATTTTTAGATGCTGGAATGGATTTAAACCCAAAAGGACTGAAGCTTCTCTCAGATATAATGATAAAAAATAACGCAGACATTGTTATTGGGTCTAAATTGCATCCTTTATCTAAGGTTAAATATCCTTGGCAAAGAAAAGTTTTGTCTTGGGGATATAGAAGTCTTGTAAAGTTGTTGTTTGGTCTTTCCCTTTCCGATACGCAAGTGGGACTAAAACTTTTTAAAAGGGATGTTTTGGAAGATGTACTACCGAGACTATTAGTTAAAAGATACGCATTTGATATAGAAATTCTCTCTGTTGCATATCATTTAGGATACAAAAAAATTTATGAAGCACCAATTGAGTTAACATTTGGACAGTGGTCTTCAATAACATCAAAAAACTTCTTAGATACAATTGGGAAGATGTTATGGGACACAATGGCGGTTTTTTATCGATTAAGAATTCTCAGGTATTATGACGACTCCGCTCAGCGAAAATGGCGATACGATCCTGAGCTTAACTTCAGAGTAAATGTTGTTTAGCATATGAATATTCTTCTTCTCAACTGGAGAGATCCCAAGAATCCAAAGGCAGGCGGTGCAGAAATAGTGACTCTTCAGCATGCAAAAGCGTGGGTACAGGCAGGATATCACGTTTGGTGGCTTGCATCTTCTTTTAAAAAAGCTTTAAGAGAAGAAAAAATTGACGGAATTACTGTCGTGAGAAGAGGGATTGTGTGACCATTTTCCTTTTGGGCAGTATTTTTCTATTTTTTTTCTGGAATCACATTCAACCTGGTTATTGATGAGGCACATGGTATCCCATTCTTTACTCCATTATTTGTAAGAAGGCCAAAAATATTTTTTATACATGAGATAGCGAGCGAAATTTGGGACTATATGTATCCTTTTCCCATAAACGTTATTGGGAGATTTCTTGAAACATTTTACATTCCTTTTTATAAAAATATACCGTTATGGACAGATGCACCTTCGACAGTTAATGAATTAATAAAATATGGATTTAAAATTAAAAATTGTCTTGCAATACCTTGTCCTATGATACCTACTCATCAAAAAAAAGAATTACAAAAAGAAAAAAACAAAACTTTCATTTTTGTGAGTCGTGTTGTCAGAATGAAAGGCGTAGAGGAAGTTATTAAGGCATTTGGGTTTATTCACAGAGAAGATATAGATGCAAAACTTTGGATTGTTGGAAAGGGTGAAAAAGACTACATAAAAAAGTTACAGCAAATGACAAGAGAATATGGAATAGAAAAATGTACAACATTTTTTGGAGCTGTTTCAGAGAATGAAAAATTTTCACTTCTTGGCAGAGCACATATTTTACTTCACGCTTCGGTAAAAGAAGGATGGGGCCTCGTTGTTATAGAAGCAGCAAGTCAAAACACCCCATCAGTTGTCTATAATGTTGCGGGACTTCGAGATAGTGTCAAAAATAATATAACAGGTATTGTTTTGTCGACGAATTCTCCGTATGAAATGGCTAGAGAGTCGCTTCTTCTTGTAGAAGATAAAAAAAAGTATAAAACTTTTCAACAGAATGCATTCCAATGGGCAACAAGCTTAACATGGAAGAATGCAACGATGAAAAGCATTCAATTAATTAAGGAGGTAACAAGCCGTGGATAAATTTTTTAAAAAATGGCAGTATGTCGTTTTATTAGGTATTTTGCTTCTTGGATTTTTGCTACGAAGTAACAATTTATATGAATGGCCTCGGCTTGGAGCAACATTTGATGAATATGCATGGGCATGGCAGGGAGTGAGTCTTATTCAGCATCATGTGCCTACTTCGTGGTCTCCACACCCGCAATACACTCATGCAAAAGATATTACCTATCAACATACACATTTCCGCCTTGTCACGCCGTACCTAGAGCATCCACCTTTGTTTGGCTTGGTGGTTGGCGGGTATGCGATTTTGAGTGGGGTGAAAGATATGTTTCATGTAGACCTTGTTCATATTCGAGGATTATCTTTACTACTGGGTGTGTTGAGCATAGGAATCCTTTTCCTTTTTGTAAAAGATATGTATGGAGAAAGGACTGCATTACTCTCATCATTTTTGTATGCAATTATTCCATCCGTTGTTGTTGGATCTCGGTTAGTTGAAAATGAGAATTTTTTTATACCTTTTTTTCTTTTTACTTTATTTCTTGTTGCAAAATATATAAAAAATAAGAATGTTTGGTTTCGCAATTGGGCTGCAATTTTGTGTGGATTACTACTTCTAGCAAAAGTGCCTTGGGGGGCGGCAACGCTTGCTATTGTTTTACTTTTTCTTTTCTTTCGAAAATATAGAGATATCTGGGTTTTTCTTGCAATTGTACTAACAATTTTTTCAATATTTTTTATGTATGGAATATATTTTGACAAAGAATTATTTTTTAATCTATGGAAATTACAGCTAAATAGATATGATATTTCCTTTAACAGCATGTTTGCTTTATTTACTTATCCAGTCTTAACAGACAGACTTTTTACGGATGGATGGATATACTTTGGATGGATATCGTTTTTTATTGTAGCAGTTAAGGACTTTCGAAAACATATCTTTGTATTATTTCCGCTTCTTGCGTACTTTGCAATTTTTGTTTATGCAATACCAAATGAGCCAGGTCATGGATGGTATCGATATCCTTTTTATCCATTCCTTGTTGTTTCCCTGGCTCTTTTTATAAAGGAATACTTTAATAAGAATTATCTACTAACATTTTTCTTCCTTCTTTTTACAGGACTTTCTATGCTCAACACATCTTGGGCGCAAGTTTTGGGATTTTCCTTTTTCGTTTTCCGTTTTTTTCTTGTACTCTCTGGAATAACGCTTTTTCCACTATTTTTTTCCAAAACACAAAAGCTTGCTTTCGTTTTTTCGTATATAAATTTTGGATGGATTCTTCTTCTTACTTTATGGTCAACACTGCTTTACAACGAGCAATAAATGTATAAGAGCAGAAAGCTTATTGTAAGTCTACTAATCCTATGATAGGATAGTTCAATTCGACACACTAAGATGCATATATGAAAAATCCTCTTGTTACAATATCTATTCCCACTTACAACAGTGAAGCATTCTTGCCCAAATGTCTCCAGGCAATTAAAGACCAATCATATAAACATGTAGAAATAAACATTATTGATGGAGGTTCGTCAGACAAAACTATTGCTGTTGCCCAAAAATTTGGCGTTAAAAATATACTGGTTAGTAAGGGCTCACTCATGAGAGCAAGATTTGAAGGTGCTAAAAAATCTCATGGAACTTTCGTACTCATTCTAGACAGTGATCAAATTTTAGGAAAAGAAACAATAAAAAAGTGTATTAATGAAATTGCACAAAAAAAAGACATGGTAGCATTAGGGGAAGATGTCTACAGTAAAAAAACACTTCTTGAAAAACTTTTTTATTTGGACAGGCAGTTGGTTGATAAAGCAAATGATTTAGATCCTTATACAAGCGTGATACTTCCCAGATTTTTTAAAAAGTCCCTTATCTTGAAGGCATACCAACGAGTTCCGTCCAGGTCCATAGATAAAGCAAGTCTGCAAGATCATGCGATTTTATACCTTGAAGCATGGAAAATAAGTAAACGTGTCGGGTATATTAAAAACGCAGTAAAACATATGGAACCAGGAACATGGAGTGAGCTTTGGAGAAAATTCTACCGCTGGGGATACCTTAGCGTTAACGTAGATAGTACTGGTTATGATGAATTTTTTAGAAAAAGGACAATGCGGTTTCGAAGAGGTTTATTTAGGAAGGACTTAATAAAACAAAGCATTGGATCAATGGTTTTGTTATCTTTGAAGGAAATTCCTTTTGCATCGGGTATTATTTCTGGTAAGATCAACAGATTCCTGAGAAAACATAAATAATAGTATGAAAAAGAAATTTAATTACGAAGATGTCTTTATGGGAGTTCCGGATTTAAAAAAAGGTTTCAAAAGAAGCTTTGTTGATGACTATCGATTAAAAAGACTTACGGACTTTCTTAAAATGCGAAAAGGCAAACTTCTTGATATTGGTAGTGGTGGGGGCATAACAACAGAAAGTTTTTCTTATTACTACCCTGGAATAAAAATATATGGGTGTGATGTGAGTAAGCAAGCTATTACTTACGCAAAAAAATTAGGCAGTGGAAAAGTGACGTATGCAGTTATTCGCAACAAAAAGTTACCTTATAAAAATAATACATTCGATGCAATAACGTGCATGGATGTTTTAGAACATATTCCCGATGTTGATTTTTTTATGAAAGAAGTAAAGAGGATTCTTAAAAAGAATGGGAAATTTTTTCTATTGGTTCCTACAGAAGGTCAACAATTTACACATACATGGTTTTGGCAAAAAATTGGTATTGGAAAAACAATGACTTTTAGACGTTATGGACATATTCATCCTGAATTTACCCATGAGTATATAGCAGAATTACTTAAAAAATACAATTTTAAAATTTCCAAAAGAGCGTATTCCGAGCATGCACTTTTTCAGTTAATTACTCTTTTCACATATTTTTTTCCTATGGAAGTTATGGAATTTTTCTTAGGAAAAAAAGCAAATAAGTATTCTGACAGAGAGGTTGTAAAAGCAAATTTACAAGGGAAAAAAGATTTTGACATATTGATGCAATTTAGAAACTTCTGGTGGTTTATTATTAATAACACGAGGAGAATGACGTTGTGGGAGCTTGATTTACTCAAGGGTATTCCAATGACAGCATGGAAAAGTATCACGCTTTCCACAAATATCAAATGATCTAACTGCATGAATATTCTTATTTTCAACTGGAGAGATATAAAAAGTAGTTGGGCAGGAGGAGGAGAGATATACGTCCACGAGCTGGCAAAAAGATGGTTAAAAAAAGGTAATACAGTCACACTTTTTTGTGCCAATGATCCTGAAAAAAAACTTCCCAAAGAAGAGGTAATTGATGGAGTCAGGATTGTAAGAAAAGGCGGAAGATTTTCAGTCTATTTTTGGGCACCATTTATGTATCTAACTAAGCTCAATAAAAATACGGATTTTGTAGTAGATATCGAAAATGGCGTACCTTTTTTTACTCCTCTTTTTTCGTTAAAGAAGAAAATTGTACTTGTGTACCATGTACACGGTAAACAATTTTTTTATGAGCTTCCATTTCCACTAAATATAATAGGATTCTTGATTGAGAAATTTATCTTTCCCGTTCTTTATTTTAACACTGAAGTTATGGCAATCTCTCAAAGCACAAAAGGTAAATTAATAGAAATTGGTTTTTCTAAAAATAAAATTTCGATT
>Ga0182009_10000096_pt1 | contig 14544 bp, 15 predicted proteins | sample Sormic07211187_1_FD_161052 | JGI IMG/M metagenome (GOLD analysis project Ga0182009, IMG submission 161052) | Bulk soil microbial communities from the field in Mead, Nebraska, USA - 072115-187_1 MetaG | ecosystem: Environmental > Terrestrial > Soil > Agricultural land > Bulk soil | place: USA... | reverse complement strand
AGCAAGTTTGTCTGGAATTTTTGCTCCTCCAACAATTGCAACGAATGGTTTTAGGGGGTGCTCAACAACTTTTGCAATAGAGGCAATTTCTTTTGCCAATAAAAGTCCTGCAAAAGAGGGGAGATACTTTGGCACGCCAACAATAGTAGCCTCTTTTCTATGCATCATGGCAAATGCATCTATGACATAGACATCAGCTAGCGCAGCAAGTTTTTTTGCAAATTCATCGTCATTTTTCTCCTCCTCTGGGTAAAAGCGAATATTTTCTAAAAGTAAAATATCGCTCTGTTTTTGATTCTCAAAAATACTTTTACTCTTTGGATCCAAAAAATCATCAACAACAGTAATTTTATGAAGAGGAAGATAATGCTTAAGTCGTGCTTCTACCAAATTCATCGAGTGATCTTTGTCTCTTTTTTCTGGTCGGCCAAGTTTGGAGACAAGAATTAATTTATTGCGATGCTTAAGAAGATAGAGAATGGTTGCTAAGGATTCTCTCAGGCGAGTATCGTCGGCGATTTTATGCAGTGCCTTAAATGAAACATCAAAATCAACTCGTACCAATACGGTTTTACCTATGATTGGCTCGTCTTCGATGGTTTTAATGTTAAATCCGTGACTAATCACAGACTTAGTATAGCATACTCGCACAAATGGCAATCAGACATTTTCCAGACAATAGGAATTTGAATTTGTAAGGAAAGCCTGTATAATACACACACATGGACATTTCGATTACAGAAATGCAGTTTCCGTTAGGGTTTCGGGATAAAGATGCCAAGACCCTAGGAATTCATCTTCAGCATAGGCAATCTGTTCAGCTGATTGGGATGAAGCGGGTAGGTATTAGTAATTTTCTTCGATTCTTTCTGTATCACAAGGACATTAAAAGATTATATATTCCAAAGGATGGAAAAATTCTTCTTATTCCTATAGATTTGAATAACCTTATCGAGCGGGAAGTTTTTCCTTTTTGGAGACTTACTTTTAAGAGAATCGTTGATACCATTGAAAACTCTGTCTTAGACACAAGTCTCAAACAAAAAATTTCTGACTTATTTGATAATAGTATTCAGTCCGGAGACCTATTTCTTACCTTTGATGGGGTAAGGGAGTCACTTGTCGAGTTGGTAAAAGCATCTATTTATCCAACGCTTTTTTTCCTTCGCTTCGATCGTATGTCTGACAGCGCAACGCCGGAATTTCTCAACAATCTCCAAGCCATGCAAGATGCAACCAATCAGAAGCTTTCCTATGTGTTTACTTCATACAGGGAATTAGACGTCTTGGCGCCCAAAACATTTTCTCGTCAAACAATGTCGTCATTTGCCGCAACGCAGTATATGAAGCCAGCGAATTCTACAGATATGGATAGTATGTTTGGTGCGCTGTCGGATAAGTATCATTTATCTCTTCCCCCAGCAATTCGACAGCTTATTATTGATATGTCTGGTGGGCATGCGCAGTACGTCCAGCTTGCTCTCGTGGTGCTGCATGAAGTAACTCTTAAGAAAAAAATTCTTTCTGAAGAGGATATTACGCAGGCATTAGAAAATGACGAGAGAATTATCTTGCAATCAGAAGAATTGTGGGAAAGTCTTACCGAGGAGGAGCAAGAGATTGTAAGGCGTGTTGTAGATGGGAAAAAGATAAATGCACAGGAGAGAGAAAGGGGACAGTACTTGTGGAACACGGGATTTATTGGGGAAAGAAATGGCATGAGTATGCTTTTTAGTCCACTTTTTGAATTATTTGTAGAGAATAATGGTAGAAGAAAGAATCAGCAACCTACCCTCGTTGAATTTAGTAAAAAAGAGCACATGCTTTTTGAATTGTTAAAAAAATTCCCCAATCAAATTGTTGAAAGAGAAAAAATTGTCGAGCTTGTATGGCCAGAATATAAAGAATATGGTGTGTCGGACTGGTCGGTTGATAGGCTGGTTGCTCGGGTACGTGGGAAACTAAAAAAGCAAAAAAATGATTTTGAGATTGTTACCATTAGGACAAGGGGTTACAAACTTGCCACAAGCTAGTTTGTCAGTTTTGACGAAGAGAAAGCAATCAGTTATAATACTATCTATGATAAAGAAATTAGTCGTTGTTGTAGTCGCTCTTAGCTGAGGCGGTTGCAATATGCAATGCACAACCGCTCATAGGAGCGGTTTTTTGATGGGTAAACATATACAATATATCTATGAAATCAACAATTAATAAATACTATCTTTTCATGTTCCTAAAGGATTTTGGATTCTTTTCTGCGGTGTTGGTGCCATTTTATACACAATGGGCACACATAAGCCTTTTTCAAGTGCAGGTATTGCAGTCTTGGTTCATGGTCTGCCTTTTTTTACTTGATGTTCCTATGGGTATGGTTGCAGATAGGTTTGGTAGGAAATACGTACTTGTAGCAGGCGTTGCTTTGGATGCTGTTGCTTCATTTTTATATGGAAGTACTCCTTATTTTGACATGTTTATTCTTGGTGAATTTCTTATGGCACTCTCGCTATCTCTCATTTCTGGTGCTGATAATGCATTGCTTTATGATGCATTAGTAGAGGAGGGCAAAGAGGGGCAAATAAAACAGAAAAGTAGCCGTTCTCAGGCAATAAATTATCTTGGTGTATTAATTGCAGCTCCCCTTGGTTCTCTTATTGCAGCACATTTTGGGTTGAATGTTCCAATGCTTGCAACTGCAGTGCCATTACTTCTTGCAGCCTTAGTTGCATGGAGTATTGCAGAACCAAAAATACACAGAGAAACTCTTAAAAAAGGAATCATCTTTTTTTACCAACATCCAAAACTTCGTCTTCTTGGACTTGATGGGATTTTTGTTGCAACAAGTGCATATTTTATAACATGGATTTATCAGCCCTTATTGCTGCAAATACATACACCTATTTTTTTATTCGGATTTATCATACCAATTCTTGTAGGGTCAGAAATATTAGTAGCTCATTTTTTTCCACGTCTTGAAAAACTTTTTGGATCAAGCAAGAGATATCTTACTATAAGCGCAGGACTTACAGGCGTTGCCTTTCTTCTTGTTGGAATTTTCCCCAACATGATTACTATCCTCTTATTCCTGATTTTTGCAGGGGGATTTGGCTTTACAAGAATGGATCTTATGATTTCTTATATGAATCCATTTATACCATCAGAAAATAGAGCAACCGTTTTATCAACTATTTCCATGACAAGACGATTTTTTCTTATTTTTCTTAATCCTCTCGTGGGACTTTTAGCAGACCATTCATTACAAGTAGTAGCTATTCTTCTGGGCACATTGCCGCTTCTTATGTTTTTCTTTTCACCTGTTGAGCATGCAATGTTTGAGAATACAAAAGAACCTATCCCTGAGGTATAATGTGCATACATATGGATAAGATTTACGATCATACAAAAGTAGAAGAAAAAATTTATAAGCAGTGGGAAGAGGGAGGGTATTTCCAGCCAGAAATCAATCCAACTGGCAAGCCATACTCTATTATTCTTCCCCCTCCTAATGCAAATGGAGATTTGCATTTTGGTCATGCAATGTTTGTGGTAGAAGACATTCTTATCAGGTATCACCGGATGCTTGGGGATGCTGCTTTATGGCTACCAGGTACTGATCATGCAGGTACGGAGACCCAATTTGTTTTTGAAAAAAAGCTTCAGGCAGAAGGAAAATCTCGATTTGACTATAACAGACAAGAGCTTTTTGACATGATTTGGAAGTACGTTGGCGAAAATCAGGGTGGTATAGAAAAACAACTCAGACGACTTGGCTTTTCTTTGGATTGGTCAAGGCAAAAATTTACACTTGATCCAGATATTGTCGCAATAGTCAAAGATACATTTCGAAAAATGTATAATGATGGTCTTATTTACCGGGATTATCGGTTGGTAAATTACTGCACAAGAGATGGAACATCCTTTTCCGACCTGGAAGTTGTTCATGAGGAACGCGTAAACCCATTGTATTACATAAAATATGGCCCACTTACCTTAGCAACAACCAGACCAGAGACAAAATTTGGAGACACAGCAGTCGCTGTACATCCGGACGACAAGAGGTATACAGAGTATGTTGGGAAAGAAATTGAAATTGAGACTGTTTTAGGAAAAGCAAAAATACAAGTTATTGCAGATGAATCTGTTGATCCAACCTTTGGGACAGGTGTAGTAAAGATTACGCCTGCACACGATTTTGCTGACTTTGAAACAGGAAGAAGGCACCATTTGGCCATGAAGCAGGTAATTGGATTTGATGGAAAGATGAATCATTATGCAGGAGAATTTGAAGGACTGTATGTTAAGCAAGCGAGAGCTGCAGTGGTAGAAAAAATGAAACAACTTGGGCTTTTGGTAAAAGTGGACGAGCAGTATGTATCTCGAATTGGCGTTTGCTATAAATGTAAGACAATTTTAGAGCCACTTCCTCTAGAGCAATGGTACGTAAAAGTAAAACCTCTTATTGAAAATGCGAACAAGGCAGTAGATGAAAAATTGGTAAAAATCTATCCACAAGGTTTTGTTCATACTCTCAAGCTATGGTACGCTGGACTTCGGGACTGGAACATAAGTAGGCAAAATGTGTGGGGAATTCAGATTCCTGTGTGGTATGAAATTGCGCAGGAAAAAGACTTTTCGGTTTCCTTTATTGATTCAGAAAAAAAAACACATGTCGGGACAATTAGATGAAATTTTAAAAACACATTCATGGGAAGAAATTGAGAATGGGTTGCAAAAAGTTGTTGCACCAATTACTGCAAAAATTGTCTTTGAAGATCAAAAGGAAAAAAATAAAAAATATTTACCAGAAACCGATACCTTTGACACATGGTTTTCTTCTGGCCAATGGCCATATGTCACATTGAAAACCTCCAAGCCTGGGGATTTTGAAAAATTCTATCCAACATCTGTTATGGAAACAGGTTATGACATTCTTAAAGCATGGGTTTCTCGAATGCTTATGCTTGGCTTATATGTTGCCAATGGAAAACATGTTACCGATACCAAGCAGCTTGAGAAAACTGTCCCATTTCGAGATGTTGTCTTACATGGACTGGTTAACGATCCGTTGGGCAAGAAAATGAGTAAATCCAAAGGGAATGTGGTAAATCCTTTGGAAGTGGCAGACCAGTATGGTGCAGATACAGTACGATTTGCTTTGGTGTATGGTACTGGTCTAGGTAATGATCAGGCAATGAGTTACGCCAAGTTAGATGCAGCGCGTAAATTTACAAATAAGTTATGGAATATGGCACGGTTTTTGGAGATGAAAAAGCCAGAAGGAATGGGGAGCATACAAAGTCTCTCACTGCATCAACTGGAGGGATTTGCCATTTCTCAACCTGATAAAGACATGGTTGAGGAAGTAAAGCGATTTGCAAAAGAAATCACCGAGTATCTAGAAAAATATCAATTCAACTTGGCTGCAGAGCGTCTCTATGAATTTTCTTGGCATACTTTTGCAGATAAGTATATTGAGGATGTCAAAAGTAGAGTAGACACAAATTCGTATACTGTTTTGGCAAATATCTATACGATTCTTCTTGAGCTTTTGCATCCATTCATGCCATTTGTTACCGAAGAAATCTATTCCCAAATGGGAATAGGAGATAAGCCTCTTATTGTTACTTCCTGGCCTAAGTAAGAATCTTTTTTGCTATACTCTTTCTATGCAGACATTTCCCATGATTCGTCTTGGTAACCCAATTCTGCGGCAGAAATCCACAGACGTGTCACTAGAGGAATTACATACAAAAGAATTCCAAGCATTTTTAGATACACTTGTTGCAACATGTCTTAAAAATGATGGGGTAGGGATTGCTGCGCCCCAAGTTGGAATGAATAAGCGGGTGATTGTGGTAATAGTTGATCCAAAAAACCCACGATATGAGGGAAAAAATCCATTCCCTCTGACTATTGTTATTAATCCAGTTGTTACAAAGACATCAGAAGAAATAAAGGAAGATTGGGAAGGCGACTTATCTGCAGATCTTCGAGGTCTTGTTCCAAGGCCAATTTCATGCACGGTTGTTGGGCTTGATAGAGAGGGAAAAAAAGTAGAGTTTGACTTAAAAGATGACTTCCATGCGAGGGTTTTTCAGCACGAGATAGATCATTTAGATGGCATTATGTTTTTGGACAAAGTACAAAAGACAAAAAGCTTTAGTGAATACGAAACATGGAAAAAGCACTGGAAAGGGAAAAAAGTAGAAGATCTTATTTTTTAACATATATGACTACCAAAAAACGATATTTTACAAGAAATAAGGAAAAGGTATACCATTCCAAGCAAGACAGAACCTCTATCGGTAATAAATCGGTAAATACTCGGGAAAAGAACGCTCAAAAGGTAGTTGAGAAGACAAAACCAGATAAGGTAGAAAAGAGAATTAGCCTTAAAGCTCCACAATTACCGAATATTTCCCAAATTATTACCGAAGGACTCAATAAAATAACCAAAAGACCCATTGGCAAATTTACAGTGGGGCGTAGCGGCTTATTTCTTTTTTTTATCATTATTGGTGGAGTAAGTCTCTGGCAGGGATATTTTCTTTTTCAGAAAACCAACGAATTACAAGTGGTAGTTAGCAAAAGAAATCTCCTTCAAGAAGATTTAGGACTTTGGCAGGGGATTGCTCAAAAATATCCAACGTATCGTGATGCATATTTTCAGGCAAGCGTTTTGGCATACAGACTTGGGAATACGCAACTAGAGCAGACTCTTCTTGCAAAGACATTACAGCTTGACCCCAATTATCTTCCCGCACAAAACTTAGAGAAAATTACCCGCTAATTTGACAAGGGTATATGAAACCACGTATACTATAACTATAGGCATTGATGGAGCAACGTCCGGAGCCACTGGAAGAAAGTTTTATACGAGTAGAACCAGTCGGGAAGTTCCCGTAATAGAACAAAAGCTTGTCGGTAACGGAGAGCTTAAGACAAAAGTAAGGTGGTACAGCGATAAAACGCCCTTACATATTACCAACTAGGTAATGTGGAAGGGATTTTTTATGAGAAAAATACTAACAAAAAGAATACAACAGCTAACGAAGTCGCCACTCTTAAAAATGGATTCAAAAGTAAAGGCCATGCAAAGGGCAGGCATTGAAGTGATTAACTTTGGACGGGGTGAGCCAGATTTTCAGACGCCATTACCTATAAAACAGGCTGGGAAGGATGCAATAGAGACTGGATTTAGTCATTACACAGCAACAGCAGGAATACCAGAGCTAAGAGAGGCATTGGTCGAAAAATTCCGTAAAGAAAATCATATTACCTACGACCAGTCAGAGATTATTATTGGTAGTGGGACAAGGCCATTATTGTATATTGCGTTTCAGGTATTATGTGAGAAAGGCGACGAAGCTATTGTTCCTCTTCCTACATGGGGTACATATGTAGAGCAGGTCAAGCTATCAGGTGCGGCACCTGTATTTATTCGTCTTGTGCCTCCGTTTAAGCTTACCGCAAAAGAAGTAGAAAGAAAAATTACCTCAAAAACAAAAGTATTGTTGCTTAATTCTCCTTCAAATCCAACAGGAGCAATAATTGAAAAAGAGGAATTACAAAAAATTGCACAACTTGCGATAAAGCATGGTATATGGATTATTGCCGACGAAATGTATGAGAAGCTCTTATTTAAAGGGAAGTATATTTCCATAGCATCACTGAATAAAAAAATTCAACAACATGTTATTACTATGAATGGTTTCTCCAAAACCTATGCAATGACAGGTTGGAGAATTGGATATGCAGCAGGTCCTAAGGAGGTTATTTCTTCCATGGTTGACCTTCAAGGGCATCTTACGGCCAATGCATCATCCATTTCCCAGAAGGCAGCACTTGGATTTACTAAGTCAGAGAAAGAAGTAGTACAGATGGTTGCAGAATTTGCCAAAAGACGCACGTTTCTTGCAAAGGAGTTGGTAAAGATACCACAGCTAGATGTGACCATTCCGGAGGGGAGTTTTTATTTCTTTATTGGCATTAAGCGTCTTTTAGGTAAAAATCAGTCAACCATGGATTGGTGCGAAAGGCTGTTGGAGAAAAAGCATGTTGCCCTTATTCCAGGAGAAGCATTTCTTTCTCCTGGACACGTACGGCTTAGCTTTGCTGCACCAATTGAGAAGCTACGACTTGCAGTAGAGCGGATAAAGGAGTTTATCAATGAAAGCTAGAAAAATTCCAGCAACCATGGTAACGCAGCATCCTGATCACGCCAACAAGCCCTACTGGCATTACAAAACATATGTGAGCACGCAATACGAGGCAGAAGAAGCATATCGTTCGTTTGCAGAGTTGGGTGCTACGGAATACAAATGGGATTGGGAGGGAAAGCTGGTAGACGAATCTGTAGTAGAGCGATTTTTTGGAGAATACCTTTCCTTTTTTAAGAAAAGTCCTTTGGGAATAAAAACATTCCTCACATTCCGCTTGCCCAATCCACGTGTTGAGACAGAGTTTCGTGTAGGCAGGGCATTTATGAACATGATCAGTGCTGCCTCAAACGCGAAGCATGTAGGGTTTGCCGTGCCGCCTCTTTTTGAAGTTATTTTACCAATGACTGAGACACCAGAGGAAATGCTTGCTCTGCAGGAGGCATTTGCAGAGCTTCGCGCACTTAAGCACCCGTTATACAGAATGGATAATTTTCTTACTAACCTTCGGATAATTCCGTTGTTTGAAAGTGTGGCAACAATTCTTCGCTCAGACAAGATTGTCGAGAAATATCTGTCTTTATACAAGAAAAAGTTTGGCAAAAAGCCTCCCTACATGAGGCCATATGTTGCCAGGTCAGACCCAGCATTAAATAGTGGGCTTATCCCAACAGTGTTAGCAATAAAAATAGCCCTTTCACGCTACAAAAAATTAGAGAAGAAGCTAAAATTGCCACTACATCCAATTATTGGTGCAGCAGCTTTGCCATTTCGAGGAGGGCTTACTCCACAAAATGCACACGAATTTATCCAGGAATATAGGGGAATACGGACAACAACCATTCAAAGTGCTTTTCGATATGATTTTCCGCTACCGCAGGTTATTTCGGCAATAGCACTGCTGGAAAAAGAGTTACCAAAAGGTGATCCGCAAGTAGTTTCACCAAGCGATGAGAAGAAGTTACGAGAGTTAATCCGCGTGAGTGAAACGTATTATAAAGAAGTTATCGAGGAATTAGCTCCTCTTATAAATAGTATTGCCGTAGGGGTTCCGCGGAGGAGAGAAAGGTTTCTTCATATCGGATTGTACGGGTATTCCAGAGGAGAGGGAAAAGTTAGCTTGCCCCGTGCGATTACATTTACAGGAGCATTATACTCATTTGGTTTGCCGCCAGAAATTATTGGAACAGGACGCACTATAGCATATGCCAAAAAGCATAACATGCTTCCACTTCTTGAGAAATATTACCTTTTTCTTAAAAGGGATGTAGAACGTGCAGGAAAATTTGTTAACAAAGCAAACATTGCTCATCTTGCGCACAAGATTCCTAGTGGAAAAAAGATAGTCCAAGATATAAGCTCGATAGAGGAGTATTTAGGAAAACCATTAGAACCTAGTACGTCAGAGGAAAAAAGACATCATGTCCTAACAGGAAGAATGCTGAGCAGTATGGGCGATAGAAAGAAGTTAGAGCAAATTATTAAGCAAACTGCCATTTTAAGAAAGAGCCTAGGATAAAATATGTATCATCAATTAGTAACAACAATACAAGATTTACTCAAAGAACATGCCATGTGGTTTGAGACATTTGAGCACGAGCCGGTAAAGACTAGTGAAGAAGCAGCACAACTTCGTACTGGCTATACCATCAAGCAAGGCGCTAAAGCACTTCTTCTTCGGATTAAGCCCAGAGGAGGACAAAAGAAATTTATTATGTGCGTGTTACCAGGAGATAGAAGATTATCGAGTAGCAGGGTAAAAGTGGTAACCGATGCTAAGGAGATACGATTTGCAACACAAGACGAGGTATATCGAATAAGTGGGGGTGTTGTGCCCGGAGGTGTGCCACCATTTGGTAATTTATTTGGACTGGATGTCTATGTAGATAGGTCTTTGCTGGAGAATGAAAAGATTGTTTTTAATGCAGGAGACAGACGATTTTCTATTGCCATGCTGTCCAGTGATTATCAAAAACTCGTAAACCCAATTGTTAAAAGCTTCATTTAGTTTGAGAATTTTACCTGGAGTTTTATTAGAAATTAGAAATTCGGTTCTATTCTTTTGCTGCTTCTGCTGGTGCTGCTGGCTCTCCGCCACTTTCTTGTCCTGCTGTTTCACCTTCCGCTGGAGCTTCTCCACCCTCAGCTGCTGCAGCTTCTGATTCTGCTGCCTCTGCTGCTGCTTGTTCTTCTGCTTCTTTAGAGACCAATTCTGCAATACGTGCTACTTCTTGCTCGGGGTCTGTAAGAACAGTTACTGTAGCGGGTACTTTCATGTCTGCAACTTTTACCATATCGCCGACTTGCGCTAAATGGACAACATCTACCTCAACATTTTCAGGCAGGTCTGTTGGAAGTGCTTCAACTTCAACTTCCTGTAAATTCTGAAGAAGCATACCTAATTTCTCTGTAACAGCAGTAGGCTCACCTACTAGGACAACAGGAACATTAGTCTTTACTTTTTCCTTAAGATTTACCTTGTAGAAGTCTACATGAAGAGGGAAATGGTCAATATGGTCAGATGTTACCTCGTGGATAAGTGTTGGGATAACCTCTTTATCTAGTTGGAGATCGACAACTCCAGAGTGTCCTGCTTCTTTAAAGACAGCTAAGAAATCTTTTGTTGGCATTTGCACAGCCACAGATTTAAGCTCTCTGCCATATACATTTCCAGGAAGTGTACCTTCTTTTCGGAGTTTTTTTACCTTTTTGCCAAAGACTTCTCTTTTGGCAACTGCGAGACTATGTCGTTTCATGTTTTCGTATTATACGGTATGCTTTCCATTGATGCAAGGTGTGGTAGGATAGAGAGTATGAAGATTTTGGGCATAGATCCTGGAATTGGAAGAATGGGATGGGGGGTAATCGAGCCTAATGGGCAATCCTTTATTGTCCATGGGTATGGATGTGTGGAGACCGAGCCTAATTCAGATATCCCCGGCAGACTGTATGCAATTTATGATGAAGTATGCAGAATTATCGATGAGTATAAGCCTGATGCTCTTTCGATAGAAGATTTGTTTTTTGCAAAAAATGCCAAAACAGCATTTAGTGTTGGACAGGCACGGGGAGTAATATTATTGGCTGCATCTCAGAAAAATCTCCAAATCACTGTCTATACGCCACTGCAAGTAAAAAGTGCGGTAACAGGGTATGGCAAGGCAGATAAAAAACAAGTTGCACAAATGGTAAAATTGCAACTAAAAATGCACGAAGTCCCAAAGCTTGACGATGTCTCGGACGCCTTAGCAGTTGCTCTCACTCTTGCTGTCACAAAAAAGTATGTTTGAACTTCTTCAACTAGTAGGATTTACTTTTTTAATCCTCCGTTTCTTCTATTGGGTAGGATCAGCGTTATTACTTAATGAAAAAAAGTGGAAGTTGGTTTTGCTATCTCAATGTATAGAGGGATTGCTGCTTTTATTTATTTTCTCTCAAATCGTTGGCACTATTCATATTCTTCCCATGCAAGCATCTTTGCTGCAAGTGTATGTTGGGCTTTTCTTAGTTATTGTTGGCGTTGGGTCTGCTTTTCTTGCAAAAAGACAACTCGGAGATAGTTGGGTATATGCTGCAGTATATGGAGTAAAGCCCAAACAGCATTTAGTAACAACAGGAATATATGCAATAGTGCGACACCCAATCTATGTAAGCTTTGCTATTGGTTATATTGGCATAGAATTGTTAGCAGGAAGTTGGTTGTGGATTGCCTTTTTATTTCTTTTTATTCCTGCATACATGCAAGGAAAAAAAGAGGAGAAAATTCTATTAAAGCATTACGGAGAGAAATATAAAAAATATCAACAAAATACAAAAATGCTTATTCCGTACCTCTGGTAAACACGTGCTATAATCAGGTAACTTTTATGATAGGTTATATGCAGGGCGTTCTTCTTTTTCGACATGACCCCTTTATTACCATAGATGTCCATGGTGTTGGGTATAAAGTGTATGCAACCCAAGACGTGTTGAGTAGTTATCATCTCAAGGATGAAATTACTCTGCATATTCATACTCATGTGCGAGAAGATAGTCTTGAGTTGTATGGATTTAAAGATGAGCAAAGTCTTGAGTTGTTTGAGTTGTTAATTAGCGTGAATGGTATTGGTCCTAAGACTGCTGTTGGCGTTTTTGCCGTTGGGAATAAAGACCAAATCTTAGGTGCAATACGAAAAGCAGATGTTGATTTTTTTACTGGTGTACCACGTCTTGGTAAAAAAAATGCACAGAAAATTATTATTGAGCTAAAGAATAAGCTTGGTGCAGTGGAAGAGCTGGATTTGGCAGAAGGGGCATCGGATGTTACATCTGCGCTAATAAGTTTTGGATTTTCTATGGAAGAGTCAAGACATGCAATACGAGAAATTGGAGATAACGGGAAAACAACAGAAGAAAAAATCAAATTAGCACTCAAACAACTTGGAAGATGAAAGATATAAAAGAAGAATTATTAGAAAGTCCAAGTCCAGAAGAAGAAAAACTCCTCGTCAGTCTTCGAGCTAGTAGTTGGGATGAATTTTTTGGGCAAGGGAATGTTAAAGAAGCACTGCTTATTGCAATTCAAGCAGCAAAAAAGAGAAAAGAAGCACTCGAGCATGTGCTTTTGTATGGACCTCCTGGTCTTGGCAAGACAACTCTTGCACATCTTATTACCAAGGCAATGGGTGCAAATATCCGGGTCACCTCTGGCCCTGCAATAGAGCGGGCAGGGGATTTGGCAGCAATTCTTACCAACTTACAAAAAGGAGACATACTATTTATAGATGAAATTCACCGGTTGAATAAGGTAGTTGAAGAAATTTTGTATCCCGCAATGGAGGATTATGCCTTAGATATTGTTATTGGAAAAGGTCCTGCAGCCAGGACGCTTCGTCTTGATTTGCCTCAATTTACTATTATTGGAGCAACAACTAAAGCAGGCAGTCTTTCTGCACCTCTACGCGATAGGTTTGGTCTTATTAACAGGCTTGAATTTTATAACCCGTCGGATTTGGAGAGAATTATTAAAAGAGCGAGCGAGAAAATGGGAATGGATATTGATAAGCAAAGTCTAGAAGAAATTTCCAAACGGTCCAGGGGTACGCCCAGAATTGCACTCAAGCTTTTAAAGCGGGCACGAGATTTTGCCCAAGTAAAAGGAAAAGGTATGGTGGCAGGTGGAATAATTCACGAAGTGCTCACCATGCTTGAGATAGACTCTAAGGGACTGGATAAATCCGACATTAGATTTCTTACTACTATTATAGAGCACCACAATGGGGGACCGGTTGGAGTAGAGACTTTAGCCTCCACACTTTCTGAGGATAGTAATACCATAGAGGACATGATAGAGCCATTTTTAATGCAGCTTGGATTTCTTAAAAAAACATCTCGGGGCAGAGTAGTAACAGAATCTGCATACACTCATTTAGGAAAAAAGACCAACAAAAGTCAAGAAAAACTTCTTTAGGCCTATAATTATTGACTTCAGGAACGAGATCTGGTATTCTCCTTACATGACAAAAGCAGAACATGATGCGAGAGATGAAGAGGGTGTGGAATGGGGTAGACAGCAGTTTGATGCAATGCAAATTGACGAAGAAAGATCTTTACCTGTAGGTTCTTTTCGGGCAAGTCAATCAGACGATAGATTACTTGCAAGATCAAGAGGTGCTATCGAAGTTGGAGTAGACGGAATAGTAGTGAACGGAAATCATCGTTGGCATCAAGCAAGAAGAGCAGGAGCACGAACGAGAATTAGTGTAAGGAAAGTGCAATCCCCCTATAAGGCTTAGTTTACCATCCCAAGTGAAAAATATGTTGGAAGAAAGGGATTGTCGAAATAGCTATCTGAGCAAGGACAGTAATAACTGCTGTTATTTGTAGAGTTTTTCCTCTTAGAGATTTATTAATAGCAAACGCTAAGACTATTTGCGAGATAACCATTATATTGAAAGTAATTGTTCTGGCAAAAGTCTCAGAGACAACGTGAAGAAGTAAAGAAAAAAGTATCGTGTAGCTGGCTGCAAAAGTTATTCCAACCAAAAAAATAGAAAGTGTTCTTTTAAAAGAAAGAATAGAGGCTTGGGGATTTCGCGGCTTGGAATAGAGAGCACCAGTATCATGCGATCCAGAGGCAAGAGCAAGAGCAGGGAGACCATCGGTAATAAGATTAAGCCATAATATTTGTGTTGGAAGTAAGGCTAAGGGGCCATCAAAAAGAATCGCAAAGACAACAAAGAAAATCTCGGACAAATTACCTGCTAGCAAATAGGTAATAGCTTTGAGCATGTTGTCATAAATTCTTCTTCCTTCTTGAATTGCTCGCACTAGAGTAAAAATATCATCGTCAGACAAAACAATATCTGCAGATTCCTTCGCAACATCAGAGCCTTTTTCTCCCATGGCA
>Ga0182009_10000095_pt1 | contig 14547 bp, 12 predicted proteins | sample Sormic07211187_1_FD_161052 | JGI IMG/M metagenome (GOLD analysis project Ga0182009, IMG submission 161052) | Bulk soil microbial communities from the field in Mead, Nebraska, USA - 072115-187_1 MetaG | ecosystem: Environmental > Terrestrial > Soil > Agricultural land > Bulk soil | place: USA... | reverse complement strand
ACTCGCCACAAGAGATTTATATATTTCCTTATTACCAGCGAGGAAAATATTTCCTTGGACAACAATTTTATGTAAATTTGTCTCTATCCGGGTAATTACTGTATCGGAATTGGCATCAAGAATAATTTTGTATACTCCTGGCTCGGGCAGTCCCGGACCGGGATTTTTTATAGTTACTTCTTGGGGAGGAAGAGACTTTTTAGAATTATCGGTAATGCCATCATCGTCTATTTGGGCTGAATAGACAAGGGTATGGTCTTTATAGATACTGATACTCATTGGATCTGGGTCTTCGTACCAATTTAAATCCTGTTTATTTATAGTCATACGAAATGGCTCGTTGTTAAGATATGCATATAAGACGTGTCTTCCACGAAGAGGCGTAGAAATAATAGTATCTTGCGAAGAGGGAGTATAATCTGGCAACTTTACATCATTTGTACTTTGTCCTATGCCTGTATCGTAAGAATAAGTACCTATAAGACTATCTGTTGGAGGATTAAGAAGAAAAGCACTTACCGAGGAATAATTGGGTTCACGTTGATAAAGGGTTGGATTTATGCCAATTCTTTTCCAGGTAAGAGAATTAAGGATAGGGACATCGAAAAGCTGGGTATTATAATGCCATAGAGGCTGGTCCTGAAATCCAAGAGAGAGCGTCTGGTCTGGCTCTTGGTTGAGAAATATTATTCGCACAGTTGCACTGTCGTACTGGAAAGGCATAGGTGTTGTGAAATAAATAAGGTCGTGCTTTTGGACAAAGAATTTTTGCCCACCAACACTTTGCACTCCCACTCTGTCTTTTGGGCCTAATGGAGAAATAGCATTTGTCTTACTTGTTAAGGAATATTCTGTTGTTACATTAAAAGGAGAAAAATTACTTATAAGAATATAACCAACAAGGGATACCAATAGTACAATCCCAAAAAACTGTCCAATTAATCTAGAAATCTTCATATATTCTTGTTCGAGCATGCCTACCCTGAGCTTGTCGAATGGGTCGAGAACCGTCATTCTGGCTTGTCCAGAATCTTTCTATTCCTTCCTGGTATCAACGACTTTACCAAATCAACATCTTCTCTTGTCAATTCTTTAAAGAGGAATAGAATTCCTGCATACACTGCAAAAAGAAATACATAGAGAAGAGGAAGAAGAAGGGGAGTTATTGGAATATTTTTGGCAAGCAAATAGATTGCAAAAGATGCAACAAATATTTTTACAACACTATATATATCAAAGAGGACATGAAATCTTTTGTATACCAATACGCCCGCTAGACACATTACAATTCCCGCAGCAGTTGTTGTAGAAAGTGCTGCGCCATTAAGCCCAAAAGAAGGAATAAGAAATAGGCAGAGAATCGAGCTAATCGCTACTCCTAGTATTGAGAGAATTGCAGACTTACCGGGTGATCCAGCACTACTAATTATAGTTGTTAATATAATAAAGAGTGTAAAAAATCCCGATCCTATAACAAGAATGGAAAGAGAAGATGCTCCGGGATGATATGCTACAGAATATAAGAATGACAATAACCTACCACTTGTTGCAGAAATAAGTAATATGCTTGGAATAAGAATTAAGAGAGCAAACCTAAGAGCCTTAGCAATAAGCTCTCTCGCTTCATCGTGTAAATTTTTACTTAGTTTTCTCGAAATACTAGGAAACAACACTGTGGCAAGGGATATAGCAGCATAATATGGTATTTCCACTATGTTCTGGTTTGCTGTATAGAATCCCACATTATTATTAGATGTTGTTATCGCTTTTATAAAAAACAAATCAATTGATTGTAATAAATTTGCGAAAATAGCAATTACTACAAGAGGAAGGGAAAATAAAACTAATATCTTATATGGAAAGTTTTTTACTGCTCTTGGAATATGAAACCAAAATAAGAGAGGAATAAATGAGGAAATAATAAAACCAATAATTGCACCGTATATATGAAAAAAATAAACAAGAATCAATATGGTTAACAGCTTAGTTATGGAATACAGAACATTCATCAATGATTGTTTTCCAAAGGCATGCAGACCATTATAATAATTAAGATACAAAGAAAAAATTCCATACAAAGGAAATATTAATGCAGATAGCTGGATGTAAGAAGTTAAAGATGCATCTTTTAAGATTTGGCTTATAGGTAATGCAAATAAAAATATAATAAGTGATGCAAAAGAAGTTGAAAAAAATTGGATAGTTAAACCACTTTTTAATACTTCCTCAGATCTCTCTTCATTTTCTGCTGAAAATTTTGCTACAGCCTGTGGTAGTCCTGCGGTCTGCGTCAAGTTTACTACAGTAATAAGGGATACTATTATTCCATAGACTCCATAGTTATTGGGCCCAAGTAGTTTACCCAAGAATATATTAACAATATATCCAGATACCATAAAGGTCAATTGCGAGAGTGTCAAATTTACAAAACTATGTTTTAGTGAAATAGCCATATATTTAGAATGATTTATTTTTAAAGTATTTATTAGTAACTCCATCTATTAAACCTGACATAAGCGCTTTCGACGTATCAAATTTACTTGATTTGACAGAATTAATTTGATGATAAAAAAAATAAATAAAAATGTAGAACCAATATGTTAACCAGTAATATTTAGGATAGTTAAATTTTGCGTAAAGAACTTTGTTTCTCATTTTATAGTAAGCAATTATTTTATTAAAACCCCCACCTGTACTACTGGATACTTTATGCCAAATTTTAGATCCTGGGACAACGAATATTTTGTAACCATTTTTGATCACGCGAAAATTAAAATCCATTTCTTCTTGGTAAGCAAAATATTCTTCTCTAAAAAGTCCAATTTTTTTAAAAACACTGTTCTTGATTAGCATACAACATCCCGTAACTTCATTTACTTCCCCTGGATAATCATTTTTATAACTATTAGAAATGGGTGGGAAAAAATATTTTACTTGAGATCCCCCAGCCCATACTGAATTGGGTTTATTATAAAAATATATATTTGGTGAAAGCACAGCAATTTTATTATCAAGTTGAGTCACCTCTATAAGGTTATTTAAAAAATATTTATCAACAATAGTGTCGTTATTTAGAAGCAATGTATAATCAGCGTTGTTTTCTATGCTAAATTTTATTCCTACATTAACTCCACCAGCAAAGCCAATATTTGTTTTATTTCTAATTATGTGAATGTTAGAATTTTCTTTATATTTTTTTATCAACTTATCATATTCATTATTTTCTGAAGCATTATCAATTAATACAACTCTAAAATTTCTATATTTAATTCGGAGTAAGCTTTCCATACATTCAACTGTATCTTGATAGCCATTCCAATTTAATATAACAATGTATACAAGGGGGTTTTTAAAATTCAATATACTTTTTAATTTTTTAACTTTTATCATATATCTTATATAATCCACTAAAACCATTAATTTCTCTCAAAGAGATTTTGTGGCTTTCCAGTAGTGTGACTAATTTCTTTATGTCTAGATCATTCCGATCATTTAGTATATATGTATTTTCTCCTTTATTTTTAAGATTTAAAACAATTTCTACTAATGTTTTATATTTGAAATTATTTGCATCATAGCCAGGGCCATAGATTACTACTTTCCTCTCGGGAAATAAAATTTTATCCGACATGGTTGTAATTATGATTGAATTTCTTTCTGTTACTTTAGTTACGCTTACACTCTGAGCGTATACAATATCTCTACTTTTTTTTATATCCACTAGTCCACTCTTAAGCAAATTAGTATTAAGTACCGAAATTATTATCATAGCAACAATAAAAAATAATGATAGCGTTTTATGTAAAGAAAATAATGTATTTGATACTATTGGAATTGCCATAATATATATTGGTAAAAAATAACGGATGTATGACGCATCCATGGAAAAGTTATTGATTCCCCAATAAATTCCACTGCCATAGTAAATAAGGATCCAAGCGGATAAAATTAAATAGTAAATGACATAGAATTTAACTTCTTTAGTTTCTTTTACAAAAAGTTCATATAGAATACCAAATAATACAAGTAGGGAAGCAAATGGAATATATGAGATAAAATAGTTGAAAAAATTACTTTCAATTCTATCTGGATGAAATCCTGAAGGTAATAAAAATAACCTTATTTTTCCTAAAAATTGATCCACAAAATTCCCTGGAGTTGAATTACTTTGAGTGTAACCGAACGAAAGGAAGTTTCCGAATAATTCTTTATTAATTAGAAAAATAGGCATAATTGTCATTACGTAAAATATCAATGCTATAGATAGATATTTTATGTTTAGTTGCTTTTTAAAAAAGAAACATAAGGCAATTGTGGGCAATAGATATATGATGTCTGTAAATCGAAAAAATTCATTTAAACCAAAACATAATGCTGATGCCAGATAGAACCCAAATCTGTTTTTTTTAAATCCTTGTAAGAGAAAACCAATTCCTCCTATAAAAAATACTGTTGCGGGTACATTATTAAACATACTCATACTACTCCAGAACCAATATGGGGGTAATGTAAATAGCAATAAAACAGATATTAATGCCACTTTTTTATTAAAAATTGCAGAAGTTAACACGAACAAAAATAAACCACCTAAGATTGACAAAAGTGGTGTGATAAATAATATTGCTTGAGGAATAATCGTTGCTATCGTCCCATAGACAACATACATTCCAGTAAAACCATTTGGAACAACTTTATCTCCTACAGATACAGAATTTCTTGGACGAGTATAACCAAATGTAATTTTATTCAAAGGTTCATAATAACTCAATTTACCAGTTTGTGAATATTTTTCTATAAAAAAGAGGTTAACATTTTCATCTGGAGATGTAAATTTTTCTTGCGATGTAAAACTTAACCAAGAATAAGTGAGGAGAAAAATCACACATATTGGAATTAGAATAAGTAAAATACTTTTATCCTTTATATTCATATAAAATCTTACTAGCCAACATTTCATACAAATCAATTGTTTTAAGATAGATCTTGTTCCAGTCATAATTTTTTAAAAGTACTTGAGAATTAATATTTAATACTTTTTTGAGTTTTTTATTGTTTAAAAGTTTTAATATTGCTTTACTCAAGCTTTGCACATCGCCATAGTTAACCAATAATCCTGTTTTATTATTTTTTATTATGCTTCTTATCCCATCAACATTAGTTGCGATTATAGGAAGCCCATTTGCCATCCCTTCTAATACACTAATCCCAAATCCCTCAAACATTGAAGGCACTATTTGGATTGACATCTTAGGATATATCTTTTCTAATTCTGAGTCTGATATGTATCCATAAAATTTAATAGATAAATCATCTCTCTTACTAAGAGACTCCAAATGTTTTCTGATTTTCCCATCTCCTATAACATGTAAAAATATTTCAGGATGAGAATTTTTGAGAGTTTTCATCGTCTCAATTAAAAAATTGATTCCTTTTCTTTTATCTAACCTACCTACATAGAGTATGTTCTTACTATTCATAACAAATTTTTTCCTTTCTTCAAACTTGTCAAGATTTATACCATTAGGAATATAAGATAATTTACTTTCTGAAACTCCATAATGATTAAGTAAAATCTTCTTTGTATCAATTGATACGCAAATGATTTTATCGGCTAATTTATAACTACGTCTCTCTAATAGGTAAAATAAATACTTCCAGCTTTGACTTTTTATGTATGTGTATTGCTGCCAATAGGTATGATGGGACGTATAGATAGTTGGAACAGATAACTTTTTAAACAAAAAAATTCCTCCAGGACCACCATGGATATGGACAATATTAAGAGAATATTTTTTAATAAGCTTTTCAAATACATTATGTAACTTAACCGAGTATTCAATGTTTTTAAATTTACTATTTTTCGTTTCTGGAAATGTAGATATATGATTTTTAAATTCGTTAATATTAGGTGAGAATATATACATAGTGACGTCATTATGTAATAGATTTTGTTTATATATTTCATGAACATGTCTTCCTTGTCCCCCAAAAATGGGGAAAAAATCATATGTAAATATTCCAATATTTAATTTTTTCTTCATTCAAAATTCTTTATATATTCTTTTCCAATTTCTTGCCAGGAGTAGTGTTGTCTTGTAGCATCTGCAATTTCTTTTTTATCAAGTATCTGTGCTTTTTTAATTCCATGTATAAATTCTTCTGCATTCATACTTTCTACAAGATACCCAGTCTTACCATCCAATACTGCACTGCTAATTCCTTCTATATTTGACGCAACAACAGGAAGACCAGTAGAGCTTGCTTCTATAGCAACTATGCCAAATCCCTCCATTGTGTGAGACACGGGAATGTTAGGCATAACAAAAACATCTGCAGTGTTGTAAATTATTTTTAATTCTTCATCCGATATTTTTCCAAGAAGCATTACTTTTTCTTGAAGATGCAATTTTTTTAATATTTTTTTAATTTTGCCTTTTTCTGGTCCCTCACCAATTATTAAATATAGAGTGTTTTCCAACTTTGGCATAATATATTGCACAAACCACGCAATTCCTTTTCTTTTTACCAATCTTCCAACAGTAATAATAACTTTTTTATTTCCAATATCTTTATATATCGTTGTTTCTAGGTCTCTTCTTGTTGCATGCGTTATCCAGTCAGTTGAATACACACCACAAGGAATAACTATACAGTTTTCCTCTGGAATACCTCTTGCAATACACTCATCCCTTACAGCACTACTTATGCAAATGATTTTGTCTAGGCGCTTTAAACATGCAGGAATAAGCAACTGATACCCTGGAAAATTAAAGGTAACATCTAATCCAACTATAGTACTTGTTACTTTTATTTTAAAAATGATTTTAAGGAGTAAACCAAGAGGGGAAAGGAGACCATCTCCAATATGAATATGTGTTATCTTTTTTTTGGGAATTAGAAGCAGGGACCGCACAAAAAAGTAGAGAACAACAAATGGAAGATATTTCTGCGATTTTCCCCAGGTAAGTAGCGTTGTTGGCTCATGCTTGGGAAATTCAAGAGACAGCGCGTAGCTAAGCTGTTCCATGCCACCAACCATAGGTGGGAATTTTCTTGTGATATATAAAAGCCTCATAGGGGTAATCTAATTGACCATGTATCTATATTTTTTCTCGTAGGTAGTATCACGAGGCTGTCTTGGTTTTCTCTTTGTCGAAATAGACAAGACTGTGTCACTTTTATATTCTCTCTTTTTTATGCGAAGCAGCACATCTTCTATAATTTTTCTATTTATGGCAATAAGATCTGTAACCAATCCCGTCATTGCAGTCTGAAATCCAATCATCATAAGGACTGCTGCCAAAATAAGGGACTGAATGTGACCACCACCTTGTCCTAAAACAAGATAAAAAGTAAATCGCAGACTAAAAAGGAATCCTGCAAGAAAAATAACAGACCCAACCATAACAAAAACTAACAGGGGACGATACATTGTGTATACGCGAATAATGGATGCACCAGAATGACGCATATGCTGAAACATATTTTTAAAAAGTCTGGATGGACGAGTTGGTGGATTGGTTATTACGTCGACACTTTCCATTGCAATTCTTTTTGTCTGGGACTGAATAATGGTCTCTATAACATAAGAAAACTCTGTAACAACCGTTAGTTGCATCGCAGCTTTTCGCGAATATGCTCGAAATCCAGACACTGCATCGGGAATTTTGGAATGAGACAGATATCGTACAATAGCCGATCCAAACCATTGAAAGAATTTTTTAAGAGGGGAGAAGTGGGTTATTTTATCTGTCTGTCTATTGGCAATAACCATGTCTGCTCGTCCTTTAAGAATTGGCTCTATAAGACGAGGGATGTCTTTTTGCGGATACTGATTGTCTGCATCGGTATTAACAATTATGTCCGCACCAAGACGAAGGCACTCATTAATACCATCGGTAAAGGAGCGAGCAAGTCCTTTGTTACGACCATGCCGGATAATATAATCAACTCCCAACTGCTTGGCAACAGCAACAGTATTATCGGTAGATCCATCATCAATAACAAGTATTTTTATACTACTTACTCCTTTAATTTTCTTTGGGATAGATTCTATGACCAAGGGAAGTGTTTTTTCTTCATTAAGACAAGGAATTTGTATGAGCAGCTTCATTCGTTGTATTAGCGTAGCATAGGGGAATTAGTGGCACTGTAAGATATATGTAATAAATATGTAAATGACTTATTTATGTATTTTTTCTTCTAAATCATTCAGGGCAATACTATACACAACTATTGGATATATTTCTTTTTCTACTTTTCCTTCTTGATGATATTTTTCGTTAACAAAAAAAGACGTTATTTTGTATGCGGATATGTTTTTATCCACAAATGCTGTAAATGTGGGAAATAGCTTACGCATTGGCGTATCCACAACAAGAAGTACCTGTGGATTCTTCTTAGTATCTATATAAATAAATGGGTACGTACCCGCAATGCTTTGTGTTGATATACGAAGATGATAATAATATGACTCAGGAAGAGAGACCAGTAGTAAAGGGTTTTCGGGAATATATTTTTCTAGCCTACGGGCTGCTTTTTCTTCGTATGATGTCCTGTACCACGAGCTATCGTGCAAATACCTCAAGCCTTGGTAGCTGTACCACCCTTGGGCAAGCATAGTGCCCACTATAAATAATGAAATTAGAACAGACAGTACATATTGTTTCTTGTTGTCATTCTGGAGCGAAGCGATAGAATCTTTTCCCAAACGAGATCCTATCGAGGTCGTTGCCTCTCCAGGATGACGAATTCCATACATTTTCAAACATATTTTAAACGTCTCAACAAAACCATAAGAGGCAGGAATAAGAAGAAATGGAATAAAGTGCGTCATGTATCGCTCCATTTCTGGATTGACCCTGTGATACACAATACCCAAAAATATCATGCAAGTAACACAAAAAAATCCATATGCTCTACGTGTTGGTTGAAGAAGAAAAAGAGTAAGACCAACAAGAGAAAATATGCCAAGAAAAAAATCATGCTGCATAAAATTCCGTACAGCAGGGAGGTGAAGAATTTGCAAGTATACAAGAAATATAAAAATCCAAAGAATGCCTATAGTTACTTTATTTATTTTTTCTGCGAAGTGAATTTTGAGAAAATACAATTTGTTTCTTACAAAAAGGAGAATACCAAAAAAAGATACTATGGCAATTGCGAAAGCATATTCTAATAAGTCTTTTACCTGACTAAAAATAGTAAAACCAATAGATTGCAAAGGAAAAAGAAAGGATACACCGCAAAAGCATGCAATACCTGCAACGCTCATTGTAAGAAGACGGGGAAGTGAATTTTTACCTTGTGCAACATGAAGAAAAAACAGAGGGAAAATAAGTACAATATATTCATATCTGGTTAATACAGCGGCTGCAAAAAGTATTCCTGTAAAAAAATCCTGAAGAGATGCTATTTTGAAATCTTTTGAAAGTGTTGCAAAAAATCTCCATAGAAAAAGAGAAAGTAAGAGCACTCCAATTGATTCGGTCATAATAAATCCACTCCAAATAGTGAGATTAAATGACAGCGCAACAAAGAGTGCTGCAGCTAGGCCAAAAAGATATGACTTAAAAATACTTTTTATATAAAAAAAGCTAACTGGTATAAGAATACTACCTGCTACAAGAGATATTCCCTGAGCAATACGCGAAGTATCAAACCATATAAGAGTAAATAAATCTATAAGAAGGGGATACATTGGTCTTGTCCATATAAAAAAGTCTGGATACAGCATGCCGCCTCGTCCTAAATAGCCAACAACACTGTGGTACGTAAGAATATTGTGTGCAACAACAAGACTCTGATACGAATCTGGGTAAATTTTAAAAGGAGAGATATTATGTACTCGAAGAACAATACCTACAGAAATAAGTACAAGAAGCAAAAGAAGCTTTTTCACTTTTTCATTTTACCACAGCGTTTCTTGAAGACTTACAGCTGATTCATGACAAAGGCAACATTTTCTTTCCAGTGATTGGTATTGCCAGGATTATAAATTTTGCCTATTTCATCTAAGCTTTCTATTCCTTTTTCTTTTCTCTTGGCAAAATAGCGAGAAATAGTAGTAATTGCTTCTTCGTATGAAGAAAAACTGGTTACCTTTTTACCCCACACGCCATATCCCCAACAATTATAATTAGCGCCTGCAAGCACTTTTTTACAAAGACCTGTTTCTTGCATGGCAATTGCAGGTAAAAGTCTATAATCAATACCATACTCATCTGCCTTACTTACAATAAATGAAGAGTAATTGAGTAAAGGTGAGTGATACAAAGAGAGATATTCTTTTAAATTGTAGGTGCGCTTATCCGACAGGGTTGCAGATCCTTCAAAAACAGCATTCATAGGAGCAAGGGCAGCATACGCAAAAGGACTTTCTTCGCGTCTCGTATTTACCCCCAAAACCCCAAACGTATGTTGAGAAGACAAAAGAAAAATACTTAATATAAGTAAAGAAGGCGCGAGCGTAAAGAATAATAAGAGTACCAAAAACTTCCGCATAAGCAGTGTCAACCCTATGCTGACACACTCGATTTATGTTGTCAAGTTGAAGCTAATTCTGGTACAATGATGCGAGTTGCCGACGTGGTGAAATGGTATACACGTAGTGTTCAGAACGCTATGCCGTCACAAGCGTGGAGGTTCGAGTCCTCTCGTCGGCACAAATAAAATGTGCTGTCTTTAGACTGTACATTTTATTTCTTGTCATAGTTGACTCGAATGCCGGATTGATAGTGAGCGAAGTCGAACCAGAGGGAGGCGGGGTCGCGAGGCGGCGCAAGCCGAACTTGTGACCAAGTCCTCTCGTCGGCACAAGAAAAATTTGGTATAATAGCTTTTACGCGGACGTGGCGAAATGGTAGACGCGCATCCTTGAGGTGGATGTGCCTGTAAGGGTTTGGAGGTTCAAGTCCTCTCGTCCGCACATTGGACGATTAGCTCAGTTGGCTAGAGCATCTCATTTACACTGAGAGGGTCTGGGGTTCGAGTCCCTAATCGTCCACCAGAAAAATCTCTTACCTTTAGGTAGGAGATTTTTTATGAGATCTTAGGACTCGAACTGCCGGACTGGAGTCTCGCCAAAGGCGAACGAAAGGAGGCGGGCTCGCGAGGCGAGCATCAGCGAGAACTTGTGAGGCGAGTCCCTAATCGTCCACTTAATGGTTCTTGAAGCTAATTTTTCTGCTGCTTTTCTACCATTTTTGAATCTTCGAGGCCAAAAAGAGGTTCCAATACCTGATCCCTCTGATGCTTGTGTTTATTTAGCAGTAGTTTTCTGAATTTGTTGATACATTTCCCCCCAAGTTTCTGCTGGAACAACATGAATGTCCTCTCTTGGGGACTTACCTTGACCATATAAGTATATTGTACCTTGATACTCTGCAGGTAAGTCTTGGATAAGTTTGACGCTATCATCCACAATACCTATGACTTCAGGGTATAGATAATGCAGAGACTTTGCTTTCCATTGTGTTCCATCAGCGTGCGAAACATCATTAGGCTTAAAAATAAGAGGAATATCAGGAAATCCATGCTTTCGTAGCCAATTTGTAGTACCTTCAAGAACTTCAGGGGGTCTCACCGTAATATATCCAACAATTGGAACAATCTTCGCAACTTCGTTTACCATTTCAACAGACCCTTCAATAGGAAGTTCTCCTTCTTGTACTGCATTGGAATTTCGTGCATTATGCATCCACTCATTTGCCACTGGATTATCTTTCCAATAGGGTACAAACTGGGCGTAGTGATATTTTGCTATAAGTTCTTCCGAAGAAAGATGTGCATCTTCTTTGCTCACTCCAGCAATGGTTCGGAGTTGATCGAAAAAATATAGCACTGCATTTGCAAGTGTTTCATCAATATCTAAAACGATCCCCTGTCTTCCCTCTTTTTGTAAATTTATTTTAAATGCAACTATATCTGGTCCGACTTGTCCTTTTTGTTCTTCTGCCTTTTTATCTTGTACTTCTTGTGTGGAAAGTTTTCGTCTTCGGGCATTTTCTCGAGAAAGAATTGTGCCATCTGGAAAGCTGGTCTTCTTATCAAAAGCAAAAGCTAAAGCAAGTTCGCTCAATCCTAATACTCCAAGAGTAATAGTATTCTTTCTTCTCCAAGATGAAGAGGTATGTAAGTCTCGTAATTTTGGTCTATTAAATTCAACATTGTTTCCCACAATGGGAGAATTATAAAAAAAAGTAGAGGTAAATACAAGCTATAGGTTTTTACATTGAATACTAAATGTGTTGTCCCAATACTTCCCTGTGATATTACGTCAAAGCTAGTTCGTGGCTAATCTGCAAGACTGGATACCATTTCCAAATATATCCCTCCATCTGGTTCCAACTTTTTCTGAAATGTCCACCAGAAAAGATTTTTGCTTGACTCGTGCTTAAATATATCTTATAATACGCTTCATGGTAGATAAACTGATACGTGCTTTTGACACAGCCAGAGATGCCGCCGAGAAACATATAGCAAAACATAAGAGAGCCAAAGAGGCAAAAACACTGTTTCCAGGCACATCGGAAGCGGATGAATTAGCAAGGTCCTATTACACATCTTTTGGAAAATTTGGGGGAGACTTGTTAAGAAATGCATCTGACAGCATGCGCTGGGAAGTAAGAAATGCACGCGACCCTGAGGCAGCAAAAGAAAGACGAGCAACAGCAGTAACATACGCTCAAGCAGCTCGACGTCTTAGAAATCAAGTCCGTTAGTAAAGTTCGTACATTCTTCGTTTTTAGACTTTAGATTGCATTGTAAGCCAAATTTAGCCTCAAATTTAGCAAGATAGACCCCTTGACAAACTTATAGTTTTGGTTTATACTCATATACAGATCCTAAGGTATGCCCTTCAAATGCATACGTTAGGATTTTTTTTACGGCCAATTTTGGGCCACATATTATGAAAGTAAAGACAAGTATCATTGCCTTTTCTCTTCTTCTCGTAACACTCCTTATTCCAGCAAAATCTTATGCACAAGAAGTTGCAGCAGGAGAGTCCGCCACGTTTTCTTCTCTTCTTGCACAAAGAGGCGCAGACAAGCGCGCAGATATTTTAAAACGATACCTAGAGCAATTTGATTCTCCACTTGCCGAGCACGCCTCAACATTTGTTGCTCAGGCTGATTTATACCAATTAGACTGGAGATTTGTTGCTGCAATTGCAGGACGAGAATCCACATTTGGAAAAGCAGAACCCTGTATTAATGCGTGGGGATATGGCATTTACCCCGGCAATATGCGATGCTTTGACTCCTATGACGAAGGAATTCGAATTATTTCTAAAGATCTTCGAGAGAAGTATATGAATAAATGGGGAGCACAAACCATTTGGGACATTGGAAAGATTTATGCATCTTCTCCAACATGGGCATCTGGTGTTATCTATTTTATGAATGACATGAGTGATTTTGCGATTGCTCACCCATATCCTCTTCCTATTTCTCTATAAATACGCTATACTCTAGCTGTTCGGGCAACGAGCGGGCGTGGTGAAATGCGAATTAAGCTTAGCTTAATGAAGTCCGCCTCTGGCGGAGTAGACCCCAAAGTACAACTTCGTTGACTTCGGGGCAGGCACGATAGATCTGAACATAAGGGCTAGTGGCGGAACTGGCATACGCGTACGGTTTAGGACCGTATCCCGAAAGGGTTGGAGGTTCGATTCCTCTCTGGCCCACCCTAAATAACTTTATGAAATCTATATTAGCCAAAGCACAAGACGGCACACTTACCCTTACTATTCCTTTATCTTTAGAGGAAATTAAGGCTGCACGAGAAGAGGCTATTCAACATGCAATAGAAGAAATGGAGCTTCCAGGATTTCGAAAAGGAAAAGCCCCACGAAAAGTCGTCGAAGAAAAATTAGACCCACTCAATCTTAAGGAAGATATCCTTAGACACTTACTCCCAAGAGCATATTCAGAGGCAGTACTCGAGCATAAGCTGCGACCAATTATGAGTCCAAAAATTAATGTGAGTAAGCTTGACGACGGGAAAGAATGGGAATTTATCGCAACAACCTGCGAAATGCCAGAGGTAACGCTTAAAGACTATAAAGCAGCAGTAAAAGACGTTACCGCCAAATCCAAAATTGTTGTTCCGGGAAAAGAGCAAAAAGAAATAAGCTTTGACGAAATTATGCAGGCAGTTATGGGGAAAGCAACTGTTGTTATTCCATCTATTCTTGTTGAGTCGGAAGTAGATAGACTGTTGTCCCAAATGTTAGACGAGGTCAAGACTCTTGGACTTACTCTCGACCAATATTTGGCCTCTACACACAAAACAGTAGAAGAGGTAAAAAAGGACTACGCAGCGCGTGCAACCAACGACATTACTGTTGAATTTGTCCTGCAAAAAATTGCTGACGAAGAAAAAATTACGGTATCGGAAAAAGAAATAGAAGAGGCAATCACCAAAGCACCAACACCTGCGGAAAAAGAAAATTTGGAGAAAAATAAATATCTCTTGGCAGCAATCTTGAGACAACAAAAAACCTTTGATTACTTAAAAAGTTTATAGTGTATAGTATAGGTAAGG
>Ga0182009_10000086_pt1 | contig 14879 bp, 9 predicted proteins | sample Sormic07211187_1_FD_161052 | JGI IMG/M metagenome (GOLD analysis project Ga0182009, IMG submission 161052) | Bulk soil microbial communities from the field in Mead, Nebraska, USA - 072115-187_1 MetaG | ecosystem: Environmental > Terrestrial > Soil > Agricultural land > Bulk soil | place: USA... | reverse complement strand
CCGGGCGGCGGCGTGGCCGCTTCCCAGGAGATCTACGAGGCGGTGAAGCGGGTGCACGACGAGGGGAAGAAGCCGGTCATCGCCTCGATGGGCGGCGTGGCCGCCTCGGGCGCCTACTACGTCGCCTGCGCCGCCGATTCGATCGTGGCGAACGCCGGGACCCTGACGGGCAGCATCGGCGTGATCATGAGCTTCCCGAACACCGAGGATCTGTTCCGGAAGGTCGGGATCCGCTTCGAGACGATCAAGACGGGCAAGTTCAAGGACATCGGCTCCATGTGGCGGCCGATGACCGACGAGGAGCGGAAGCTCCTCGAGGGGGTGCTCTCCAACGTCTACGACCAGTTCGTGGACGCGATCGTCGAGGGTCGGAGCCTCGCGCGCGAGGACGTCCTGCCGTACGCCGACGGGCGCATCTTCAGCGGCGACCAGGCGCAGGAATACGGCTTCGTGGACCGGCTGGGGGACCTGGACGACGCCGTCCAGCTCGCCGGCCAGATGGCCGGGATCAGCGGACAGCCGGTCGTGGTCCGGAAGGAGCGCCGCCGGGTCTCGTTCTGGGACTTCCTCGACAACAAGATGAACCAGGTCACGGGACTCTCCTCCCGCGGACCTCGCCTGGAGTACCGCCTCCGGTAATTGACGCGCCGAAGGGCAGATGCTAGATTGCGACGCGCTGGCCGGCCAGTGGGCCGGCGCCTCGAGGGAGGATTTCCCATGACCAAAGCCGACCTGGTCGACGAGATTTCGGGTCGCACCAAGATTTCCAAGAGCGAGACGGCCACGATCGTCGATCAGCTGCTGAACGCGATCTCGCGGGCCCTCAGCGAAGGGAAGCACATCGAGATTCGCGGTTTTGGCACCTTCAAGGTGCGCGAACGCAAGGCGCGAAAAGCGCGCAACCCACGAAGCGGCGCCGAGGTCATGGTACCGGCGAAGCTGGTGCCCGTCTTCAAGGCGTCCAACGAGCTCAAAGGGATGGTTCGGGGCGGGGACTGACCCCGCGCCGGCCGAAGGAGACCGATGGGAAGCGGAAAGAAGCGGAAACGAAAGAAGATCGCCACGCACAAACGGAAAAAGCGTCTTCGCCGCGATCGGCACAAGAAGCGTCTTCGCTGAGCGCAGGTCGCTCAGGATCGCGGTGCCGCACCCGCGCCGCACTCATCGGTATCCCGGCCCGGCGCGCATCGGTCTCCGATGCCCCGGGCCGGTTTCATGAGCCCCCCTCGGCCGACAGGGTCGTGACCTCTCCGGGTCGTTGATGCGCCGCACGCTCGTCGGGCGCCTTGCGCGCACGCGTTTCGGCTACGGGTTCGTGCGCGTCGACGACGAGGCCGAAGACCTTTTCATCCCCCCCTTCGCCATGGGCGGGGCGCTCCACGGGGACCGGGTCCGCGCCGGCTACCTCGAGTCGCGGGAGCAGGGGGACGCGCACGAGGTGCTCGAGGTTCTCGAGCGCACTCCCTATGGGATCGTCGGGCGGCTGGAGCCGCGCGGCCGCGAGACGGCGCTCTACCCCGAGCGGCCGGAATACCCGCACGAGATCCTCCTCACCCTCCACGGCCGGAAGAGCGTTCCGCGCGGCGCGCGGGTCCTGGTCCGCCTGGACCCCTCGCCCCCCGATCCGATCACTGGCCGCGTCGCCTCGGTCTTCGAGGAGGACGATCCACGCGAGGACAGCCTGCTCGTGGCGCTGGAAGAGGGGCTCCGCGTGGAGTTCGACGCCGACGTGCTCGAGGAGGCCTCGGCGCACGACGAGCACTCCGTGGCGCGCGCGGCGCGCGGACGCGAGGATTTCCGGGACGACCTGGTCGTCACGATCGATCCGGAGGACGCCAAGGACCACGACGACGCCCTTTCCTTGCGCGGCGATCCGGAGCGCGGTCCCTGCGACGTCGGCATCCACATCGCGGACGTGACCCACTACGTGCGCCCCGGGTCCGCCCTCGACCGCGAGGCGCAGGCCCGCGGCTTCAGCGTCTATCTGGCCGACCGCACGCTGCCCATGCTCCCCGATGCGCTCTCGGGGGGCCTCTGCAGCCTGGGGGACGGCGTCGACCGCCTCACCGTGAGCGTCGTCGCGACGCTGGCACCCGACGGCGCGCTCCAGGGCGCCCGCATCGTCGAGGGGGTCATCCGGAGCGCGGCCTCGCTCTCGTACGAAGAGGCGGGGCGGCTCCTGCGCGAGCCCGGACACGGGATCCCCGAGGCGCTTCGCGGCCTCGACCGCCTGGCGCGCGCGCTTCGGAAACGGCGCCTGGAGGAGGGAGGGCTGGAGTTCGATCTGCCTGAAATCCGCCCGGTGCTCGACGCCTCGGGAGAACCGGTCGCGTTCCGCGAGCGGAAGCAGCTGCCGACGCACTCGCTCATCGAGGAGTTCATGCTGCTCGCCAACCAGGTGGTGGGAAGGCGCGCCGCGGCGCGCGAGCTGCCGTTCCTTTACCGGGTCCACGAGCGACCCCGCTATGATAAGCTGCGCTCGTTCGTCGAGGCCGCGCGCTATCTGGGGCGTTCCGGCCCGATGCCCATCGTCACCGAGGCCAAGCAGCTGCGTCACTGGGCGAGCGGCGGACAGACGCCGCGGGACCGCCTGGTGAATCTGTATCTGCTGCGCGCGCTCGAGAAGGCGCGCTACGACCTCGTGGACGTCGGCCATTTCGGGCTCGGCATGCGCGGCTACGCGCATTTCACGTCGCCGATCCGGCGCTATCCCGATCTCGCGAATCATCGGATCGTGAAGCGCTATCTCGCCGACGCGGCGCAGGGCAAGACGGCGCCCGATCCGTGGACGTTCGCGGCCGGGTGGCTCAACGCCAGGACGGCGGCGCACTCGTCGGAAGCGGAGATCGCCGCCGACGAGGCGGAGCGCGCCGTGAGCCGCCGGAAAGCGGTCCGCTTCGCGCGGGCGCGGATCGGCGAGGAGGTCGGAGGGTACGTCTCCGGGCTCACGCCGGCGGGGGTGTTCGTCACCCTCACGGAGTGGAACATCGACGGATTCCTGCCGAAGCGCGCGATGGGCGATCCCAGCCTCGCGCTCGCCGAGCACGGATTCTCGTTCCGCTCGCGGCGATCGCGCCGGCGGTTCGGGCTGGGGGACGCGCTGCGCGTCGTCGTGGCCCGCGCCGACCTCGCGCGGCGTGAAGTGGAGCTCGCGCTCGCGCCCCTGACGGGGGCGAAAGCGCGCCGGACGAAGCACGAACGAGCGTCCGGGCGGAAGGAAGCGGCGGGGCGGCGCCGGAAGCGGCGCCGGTGAGGTGCGGCGCCTTCGGGCGCCCGCGGGAGGGGCGCCTCGAGGGGGCGCCGGGGGAAGTGGGAGAAGCGTCACGCGAGGAGTGCCGATGACCAAGCCGACCCGTGAGCGACGGAAGTCGCCGCGCATCGCCGCGAAGCTCGCCATGCAGGTCTCGGGACTGGACGAGAGCTCGGTCCTGACCACGGAGAGCATCAACCTTTCCGCGAGCGGCATTCAGTTCCAGAGCCGCGCGTTCCTGTCGCCCCTCACCAAGGTCTCGCTGACCATCCTGCTCCCGCCGTTCGGGCGCCGGCTGCGCCGGGAGCGGATCGTGAAGTGCGACGGGATCGTCGTCCGCTGCGAGGAGGCGGAGCAGGCCAAGCGGCGGCCCCGCTACGAGCTCGCCTGCTGCTTCCTCGAGGTCCCCGAGGAGGAGCGGGAGCTCCTGGAGCAGTACGTGGCCTGGAGGGCGATCCGCCGGGTCACGCTGGCCGAGGACGCCCCGCGGCGCCGGACGGCGGCCTCCTGACGATCCGCGGCCGCCGGAAGCACGGCGTCCGGCAGGGGAACCCCGGCCACGGCTGGGGGGTAGCACCCGGTGTCCCTCCCGCTCCGGCGGCAACCGGAGGGGCCTGGCAAGGGGCTCCCGGGAGTTTCCAGCGCACCCGACACGAGGACCGATGATTCGAAGCGCAATTCGTCGTCCGGCGCTCGCGGCCGCCCTCCTCCTGCTCGCGTCCGGCCTCGGCGCGCCCGCCCCCGCGCGGGCCACGCGCTACGCCGGGGAGTTCCTGCGCATCGGCGTCGGCGCGCGCGCCCTCGGGATGGGGAGCGCGTTCATGGGGCTCTCCGACGACGGCACCGCCGCCTACTGGAACCCCGCCGGACTCGCCACGCTCGAGCACCGCGAGATCACGGCGATGCATGCCGAGCAGTTCGGCTCGATCGTGCAGTACGACTTCCTCTCCTACGTGATGCCGATCGGCGATCCCGGGCGCCCCCGGCAGGCGCTCGGCTTCTCGCTCGTCCGGCTGGGCGTGGACCAGATCCCCGACACCCGCGGACTCGAGATCATCGACCAGAACGGCAACGGCAAGTTCGACTATCCCGAGGACCGCCTCGTGGTGGACGAGAGCCGCTTCATCTTCGACAGCGACAACGACGTTGCGTTCCTGCTCTCGTACGCGCGGGAGCTGAAGCGCGGATTCTCCGTGGGAGGCAACTTCAAGGTCATCCGGCAGTGGCTGGGGGACAGCCTCCGCTCGACCGGGTTCGGCCTCGACGGCGGAGCCCTCTGGGTGGGCCCCGGCGGATGGTCCGCGGGCGCGCGCCTCTCCGACGCGACGACGACGCGCATCCTCTGGAACACCGGCACCAACGAGTTCATCGCCCCCGCGCTCCGGATCGGCGCGGCCAAGACGAAATCGTTCGCGTCGCGGCGCCACGTCGTGACCGCCGCGCTCGACGTGCAGATCGGCTTCTCCGACGAACAGCTCTCCAGCCAGGCCCATCTCGGCGGCGTGACGTTCGAATTCCATCCTGGCGTGGAGTACTGGATCGAGCGGCGCGTGGCCCTGCGCGCCGGGTTCGAGGCGCGGAATTTCTCGGCAGGCGCGGGGCTCCGGATCCGGCGCTTCGGCCTGGACTACGCCTACCTGGATCACGCCGACCTCGACGCGAGCCACCGGATCTCGGGCTCCTACTCCTTCTGACCGCCGCGCCGGGCCATGACGCCCGGGCTCGCTCTGGAACCCCGGAGGTCGCGACGTGGTGAACCCGCCGATCCTCGTCCTGGTCCTCGCCGGCGCGCGCAGCGACCGCCTGCACGCGCTGGGCCGCCTCCGGACCGCCTCCGCGCTCCCGTACGGCGGGAAGTACCGCGTGATCGACTTCGCCCTCTCCAACTGCGTCCACTCCGGCCTCTACCGGATCGGCGTGCTCACGCAGTACGCGCCGCTCTCCCTCCACGGACACATCGGAATCGGCCGCGCGTGGGATCTCGACCGGCGCGACGGCGGCGTGCGCCTCCTGCCCGCCTACGCGCGGCAGCGGGGAACCAACTGGTACCGCGGCACCGCCGATGCGCTGGTGCAGAACCGCAACGTGATCGAAGACGCGCAGGCCCGCCACATCCTCGTCCTCTCCGGCGATCTCGTCGCGAAGATCAATTTCGGGCCCATCCTCGACCGCCACGAGCAGCGCGGCGCGGCGCTCACGATCGTGACCGTCCCCGCGCCGAGCGGACCGGGGGAATGGCGACGGCCGGTGCTGTCGGAGCCGGGAGGGCGCGTGACGTCCATTCCCGACCGCGCCGCCGACACCGGCGCGCCCGTCTCCTCCTCGGTGCTCCTCTTCCGCGCGCGCGAGCTGCGCGCGCGCCTCGAACGCGCCGACGTCGGCCCCGACCTGATGCGGGACGTCGTCGAGCCGATGCTCGCCGAGGGGCAGCCGGTCTACGCGCATCCCTTCGACGGCTACTGGCGGCAGATCGCCTCGGTCGACGCTTATTACGAGGCGAGCATGGAGCTGCTCGCGCCGTATCCGGCCCTGAACCTCCACGACCCCGACTGGCTCATCTTCACGCCGAGCGAGGACCGCGCGCCCGCCATCGTGACGGGGGGCGGCGATCCCGCGGGGAGCCTCATGGCGCACGGCTGCCGCCTCGAGGGGACGGTGCGCCGCTCGATCCTCTTTCCGGGCGTGCACGTGGCCCCGGGCGCCGTCGTGGAGGACTCGATCGTGATGCACGACACGCGCGTGCTCGAGGGGGCGCGCGTGGCGCGCGCCATCGTGGACAAGGAGGTGCGGATCGGCGAGGGAGCCTCGGTGGGCGGCGGCGAGGGGCCGCCGAACCGCGACTACCCCGAGGATCTCGCGTCGGGGCTCGCCGTGATCGGCAAGGGGGCGGAGGTTCCGGCCGGCGGACGCGTCGGCGCGAACACGCTCGTGGACATCGGAGCGCGGGAGACCGATTTCCCGGCGCTCGAGCTGGGCGCGGGCTCGGTGGTTCGCGCGCGCGGCGGGAGGCGCTCGTGACCGCCGCCGTCACCTACGCCATGATCCTCGCGGGAGGGCTGGGGAGCCGCCTCTGTCTCCTCTCGGAGAAGCGCGCGAAGCCCGCGGTGCCGTTCGGCGGCAAGTATCGGATCATCGACTTCACCCTCTCCAACGCGGTGAACTCCGGGATCTTCGACATCGGAATCCTGACGCAGTACCGGCCGCTCTCCCTGCGCGACCACATCGCGATGGGCCGGCCGTGGGACCTGGACCGCAAGCGCGGCGGCGTCGAGCTCCTGCAGCCCTTCCAGGGATGGCGCGAGAACGACTGGTACCGGGGCACCGCCGACGCGGTCTGGCAGAACTGGCTGCAGGTCGAGGAGCGCGGAGCGGAGCATCTCCTGGTCCTCTCCGGCGACCACGTCTATCGCATGGACTACCGGCCCCTCGTCGAGGCGCATCTCGCCCGCGGCGCCGAGGCGACCGTCGCCACGTTCGAGGTGCCGCGCGAGCAGGCCTCCGCCTTCGGCGTCGTGCGGGTCGACGGCGCGGGATGGATCACCGGATTCCTCGAAAAGCCGAAAGATCCTCCCTCGGGGAGGATCTCGATGGGCGTCTACGTCTTCCACTGCGGCGTGCTGCGCGAGGCGCTGGAGAAGGACGCCCGAAGGACCAGCGCCCACGACTTCGGCAAGGACATCCTCCCCGCCCTGGTCGAGCGCGGCCGGGTCCTCGCCTATCCCGTGCCGGGCTACTGGCAGGACATCGGCACGCTCGATTCCTACTACCAGGCCAACCTCGACCTGCTCTCGCCCGAGCCCGCCTTCCCGCTCGAGGACCCGCGCTGGCCGATCTTCACGCCGAGCACCGAGAACCCTCCGGCGCGGCTCGGACCGCGCGCGCAGGTGCGCGCCTCCATCGTGACGCACGGGACGATCGTGCACGGCACGGTCGAGCGCTCGATCCTCTTTCCCGGCGTCGTCGTGGAGGAGGGGGCGGTCGTACGCGACTCGATCGTGATGGGGGACTCCTGGATCGGACCGCGCGCCGTGCTCGACCGCGCCATCCTCGACAAGCGCGTCCACGTGGGGAGGGGCGCCGTGGTCGGGCGCGGCGACCTCGCGACGCCCAACCGCGTCTGTCCCGAGCATCTCTCGTCGGGCATCACGATCGTGGGGAAGCACGCGCGTATCCCCGAGGGGATCGCCATCGGGCGGAACGCCCGGATCGCTCCGGATCTGACCGAGGAGGATTTTCCGGGCGGCGACGTCCCCAGCGGAGAGGCGCTGGAGCGGCCGGGCGGCATTCCCGCGCACGCGGCCACGAGCGCCTAGCTCAGGCGGGGATCCCTCTCGACGGCGAACGGGAAGCGGGGAAGGTCAGCGGACGCGGATGCGCTGCCCGGCGTGGATCCGCGCGTGGCGCGACATGCCGTTCAGGCTCGCGAGTCGGGTGGTGCTGGTGCCGTAGCGCGAGGCGATGTGCGAGAGCGTCTCGCCGCGACGGACCACGTGGAGGTTCCCCGCGCGGCGGTAGCGGTACCGCTTGGAATGCTTGAGCTCGAGCCGGTGCGCGCGCGCCGCGGAGCGGATCTCGGCCCGTGTGAGCGCCCGCGGGTGGTACTTCGTGTCCACGATCTGCTGGACCTGGTCCCCGCTTCCATGCGGCACGCGAACCATCGTCCCCTCCTTGTCGGCGGGGGAGCGGTGGCGGACGAACGCCGGGTTCAGCCGCTCCAGCTCCTCGAGCGGCACTTCGGTGACCTTGGAGAGGAGCTGCAGGTCGATCGGGCCGCGCACGGTGATCGCGTCCACGCTCCAGGGGGAATTCTCGGGCACCGTGAAGCCGTAGCGCTCGGGATCGGAAGCGATCTCCATGGCCGCCATGAACTGCGGCACGTATTCGCGCGTCTCCCGCGGCAGGTTGAGCGACCAGAAGTCGTTCGTCTTCTGCCGCTTGATCGCGCGGAGCACCGTTCCCTCGCCGCTGTTGTACGCGGCCAGCGCGAGCGGCCAGGATCCGTCGAACATCTCGTAGAGGCGCCGCAGGTACTTCGCGGCCGCGCGCGTCGCCAGCTCGGGGTCGCGCCGCTCGTCGACGTAGGGCGTGATCTCCAGTCCGAAGAGCTTCGCGGTGCCTCGAATGAACTGCCAGGGACCCACGGCGCGGGCCACCGAGCGCGCGTGCATGTTGAATCCGCTCTCGACGAAGACGAGGTTCGCGAGCTCCTCGGGGACGCCCTCGGCGAGCAGGTTCTGCGTGAGGAGATCCATGTAGTTGCCGGAGCGCGAGAGCCACTTCTGGAAGACGTCGCGGCCGCGCCCGGTGTAGTAGGTCATCCACTTCTCGACCCGCTCGTTCGTCTCCGGGACGACCGGCTTCAGCTTGTGGGGATCGTTCGCGACGGCCGGCGCGGCAGCGTCGGGCGCGGGCTTGGCGTCCTTCGCGTCCTTGGCCTCCTCCTGCTTCACCGCTTCCTTCGCCTTGTCGACCTGCTCCTGGGCGCGTTTGCGCGTTCCCTCGAGCTGGTCGCGGAGCGCCTCGGCGCCCTGCGGGGCGGGCACGATCGCGTTCAGGTCGCGGAGGGAGGATTCGACGAGGGCGAGGGCTTCGGCCGGGAGACTGGAGTTCAGGGCGTCCTGGGCGGCGGCGGCCCGGTCCCGAACGACGTCGAGCGGGTCGGAAGCGGCCAGCTTGGCATCGTCGACGCGCGGTCCGTCCGAGGCGTCGGCGCGGGCGGTGGCCCAGCTCGGCGCGTCAGGGCTCGCAAGCCCGGCGCGCGCGGGCGCAGCGGGGCACGCCGCGAAGATAGCCGCGAAGGCGATTACCGCGAGGAACGACCGACTCGATCGAAATCGAATCAACGGGGCCTCCCGTAGGGTTCGACCGGACTCGAGGCCACGTTGGTCGAGCGGTCCGATCGTTGGTCAACAAACATCCGAGGGTTCGATTTTGTGCCGGCAGGAACCTCGACACACTAGCCGCTCCCCGTGCAGAACGCAAGTCGCGTCTGCCCGATCGTGCCGATTTCCAGCCCGAATCCTCTTCGTTTTGGCGGTGGTCCTTGCCTGATCCCGAATACTGCAACTGACGTGCCAGCAATGAGACAAGCCCATCATTGACTTTGTTCGGATGCCGCCCCTATTGTGCGGATTCGATGAACGCGGAACTCGGCACCCAGCTTCGAGTCGCGGGACTGGTGCGGAGCCCTGACCACGAGGGGGCCCTGGCCCATCTCGACCTGGATCGGGGTTTCGCCCTGGTGGCCCGGGGGGCCGCCTCGCTGACTGATGTCGTTGACCCAACCATCTGGGTCAAAGAGAAGCTGTCCGTGGCCCTGGTGGCTGGATCCGACCCCTCGGAGACCCCCCTGGGACGCATCATCGCCGCCCTCCGCTCGATCCACGCCGATCTGATCCGCCGCCCGGCCCGAGACCGCCCCTGGGTGTCGGTCCTGGCCGCGGTCTTCCACGCCGGGGACGGCTTCGTGGTCTCCGCGGGGGATTGCGCCTGCTTTCGCTTCCGGGACGGCCTCCTCTCGCGCCTGGAGCGGCCGGGGGACGCCTCCGGGCTGGTCCCGCCCCGGGGGGCCCTGGGGTCGGAGCAGCAGGTCCGCCTGGACGTGGTGCCGCTGCGTCCGCGACCGGGGGACCTCTATGTGGCCTCCACACGACAGCTTCGCGAAGGGGAGCTGGCCGCGCTGGCTCGCGACCTGGCCTCCGCCCGCGACGGGGCCGAGCTCCTGCGTGCGGGCATCGAGGGCTCGAGCGATCGCGGACGCTTCACCGTTCGCGTGCTCGAAGGGGAGGAGGACGCGGTGTCGCTTCCGGCGCGCGCGGAATCCCTCGGAGCCGCCTCCGCAACCGCCACGGCAGCCGGGGCCGCCGGGGAGGCTCCGCCGCTCGAGATCACGCCGCTGATCCCTGAATCGGCCCTCATCGACGCGGGCGCTCCGGCGGAGTTTCCGGAGGAGACCATTCCGCCGTCGCCGCAGGGCGCCGCTCCGGAGGGCGCCGGCGCCGCCGCGGCGGAGCCGCCCGTCCCGTCCGACATCGAGGACGAGATGGAGGAGCGTCTCGGCGCGCCGAAATTCCTGCTCGATCCCGACGCGATCGCCGACGAGCTCGCTCCGCCGGGCGTTCCCGGCGCTCTTCGCTCCGCCCCGCGCGCGGAGGGGCAGCCTGCCGAAGCCGTCGCCGGCGAGGACGGTTCCGAAGCGACGGAGCTGCCGGCGGGGGCCGAGGCGGACGCTGTCGCGGCGGCGAACGAGGCTCCTCCGCCGCCGCGCCGGCTCGCGCAGATCGAGGACGCGCCTCCTTGGTACGAGCCGATCGCGCTCTGGGTCGGCGGGGCGCTCGCCATCATCGCCCTCGCACTGCTCCTCCGCGCGATCATCCCCAACATCGTCGGCGGGCGCGACAAGGCCGTGCTGATTCCGCCTTCCGTCGCCGCCAAGGGCGTCGTCGACTTCTTCTCGGATCCGCCGGGCGCGGCGGTGCGCGTGGACGGCGAGTGGCTCGACGGGAGGACGCCGCTCGCCGGCGTGGAGCTGGAGACCGGCACCCATCGCGTCGAGCTCGACTGGGGTCCGGCCGGCACGTGGCGCGACACGGTCCGCGTGACCGGGGGCGAGCGGCTCGCCGTTCATCCCGCGATCTACGGAACCATGGCGCTCCGCGCCTCCGATCCGGCGCGCACGCTGGACGTCTATCTCGACGGGTCGTTCGCGGGAACGACGCCGCTCCGCCTGGACCACGTGGTGGTCGGTCGCCATCTCGTGCGCTTCGGCGGGCCCGGCACGAACGGCACGACGCAGCAGATCGACGTCCTGCGTGATGCGCCCGTGGAAGTGATCGGTAGCGCGGGACCGTTGCCCACGACGGGGACGCTCACCATCCGCTCGGCGCTCCTCACCGACGCGGGGTTCGAGCCGGGGAAGAGCGATCCCGTATGGGTCGACGGCGTCGTCCGCGGGGTCACGCCCCTCTCCGTCTCGCTCAAGCCGGGCGACCACAGCGTGCGCGTGGTCCGGCGCAACTTTCCCGCCCAGGTCACCGTGATCGACGTGAAGGCGGGAGGCGACCACTACGTCACGGCGGAGTTCGGCGCCCGCTCCGAGCAGCCGCTCCAGCTCGCGCCGCCGGAGAACGTCTCGCTCTCGAGCCCGCTCCCGGTCACCGTGACGATCCCCGAGGACGCCTGGGATCCCTCGGTCGCGGTGTGGCTCTACGCGGCTTCGCCCGAGGGAGCGTTCCAGGCGAAGCGCATGACCAAGCTCGACGGCGGCGATCGCGTGTTCGCGGCGGTCGTGCCGGCCGAAGTGGCGCAGAACAGCGAGCGCCGCGTCCGCATCTACTGCAAGGCGTCCGGCAGCGACGGACGCGAGCTCTTCACGGAGATCGTCACCCTCCCCGTTCGGCCCTAGCGGCACCGCGGCGCGCCGTTCGCGCCGGCCCCGACGTCGCGCGACCTCCTCCGCGCATCGCTCCACCGCCCCGCGACGGAGGGCCTGTGCGCCCGATGGCTTCGTTCCGTCTTCCCGCATCCGCGCTCGCCTGGATGCTGCTCGCCGCCGGACACGCGGCCGGCTGGGCCGCGCCCGTGCCCGCCGCGCTCAGCGCGCGGGCGCTCGCGGCCTCGCTCGGGCTCGGGGCGGTCTCCTTGCTCGCGGGCGCCCTGGGCTCGCGCCGCGCCGGGGCGCGTCGGGCGCCCTTCCTCCGCGCCGAGGCGATCCTGGGCGCCGCCGCGCTCCTCGCGGCGGGCGCGGCGCTCGCCGCGGAGGTGGACGCCGCCTCGCCGCCCCTTCCGGTCCATCCGCGCCCGATGCGCGTGCGGGTCGTGGGACGCGTGCTCGACACGACGACGCTCGAGGCCAAGCCGGCGTCGGTTCTCTTCGAGGCGCGCCGCGTCGCCGTGGGCGGCCGCGAGGCGGCCTGCGATGCCCGTGTCGCGCTCCGCTTCGGCGACGAAGCGGGCGTCCCGCGCTGGGCCTTTCCCGGACTCTGGCTCGATGTCTCGGGAGAATTCCGCCCGCCCGAGGACGCGCGCAATCCGGGCGTGGAGGCGCCGGGGCGCTGGCTGGAGCGCTCGGGCGTGGCCGGGACGATCGACGCCGATCCCCTCGGCGTCTCCGCCGCGGCCGACCCCGCCGATCCCGGCGCGGGGGAGACGTGGGTCTGGCGCGACCGGATCGCGCGCGCGTTCGACCGGGCGCTGACCGAGCCGGTCGCGGGGCTCGCGCGCGGGATGATCCTGGGCGACCGCTCCCTGATCGCGCCCGCGACGCGAAACGACTTCCGCGACGGCGGCACGATCCACATCCTCTCGATCTCGGGCCTCCACGTCTGCATCCTGGGCGGCTTCGTGGCGCTGGCCGCTGCGGGCCTGCGGCTCGCGCCGGCGCCTGCGCTCGCGCTGGAGCTCCTCGCGGTCTGGGGCTACACGTTCCTGGTCGGTGCTCCCGCGTCGGCGGCGCGCGCGGCGCTTCTCTGGACCGCGGTCCGCGGCGGGCGCGCGGCGGGGCGCGAGGTGCGCCCGATCGCCGCATGGGGATCGGCCGGGCTCCTCCTCCACCTCTTCGATCCCCGCAGCGTGCACGACCCCGGCTTCCAGCTCTCCTTCGCCGCGGTGCTGGGGCTGCTCGCGGCGGGGGGCCTGGGCGGCGAGAGCGACGCGCCGGACGCGGCGCCGGTCCGGGTCGTGAAGCGGTGGATCCGGGGCGCGGCCGCGATCGCGCTCCAGAGCGCGGGCGCGACGGCCGGCACGGCCGGACTCTCGGCGCGCCTCTTCGGCGCGCTTCCCGTGGCGGGGTTCGTCCTGAATCTGGCCGTGGTGCCGCTCTGCGGCGTTTTCATGGGCGAGGCGTTCTTCTACCTCGCCGCCGACGCGACGCGGATCCCCATGCTGCGGGACGCCGCGGCGGGGGCGCTGGACGCCTCGGGACTCCTCCTGCTTGCCGTGAACGCGTGGGGCGCGCGCGCGATCCATCCGTGGCCGCTCCGGCGCGCGCCCACGGTGGCGGCGCTGGCCGCGTCCGCGGCCCTCCTCGTTCTCGGCGCCGCGCTGCGTGAGGGCTCGCGGCACGAATCGCCGCGCTCCGCGCGCGCTCTCCGGCGGGTCGCCCTGGCCGCGGCGCTCGCGGCGGGAATCCTTCCGGTCGCCGCTTCGTTCCTGCCGCCAGGCGCGCCGCGGCCGTCCGGGGCGGTCGTGGTCGCGATCGACGTGGGACAGGGGGACGCGCTCTTCGCGCGCGGTTCGGAGGGAACGACGCTCCTCGTGGACGCGGGCCCCGCGACGGAGTCGCGCGACATGGGAAAGGCCGCCGTCGAGCCGCTGCTGCGCGCCGAGGGCGTCGCGCACCTCGACCGCGCGCTCCTGTCGCACGCCCACGGCGACCACTTCGGCGGATTGGAATGGCTCGCGCGCCGCGGATGGATCCCCTCGCTCCTCGAGAACGGCAGCGATCCTCGTGCGGCCTGGCGCCACGCGATCGACGCCGACCTCCGCGCCCGCGGTGGCCGGCGCGTTGTGGTGGCGCGGGACACGGTGATCGTTGAGGAAGGCATCGGGGCGCCGAGGGAGCCGAGCCGCGACGGCACCACGCTGGCCGTCTGGGCGCCTCCCGCCGACTCCCTCGTCCGCGCGCGCGGGAACGCGATCGAGAACAATCGGTCGCTCGTGGCGACGCTCACGCTGGACGGCGCTCGGACGTTTCTACCGGGCGACGCGGAGGACGAGGCGGAGGCGGCCGATCTCTCGCGCATCCGACCGGTCGAGATCCTCAAGGCACCCCACCACGGCAGCCGGACGTCCAGCACGGCGGCGTGGGTCCGTGCGCTCGCTCCGCGCATCGTGCTCGTCTCGTGCGGCGAGAAGAACCGCTTCGGCCACCCCTCGCGCGCGACGATGGGGCGCTACCGCCTGGCGGGGGCCCGGGTCTTCCGTACCGACCAGGAGGGCGCAATCCGGGTCACGATCGCGCGCGGCGGCGCCTGGGTCTCGACCCGTGTCCATCCCGAGCCGGAATGGGTGTCGTGGCAGCGTCCCAACGCCGACGTGGAGGCATCGCGCGTGCGCCCTGATTCGCTTGTCCTGGAACCGAGACAAGTGTCACAACTCTCGCACTCTCCAGCGCGGTGAAATGAACGACAGTTGTCGTGATCTTCACACGCGCCAGCCAGGGTGAGACTCATGACAAGTGTCGTTGCCTTCATGCAGGCTAAGTTACATATATATTAAATGCCCTGAACCATGTCTTTGTGCCATCGTTACTCGCAAAACAGGGCTCCGGAGGGTGGAGGCCTCCCCGTTTGCGCCCCCCCGTCGCGTATGATAGAAGTCCCCGATGAAGCCGATCCGGCTCCTGATCCTGGCCTCGGGCCGGGGGAGCCACGCCGTGAATCTCATCCGGGCGACCCGGGATGGCCGGATCGAGGGGGCGGTGGTCCGCGTCGTGTCGGATCGGCGCGATGCGGCGGCGATCCGCGAAGCGGCGGCGCTCGGGGTTCCGACCTCGGTCCTTTCACCGGAAGGGCCGGGCGCGCGTCTCGCACCCGAAGCGGAAGCGGCGCTGCTCGGCATCGTGGAGAAGGACCGGCCCGACCTCGTCGCGCTCTGCGGTTTCATGCGCCTGCTCCGGGCTTCCTTTCTC
>Ga0182009_10000084_pt1 | contig 14926 bp, 22 predicted proteins | sample Sormic07211187_1_FD_161052 | JGI IMG/M metagenome (GOLD analysis project Ga0182009, IMG submission 161052) | Bulk soil microbial communities from the field in Mead, Nebraska, USA - 072115-187_1 MetaG | ecosystem: Environmental > Terrestrial > Soil > Agricultural land > Bulk soil | place: USA... | reverse complement strand
TGACAAAACAAAAGGTAGAATAGTATATAGAGGAAGATAATATGAAAGTACAAGCAAGTGTAAAACCAAGATGCGCAAAGTGCAAAGTGATTAAAAGAAAAGGAGTGCTTCGTGTAGTGTGTGAGAACCCACGACATAAGCAAAGACAGGGCTAATCAGCGCCCAGTTGTCAGCTCTCAGTTAACTGAAAGTTGAAAACTGAAAACTGATAACTAAAAATATGAGAGTTGCAGGTATTACCTTACCAGACGACAAAAGAGTAGATATTTCTCTTACCTATCTCTATGGAATTGGAAGAAGTAATGTTGTTGCTATCTTGGAGAGAGCAAAGGTAGATCGCGCAAAACGAATGAAAGATCTTACCGATGAAGAGCAAAAGACCATTGCGAAGATTTTAGAGGAATTCAAATTAGAGGGAGATTTGCGGGCAGAAGTAACAGGAAATATTAAAAGATTAAAGGAAATTGGTTCGTATAAAGGATCTCGTCATACAAAAGGACTTCCAGGAAGAGGACAACGAACACGAAGTAATGCACGTACAAAAAGAGGTAAGAGAATGACCATTGGTGCTATTAAGAAAGAATTAGCAACCAAGATGGAAGCAGGCGCGGCGGCAAAGGCAGCTCCAGCAAAGAAATAATATGGCAGAAGCAAAAACAAAAGCAAAGTCAGTAGTTGTTAAAAAGACCGTAAAAACGGGTTCTTCTAGCAAGAAAAAATCTACAGCAGCAGTAAGTCAGAATGGAAAGATATTTATTTCTGCAACCTTCAACAACACCCTTGTCACAGTAACCAATGACAAAGGAGAAACAGTCGCATGGAGTTCTAGTGGAGCAAAAGGATTCAAGGGTGCACGAAAATCAACCCCATATGCAGCAGGACTCGCTGTAGAAGATGCATGTAAAAAAGCAGTAGAGAAGGGCTTAAAAGCAGTTGAGGTTTTTGTGAAAGGTCCAGGATCGGGAAGAGATAGTGCCCTGCGGGCAATTAAAGCTGCAGGACTTTCTATTCTTCTTATTGCAGACTTAACGCCTGTCCCTCATAATGGTCCACGGGCAAAGAAAAAGAGGAGGGTGTAAAATAAATTAGAAATCAAAAATGAGATCTCAAAAATATTTTTAGATTTAATTTTTCATCTTTAATTTTGACTGAAAGGAATATATGGCACGATATACAAAATCAAAACATAAATTAGCACGACGAGAGGGTATTAACCTTATCGACAAAACAGACGGTAATCAGGCAGCAAATCTTGCAAAAAGACTGAATGCGAAGCCTGGGGTCCATGGGGCAAAAAGGGCTCGAAAATTATCTGAATTTGGCCAGCAGCTTCGAGAAAAACAACGAGCAAAGAATATGTATGGTGTTTTGGAAAAGCAATTCAGTAATTTAGTGCGGGATGTGCAAAAAGCAAAGGGTGACACCTCAGAGCAGATTGTTGCCAGACTTGAGCAAAGACTTGATAACATTGTATACCGATTGGGTTTTGCAAAATCCCGATTTATGGCAAGACAGTTTGTCTCGCATAATCACGTCTTGGTAAATGGAAAAAAGCTAAATATCCCATCGTATACAGTAAAAGAGGGTGATGTTGTTGCTTTGGGAGAAAAGATTCAAAAAAATCCAGATGTAGTAAAATTGCTAGCTGAAGAAAAGGCATTATTGCCATTTTTAGAGAAAAAAGCAACAGTAGGCAAGATGGTACGGCTTCCTAAGAAGGAAGATATCGAGGTACCTTTTGATGTTCAGATGATTATTGAGTACTACTCACGATAGTCATATTCCTTGTTGAAACCAGCCTTGATAGCTGGTATAATACATAAACGTTTATGATGCAGCCTAATTTTAAAGTTAAAGAAACAACAGCAGATGCAACATTTGCAGAGTTTTTCATGGAGCCTCTTGAGCCTGGTTATGGCTACACATTAGGCCATGCACTTCGACGAATCCTTCTTTCATCTATTCCAGGCGTAGCAGTTACCTCTCTTCGAATCTCCGGTGTTAAGCATAAATTTTCCACAGTTTTGGGTCTTAAAGAAACAGTTGTTGATTTTCTTCTCAATCTTAAGGGAGTTAGTTTTACATTAGCACCTTCACGAGACAGTGCAACAGTTACCCTTTCTGTAAAAGGATCAAAAGAAATTACTGCAGCACAAATTGAAGTTACCGATGGTGTAGAGGTTGTAAATAAAGACCACTACTTGGGTACTCTCTCTGGAGAAAAGGCAAAATTGGAAATGGAAATAACTATCGAAAGAGGATATGGATATTCCTTAGCAGAAGAAAGATCTTCTGAAGAAGTCGGTGTTATCTTAACAGATGCAGTATTTACTCCTGTTAAAAGAGTTAACTATACAGTAGAAGCAACCCGCGTTGGACGAAAGACCAATATGGATAAGTTAGTCTTACAGGTATGGACAAATGGATCGGTAACTCCAAAAGAAGCAGTAGAAGAGTCTGCAAAAGTGTTATCTAATTACTTCAAGCAAATATACGAGCCAACAGCAGGGGAAATGTCAGAATCTGCATCTCCTTTAGCAGGCTCTATTTCTGAAGATTTACTCAAATTAACAGTAGATGAATTAGATTTACCAACACGAATCTACAATAGTCTTCGAAATGGTGGAGTAGAAACAATTGCAGATTTACTCAGTACTCCTAGAAAAGACCTTATTTCTATGAGAAATATGGGAGCAAAATCCATTGCAATTATAGAAGAAAAATTAGGTGAAAAAGGTATTTCACTCAATATATAGTTTTGGGAATATCACCCAATCAGTAGAAGCGACCAGCTCGCATAGAAAATAGGGTTGCGGGTGGGCGCTTTTCTTTTTATTTAGATTATGAGAAAGCAAGTATTTGGAAGAAAATTTAAAAGAGATGCAAACGAAAGAAAAGCTCTGTTAAAAGGGCTTATGACTGATTTGGTTCTAAAGGAGTCAATCCAAACAACAGAGGAAAAGGCAAAAGCAATAAAAGGTCAGGTAGAAAAATTAGTAACAAAAGCAAAAAGAAAAGGTGAAAATGCAGAATCTTTACTGCAGCCATATCTTTCTGTTGTTGCATATAAGAAAGTTATCAATGACTTGTCAAAAAGATTTGCAGATAGACCAGGCGGATACACAAGAATTGTAAAAGTAGGACAACGATTTGGAGACAATGCAAAAATGGCTATAATTGAATGGGTAGACAAAACAAGTGCAGCAGTTGCGCCAGTAGCAGAAAAAAAAGTTAAGGTAGCTAAAGCAGTAGTTGCAAAGAAACCTGTTAAGAAAGTAGAAGTAAAAAAAGAAGGGAAAACAAAGAAAGGACGTGCGTCAGCATCTAGTAAGTAGTTCAAATATAACTAGCAACTAGTAGCTAGCAGCTAATAACTAATTTATGAATACAGCAACACCAGCAACAAAAGCAAAAGACATTAAAAGAGAATGGCAATTAGTAGATGTCAAAGGAAAAGTATTGGGACGAGTAGCTGTAGAAATTGCCCATATGCTCATGGGAAAGAAAAAGCCTTATTTTGTTAGAAATTTAGACTGTGGAGATTATGTTGTGGTTGTGAATGCATCCCAAGTTGCAATAACAGGTAAAAAATCTACAGACAAAATGTATCGCCATAATTCTGGATATACCAGTGGATTAAAGGAAGAAGCTTTTAAAGATTTGTCTGCCCGTCGTCCGGGAGAAATTATTATGCATGCGGTGCGAGGTATGTTGCCACAGAATAAATTAAGGGCTACAATGCTCAAGAGACTTCACGTCTTTGCAGCAGAAGAGCACAAATATACAGATAAGTTTGGAAAGGTACAATAATATGATAGACGAAGTAATTACAAAAAAACAAAAACAAGATTATACCTATGCAGTTGGAAGACGCAAGCAGTCTTCTGCACGAGTGCGGTTGTACTCTTCTGTTAAAGAAGGGCAAGTATGGGGAGATGTTGCAGTAAGTAAAGATCAAATATTGGTTAATGGCATGCCAATAGAAAAATACTTCCCAGGTCCTTTAGCCAAGGCACGATATATGTTGCCTCTTATGCTTACCAATACAGTTGGAAAATATGCAGTAACTATAAAGGTAGAAGGCGGCGGAAAAGCAGGACAATTGGATGCAATTATTTTGGGATTGTCTCGAGCACTCGCATTGGTAAATAGAGATAAAAATAGAGGAGTATTAAAAGCAAAAAAACTTCTTAAAGTAGACGCACGGGTACGAGAAAGACGAAAAGTTGGTACTGGTGGTAAAGCGAGAAGGAAAAAGCAGTCACCAAAGCGCTAAGCTTCCTCTGGCATTTCAGACCCAATATATTCAAATCTTTTTTGTTTTTTGCCATTAACCTCTACGTCTTCAAAAAACATCTCGAATGGTCTTAAAGACATTCGTGGTCCTTCCCTTGCATACAACGGAACATAAACAACAAATTTTTCTTCTGTCTCAGTATGCCTTGCAACACCTAAGACAAGGTAAAATTTTCCTTTATAGTGTTTATATACACCCGATAAAACATCAGCCATATTGTGAGTATATCACAAGCTAATTTTCCTAATTTTTTTTCAAAGGTTTTATTCTTCTCGCTTAGGTTGTTGCGCTTGTTCTCGTCTGCGAGCTAGTACTTCGTTAGCAAAAACCTGTATAGCCGCAGAAGTAAATTCTCTAGAAACATTCTCTCCTCGAAACCGCGTTTGTTTTCCATTTCCTGGCGCTGGTGGTAAAAGTAAATTAAAGTCGTATCTCGTTTTTGGTTCTGACATATATGTCACCTCCTTTCCATATTAGTAACTTAACCTTGATCTTCCTCGCCTGGTCACGGGAGAGGATTGAGGTGAGGGCTTCCCCTCATCCCTACCTTCTCCCAAAAGGAGAAGGAGATCATTGAATATTTTTTACTCTGTATGCCACAAAAAAACCCCGCTTAGCGGGGTGTTCGTAAGGCAAAAATGAATACTACGAAACAGCCCCACTTAAGGAGGTCATCATCATAGCCATCATTGCTTGTCTGCTTGTCATGAAAGTTATTATAAAATAATTTATTTTTTTTGTCAAATTAAGAGTATAGTAAAAACTCTTGGACTTCTATTTGAATTCGTTTTGACCCCTTGCGAAGAATAAAACTGATGTTATAATAATCCCTATGGCAGAACGAAAGAAGGCAACTTCAATAAGAAAACTCGCATCACGAAAAACTCCAGTTGTATTAGCAGCACGCACAACACCATCACGATCGACGCGTCCAGCTCTAGCAAGAAAAACACAAAGTAGTAGAGCATCACAAAAAAATTCTTCATCAACACCATCAACAACCGCAACTGTGCAACAGACATACCTTAAAAATCCACGATTATGGGTTGGTGTAACAGTTGTTGTATTGGCAGTATTGGTATATGCATGCAAAGGATTATTTGTGGCAGCAGTTGTTAATGGACAACCTATTAGTAGACTAGAGGTAGTAAATCAATTAGAAAAACAAAATGGTAAACAGACTCTTGGTAATTTAGTTGTGCAGACTCTTGTTTTTCAAGAAGCACAAAAAAGAGGAGTTAGTGTAAGTCAAGCAGATGTAGATAGCGAAATTAAAAAAATTGAAGACCAACTAAAAGGACAGGGAGTAACATTGCAAGATGCACTCGCAGCTCGTGGTCTTACACAAAAGGATTTAACAGACCAAATAAAATTACAAAAAATGCTTGATAAAATGGTTGGTGCATCGGTAAAAGTAACCGATGATGATGTGCAAGCGTACATCGATAAAAACCAAGATAGTCTTCCACAAGATTTGTCTGAAGAAGATTTACGAAAACAAATAAAAACTCAATTGGAGCAACAACAATTACAGGAAAAAACCCAAACATTTGTCGCAGACTTACAGAAAAAAGCAAAAGTTACTTACTTTGTAGGCTATTAGACAGCTACTGCTCCTGATGCGAAGCAATAACTTCCCATGGTGAAGGATTAAGATTGGAATAACGCCACCAGGTAGTTGTAAATTCCAGAAGAATAAGATTTGAATTGGTAGTTATATGTTTGGCATTGGGAAATTTTAGGTAATAGATTGCTTGAGCGTCTTGAAGAGCTTTTTCTCCTAATACCATTTTTATATTTCCCTCTGCCTGAAATGTTACCCATTCTTCCTCACTAAATCCCACAACAAATGCCGCTCTTTGTGTCTCTCCAAGAAGAAGCCCTTGCGCTTTCTTAGAGCTTTTCTCTGTAAGAATATATATTCTTAATGGATCTGTTGTATGGGCATAGTGGACTACTGCAGCGTGAGGTGTGCCATTAATATTAACAACGGTAAGTGCGCCAACTCTGTGCTTGGTAAGAAAATTAATAACTTTTTGATCCATACTTATATTTCTACTACTTCTCCTGTTTCGACAGCTTTAAAGTCAATTCCATGTTGTCCAAAAAAGTCTTTGAGTCTTTGATATATTCCCATTCGCACATCATCCTTCCACATAAAATCATGAATAGGAAAAATTACTTTTGGTTTTACTTGTAGAGCTACTTCAACTGCAGCTGTTGTACTACCCCACGGAGCAGTGACAGGAAGTGCTAAAATATCTGGACTTTCGGTAAAGCTTAGTGAGTCACCAACTGTTGCAAACTTTTTAAAAAGAGTAATCATGCTATTTTCTACAGGAGTCCCAAACCAAATTTTTTCATGAGGTACAGAGTGTAAAGTGATGTACTCATTTCCTTCTGTCATAGCATTTTCTATATTTTCTTTTTCCAAAAGTTTTTTAACAGATTCATTTGTATAAATGGGAGTATTGGGAAATTTGGCAAGAATTTCTTTTAAAAAAGGAAGATATATATGGTCCATATGTTCGTGTGTTATGGCAATGGCATCCAGAGAAGAAAGAGATGGTATGTCAAGTGCTTTTGCATCATAGGAATAATTTCCTGGGTCAACTAGTACAATTTTTCCTTTCTCTTCAACTAGAAGACAGGAATGGACATGTTTGGATATTTTCATAGTCCTAGTATATAACCTTGACTCAACAATTTCCACCTGCCATGATTTATGTATGGACTCTACCCAGCAAAATCAACAAGTACCACCTTCTTTGGAAGTTACTGTCCAGCAGCCACCCAGTGAACAACCTGCGGTACCTAGTCCTTGGGTTAAGCCATTACTCATGGTCTTGTCTATTGCTGTTGTTGTGGTGCTTGCAACGCTTGGTATTTTCCTTTTTGTAAAAAGTCCTTCTTCCAGCACTACGCCAGTTGTTACTGGTACCCAAAGACAGGCAGTAAGTATGAATGGTGTTGTCTCTTTTGAAGGATATATTCCAGAAGGCGCTTATATTTCTTTGGCAGAAAAAAATGAAACAGAAGGGACCCAGCAGTATAAAGAAGTTGTTACTGGACTTACGCCAATTGATGGATCTATTAATTGGAATTGGACAGATGCAACCAGTGGGCAAAATTATCTTATAAAAGCACTTCTCAAAGTACAAGGCAAAACACTTCAAGAATCCCCAATAGTTGATGTTTCTGCACCGGCAACAGGAGTTGTTTTGAATATGAGTAGTCAACAAGTGCCGCCAACGCCAGTAACAACAAGCATTGGTGGGCAAATAAATCTTGATGGATATGCACCAAGTGGCTCGACACTGCAAGTATGGACCAAAACAGTAGATGCAGCGTCCTACCAACAAGTTGCAAAGGGAATTGTGCCCTCAGACAATGCGGCATGGAGTTGGGCAAATGCAACGTCTGGGACAACATATCTTATAAAAGCACAACTTGTTGATGCAAATAATACTGTTATTTCTACGGGAGATGTTGATACAGCAACAGCACCAACGAGTAATGAGTTACTCAATGTCTATTCTACAGCTAAGCCTCCTACACCAACTGTTACAGGAATTTCCGGGATAATTACTATTAATGGAAATATTCCTCCAAGTAGTTACATAACTCTTGCCACAAGAGTTAGCGGGACAACAACATTCAATCAAGTTGCAAGTAATATTAATGCGACCAATGGCGTAGGATTTTCTTGGAACGCTGCGTCTAGTGGACAACAGTACGATGTGCAAGCATATTTATGGTCCAACAGTAAGCCGTATGCTGCATCGAATATAATTACTGTTACTGCTCCATCTACATTCGATTCACTTACCATTAATGCACAGCAACCGCTCCAGGCGCCAAGCAGTAGCACCATTAATGTAAGTTGTGGAGCACAGCAAAATGGTAATTTCCAAGCAACAATTAATTACAACACACAAGGGAATTTACCTAATGCTAAGTCATTTAATATTGTTGCAACATTGGCAAGTCAGAATAATCAAGTAATTAATACAACAGTGAGTCCTTCAAATCCAACAACAGCACAAAATCTTACCACAACATTTATTTTCTCGTCTGGTGCAACGTATTATGCACAGTATGCATACAGTACCGATGGAAATACTTTTTCCCCACTTTCTCCCTCTATCCAATTTGCCTGCCAATAATTATCTCTTGCAATTTTTTTAAAACAGGTATATATTCTGGAATAATGAGTGATTTATTTGAAGGAGCAGTACGACCAGATCCATCAAGGGAATTATTGCCAAACACTACAACACCTGTTTTGAGAGCAATAATGACAAGAGATGGGGGACAACATTATTTAGAGGAAGATTTTGGACATGTCCCTGGTGGTAGTACACAGAAAAGACGTGTCAGAATTACACCAATTCCAGCAGGCCAAGATACGGTAAGACCACTATAAAAATTCGCCTCTTTTTGATATTTCCTGGAGAACACTTTGTTATTGTTGATATTTTTTGAGTTCTTTTCGTACCCTTGCAAGTTGATATGTTATTGCTTCTATAGTTGCGCTATAAAGCATACAATTATGGCAAGCTGTTGCACGTCTCCCACCATGTGCTTGCTGCATATGGACAACAAGAGTTGCTCTTTCTTCTTACAAGGTCTCTATTAATTTCTCGTTCTTGATGAATTAAATTTTCTACCATAAGTCGGGGACCGGGGAGTCGAACCCCAGCCGCACGACCCCCAGCCGCGCATTCTACCGTTAAACTAGTCCCCGGAAATTTTATTACTCTTTTCTTACGATACTATTGAGATAGAAAGATATATTGTATTTTAGCATAAAGTTGCTTATTATAGGTACACAATTATGGCGAAAAATGGAACACCCAAAAAAATAGAAGCAGCTGCAGATGCAGACCAAGCACATAAAATGGATGCAGTCCGCATGGCAATGGATGCTATCGAAAAGCAATATGGACGTGGGTCTATTATGCGCTTTGGAGAAGCAGCTGGTAAATTAGATATCTCCGTTATTTCCACAGGATCGCTTCCCTTAGACATAGCACTCGGAGTTGGTGGATTGCCAAGAGGAAGAATTGTCGAAATTTATGGACCAGAAGCATCTGGTAAAACAACTATTTCTTTGTCTGTTATTGCACAAGCACAAAAACATGGTGGTGTTGCTGCATTTATCGATGCAGAGCATGCACTCGATCCAATATGGGCAGAAAAAGTTGGCGTTAAATTAGATGAGTTGCTTATTTCACAACCAGACACAGGAGAGCAAGCATTAGAAATTGCAGAAAGTCTTATTCGAAGTGGTGGAGTAGATGTGTTGGTAATAGATTCTGTTGCAGCACTTGTTCCTAGGGCTGAAATAGAAGGAGAAATGGGAGACTCAATGATGGGACTTCAGGCTCGTCTTATGTCCCAAGCTCTTCGAAAATTAACAGCAGTTATTTCTAAGTCCAAAACTGTCTTAATTTTTACCAATCAGTTGCGACAAAAAATTGGTGTAATGTTTGGTAATCCCGAAACAACAACAGGAGGACTTGCTCTTAAATTCTATGCATCTGTCCGAATGGATGTACGAAAAATTGAGACCATTAAAGATGGAGACAGAGTGGTAGGTAGCAGACACAGAGTAAAGATTGTTAAAAATAAAGTAAGTACGCCGTTTAGAATTGCAGAATTCGAAGTGTCTGGAGATGGTATTTCCAGAGAAGGTGGAATTTTGGATGTAGGAATAGAATTGGGAATTATTTCCAAGTCTGGAGCATTTCTGAGATATGGCGAGCAAATGCTTGGACAAGGAAGAGCAGCTGCAATGGAGACACTCAAAGAAGATAAAAAGTTAGAAGCAGAAATTGTAAAGCAAATTAAAGAAAAATCCCAAACCCGCACCCCAATGGAAGTTGGAAAAGAAGACAATGGAGAAGAAGTCCTAGAACCAGCTGTTGTTTAAATATGGCAAGAAGATCAAGATCGCTACCTGCATATATAACAGAAACAGATGGTGAATTAATTCTTGAACCCGGAAAACCAGGCTTTTCCATAGGATTAGCAAATGGAGATCATGTAACATACAGAAAAAGGAAAAGAGGAGAGCATCCCGATGGATATAGAGTAAGAGTGGAAACTGCAGAGGGTGGAGTCCTATATATTCCTGATGCGAGTGGAGATAGAGTTTTAGTTCAAAAACCAAGAGCTGAAGGTCGTCCCGACAGATATTGATAATCAAATTTTAAATTTCCTCAATTATCACATCCCCATCTTTAAGCGTTTTGTAAGGAATGTTATTTTCTTTTGCATATTGTACAGATACTTCCGCTCCCTGGGCTTCTGGATGAACAGATTGGTAATGTGGAATAAGAAGATAAGGTAAAAGATTCAAGCCTTCCCAAATAATTTCTTTCTTATATCCTTCTGGAATAATATTTGGGTTATCCATTGCATCCAAGCTTTTCATATTAGGAGAAAGTATACAAGCCCCTGCACTGTAGCCTGCATAGACAAAATCTTTATTGTGTTGTAACTCATTCAAAATTTTATCAAATCTACTGTACTCCATTGCGCGTCTTAATATAAAACAATTACCTCCTCGTACCCATACTCCTCCAAATTCCTGCAATTTTTCTCTTAGCGTACTTTCTTTTCCAAAATATTCCCGTAAATCTATTTCCTCAGGTTGTAGTCCTAATGTGTGTAAATCAACAAGCTCTCTATCCAACTTTTCTTTTCGTATTTCTGGTGTTTCAAAATCTACTGCATTTACAATAACCGCTACTTTTTTATTCTCTCCAAAAAACTCTGCTAATTTCTCTGGATTATTTCCCAAACGGTAAGAAGACAAAAACAATTTCATATTCACATTATACACGGCAAATAATTATTTAACATTGGATATTGGATATTTGACATTGGATATTCTATAGTATTCCTATGGATTTTGATGCATTGTATCTTCGCGTTTTAAAATACCTTAATTTCCGCCCAAGAAGCGAGAAGGAAATACGGGATTATCTGAAAAAGATTCTTTCCCGTCATTCTGAACGCAGCGAAGAATATATCCTTCGTTCCACTCAGGATGACAATGTGGCAGATCTTATTATTCATAAGCTCAAAAAGCAGAGATTTCTGAATGATTTGGAATTTGCAAAAATGTGGATACGCTCTCGTACGGAGTTTAAGCCAAAAGGAGAAAGACTTATCCGCTTAGAGCTTAAACAGAAAGGTATTAGTAAGGATCTTATCGATGAGGCCTTGTTGTCCTTTGACGAAGATCAGAAGACTCACTCGGGCGAATCGCGGGATGACAAGGTACTGGCAAAAGAGATTTTAGAGAAAAGAAAGAAAAAATATGAGAGTATGGATAGGCAAGAGCGGTTTAATAAAGCAGGCTCCATGCTTGCTAGGCGTGGATTTGACTTAGACGATATTAAATGGGCAATTGACCAGGTTTTCGGGAAAATGGTATAATACAGGGGACAATATGAAGAGTTGTGCTTTTCAAGTAAAGAGCATCGCAGTGGAGCTATAAGTCTCCAATCCCTCTATTGTCTTCACATATATGGTATCAGACGCATTAGATTTAGAAAAAAAACTCCTTGAAAAACAGGAAAAATTAGACGAGTTAAAAGAAAGCTTAGACAAGCAAAAAGAAGAATATAGAGACAAGCTCCAAAAACTCTCCCACATGACAGAGGAAGAAGCAAAGAAAGCGCTTCTTGATGAGACAGAAAAATCCGAGGCATCAAGTGTTGCCAAACTTATCCGCGAAAGAGAAGAAGAAGCAAAGAGGACTGCAGACAAAAAAGCACAAGAAGTAATTGTAGAGGCAATGCGGCACGGTGCAATTAATTATGTTGCAGAATTTACTGTTTCTATTATTCGTGTAGAAAGTGAAGATGTTAAGGGAAGAATTATTGGAAAAGAAGGACGCAACATTCGTGCATTCGAAAGCGCAACAGGAGTAGATATCGATTTGGACGAAGAAGGAATTATTCGTCTCTCATCTTTCGATAGTGTACGCCGCGAAATTGCCAGACGTGCACTCGAGGTACTTCTTAAGGATACCCGCATTCAACCTTTTAGAATTGAAGAAGTTGTTAATCAGACAAAAGCAGAGTTGGATAAAATTATGTTTCAGGAAGGTGAGCAGTTGGCTCATGAGGCAGGAGTATTTAAGTTGCCAGTAGACCTTATTAAAATGCTTGGAAGATTTAAGTTCCGTACATCATATGGACAAAATCTTATTACCCATTCTCTAGAAGTAAGTAAAATTGCCGTTGGCATTGCACAAGAAATCGGTGCAGATGCCGATGTAGTACGACTTGGAGGACTTCTCCATGATATTGGAAAAGTTGTAGAAGGAGAAGGAAGTCATGTAAAGTTGGGCGTAGAAGTATTAAAAAGATTTGGTCTTCCAGATGCCATCATTGATACTGTTGCACAGCACCACGAGGATAAACCATTTACTAGTGTTGAATCAGTCATTGTACATATTGCAGACCAAGCAAGTGGTGGTAGACCAGGAGCACGGTATGAAGATGTAGAAAAATATGCCAATAGACTGAAGGAAATGGAAGATATGGCGAAAAAGTATGAAGGCGTAGAAGATGCCTATGCATTTGAAGCAGGGAGAGAATTACGTGTTATTATAAATCCTGGAAAATTAGATGATGCTCAGACAATTATTATTGCCAAAAAATTACGGGATGAAATAAGTGCATCTCTTGCAATTCCTGGAGAAGTAAAAGTTACTGCAATTCGAGAATTCCGCGCAGTTGTTGGAGAAAATTTATAAGTGAAATCTATCGGGGAAATTAGTAATTAACCCATCCACTCCTAAATCCTTCATTCTCTTAAATTCATTCTCATTATTAAGTAGCCAAGCATTAAGTTCTAGATTATTCTCATGGGCAAGCCTTACCAACTCTGGGGAAATATAATCCTGCTCTATGGATGCCCCGTTTGCCTTTGCATCAAGAATAAATTGAAGCATTTCCTTAGGAGGTAGTCCAATCATCATGAGGACAAATGTTGATACATCTGGAAATTTTTCCTTTACTTCTTTTACAACATGATGCCAAAAAGAATGCACGTAAATATTGGGAATTATCTCGGTATGCTCTGAAAGAAAAGTGCAAAATGCGTTGGTTAGATTTTTCGCAATAATTTCATCCTCTGCTTTTATTTCGATAATAAGTTTTTTCTTATAATCCATAACTGTCTCAATAACTTCCTCAAGTGTTGGTATTTTTTCTCCATCCCCAGCATTTAATTCTCGTAACTCAGCAAAGGTATAGTCTTTTACCCATCCTTTGCCATTTGTCGTTCTATCCAAAGTGCCATCGTGAAAGACAACAAGCTTCCCGTCCTTAGTAAGATGAATATCGCATTCTACTACGTCAGCATTATTCTCGCAGCCTATCTTAAAAGCTTTAATTGTATTTTCTGGAGCAAGTCCTGCAGCACCCCTATGGCCAACAACATATTGATTCATAGCGTATAAAAAGTATACCTGATTTAATTTAGCTTAACAATAAAACATTAACAAACAAATTGATACAGTACGCTCCATTGACGAAATTTCACTTGCGTTGTATTGTAGACCTAATCTTCATTCTGCCCGGATAGGAGGTGAAATAGACATGACAAAAAGAGATTTAATAGAGCTCGTTGCTAAGAAAGCCAACCTTACCAATAAGGCAGCACGAGAAAGTGTTCAGGCAGTACTCAATGCAGTACGAGATTCTCTGAAAAGAGGAGAAAAAGTTGTTCTTACAGGATTTGGTACATTTAGTGTACGAAAAAGAGCAGCACGACCAGGAAGAAATCCAAAGACAGGTGCAAAGTTGACCATTGCAGCTAGAAAAGCACCAGGATTTACTCCAGGAAAAACACTCAAAAAGGCAGTGCGATAATAATTGCTTTCTTGAATAGGCAAGAGAGGTTTTTTACAAATTTGTTTGTATGGAGCCTCTCTTTTTGCTACGATAGAACAGCTACCAGTTGTCAGCTATCAGCTCTTAGTTATGACCTACATAAAATCTTATAAAGAACTAATAGTTTGGCAGAAAGGCATAGACCTAGTAAAAGAAATTTACATTTTAACAAGTAAATTTCCTAGAGAAGAAATATATGGATTAACTTCACAGATGAGACGAGCTGCGATATCTATTCCGTCTAATATTGCAGAAGGTTCTGGAAGAAAATCATTAAAGGATTATGCACAGTTCTATTCAATTGCTTATGGATCAGCGTTAGAACTAGAAACTCAAGTAATCATTGCAAAAGAGTTAAAGTTTGCACAGATGAAAGACTATATAAAGGTAGACGCTGTTTTACAGGAAGTGGCGCGAATGTTGAATTTTATGAAAACGAAAATGAGGGAAAATGGAAGCTAGAAGCTGATATCTGAAAGCTATGAGTATTATCAACGTTGAGCATCTTGTAAAAGAATACTCGGTGTATAAAAAAGAGCCGGGATTTTTAGGATCTGTTAAATCTCTAATCTCTCGAAAATATGAGAAAGTGCGAGCAGTAGACGATATTTCATTTTCTATAGAAGAAGGCGAGTTGATTGGATTTATTGGACCAAATGGTGCAGGTAAAACAACAACATTAAAATGTTTGTCTGGACTTCTCTATCCCACA
>Ga0182009_10000083_pt1 | contig 14933 bp, 9 predicted proteins | sample Sormic07211187_1_FD_161052 | JGI IMG/M metagenome (GOLD analysis project Ga0182009, IMG submission 161052) | Bulk soil microbial communities from the field in Mead, Nebraska, USA - 072115-187_1 MetaG | ecosystem: Environmental > Terrestrial > Soil > Agricultural land > Bulk soil | place: USA... | reverse complement strand
TGTGATTCGGATGTGGAACGCGGTGCCAGGTGTCGAGGCTTTTCTGATAATACGATCTCGCCTCGTTCCAATACGACTTCCGGCGCTCCGCGTAATCCAATTGGTTCGATCCAGGCGACAATGAGCGCCATATCGATTGCTCGAACAATTCATGCGGCTATGGCTTCAGTGAGCGTGAGCTTTGCGTCCTGGGAGCGAAGTGTCGAAGACCAGCAACAGCTTCTCTCGGGTCCATCGTTCAAAACCATCCCCAGCGAGCCGGTTAACCTGGCGTTTGTGCAGAAATGAGGTACTCGTACCCTTGCAAGGAACGCGCATCTACTCTCGTCAGACGCGCCCAACATCCATGAAGTTGAGGTCGTGGGCTTCGTCCTGTACAGAACTCAGCGCAACGTTCACCTCCCGGATATAGAACGCAGCGAAAACGAGTAGCGAGATCATCGAGAGCACGAACACAACCGCAGCCGACACGGCGGCGGCCTTCCAATAGAGGCCCAAACCCAGCAATAGACATGCGAGCAGAGTGCCCGCGAGGGCAAGTAGCGCGAAGAGGAACGCGCGGCGGATCATCTCGGCCCGCTGCTGGATTGAAGCGATCTGTGTGGTGTATGCATCTGCTTCCGAGTGGCGGGCGTTCTTTGTGGCGTCATGCTTCGCGTGGACGTACTGACGGAGACGGCTGACGATGCCCATCAGTCGGACGTTGATCGAGAGAATTAAAAGGGCCGTCGCCGAGAAGAAGATTGCGGGAGAGACAAACGCTTGGAAGAGGCGAGCTACGTCATTCATGGGTGTTCCGTTCCTGAGTCAGCCGCTTGCACTTTAGCACCCGGACTCACAGAGTTTCACACAGTAAACTTCTGTGACCTTGTGTGAACTGGCCCGACGAACACCATGCGTTGGGACTGGTGTGGAATTCACCCACTTAGAAGGCGTACTTCAGCGAGAAGGTCGCCAAATTAGCGTGGAAAGCCCGTGGAGCCGTTGGCCCCACGAACGAACCCTCGCCGTACTGGTAATAGTTCCATCCCGCGTGCCACGTGAAATTCCTGGCGATTTCCACGTCAATGGCCCCGATCGGTTGCTGGAAGCGTGAGGCCAATGGCCCCAGCGGCTGCAAGGGATCGAGAATCAGCGTCGATCCATTCACGTCGGTGATGCTATACCCGAGTCGCGCAGTAACCCGCTGCACCGGCTTGAACATCACGCTGAACTCCCCGAAATGGGTGTGGTTGTTGTAATTGCCAAGAACTTCAAGCAAAGCATCGTCGTAGGTGCAGGTAAACGAACCGGTCGCGACCACTGTCCCGATATAACAAACATTGCTGTTCTGCAGGAACGCCGAATAGTTGTATGCAAGGTCAAAAGAAAATCTCTCTTTCGGCGCGACCACCGCGTTAAAACCGAAGTTGCGATTGTGCATGCGGTACGCGATGTCGCTGGTGTTGTTCTTCTGTTCGACAATATTGATGTTCGCTGCCACATTCAGCCATGCGCGCGGCGTGTACGTGGCCTGGGAGCGGTAACGCTGCACATGGCGCGGCTGAGTTCGCCAACGGAAATTATCGGCATATCCGTCTTCGACATCCGCGCTAATTCGCAGATCTTGCTTAGGACGCAGCCAGATTCCAGCAACGCCCGTGTGCTCGTTGATGATGACGGGATCATCCTCAGAGTCGAACAAATCGCTGAACGTGCAGCTTCCATCCGGATTCAGCGGCAGCCCGGTACAGTCTCCGCGATTGGGATTGGGAGGATAAAAGACGTCGGCATTGGCGGTGCTAGCCCAGTAATTGTGGTCGCGCACGTGCGAGTAGCGGTAGCCGACATTCACTCCCGCGTACTGGCCGATGTCATATTGGAGCTGAAGTTCGTTTTCCTTCGTGTTCTGTCCCAGAAAACGGTTATAGCTGTTGTTGAGCACGTCCGCTGGAGAAGATGTGCCGTGCAAGGGCGCGGTGCCGGGCAAAACGCCCGGAGGACCAAGCAGGGATCCCGGCGGAGCTACCGTGCCGGCATTAAATAATGAGCTTTGCAGCAGATCGAAGATGCCGGGCACCTGGTAATTGCGGAAGCGGAACGTGTCCACCAGGCGCAGGCGATCGCTGATGTGATACGTGGCTCCAACATCCGTGACCACGGAAATCCAACTTGCGCGCGAGTGGCTTCCGGGAGTGCTGATCTGGCGCTCTCCCGTGCGCGTGATCAGCCCATTGAACAGCTCATTCAATGGGCTCGTGCTCTGCGCGTTGCTGTAGGAGAACGTCCCGGTCACATCCAGCTTCTTCAGAGATGATGATTGAAAATTGAATTGCTCGGTAGGAATCGTAGTGCGCACGCGCTGCACGCGGTTGTAGCCGAAGTAGCCATTGCAGACCGGATTGGCGGTGGTCCCCAGGATGGGCGCGGCGCACGGGCTAAAGCCGTTGAACCACGGCAGCCCGAATTCCACCGGTGTGCCACCCGGAAGCGGCACCGGATTAAATGGCGACAGAAAATTATTCGTGTCCCCCTTCGAATACTGAAGGTTCTCGGTGAAGTTTGCGGTAGTGTGGCGGTTCACCTTCCAACTGACGCCGAACCGGTATTGATCAAATGTATTATCAAGCGGCTGATAGAGCAGCGCGTCGGTCCCGTCATGAATGCTGCTGAATGACGTGCCTTCCATGCGGTTGCGGCTATAGTCGAGCAGAATGCTGAAGCGGCGCTGCGGAAACAGCGTCAACCCAAAATCGTACATGCGGCGGCGATTGTAATAGCCGTGCGGAGAGTTGTTGACGTTCACTAGAGGCGTCGCTGTAGGAGGATTCAGCGGGTTCGCGAACAGATCATAATCGAAGAAGTTCTGATCGCGGCGGAAGCTCGCCGTGAAGTTGAACAACCGGTATTTCACCGCGCGCAAGCGGGCGCCATTGCTGGGATCACCGCCCCACCCAAAGCTGCTAGCGCTGAGACTGTCGAACGCTCCATCATGATTCAGCGATTGCATGGACAGCGATTGCTCCAGGATGCGCGGCCCGGTCTCGAGGTTCACCACAGTGTCATACATCGGCGCGCTGCCACTCAGGTCCGTGACGCGGAAGCCAAGTTCGACAGATTGCTGGATCCGATAGCCGCCCCGCTCGATTCCTTCGGGAGCTTCCTTGGAAGGCGCCTGCGACGAGACTGGCAAGCCATCAGTCATCTGCCCCGGCCCTTGCGCGACCAGCGAGACCGCCAATGTCAGGAACAGCAGCGTGATTCCGAATAAGACTGCAGATTTCATTGTTTCACCATCAGGTCGGCCAGAGTCAGCTCCCTTCCCTTATCACCGGAAAAAGAACTCGTCGAAGTTAGAACCGTGAATCTGGGTATGGCACATCGTGCACGCCTGATATTTCGCGTTCTGAGTATGAAAGCTGGGTATTTGCGGTACGTTGCCGCTCGCGGTTGGCGAATGACATTGCAGGCAGAGCAGGTTGACCTGGCTCACGCGCAACAATCGCGGATTGGTCGAGCCGTGCGGGGTGTGGCAACTGGTGCAGCCTTCCTGCTTCACGGGAACGTGCTCAAACACGAACGGTCCCATGGTTTCGGTATGGCAGTTGGTGCAGACCGGGAACTGGCCTGCCGCGGTGCGCAGCTGCCGTCCAACAAAGCTGCCGTGCGGATTGTGGCAATCGCTGCAGGAAATCAAACCTACATCCACGCGATGCCGGTATGGACGATCAAACTCCGCTTTCTGCGTCGCATGGCATCCGTAGCACAACAGCGTCTGCTGCGTTTTGAGCAAGTGATCGGGCTGGGTGGAATGATGCGGCGAATGGCAGCCGAGGCATCCGACTCCATTCTTCAGGTGAACGGAGCGCATGAAGTTCATGTTTTCGAGACTGCTTTCGTGGCACTGCAGGCAGCGCCGACTGGCCTGCTCGGGGGAAAGTTGCGAGAAACGAATAATCTTGGCCTTATCGCCGCCACCCTCGACGTGCGCCGATCCCGGCCCGTGGCAGTCTTCGCATCCGTGTTCGCCTTCTTTCAGCAGCGCGAAATGAGGAGTCCCTTCGAAGTGCTTCGAATAGATCTCGTCATGACAGTTCTTGCAGGTATCCGAGCCTACGTAGGTTGCACCCTGAACGGCGCCAGGAATCTCGGAGCCTTTTTTGGCGGCCCGCTTGCCCGGATTCTGCTGAGTGGCGTTCTGTGTGGCCACATCGGATGTGGTTTGCGCGGCAGCTTTATCGCGATTGCCGGCGAGAATCACTGTCAGAATGACCCCGAGGGAACACAAGAGCAGAACGGTTACTCTTGGCAAAAGCTTGGCAATCTTCACGAGTCCCTCCCTGGCGAATTGGTTTTCAGGAGTGTGACTGGGGTTGACGGTTTCTGGCGGTGAGCTAACGTGGCGCCACTTAGATATCGGGAGCAACCCGTACGGTTGCAAAAGGTTGCGCCAACAATTATGAAAACCAGCTGTCCGCGGACAGCATCGAAGGTCGCCGAACGGGGTTCTTACCGTCAGGAGGAATTGCAGATGCGATACACCAGACTCATCACATTACTTGCTGTTCCAGTTCTGTTCGCTTCCCTGGGTTGGGCACAAGAGGGAGAGTCTATCTACAAGTCAAAGTGCGCAACTTGTCACGGGCCGACAGCAGAAGGAAAAATCGGCCCGTCGTTGAAAACAACCAAGCTGAGCGAGGATGACATTGTGCTACTGCTTGGCAAGGGAAGCGATGCCCGAAAGATGCCTCACAAGAAACCGCTGTCCAGTTTGACTGATGATCAGATTAAGGCCGTCGCCCATTACATCAAGAGCCTGAAGTAGGGCCCGCCGAGGCGCTCTGAAATTTGCCTGGTGAACGGCCAACGAGACAACGCGTTGGCCGGCCATTCTCCCTACCAAATATTGCCAGTACAGCGGCGATCCGCTCCGCCGCCTCAAACTTCGTCGGCAACCTCTTACTGGCAGAATTGCTGACATATTGATCATCACTCCTATAGCGCCACTGCGCGTCGCCCTGAAGCACCGTGCGCCAGAATGCGGCGTTTCACAGGAATCTCAGAAATCGTAAAGGCCTGTAGTTGCGCAACTGTGGTTCTGGATGACCTATTTTGACTCGGAGACAGTTCTCGAGATGCGCGCTCCGCTGCCATCGAATACCTGAAATTCGCGAATATGAGCTTCCGCTGAACTGGAAAGAATATTAAGTCGCATGCGCGATGTGGTCACCGGCGGAAAGATGTCGATGCGCTTATGACCGATGGCGTGCCCCTCCACCACGGGCTTCCAGTTCCTGCCGTCCCACACCTCGATTCGAAAATGCTCGACACGTTGTCCATCGTTCAGCCATTCCATTACGAGCGTGCGGTCAAACTTCACGGGCCGGCGGAAATCAGCTTCCAGGACGGCATGGTGAGATCCCGCTGGGGCTGACCAGAAGGTATCGGGATCACCGTCGAAAGCGGCATCAGTGGCGCTATTTGCAATATGCTCCTTGGCAATCAGATTCCCGGAATAATGCTGGCGAACGGCCTCCCCGAATTCTTCCAGCCTTTTTACATCAGCCTCGGGCAGCAGTCCTCGCTTGTCCGGCGCGAGACCGAGCATCAACTGGCCACCGTGTCCAATGGTTTGCTCGAAAGTCGAAAGCAACTCTTCCACTGATTTCAGCGTGCCTTCATAATTGGGATGCCAGAACCAAAACTCTTTGTGCAGTGGCGTATCAGCTTCCACGGGCCTCCATCGCAAATAACCGTGACGATCGAGCACGTTCCAGTTTTCGTACGGAATCTTGCCGTTCTCGTTCCCTGCCCAGCGGATGTCTCCGTATTCGAACAGCGCAGCATCGGCGAACACCAGCGTGTTCGGTTGCTTTACACGCAGCGTCTCGATAATGCGCGGGAAGTTGTAGACGTGCCCTTCACTGCCGGCGCCATCCAGCCAGAACTCCACCAGGTCTCCGTAGCGGGAGGTAAGCTCGTCCAGTTCAGCTGAGTAGTAGTCATCGTATTCAGCGGAGTTCTTGTAGCGCGGCTCATGCCGGTCCCACGGAGAGAGATAAACTCCGAACTTCATTCCCAGCTTGTGCGCCGCGTCGGACACGCGCTTGACGACGTCCCCCTTGCCGTTCTCCCACGGACTGCTTTTCACGCTGTAATCGGTTTGTTTTGTCGGCCACAAACAGAAGCCATCGTGGTGCTTGGCCACCAGCACAACATATTTCGCGCCCGCCGCCTTCGCCGCGCGCAGCCACTGCTCGGGATCAAGTTGCGTCGGATTGAATACCTGCGGGCTCGCCGTGCCGTCCCCCCACTCGCGATCTAGGTAGGTGTTTGTGCCGAAGTGGATGAGCACACCAAATTCAAGATCCTGCCATTCCACCTGCTGAGGCGAGGGTTTGATATCGCTGAAATTCTGCGCGCGGGCAAACGGGAAGCACAGCATCAGCCAGATAACGACAGCGGCAATCTTCCCGCTCCGTGCACCATCGATCAAAATGAAACCCTTCATGATTGAGAGTAACGTTATCACCAAAACCTGCAGGCATCAGACGGGGAGAAACGCAGGCCCAACTTTCTTTCCATCCGGCAGTCCCAACCTATTTGTCTTGCCCATCGCGCACCCAGTACCATAAATTCATGCCCGTCGAAACATTGACCCAATCTTCCACCTCGATTCGCGCCCCCCGTGGCAACCAGATCACCTGCAAAGGCTGGCAGCAGGAAGCCGCCATGCGTATGCTCATGAATAATCTCGACGAGGAAGTCGCCGAACGCCCCAAAGACCTCGTCGTCTATGGCGGAACCGGGCGCGCCGCGCGCAGCTGGGAAGCCTATCGCGCCATCGTCGAAACCTTGAAGAAACTGGAGAACGACGAAACCCTGCTGGTGCAATCGGGCAAGCCGGTGGGAGTCTTCAAGACGCACGATCACGCTCCGCGCGTGCTCATCGCTAACTCCAATCTCGTCGGCCACTGGTCCAACTGGGAGAAGTTCAACGAACTAGAACGCGCCGGGCTCATGATGTACGGCCAGATGACCGCGGGCTCCTGGATCTACATCGGCTCGCAAGGCATAGTGCAAGGAACTTTCGAGACCTTCTCCGCCGCAGGCGAGAAGCATTTTGGCGGAGATCTCGCGGGCAAATTGATCGTCAGCGGCGGCATGGGCGGAATGGGTGGAGCTCAGCCGCTAGCCGCCACCATGACAGGCGCGGCATTTCTCGGCATTGACGTCGATCCCGAGCGCATCAAGAAGCGTCTGAAGACCGGATACTGCGACTTCATGGTATCCACTCTCGACGAGGCGCTGCGCATCCTGAAGAACGCCGTGCGCAAGCAGGAGAATGTTTCGGTGGGGCTCGTCGGCAATTGCGCCGATGTCATTCCGGAACTAGCGAAACGCGGCGTGGTTCCGGACATTTTGACGGACCAGACTTCGGCCCATGATCCACTGAATGGATACGTACCCAATGGCATGACACTCGACCAGGCTCTGGAGTTGCGCCGGCGCGATCCCCAGGCCTATCAAGAGAAGTCGCTGGACGCGATGGCACGCCACGTCGAAGGCATGCTCCGCCTGCAGAAAATGGGATCGGTCACATTCGACTACGGCAACAATATCCGCACCTTCGCCCATCAACGCGGCGTGAAGAATGCCTACGACTTTCCCGGCTTCGTGCCTGCCTATATTCGTCCGCTGTTCTGCCAAGGGCGCGGCCCCTTCCGCTGGGTCGCGCTTTCCGGCGAGCCCTCGGATATTCATGTCACGGACGAACTGGTGCTGGAACTCTTCCCCGAAAACCGCATTCTGCGCCGCTGGATTGATCTGGCGCGCAAGCGCATCAAGTTCCAGGGACTTCCCGCGAGAATCTGCTGGCTGGGATACGGCGAACGCGCCCAGTTCGGCCTGGCCATGAACGATCTGGTGAAGAAAGGCAAGATCAAGGCCCCGATCGTGATCGGCCGCGATCATCTCGACTGCGGCTCCGTCGCCTCTCCGTTCCGCGAAACCGAAGCCATGAAAGATGGATCAGACGCGGTGGCCGACTGGCCGCTGCTCAATGCCCTGCTGAACACCGCAGCCGGAGCGTCCTGGGTTTCCATTCACAATGGAGGCGGCGTCGGCATTGGCTACTCCCTGCACGCCGGGCAGGTCACAGTCGCGGACGGCTCCGAAATGATGGCCAAGCGAATCGAGCGCGTCCTGACCACCGATCCCGGCATGGGAATCATCCGCCACGTCGACGCTGGCTACGACGAAGCGAAAGAGTTCGCCAAGAAAGCGCAAGTGAACATTCCGATGGGCTAGTCAGAATGCGTGTAGGCACGGCCGCCGCGGCTGTCGCCACATGTCAAGCATGAACGATCCACTGGCTGCTAAACTGCCGCAGTGCCTCTCCGGAAAAGAAGGCTTTCTCCCCTGCTCTTGGCCAATATAGGCCAGCTTCTAACCATGCGCTCTGCTTCGCCTGGTCCGCGGCGCAGTTCCGCCCTCAAGGAACTCAACATCATTAACGCTGGTGCGGTTCTCTGTGTCGGGGGGAAGATCGTCGCCGTAGGCACGACCAAGCACGCGCTGCGAGATCCCTGGCTCAAGAGGAATCGCAAGAAAGTCACCGAGATCGACTGCGTCGGTAAAGTTGTCCTGCCCGGCTTTGTCGATTCCCACACGCATCCCGTATTTGTGAATTCCCGGCTGGTGGATTTCGAAAAGCGGATCGAAGGCGCCTCTTACCAGGAGATTGCCTCCGCCGGGGGTGGAATTCGCTCCAGCCTGGACGCGGTTCGCAAGGCCCCGAAGAAGGAACTGGTAGAGAAGGTTTTGAGTGCTTTTCGCGACATGGCTGCGCACGGAACCACCACGGTGGAAGCCAAATCCGGGTACGGACTCACGCTGGAATCGGAATTGAAATCGCTCGCTGCCATTCGCGGCGCGGCTTCTAGCTGGCCCGGAACCGCAGTCCCTACGCTGCTGGGAGCGCATGTCGTCCCCCAGGAATTTCAGGGCCGCTCACTAAAGTACGTCGAGCTCGTCTGTACAGAGATGATTCCTCGGGCGGCGCGGGAGAAGCTCGCTCAATTCGTGGACGTCTTTTGCGACAAGGGAGCTTTCACCCCGGCGCAAACCGAGCAGATTTTTGCCGCCGCCGACGCCAATGGGCTCGCAGTTCGAGCCCACATGGGACAGCTTTCCGAAACAACTTTGGCTCCCTTTTTGCGTTTCAAGCCGGCATCGTTCGATCACATGGACCACGTCAGCGATAGCGATGTCCAGCAACTGGCAAAGAATGACACGGTCGCCACGCTGGTGCCCGGAGCAAACTACTTCCTTGGGCTGAAGGATTATGCGAACGCGCGGCGGCTGATCGATTCGGGCGTCCCAGTTGCTTTGGCCACCGATTACAACCCGGGGACTTCGCCAACGATCAGCATGGCGATGGCGATGTCGCTGGCGTGCACGCACATGAAAATGTCGCCCGCGGAAGCGATCGCGGCAGCGACCATCAACGGAGCCTGGGCGCTGCGGCTAGCGGATTGCAAGGGCAGCATCGAACCTGGGAAGGACGCCGATCTAGCCGTCTTTGCAGTCAATGATTATCGCGAGATTCCTTACTGGTTCGGCGCCAACCGCTGCACTCATACCATTTTGAATGGGATACTTGCATCTGGAGATTGAAACTTTTCGAGGCGTCTGTCCGTACTGAAAGAAGCACTGCTGTCAGTGCGCCTGTTGATCTGTAACCGGAGTGAACTGGTCCGATTCAATTCTTGAGGAAAATCCATGAAGCGAATTTTGGCAATCCTGGCATTTGTGGCGCTGACATTCTCGTGGGCAATGGCCCAACGCTTGCCCGAGGGCATCGCGCGGCCGCAAAACTACAATGTCACCTTCACTCCCGATCTGCAGAACGCGAAGTTTGAAGGCGACGAGACCATCACGATCCAGGTCTTGAAGCCGACCTCCGAAATCACCCTGAATGCGGTCGACATCGATTTCCACGATGTCACGATCACCAGTGGCTCCAACTCGCAAAAAGCCAAAGTCACACTCGATAAGCCAAAAGAGATGGTGGTGCTGACCGTCGAAAAGCCGCTGCCCGCAGGCACCGCGAAAATACACATCGCCTACACGGGCATTCTCAACAGCGAGATGCGTGGACTTTATCTGGGCAAGGATGATCAAGGACGCAAATATGCGGCCACCCAGTTTGAAGCCACGGACGCCCGCCGCGCCTATCCCTCGTTCGACGAACCGGATTACAAAGCCACCTTCGACATCACCGCGGTTGCGGATAAGGGCATGGCAGCAATCTCCAACCAGAAAGTCGTCTCCGACCAGCCGGGGCCGGGCGAAAAGCACACGGTGAAATTTGCCACCACAGCGAAGATGTCGTCCTACCTGGCCGCGCTGGTGGTGGGCAATTTTGAGTACGTCGAGGGCGAAGCCGACGGCATTCCGATCCGCGTGTATGCAACCACCGGCAAAAAAGAAATGGGCACCTTCGCTCTGCAGATGGCAGTCGACATCCTGAAGTACTACGACAATTATTTTGGTATCAAGTATCCATACGGGAAGCTCGATCTGGTCGGCCTGCCTGATTTCTCCGCCGGCGCAATGGAGAACACCGGCTGCATTACCTTCCGCGAAGTGATTCTTCTTATTGACGACAAGCAAGGTTCGGTGGACCTGAAGAAAAGCATCGCCAGCGTGATCTCTCACGAGATGGCGCACCAGTGGTTCGGCGATCTCGTCACCATGAAATGGTGGGACGACATCTGGCTGAACGAAGGATTTGCCACCTGGATGTCCAGCAAGCCGCTGGAAAAAATCAAGCCGGAATGGAACTTTGATCTGCAGGACGTCAGCGGCAGCGGTAGCGCCCTTAACGTCGACTCCCTGGCCAATACGCGTCCCATTCATCAGGACGCGGAGACGCCGGCGCAGATCCAGGAATTATTCGATGGCATCGCGTACGGCAAGACCGCCGCGGTGCTGCGCATGCTTGAAGCCTACTTGGGCGAGTCAACCTTTCAGAAAGGTGTAAATGCTTACCTGAAGCAGCACGAGTACGCCAACGCCACGGCGTCCGATTTCTGGGATGCCCAGGCGAGAACCTCGAGCAAGCCGGTGGACAAGATCATGCCTACATGGGTGCAACAGGCGGGCGCTCCCATCGTGAATGTGAAGGCGCAATGTTCCGGCAATTCCACCAGCGTGCAACTGAGCCAGAAGCGCTACTTCTCCGACCGCGCAAAATTCGAGGCGGCGAATGACCAGCTTTGGCAGATCCCGCTGTGCCTGAAAGGCTCGGCCAGTGGCAGCGGAGCGAAATGCGAACTGCTCACCAGCCGCGAGCAGAGTTTCACTTTGCCTGGATGCTCCAATTGGGTTCTGGGCAACGCGGGGGCCGCGGGATATTACCGCGTGGGCTACGAGCCGGAAGCAGTACGGGCGCTGGCCGCCGATGCTGAACCCAAGCTCAGCGCGGCAGAGCGTATCTCCGTACAGAACGATATCTGGGCCTCGGTGCGTATCGCTCGTGAGCCCGTCGGTGACTATCTGGCGTTCGCGCAGGGCCTGCAGTCGGATCGCAATGAGGTAGTTCTCGAGGATGTGTTGGGGCGTCTCGACTACATCGATCACTATCTGGTCAGCCCCAGCGACAAAGACCAGTTTCGTTCCTGGCTACGCCAGTTCCTCACTCCTGCAATCAAAGATGTGGGCTGGGAGCCAAAGCCGGGCGACACCGATGAGCAGAAATCGTTGCGGGCTCATTTGTTCAACGCACTGGGGTATAACGCGCGTGATCCAGAGGCTCTAGCCGAAGCGCGCAAGATCTCGGATAAAGCGCTCGCGGATCCCTCTTCGGTGGATCACGATCTTGCCGGGGTGGCGCTCTCTCTGGCGGCTTTGAATGGCGGCCCGGATTTCTATGACAAGGTCATGAACGCGCTCAAGAACACGAAGTCGCCCGAAGAATACTATGAGTACTTCTTCACCTTGCCGCAGTTTACCGATCCCAAGCTGCTGGAGCGAACCTTGCAGTTCGCCGTTTCGCCCGAGGTGCGCTCGCAAGATGCGCTGCAACTAGTAACCAGCGTTTTGGCGAATCCCGCAGGGGAAAAAGTCGCTTGGGATTTCATTCGGCAACACTGGCCGGAACTGGAGAAGGCTGGAGGTCCCTTCGCCAGCGCCACGGTGGTGGGGGCGACCGGCGTGTTCTGCGACGCGGGAATGCGCGACCAGGTGACGGATTTCTTTGCCGCGCACAAGGTCGCCGCGGCCGAGCGCACGTATAAGCAGTCGCTGGAACGCATCAACAACTGCGTGGAATTAAAAGCCGAGCAGGAGAACAAGCTCGCCTCATGGCTAGGCCAGCACGGAACCGCCGGCGGAAAGTGACACGTTAGGGCATCACCGGCAGCACCAGGTGCGACGGCATCTCCGGCGAACAATAAATTCTCTGGGTGGCTGAGACGAAATCGCTAGCCTTCGCCTGATAGATGCTGGGCACAAACTTCTGCGGGTTGCGGTCGATGACCGGGAACCACGTCGATTGGATCTGGACCATGATCCGATGTCCCTTGAGAAACACATGGTCGTGATCCCGAAGTGGCACGTTCCACTCCCTGGGCTTGTTCGCGGTGAGCGCATGCGGAGTTTCAAAGCTGTCGAGATAACGGCCGCGGCGCACTTCCATGGCGATCGGTAGCTCGTAGCCATTCAGCGATTGCGCGTACTGCCCCGGCTTGGGGCCTTCATCGGGATTCCACGAATTCTTTTGCGCGTCCTGTGGATACACGTCGATTAACTTCACCACGAAATCGCTATCCGTACCCGAGGTCGACGCGAAGAGATCGGCTGCGAGCGGGCCCGTGATGGTCAGATCGTGATCGAGCGCCGCGCTGACGAACGAGAGAACATCTGGACGGTTATCGACGAAGCGCTGGTCTGCGACTTCCCAGGTGCGCCAATCGCCGGCCGGATAGGTCGGCGAGATCGGTCGAGTGCGATAGGGCACGGGATTTGCTGGATCGGATACGTACTGGCGAAACTTCTTGCCCGACGTCGAATCCGGCGCCGTAAACGACAACGTTCCATCCGCGTAGAGATAAAGATTGGTACTCTTGGCTTCTTTCGGCGGCCATGCCGGATACGTGTGCCAGCTATTGGATCCGCTCTGAAATGTGCTGGCCTGCCACTGCGGCTTTTCGCCGTGGTCGTGAAGGTAGTAACGGAAGAATGGCGCTTCGATATTCTCGCGGAATTCGCGCGAGGTTTCGTGTCCGCCAAAAGGAATCAGCCCGATGCTGTCGCCCTTGGGCGCTTGCCATTCCCCGTGGAACCACGGACCGGCCACAATGAAGTTGGTGTGTTGCGGGTCGCTCTCTTCCGCGTGACGGAAAATTTGCCACGGTCCCCAGGGATCCTCCTGGTCCCAGAACCCGGCAACATTGAGATTGGGAACGGTCGAGGCATGGAGTTGCCGCACCCACGCTTCCTTCTTCCAGAAGTCATCATAGTCAGGGTGATCGACGGTTGAATTCCAGTAAGGAATTGAGCCGTGCAGATACTTGGCGTTGATATTAGACAGCGGTCCCAGATCCAGGTACCACTCGTAGGTGTCGTAAACGTCGAAGTCGAAATGGGTGTTCTTGTTTTTGTCCGCCTGCTCCATCACTGCGTACTCGAAATCGTAACTTTCGCGCAGCGCGCCGTAGCGATGGTCGTCGTCATTCATCCACTGATCGACGGGCGAGGCTTGCTCACTGATGGCCTTCAAAGCTGGGTGCGGATGAAGCAGCGTAAGCGCGGTAGTCAAGCCATCGTACGAGACGCCGTACATCCCGACTTTGCCATTGTTATTGGGAACATTCTTCAGCAGCCACTCGATCGAGTCGTAGGCGTCGGTGGTCTCGTTGGTCGCTTTGGGATCGTTGAGATCGACCCAGGAGGTCAGATCGAACTTGCCTTCGGACTTGAAGCGCCCTCGCAAGTTCTGGATGACGAAGATGTAGCCATCCTGGGCAAGCTCTTTGAGCGAGGAGGGCATCTGCTCCAGCGGTTTCTCAGGAACTCCATACGGCGTTCGCCGGAAGAGAATAGGCAGCGGCCCCTGCTGGTCCACCGGAATAAGAATCGCAGTTTGCAGGTGGACGCCATCGCGAACCGGAATCATGACTTCCTTCAACTTGAACGGCGGCTTAGAGGGAGTTTGAGAGGGGCTCTCTTGAGCGATGGCGATAGCCAGCAGAACAAAGGGAAGAAGCAGCAGGTTCAATGAGCGCACGTTGTTTTTTTATCCGAGTTGGGTTAACCGAGCGCGAAGTATATCAACTAGCATGGACTATGCAAACTGCAAGCGCGGTAATCATTCGAAAGGAAAGAAATCATGAGCACGTGCAAGGGATATGCTGCTGCAAAACCTAAAGCTCCGCTGGGTCCTTATAGCTTCGAGCGCCGCGAGCCACGCGAGCACGATGTGGTGATCGACATCAAGTACTGCGGCATCTGCCACTCCGACATTCATCAGGCGCGTGATGAGTGGAGCGAGTATCAGGAGGAGGCGATCTTTCCCATGGTGCCGGGTCATGAAATTGCTGGAATTGTGACCGCGGTGGGCAGCAAGGTTTCAAAATATAAAATTGGCGACAAAGCTGGCGTCGGCTGCTACGTGGATTCATGCCGCACCTGTCCTGAATGCAAGGCCGGCATGGAGCAGTACTGCAGCGTGCAAACCGTCTGGACCTACAACGGACGCGATCAACAAGGCGCGCCGACATATGGAGGTTATTCCGACCGCATCGTTGCCGACGAGAACTACGTGTTACGGATGCCGAGCAATCTTCCTCTGGAACAGTGTGCGCCGCTGCTATGCGCGGGCATCACACTCTATTCGCCTCTGCGTCACTGGAAAGCCGGGCCGGGGAAGAAAGTCGCCATCATCGGTC
>Ga0182009_10000082_pt1 | contig 15086 bp, 9 predicted proteins | sample Sormic07211187_1_FD_161052 | JGI IMG/M metagenome (GOLD analysis project Ga0182009, IMG submission 161052) | Bulk soil microbial communities from the field in Mead, Nebraska, USA - 072115-187_1 MetaG | ecosystem: Environmental > Terrestrial > Soil > Agricultural land > Bulk soil | place: USA... | reverse complement strand
TTCGGGGGCGTCGGGCTCGACAGAAGCCACGGCCTGCACGCGCGTGGGGTCGCCGATCGTGAGCGCTGCGATCCACGCCGCGACCTGCTTGGCGGTGGCGTTCGCGTATTCGTAGGTGCGGCCGGTCACGTCGACGCGGATCGGCTGCGAGACGCGCGGCGACTGGTTGAGCGTGCTCGCCGCCTCCAGAACGATCGGAGGCGCGGGCCGCGTCGCGGCGCCGGTCGGCCCGTAGGCCGTCGCGACGGCGCCCTCCTGCAGCGTCTGGGCCGAGAAGACCAGCGTGGGTCCGAGCGGCGAGTCGAGCCGGTAGGCCGACACCTTGAACCCCTGTCCGACGAAGTTCCGCTTGTTGCCCGCCTTATCCACCGCCTCGAAGACGTAGGAATAGGTGATGCCCGGCGTGACCGGAGCTCCCGAGAGAGCGCGTCCGTCCCAGACGATCTCCTTGGGCGCCTCGCCCTTGCCGCCGAACTGCGCCACCGTCTGGCCGTGCGAGTCAGCCACCGTCAGCTTCCACCGCTCGGTGCCGCGCACGTTGGGCTGGAAGCGCGCCACCGACCCGCTCGCGAACTGCCGAAGCCAGGGCCGCCCCGTGTACGGGGAGCGCTCGCTCGCCGAAACCGCGAGAAATCCCGTCGTCAGGTCGGGCGGCGTGCGGTCCAGCACGTCCTCCGCCGTCCCGAAGTCCAGCCCGTTCACCTTCGCCGGGTCCAGCTGCAGCGCAAGCGGCGGCCGCTCGATCTCCACGTGCACCCGATCCTCCCCCTCGATCGTGAGCGAGCGGAGGTCGGTGCGCTCGGCGCCGCCCTTGATGGTGTAGCCCTTCTCGCCGTCCTTGGCGTCGGGAGCCGGCGCGTCGGTCGCCCCGGTCGCCGGTGCCGCCGGCGCGGCGCTCGCCGTCGCCGGTCCCTTGGCGTCCGCAGCGGGCGCCTTCACGGCCTCGTTCGGGGCCGGAGCGGGCTTGGCGGCGCTCTTCTTCGTCCGATGGGACTTGGACGGCACGGCCGCCGGCTTCGCGGCAGGCGCCTTCGCGGCGGGCGTGCCCGGCACTGCAGCCGAGGTCTCGGGCCCCGCGGCCGTCGGCGTCACGACGCTCACCGTGCCGACGGAGACCGAGGGCTTCGTCGTTCCCGCCGTCCCGGTCGTTCCGGCGGTCGCGCGGTGCGCGACGAAGAAGAGCGTCAGCGCGGCCGCGGCGGCAGCCGCGACGGTGTCACGAAAGGTTCGCAGGTTCATCGCGTCTCCTCGATCAGCCGGCGTCGCGAAGCCGGAAGTGGAAGGTGATCGTGCCCCACTGTTCGCCCGTCCGTCCGCCGCGAAGCGGCTCGAAGAGCCAGCCCCGGAGCGCGGTGCGCGCGTTTTCGTCGAAGTCGCCGAAGCCGGCCGTCTTCTGGATCACGACGTTCTCCTTCACGGTGCCGTCGGAGCGCACCACGAAGTAGAGCGTCACCGACCCCTCGACCGCTTCCTTCTTGGCCCATTCCGGATATTCCGGCACGACCGTCTGGAGCACCGCCCGGTCGGCGATCGGTCCCGCCACCGAGGCGCCCGCGATGGTGCGGCGCGCCGTGGCGTCGCCCACCTGCGCCGGAGCCGATGCGACGGTCTTCACCGCGGGAAGCGTGGCCGGCGCCGTTCCGGCGCCGCCGCCCCCGCCGCGGCTCAAGGGAAGCGCGCCCGCGCCGCCCAGGGCGCCGCCCCGGGAGAGCGCCACCGGCACCCCCATTCCCATGCCCTTCGCGGTCACGGGGCCGCTGCCGAAGACCGCGCTCGGCGGGGCGATCACCGTGCCGGGCACGGCGGGCCGCTCCTCCTGGGTCATCCGGGAGAGGCGCGCCGAGAGCTGGTCCGCGATCGAGGTCGGGCTCTGCGGGTCGAGCGTGATGTCGGCACGGTCGGCGCTGCGCTCGAAACGCTGGTCCACCTCGACTTTCCGAGGCGCGAGTCCCGGCCGCGGCGCGACGCGCGGCGCCGCCTCCGCGGGTCCTGCGTCGATCGTCGCCAGGTCGCCGGCCGAGAGCATCGTGATCTCGGTGATCGGGGGCGTCTCGATCGCCGAGGACTTGATCGTCGCGATCCAGAGGAAGAGGAGCGCGTGCAGCACGACGCTCGCGGTCATGGTGCGGCGCGTGCGCGTGTGGCACTGGGCGAGATCGAGATGGAGGGTCGCGGCGGTCATCGGACGGTCTCCGTCTTCTGGCGGGTCGCGAGCGCGATCCGCGCCGCGCCGGCCTCCCGGGCGTCGGCCAGGAGCTCCTTCACCACCGAGTAGGGCGCGTCCTCGTCGGCGCGCACCACCACGAGCACGTTGTCGTTCCCTTTCTGTTGCAGGCGATCGCGGATCGCCGCGACCAGCGTCTCCTTCGTGACGCGCGTCTCGTCCAGGGCCAGCTCGCCCGACGAGGACAGCGTGATGCTCAGGTTGCGCTCGTCTTCCGACTCGCGCGTCTGGGCCTGCGGCAGGTTCACCGGCAGGTCGGAGACGGCCAGCATCGGAGCCGTGACCAAGAGGATGATCACGAGCACCAGCGCGACGTCGATGATCGGCGTGACGTTGACCTTGGTGATCAGCGTCTGCCGCGGCGTGAAGCTCCGCATCTCACCCTCCCACGACCGCGATCTGCGCGGCCCCGCACTGCTTGGCCTCATCGAGAACGCCCACGAACGCTCCATTGGACACGTTGTCCGCGCAGTGGACGATGACCGCCTTCGTGGAGCTCAGCTGCAGCAGCGGCTTCAACAGGAGCGGCAGGTCCTTGCGGACCACCGTGGTCCGGTTCACCGTCACCGTGTCCGCGGAGACGATGGAGATCTCCACCCGCTCCGACTTGGCCGCGATCGCCGCCGCCTTGCCCGCCTTGGCCGCGTTCTGCACGCCGATGCTCGACTGGAACGCCATCGGCGTGGCGACCATCAGGATCACGACGAGCACCAGGCAAACGTCGATGAGCGGAGTCATGTTCGGCTCGAAGATCGACTCCGGATTGCGCATGCGCCATCGGCGACCGGCCATGGGGATCTCCTAAGCGGCCCGGTGGGCCTGGTGCGTGGAGGAGCCGGCGTTCATGCGGATCGTACGGGCGTTGTTCTCGGCCACGGTCAGCATGACGCCCATCCGGCGAACGAAATGGTTGTAGACGATCACCGCCGGCACCGCGACGCAGAGTCCCGCCGCCGTCGTGAAGAGCGCCTCGGCCACGCCAGCCGCGACCACGGACGGTCCGGCCGATCCGGTCCGCGCCATGTCGTGGAACGCGCGCATGATGCCCCACACCGTTCCGAGGAGGCCGATCAGGGGTGCGGTGTTGCCCATCGTTCCGATGAAGCCCAGATTCCGGTCCAGCTGCATCCGCTGCTCGCTCAGGGCGATGTGCATCTTCTCCTCGATCACGCCCTCGGGCTGGTCGAGGTTCTTCACCAGCTCCGCCGCGACCGGGCCCATCGGATGCGGATTCGACGTGAGCACCCGGACCGCTTCTTCGCGGTTGCCCGAACGCACGGCGACCAGCGCCGACGCGAGCAGGGCGTCGGGGTTGCCGCGCCGCTTCCAGTAGTAGAGCGCGCGCTCCAGCGCGAAGCCCGCGGTGAGCACGCTGCAGAAGAGGATGACGACCATCACGGGACTCGTCCGCATGGCCTGGATCCAGTCGAAATTCTCGAACATCGTCGTCTCGCTCCTTTCGGTGTTCGGGACTAGCGGGTCGTGCGGCTCGAACGAAGCTGGGACGCGCGGCCGGCCGCGGCCTGCGCCAGCTCCCGGTCCTTCGAGTACGAAGCGATGTCCTGGTAGGCGGCCATCGCCTTCCCGAACTCGCGCTTGGACTCGTAGATCGCCGCCAGGCGGGCGACGGCCGAGAGGCGGAACGCGTTCCGGCGGTCCACCGCCTGCGATGCGCGGATGTACCAGCGGGTCGCCTCGTCGATCTTCTGCTGCTCCTCGAGGCAGCGGCCGACGCGGAACCGGAGCTCGGTTTCGAGCGCGGCGCTCGGCTTGCCGTCCAGGGCCTTCTCAAACTCCGCCTGCGCGTCGGCGTAGCGCCCCGCGGTGTCGTGGATGTCGCCGAGCTGATAGGCGACTTCGTCGGCGCGGGAATCGGCCGGGCGCTCGGCGCGGTAGGCCTCGAGCGTGACGCGCGCCTCCTCGGTCTGTCCGAGGGAGCGCTGGCAGAGGGCCAGGTTATACCGCGACGCGGCGCGAACGTCGGGCGCCGCGCTGTCCGCGAGCACCTGCGTGAAGGCAACCGCGGCGGGCGCGTATTCCTTGTTCTGGAACTGCTGGAGCCCCAGCTGGAACTGCACCGTCGGGCGCAGGTCGCTCTCGGGGAAGAAGGCCAGGAACTGCTCGGAGGCCTGCCGCGCCTCGGCCGGCTTGCCCGCCTTGTCCAGGGCGTCCGCCAGGAGGTACTGCGCCTGGTCCGCCGCCGAGTAGCCGGGGAACTGGCTCACGACGCGGCGGAATCCGTCCGACGCCTTGTCGTAGCGCTTCGCCTGATAGTCGTTCTTCGCGATCTGGAAGAGCGCGTCCGCGGCATACGCGCTGTTCGGATACTGCTCGACCAGCTGCGCGAGCACCGCCGTTCCCTTGTCGCTCTGGCCCAGGCGGTAGAGCGCGAGCTCGGTGCCGCGCTTCGCCTCCTTGGCATAGGGGCTATCGGGGAAGCGCGCCATCGCCTGCGAGAAGGCCTCGAGCGCGGCCGCGTCGTTGCCGGCGTTGTACTCGCACTGGCCCATGCGGAGCGTCGCGAGCGCCGCGGCGTCGGTCGTGGCGAAGTTCTCGAGGAGCCCGCGATAGCAGCGCTTCGCGTCACTGTAGCGCTGAGCCTGGAAGTAGAGGTCGCCCGCGCGCGCCCACGCCTTTTCGGCGATCGGGGCCTTGGAGCTGTCGCGAACGATCGCCTCCCAGTGGTCCACCGCGTCCCCCAGCCGGTTCAGGCGGACGTAGGCCAGCCCCGCCTGGTAGTTCGCCAGGTGGCGCTTCGGGCTCGCGGGGAAGCGCTTCAGGAAGTCCTCGTAGCCCGCGGCCGCCTCGCGATAGCGCTTCTGGTTGAAGCGGTCGTGCGCGATGTCCAGCAGCGCCCCGGCCACGACCACCTGGTCGGTGGCGCCGTAGCGCAGGACCAGCTTCTCCTCGGTCTGAACCGCGAGGCTGTCCTTGCCCTGCTGCGCGTAGGTCCAGGCGAGAAGCTTCGCCGCCGAGGCGCCGACCGGGTGGTCGGGGAAGTCGTGGATCAGCTTCTCCAGCGTCTCCTGCGCCTCGGGATGGCGCGACTGCGCGGCCATGGCGTCGGCGTCGATCAGGAGCGCATAGGCGCGCCAGGGATTGTGGCTGGGCGGCATCTTCTGCAGCAGGAGATGCGGCGCGCCGGCCACCTGGCCCAGGTCGCCCGCCGTCCGGTACGAATAGAGGAGCAGGCAGAGCGCCGCGTCGATCAGCTCCTGGCGCTCCGGCGTGATCGGCCGCACCGAGCGCGTGGAGTCCATGGCGCTCGCCACGTAGCGGTCGAGCACGATCTGGAAGTAGGGCGCCGCGGCGCGCGGGCGGTTCTGCGCGAGGAGGCCCACGCCGGCCATGTAGGCCGCGGCGGGCGCTTCGGGCTCGAGCGGATACCCCGACACCACGGCCTGGTAGGAGCCGGTCGCGTCGGACTTGCGTCCCAGGGCGTCGAGGCAGCGGGCCACCCGGTACTGCGCGCTGGCGGCCACCGAGTGCTGGAAGTAGTTCGTCAGGACCCGGTTCAGCTCGACGATCGCCTCGGCGTACTGGCCGCGGGTCGCGAGCATGTCGCCGATCAGGAACTGAGCGCGCGCGGCCTGGTCGGTCCCGGGCCGGCGCTCGACGATGCCGTGGAAGAGGGCGAGCGCCGAGTCGGAGGCCCCGGTCAGGGAGACGGCTCCGGCGGCGCGCACCTCGGCCTCGGCAACCACGTTCGGATCCTTCGCCTGCTTCGCGGCGCGGGCGAACTCCTCGGCCGCGCTCCGGTAATCATGGGCGCGCAGGAACGCGTCGGCCTTGCCCAGCAGGGCCGGGTCGCGCAGAGGGGAATCGGGATAACGTCCCGCCACCTCCTGGAACGCCGCGGCCGACGCGAGCATCGAGCCGAGGCTCCGATGGCAGAGCGCCCGGAGATAGGCCGCCGCCGCGCCTCCGGCGCCGCCCGGCTTGGGGCCGACCAGCGCCAGGGCCTCGGCCGCCTTGCCGTTCGCGTAGAGCGCCGTGGCGCGCGCGAGCTGCACGCGGGCGTCGCCGGCGTACCAGGGCTGCTTGGCCAGGAGTGCCGCGAGCAGCTTCTCCGCCGGCGCGTTCTGACCGCGGCGGAGCGCGTTCCATGCCTGCGCGAGCTTCGCCTCGCCCCAGAGCGGGCTCTGCGGGAAGCGCTTCTCCCACTCGACCCACGCCTTGGCCGCGTCGGCGTCCTTGCCCTGCGCCTCCAGCGCCTGGATCGACTGGAGCTCCGCGTCATCGGCGTAGGGGCTCTTCCCGAGCCCGTCGGCCGACTGGTGGAGCGCTTCGGAGGCGCGCGCGACGTTCCCCTTCTCGAGGAGAATCTGCGCCCAGAGGTAGCGCGCGGCCTGGTTTTCGTCGTCGTTGCGCGCGCCCTTGGCGGCCTCCACCGCGAGATGGTCGGCCTGGTCGAGGGCCGCGGCGCGCGAGGCCTCGGGGAGGAGCCGCGCCGTCTCGAACGACAGCGCGGCGCCGCGAAGGCCCGCCGGCGGCGCCGGCGCTTCGGCCCGCGCCGGGGCGGCGATCGAAGCCGCCGCAAGCGCGAGAAGGAGGGCGGCGAGGCGCGCCGCGCGCGCCCCGCTCTGGCTGGTCGTCTGCTCGTCCATGTGCGTCATCGCCCTCGCCCCCGTGTGGTTACTGAACCGGAATGACCGGGACTTCGCCCTGCGGGCCGCCCGTCGAGATGGTGACCGCGCGCACGTGGCTCTCGATCACGCGTCCCTGCGTATCGGTCACGGTGAGGCGGTAGCGGTACGTGCCGTCCGGAAGCGGGAGGCCGGTCTCGTCCTTGCCGTCCCACTCGATGTGCGCGGGCGGAACGCCCTTGCCGCCGAACTTGCGGACCGTTTCGTCGGACTTGTTGATCAGCTCCAGCGCCCACGAGTCGGTCTCGCCCTTGGTGCGCGCGTTCAGGTCGATCTTGGTCGTCGCGCGCTCGCCGGTCGGTGAGAAGATCTGCGGATCGGCCTTGGCGCTCGCGAAGAAGCCGCCGAACCGGTAGGTGAGCCCGATCCGGTGCGTCAGGCCGAGCGGATGGTCGAGCACGCCGTAGTCGAACTGGTAGTGGCCGGCGAAGCGGTAGCTCATCCCGCCCGCGGGATTCTGGTCGTCCATGCCGACGCGGAGGGCGAACATCGGCTGGATCCAGTACTCCGACCCGCCGCGGAAGCGCACGCCCGGTCCCTGCGACTGGTCCACCTCGGCCGTGAGGAGGCCGCGGCCGCGCAGCACCGTGGCCGAGAAGCCGCCCCGGAACTCGATCGGATAGGTCTCCTTCGTGTCGCGGAGCGTGATGCCCGGGCCCGCCACGTTCAGGACCGAGGCGCCGACGCGGAGGTTCGGCGTCACGTTGGCCACGGCGCCCACGTCGAAGCCGATGCCGGTGCCGGTGAAGTCCTCGACCGTCTGGCGGATCATCTTCACGTTCGTGCCCAGCGCGAAGCGCGGGTTGATCGCGCGCGCCAGGGAGAAGATGTAGGCCGTCTCCCCCTCGCTGAAGGTGCCGAGCGGGTCGTTCAGCTCATTGGTCCGGTCGAACGCGCCGGAATGGAGCGAGATCACGCTCACGGCGAAGCAGGGAAGCTTGTTTCCCGGCACCGCGAAGTTGAGCGCGTTGATCGACGTGTCCTCGAAGAGCCGCGCCGACTCGAAGCGCGCCTCGTTCGGCACGAGGAGCGCCAGCCCGGCGGGATTCCAGGCGACGGCGGACGCATCGTCCGCGGCGCCGACGAACGCGCCGCCCAGACCGATCGTGCGCGCCGACACGTACTGCGACAACCAGGACCCGGGAGCGCCGCCCGTCTCGTCCTCGGCCCGCGCGGCGCCCGCCGTCAGGACGAGAGCCGCCGCGAGCGCGGCGCTCAGCATGTGATGACGCGACTTGACGAACATGGCTCGGCCTCCCCCGCTCACCGGACCACCGCGACTTTGCGGCGGATGACGTGCAGCGTTTCGCCCGTTCCCTGGGCCTCGATCAACACGACGTAGCCGCCCGACGCGACCACGTCGCCCTTGCCGTTCTTGCCGTCCCAGACGATCTCGTTCAGACCCGCGAGACCGCCGGTGACTCCCTTGTCGAAGAACATCCGCTTCACGAGCGAGCCGGTCTGCGTGTAGATCCGCATGGTCACCGAGGCGTTGTCGTCCAGCTTGTAGGCGATCGTCGTGCCCTCGGAGGGCGGATGGAACGGGTTCGGATAGTTCGTGGCGTAGCCGCCGCCCTTGGTCGGGTCGACGAACGCGGTCTCGAGATTCAGGTCGTTCTGCAGGGCCCCCGAGGTCGCCCGGATCTGGTCCATCTCGGGCTGGCGCGGGCTCAGGAAGTCGGCGCGCGCGTTGCCGTCGGTGGCAGTCGTCGTGTCGATGGGCGACAGGGTTCCCGTGCCGCTGAGGAGCGAGAAGACGACGGGCTGGTCGGGAACGCCGTTCTCGAACGCGTCGACGACGCGCGCGTTGACGGTCGCGTGCTTGTTGCCTCCGACCCAGCTCGGATTGCTGCTCATCCGGATGGCCGCCGGGTCGCCCGGCGTGATCGTGATCACGTTGCTCGTGGCCGGCGCGTTTCCGGCGTCGTCATGCGCCTCGATGATGATCGGCTCGACGAACGTGTAGGTCTCGGAGATGGAGCGCTGGCCCTGGAGCAGCTGGAACTGGGTGTTCAGCAGCGTGCCGCGGCCCGCGGCCTGGCTGCCGGCGTTCTTGACGACGACGGTGACGAACGAGTTGATCTCCTGGATCACGCTCCCCGCGTCGTTCGTGACCTTGACGGTGAGCGTGAAGGGCTCGCCCGCCTTGGCCGTCGAGGGGGCGATGTCGGCCTGGAGATGGAAGCCGGTGGAGATGGCCCGCACCTGCGTCGTGCTGCCGGCCTTGCCCGCGTTGGTGACGTCGGTCGCCGAGATCTGCTGGAAGCCGCCCGTCGCGAGACGGACCGGCAGGTCGACCTCGCCGTTCACCATCGCCTGGTTCGGCGGCAGCTGCGCCAGGGGATCGCCCGACGTGATGTGGACCACGTCGGAGGCGCCGCCGACCGGATTGAACCACTGGTCGGTGGCGAGCACGGTCACGTTGAAGGCGTAGTTGATCGATTGGTCGGTCGGCGCCCCGGCGCGGCCCGTGGCCGTGCCCGGAGCGGGCGTCTCGCCCGGCGCCAGGATCAGCAGGCGCGCGAACGTGCCGCCGATCACGTTGACCTGCGACGACGTATTCGGCGTGATGCCCGAGTTGGTCGAGTCGCGCGCGGTGATCGTCTGGAGGCCGCTCTTGTGGAGCCGGGTCGGGATCAGCACCTGCCCGTTCACCAGCACCGTGTCGCTGGGCATCCACGCGAACGTGTCGGTCGACGTGAGCACGATCCGATCGTTCACGCCCGGCACCAGGTTCCAGTATTGGTCCACGGCGCGCACCGTCACCGTGAACGGATTTCCGGCGGTCTGGTTGGTCGGCGTGCCGGTCTTGCCCGAGGGCGTGCCGCCCAGCGCCGTCTCGCCGGGGAGGATCACCTGAAGGCCCGCGAACGGGCCCGGGTTCACGACGAAGGAGTTGCTCGTTCCCGTCTTGGGAGGCGCCGAGAAGTCCGCGCAGGTGAGCGCGACCGAGCCGCCGGCGCCCTGGAACGTGACGTTGCCCGTCCAGGTGCCGTTCGAGAAGGTGATGCTGGTCGGCGTGATGCTCTGGTTGCCGGTGTTGGCCTGGAGGATCGCGTCGCCGTTGTAGCCGGGGACCGTGTTGCTGCTGGCGTCCGTGGCGCGCACCGTGACCGAGACCGGCGTGCCCGCCGTGAGCGGGCCAGTGATCGTGTTGAAGACGAACTTGCTCACGCCGGCCGGGACCACCTGGATGCCGGCGCTCGTCATCGGCGTCTTCGAGCTGGTGAGGTCGGTCACCGTGAGCGTCTGCGTCCCGACCGTGTTCAGATGGACCGTGAACTGGCGGAAGCCGTTCGTCAGGGCGCCGCTCGTGTTGGTCGCGCCGTCGCTCGACGTGACGCGCACGTTGTCCGAGCTGGGGAGCGGGTTCCAATAGGGGTCGGTGGAGTAGACCGAGACGTTGAAGTTGGTCCCGGCGCCTTGCGTGGCCGGCGCGCCCGCGACGCCCGAGAGGCTGCCCGGGTAGGGGCTCTGGCCCGGCACGACGATCTGCACCCGGCTGAAGGTGCCCGGATGCACCGTGAACGGATCGCTGGTGCCGTTCTTCGTCGGATGCGCCTGATCGTAGGCGTAGACGTTCACGTTGCCGCGATTGATGCTCGTCTCGTCGGCGCGGTACATCGTGACGTTGCCGCTCCAGACGCCGTTGGTCATCGTGATGACCGAGTCGGGGCCGGGGCTGGCCGAGATCCGGCCCGGCCCGAACGAGGTGATCTCCTGCAGCACCACGGGGCCGGAGTAGCCGGCCACGGTGTTGCCCGAGGGATCCTTCGCGGTGACGGTCAGGGGCATCGAGGTTCCCGCGTACTGATTCTTCTGCGAGATGCCCGAGAAGACGAAGTGGTCGAGGATGCGGACCACCACCGCCGACGAGCTTCCGGGCGGGATCGTGTTGTCCGTCTGGTCATGCGCGCCGACGGTGAAGGTGCCCGCGGCGTTGATCGTGACCGAGAAGGTCCTCGTGCCGGAGACGAGCTGGGCCGGCGCGGGCAAGGTCGCGCTCGCGTCGGTCGCGTCGATCGAGATCGAATTCGAGTTCGTGGTGACCACGTTCCAGGACGCGTCGCAGGCGTTGACGGTCACCGCGAACGGCGTGCCCGTGATCTGGGCGCGCGGCGTGCCGCTCTTGCCGGACGCCGTACCGGGCGCCGCGGTCTCACCGGGCAGCAACACTTGAAGCCGCGAGTAGGGACCCGCCTCCGCGGCCGATGGCAGCAGGGCCCACGTCAGGAGCGCGAGCGCGAACACGGGCCACGCCCGCCAAGATGCTTGGCGCACGGCGACACCTCCAATGCGTTGGTCTCTTCGAATGGGCCGCAGAGAACACCAAAACAGGTGTACTCGGGCCAGCGGCGCCCAGGGCGGACGCCTACCCGACGCCAGGGTCGGGTGCAGCCATCGTGCCGGGTGCGTCGAGCCGCCGGACGGGACGCGACGAGGCGCATCGAGGATGGTGCGCGGCCGCAGGTTACGCGGGGGCGCGTCCGGCGCACCGGGCTGGGATGCCGGCCAAGAGCGAGCCGGTCGGCCGGTCGCCGGCTGGTTTCAGCCAGCGCGCGTCGCGCAAGCTGCGCGAGTCGCAAGGGCGGGTCGTTGCGTTTCGCCGTCGGCGCCGGAGGCGGCAGGGGCGTTCGCGACAGCGATTCGGAAGTGCCGCGGACGCTCCGAATTCGGTAGAGTTAAGCACGCGCGCTCGCGCGCGATGACGCCATGCGAATTCCCTATCTCCCCGAACGCATCCTTCTCACGGGATCGACCGGCACCGTCGGGCGACTGATCGCCCCCGACCTGGCCGGATTCCGCGCGCCCCTGCGTCTCCTGGCGCGCCGCGGCGCCCTCCCGGGCGAGCCGCCGCCTCCGGCCGGGGCCGAGCTGCGGGTCGGCGACCTCGGGCGCCCCGCGTCGCTGCGGGGCATCGCCGATGGCTGCGACGTGGTCGTGCACGCGGCGGAGCGCACCGGTTTCGTGCGCTTCGATCGCGAGCGGCAGCGCCGCATCAACGTGGGCGGCACCGAGTCGCTGCTGCGCGAGGCGCAGAGCGCGGGGGTGAAGGCCTTCGTGCTGATGGGCTACACCGGCACGGTGCAGGAGCGCTCGGACCGGAGCGGCGACGTGGACGAGGAGACGCCGCCCGAGGGGGCCTACGAGTCGGACTACGTGCGCATGAAGACCGAGGCCGAGGCGCTCGTGCTGGAGGCGAACGGCGCGGGGGGGATGCGCACCCTGGTCGTGAGTCCCGGCGTGCTCCTCGCGCCCGGCGTGGAAACGATCCTCGGGGGGCTGATCGCGCTGTACGTGGCCGGGGAGCTGCCGTACCGGATCCTCGACGACGTCTGGCTCGCGATGAGCGACGGGCGCGATCTCGGCCGCTTCGTCGCGGCGGCGATCGGACGCGGGCACGGCGGCCGGAGGTATTTCGCCACGTCCAGCTGCATCCGCCTCGGGGACCTGTACGGGCGCCTCGCCGAGCTGAGCGGCATCGCCCCGCCGCGCCGGCGGCTACCCGACCTGCTGGTGGAGGAGCTCGGGCTGCTCACGCCCGTCCTCCCGCCGCATTCCTTCCTGCGCCAGCTCGTGCTCCCGCGGGAGCTGGTGCTGCACCTGCGCCGGCTGGCGCCGCTCCGGAATCCGAAGACGCTCGGCGACCTCGGCGTGGCGCCGACGCCGGTGGAGACGACCCTGGCGGACGCGGTGCGGTCGAGGGAAGCGGTCAGCCGGGAGGGAACGGCCGGGTAGCCGGAGGGAACGGCCGGGTCGCGCCCGCTACGCCGTCGCCGCGTTCCTTCTCGCGTCCAGCGTCTCGCGGACGCGCCGCGCCAGGATGAGCGCGGTGTAGGGCTTTTCGAGGAACGCGATGCCCGAGCCGTCGGCGGCGCCCGAGATCGCCTCCCGCAGCACGGCGTCGCGCGTGTACCCCGAGACGTAGAGCACGGGAAGGTCGGGGCGCTCGGCCGTGATCCTCCCGGCCAGCTCGCGCCCTCCCATCCCCGGCATCACCACGTCGGTCACCAGGATGTCGATCGCGGGGCGCCCCTCCTCGAAGAGGCGAAGGGCCTCCCGCCCGCCGGGTGCGGCGTGCACGCGGTATCCCAGCTCCGTGAGGACCTCGCGCCCCAGGGTGAGGAGCGCCGGGTCGTCCTCGACGAGGAGCACCGACTCGCGCCCCTCGGGAAGGCCGGCGGGGCGCGCCGGAGCCGGCGAGGCCGCGCCCTCCGCCCGAAGCTCGGGGAGCAGGATCTCGAACTCGGCCCCCGGGTCCCGGTTCGAGGCGCTCACGCGGCCCCGATGCTGGCGCACGATGCCGTAGACCGTGGCCAGCCCCAGTCCGGTGCCACGGCCGGGACCCTTCGTCGTGAAGAACGGCTCGAAGATGTGCTCGAGCGCCTCGGTATCGATCCCGCTCCCGGTGTCGGCCACGCGCAGGCGGACGTAGGAGCCGGCGACCAGGTCGGGCTCGGCCAGCACCTGCGCCGTCGCCACCTCGGCCCGGTCCACCGCGATCCGAAGCGTCCCGCTGTCGGGCATCGCGTCGCGCGCGTTCACCACCAGGTTCACGATCACCTGCTCGAGCTGCGAGGGGTCGACCCGCACCGGGCCCAGTCCCGGCGTCACGTCCAGGTCGAAGCCGATGTCCTCGCCCGCGAGGCGCTGCAGCATCGGCATCAGGTCCCGGATCGAGGCGCCGAGGTCCACCAGCCGCGGCTGTGCCGGGCTCCGCCGGCTGAAGGCGAGGAGCTGCCGCGTGAGCGAGGCGGCGCGGTCGCCCCCTTTGTGGATCTCCTCCACGGCGCGGCGGTTCGGGTCGTCCGGCTTGAGGCGCGTGAGAAGCAGGTCGGCGTACCCGATCACCACGGTCAGGATGTTGTTGAAGTCGTGCGCGATTCCTCCGGCGAGCTGGCCCACGGCCTCGAGCTTCTGGGCGTGCCGGAGCTGCTCCTCCAGGCCCACCCGCTCCGTGACGTCGGTCTCGATCGCGTCCACGTGCACGCGTCCGTCGGCTTCGCGGCGCGGCACGAAGCGGCTCCGGTGCCAGCGGAAGATCTCCTTCGAGGACTCGTAGCGGAACTCGATCATCGCCGGCTCGAGGCGGAGCAGGCCGCGGAGCGCCGGAAGGACCACGTTCTCCCGGTCGTCATGGTGGATGCGCGCGTCCCAGAAGCCTGGGTCGCCCAGCAGATCGTCCAGCGGCACGCCGAACAGCCCCTCGGCGCCGAGCGAGAAGTACTGGTACTCCTCGACGCGCAGGTCTTCGCCGAGCGTGAAGGTGAAGAGCGCCGAGTCCAGGTTTCGCGCGATCGTCGCCTCGCGCGCGGCCGCGAGCCGCTGCTCAGCCAGCGCCCGCTCGCGGTCGGTCACGTCACGGAAGGTCCAGACCCGCCCCACCACCTCGCCGCGGAGCCGCTGCGGCCTCGAGAGGCGCTCGAACACCCGGCCGTCCTTGAAGCGGAGCACGTCGTGGCTCTCGGCGCCGGGGTTGGCGTAGAGCTGCCGGACGCGCGCGAGGAATGCCTCCGGGTTCTCCAGCTGGGCGAGCACCGTCTCCAGCGCGCGGTCGTCGTCGCGGCTCCGGATGATGTCGGCGGGGATGCGCCAGAGGTGCACGAAGCGCTCGTTGAAGCGGACGATCTTCCCGTTCCGGTCCACGACCAGCACCCCGTCGTTCGTGGACTCCAGCGTGGCCTCGAGTAGGGAGAGCGCGTGCTGGCGCTCGGTCTCGATCCGGTGGCGCTCGCCGGCCTCGGGCAGGCTCGCGCATTCCCGCGCGGGCCCCGGCTCATCCGGAGCCGGATGGGCCGGCTCGGAAGGGAGGGAAGCGGGCGCGGCGAGCGTCCGGAAGCGATCGGCGCGAGGACGGCGCGCCAATAGCGTCGTCGCCAGCAGTCCGGCGCCGGCGGCCAGGGCGGCGGCCGGGATCCATGCGGAGGAAAGGGGCACGGCGCGGTCCCTCCTGTCGCGCGCGGGCGGGTCTCGCGCTCCGTGCGCGCGGCCCGCCGGTCGTTCTAGTTGCCGCCCGGAGGCGGCGGGGTAGGCGGCGCTTCGCCGCCCGGTGGGGGCGGAGGCGTCTCGGGAGGGGTCCCCGGCGCCGACCCGGGCGCGGCCGACCCGAAGGAGGCGCGCCGCTGCCGCTCCTGCGAGAGCACGTTCGGATTCAGGACCTTGAACTCGATCCGCCGGTTTCTGGCGCGGTTTGCGGCCGAGCGGTTCGAGACGAT
>Ga0182009_10000081_pt1 | contig 15115 bp, 16 predicted proteins | sample Sormic07211187_1_FD_161052 | JGI IMG/M metagenome (GOLD analysis project Ga0182009, IMG submission 161052) | Bulk soil microbial communities from the field in Mead, Nebraska, USA - 072115-187_1 MetaG | ecosystem: Environmental > Terrestrial > Soil > Agricultural land > Bulk soil | place: USA... | reverse complement strand
CGCCACCGACGCCGCGTTTTTATACGTGTGGAACGAGGCATAGTGGCGAGCAATGAGCTCTCAAGGCGTCCAGCGGCACGGTACCGCGGACGTCAATGAAGTTGATGAAGAGCAGCTAGTTCACTTGATAATGCCGCGGTCGGCGGCCTCGACGAACCGGATCAGCATTTCCACATCTTCCCCGCGGTCCTCTTCAGATTTGAGTTTTTGCAGCGCCTGCGAGGTATTCATTTTTGAAGCGAGCAGAATTTTGTACGCGTGATGAATCTTGGCGATGCGTTGTTTAGAAAATCCCCGGCGCTGCAGGCCGACTTTATTCATTCCATACGCGTGAGTCTCGCGCGCGGCCGAGGTCATGGAGAAAGGCAGCACGTCCTGAGTAATGGTCGTGCCTCCGCCGATGTAGGAATGAGCTCCGATTCTCACGAACTGATGCACCGGGCAGAGAGCGCCCACGACCGCCCACTCCTCGACCGTCACATGTCCGCCTAGCGTGGCTCCGTTGACTAGCATCACATGATCCCCAATGATGCAGTCGTGTCCGACGTGCGTGTAGGCCATAATCAGCAGGTGGCTTCCAATCTTGGTCAGCCCTCCGCCCTTCACCGTGCCACGGTTAATGGTCACGTACTCGCGAATTTCGTTGTGATCGCCGATCTCAAGCCGGGTCGATTCGCCTCGATAAGTTACATCCTGCGGCGCCATTCCGATGGCCGCGTACGGGAAGAAGGCATTCCCCTCTCCAATTTTCGTTGGCCCCTCAATCGCAACATGCGACAGTAAGCGGCAGTTTTCCCCGAGTTCGACATCGCGACCGACAACGCAGTACGGCCCAATGCTGCACGATGGAGGGATTTTCGCGGCCGGATCAATAATGGCTGTGGGATGAATCATTGGAGGTAAATCTTTGGGCTTCTGGGCAGGCGCATTCACGGCTTAAGATTCGCTCGCACCATTGCCATCCGCCCCGCGTCCCCGCGAGCTGTCGATAAGCTGGCAGGAGACAATGGCTTCCGCAACCTTTTTGTCGCCTACGAAGGCGTACCCCTGCATTTTGGCCGCAGTCATGCCTGGCACCGAGCGCCAGCCGGTGACCGTAACTTCCATTCGCAACTGGTCGCCGGGACTGACCGGACGCCGGAATTTCGCCCGCTCGATTCCGGTGAACACCATTACTTTGTCACTACGGTCCTGAATTTCGGTTAAAAGGAGCGCTCCGCCCGCCTGGGCAATCGCTTCGACGATCAAGACCCCCGGCATGATCGGCAATCCTGGGAAATGTCCTACAAAAAACGGCTCGTTGATGGTCACGTTCTTGATGGCCACGACGCGGCGTCTGCGTTCCAGTTCCAGCACGCGGTCAATCAGCAACAGGGGGTAACGGTGAGGCAGAATTTGGAGAATTTCGTGGATATCGTACGCGATCTTCGCGCTGTCGGGCGAAGCTTGCGGCCCAGGGTTGTTCTCACTCATGGTCGTCTAAATCGACCTGACGATTATACTGTACGGCTTGCGGGTCAATAGGTTGGAGCGCTCGGCGGAGGCTGAAATGAAAGCCCGGAAGAAAGCGGTGTCATCACGATTGCAGGCGGATCCGTCGTGGTCCGAGCGGCTTCATTTTTTCGAACAGAAGTTGCCGACGATGGTGCAGACGATCCGCGAGTTCGTCGAAATTGAGTCTCCCAGCGACAACAAGGCAGCCGGAGACGACATGGGCGCACTGCTTGCGGCCAAGTTCAATGAGATTGGTGGCACATCGCGACTTCATCGCACTTCGGAGTACGCGGACAATCTGCAGATCGACTTTCCCGGGCGTGAGGACCAGGCGCCGGTTCTGCTTCTGGGTCATTTCGATACTGTGTATCCGCTGGGAACCCTAAGCACCATGCCCTGCCATACGCAGGACGGCCGATTGTATGGACCGGGCGTTCTCGACATGAAATCAGGGATTGCATTAATGATGTACGCGATTCAAGCCTTGCAAACCTGGCATGGAATGTTGCCGCGCCCCGTCAGTGTGTTCCTGGTCTCTGACGAAGAGGTCGGGAGCAGTTCGTCACGGACGATTACTGAGGAGCTGGCGAGGGCCTCCGCTGCGGTGCTTGTTCTAGAGCCTGCTGCCGGGCATGGTGCTGTGAAAACAGCGCGCAAAGGCGTTGGCGAATACACGCTGACCGTGAACGGAGTAGCCGCCCATGCTGGGCTCGATCCCGCAAAAGGCCACAGCGCGATTTTGGAACTTGCACACCAGATCACGGCTATCTCGAAATTCAACGACCTGCGGAGTGGCGTGACGGTCAATCCCGGGATTATTCGAGGTGGCACCAGGACTAACGTGATAGCTGCCGAAGCAGTCGTTGAAATCGACCTCCGCATTCAGAGAGCAAGCCAGGCCCGCGGGCTCGATCGCAAGCTGCGGGCGTTGAGACCGCACGATGAACGTTGCAAGCTCACTATCGAAGGCGGCATCAATCGCATGCCCATGGAGCGCACTCCCGGCGTGGCGGCTCTTTACGAACGGGCGAAGGCCATTGCTCAGCAGGTCGGATGGAAACTCGACGAGGCGGCCGTAGGCGGCGGCTCCGACGGAAACTTCACAGCCGGGATCGGCATTCCAACCCTCGACGGCATGGGAGGGGTGGGCGCGGGGGCGCACGCGGTGCACGAGCACATTGTCATTTCCGAGCTGCCTAGACGAGCGCTGCTCCTGGCCGGAATGATCGAACAAGCCTGAGCCCGCATTTGCGAATCTCACACGCAAAAACTGGTTTGTTGCAGAAGAGGTCAATCTGCTGCCGTGAACACCAGGAAGTAATCCATCTTGTCGCCCTTCACAAAATCGTACTCATGCACCATGGTGTAGCCGGCTTCTTTCGCCTCGCGGACGACAACATCTTTTTCGACGCCATGATTATCCCCATTCCCATTGCGATCGATGATGCCCAGCTTTGCGCCCGGACGAAGTGAGGATCGCAGATTTCGCAGAAGCGTAATGGGGTGAGCGATTTCGTGATAAGTCTTCAACAACAGAACGGCATCGACAGAAGTTGCGGGCAAACGGGGGTTATCCGCCTCACTCAGGATCGTCTTTACGTTGTTCAAGTGCTCTTTGTGGGCGCGCTCGCTGATGTAGCGGACCGCCTCTGGATTGATATCGACCGCATAGACGAGTCCGTCCTTGCCTACTCGTTGGGCGGCACGAATCGTGAACCAGCCCGAGCCTGCTCCTACGTCGGCCACCGATTTGGCCGGCGCGATGCCGAGGATGTCCATCACGCGATTGACCTGCAATCTTTCGTCTCGGCCAGGCGCGTCGAAGATCGAGAGGTCTCCCGTATACGGTTCGCTGGTCGTTCGTTGCTGGCCTGGGGCAGTATTCGCCGGCTTCGATGTTTGCGATAAGGAAAAAGGAGCAACAATCAGTGCTCCCCACACCGCCATTGAAATAACTCGCAGCCGCAACAACATGTTTCACCTCTATTGCATAGACTCTAAGCCGAGCGGCAGGTGAGCTTTTTACTCAGATCCTAAGATGCCGGTTTTGACTCTGATCATCAGCTAGCCTAGAATTTTTCCAAGCAGCAATATTCAGGAATCAGCAAAGGCTCGTCAGAGCAGGAGGCTTGGTCCATGGGCGGTAAGATTGGCTTGACCGAGATCATTTTACTCGTGGCAATCGTGCTGCTGCTTTTCGGGCCGAGTAAGTTCGCGCAGCTGGGCAAGAGCGTGGGCGAAGGCCTTCGAAACTTCAAATCGGCCGTGAAAGAGGAAGAGCCGAAAAATGAAGAAGAGAAAAAATCCTAGCGTCCAGCAGCTCTCTACTTGCGCTTTCAGCTGCCAGTAAGCATCTGGTACACCAACGCGACCGGCAAGCCCACCACATTGGTGTAATCACCCTCGATGCGCGGAATCCAGCGGGATGCCCTGCCCTGGATCGCATATGCACCGGCTTTGTCCATCGGCTCGCCGGTGGCGACATACTCATGAATTTCCGGTTCAGAAATTTCACTCATGGTTACCGAGGTCGTTTCCGAGCCAATAAAAAATTCGTGGCCTTCTTTTCTCAATTTTCTGTAGGGTACATCCGGAGCCGCCGGCACAGGCACGGAGTGACTGGAAGCTGACATCGGCTCTGTGCTGATTGGTTGCACCAGGCACACTGCCGTAATCACCTCATGCGCGCGGCCGGATAACATCCGCAACATTCGCACCGCATCGGCCTGATCGACTGGCTTGTTGAGAATTGTGCCATCCACTACTACGACCGTGTCCGCCCCGAGAACAAGGGAGTCTGGATGGATACTCGAAATGGCCAGTGCCTTCTCACGCGCCAGTCGCTCGGCACAAGTACGCGCGTCCTCATCCGGGTGTGGAGTCTCGTCCACATCAGCAGGTTGGGCAATGAACGGAATACCCGCATGGCGCAGAAGTTCCTGGCGTCGTGGTGACGCCGAGGCGAGGATCAGCATGGCTTCAAGATTGTACCGAGATGGCCGAGTGCCAGAAATTCACAACTCCCTCGCGGCTTCGCCAATGGAGGCGGATAGCTGCTCCAGAGACCAGGAAATTTCGCCCGTATTGATGACCGCAGGAGGAGCCAGAAGAATGTGATCCCCTGAAACGCCATCGACAGTGCCTTGCATGGGATAAACCAGCAAGCCGCGCTTCGCGGCCGCCGCTGCAACCTTACTTGAAAAAGCCATATCCGCCGGAAACGGCTCTTTGGTTTTCTTGTCCGCGACGAATTCCACAGCCCAGAGTAGCCCGATTCCCCGCACGTCTCCCACAGATTGTTCAGCGAACAATGCGCCGAGTGCCCGGTTGAACTCGCCCGCCGGACTGTGAGAATCATTTGAATCCGCCGCTTTGACCAAGTTGTGGGCTTGAAGATATTGAAGAACGGCGCGTCCGGCGGCCAGTGAGATGGGATGCGCGTTATAAGTGAATCCGTGCAAAAAGGATCCAGAACCCGTTGCAATCGCCTCGACGACTTTTCTGCTGGCGATGACCGCGCCTAGAGGCGCATAACCGCTCGAGAGACCTTTTGCGGCGACCAGAATGTCGGGCTGGACGTCCCAGTGATTGACCGAAAAATTTCGACCCGTACGTCCCATTCCGGTCATGACTTCATCCGCGATCAGCAGCACGCCGTGGCGCCGGCAAATCTCGGCAATGCTTTGCAGATATCCCGGTGGAGGCACAACCGCGCCCAAAGTAGCGCCACTTACAGGCTCGAAGATGAATGCGGCAATCTCTCCACCTGCCGCTTCAATGGCTCGCTCTAGTTCCGCTGCGTACTCTTGTCCGCAATTGCGGCACCCATCCGTGCAGTCAAAGGCGCAGCGATAGCAATATGGCATGCCGATATGAGGAAACTCACGAATCATGGACAGATAGATCTGCCGCCGGCGCTTATTGCCAGACACTGAGAGTGCGCCCAATGTCGCTCCGTGATAGCTCTGGTGCCGGCTCAGGATTTGATGGCGCCGGCTCTGGCCGACTTCCAATTGGTACTGTCGCGCCAGTTTCAGCGCGGTCTCGATGGCCTCCGAGCCTCCAGAAGTAAAATAAGCTGCGCCCTCTCTGAAATGTTCGCCCGCGAATGCCAGCAACTCCTCAGCATATTGTTCTGCAATCGGCGTGGTGAACTGGCTGGTGTGAACGAACTCCAGTTTTGAGGCCTGCTCCACCATGGCACTGACTATCTCCGGCACCCCATGGCCGATCAGATTCACTGCCGCCGAACCTGCCAGATCCAAGTACCTCTTCCCAGTGCTATCCCAGACGTAGACGCCCTCTCCGCGAACGGCGGATGGGAACTGCTTGCGAAAGGACCGGTGGAATACCGAGGAAGCGGTGTGCACGCCGTTTACTGGAGTCACACAGGAATTATCGCAGAGTCGTGGCTATCGACCTCGGGACCGGACGATAGCCCACCCTTTGGGAGCGATTTAAGACTACAAGTCCCGCGCTGATTACTTTGGCTTGGGAGGACGCCGTTCAATCAACCCGGGGCATTTGAGATTCCGATAAGATTGACCATTCACCAATCGGGTCTCGATGAAACTGCTGCGCTTTTTTCGACCGTCGCACCAGCACACCGCATTTTCCGCGACTCTGCTGCTGATTTCGGCGGTCATGCTGTCCCGGGTGATTGGCTATGCCCGCGATGCATACATCGCCTGGGCGTACGGGGCAGGCGGAGCAACCGACGCGTACGTTGCAGCGTTCACCCTGCCGGACTTTCTCAACTATGTCGTGGCAGGCGGGGCCGCGTCGATTACATTCATCTCCATCTATACCCGATTCCTTGCAGAAAAGCGCGAGGCCGACGCACAGAAGACCTTCTCCATCATCGTTACCGTGATGACAACGGTGATGATCGTTGGGACCATTCTGACGGAAATTTTCGCTCCGCAATTCGTGCGCTGGTTTGTGAAGGGATTTCCACCCGACAAGATTGAATTGTGCGTGCACCTGACGCGAATTCTTCTCCCCGCCCAGATCTTTTTTTACGTGGGCGGTGTGGTCTCGGCCGTCCTGCTTTCACACCGGCTGTTTCTTTTTCCCGCATTCGGGCCGCTGATCTACAACGTATTCATCATTCTGGGAGGCGTTGTGGGCGGCCGACACTTTGGAATTCAGTCCCTCGCTTATGGAGCGCTAATAGGAAGCTTTGCTGGTCCGTTCCTTGCCAGCGTAATTGGGGCGGCGCGCATCGGAACCGGCTACCGGCCGTCGTTCGAGATCGCAAACCCTGCGTTTCGAGAATGGGTAAAACTTTCTGTACCGCTGATGTTGGGAGTCTCCCTGGTGACGGCCGATGATTGGATTCTGCGGCATTACGCAGCGAGCGGGGTCGGAGACATCACCCGGCTCACTTTTGCGAAACGGTTGTTCGCGGTGCCGATCGCGGTTCTGGGGCAAGCAACAGGGCAGGCATCTTTGCCATTCTTCGCGCGGTTGTTCAATGAGAAAAAGCTCCAGGCATTCGCCGATACCGTGAATGACTCGGTATACCGGGTGTCAGCGGCATCGCTGCTGGCAACCGGCTGGATGATGGTTGCTGCGATTCCGCTGATTGACCTGGTGTACCGCCGCGGCAAATTCTCGTTTGGCGACACACAGACGAGCGCCGTCTACTTCTTCTGGTTCTCGCTGTCACTGGTGCTATGGTCCGCTCAAGGGCTCTACGCCCGCGCCTTCTACGCTGCGGGCGACACCCTGACACCCATGCTTGCGGTCAGCCTGATCACCGTAGTCTCGTTGCCCATTTATTCCTTCTTGTTCCACGCATTCGGAGTTGTCGGCCTGGCGTGGGCTTCCGACATCGGCATCGGTATCAATCTGCTTGCGCTTGCCGGACTCCTCCACCAACGCGGACTGGTGCGGCTCGACGAAATGCGTTGGAAAGAACTGGCAAAAGCGCTATTAGCGGCTGTCATAGCAGGGCTAATCAGTTTCGAAGTTGCCAAAGCCGTGCCCTTGGGCAGTACGGGCCATGGCAATCGAGTAGCGGATTTATCGCAGCTTGCACTGGTCTCCATTACGTGGGCGGCGGCTGTTGCGGCGGCATTGTGGCTGCTGCGTTCCGAATTGCCTCGTGACTTGCGGCGGCGCAAAGCCGCAGCGTATCCGGCGGTCGCGCAGGATGAGAGCAGAGAAATACTAGGCGCCGGGCGATAGATCGTGCTCGAACAGAGACCTACTCGGCAGCACTTACCAACGCCCGGAAGATTGCCCGCGAATGTTCGTCCTGATCGGAGCGCTCCGGATGCCACTGCACTGCCAGCACAAAGTGGTCGGGCGATCTGGCCTCGATGGCTTCGATGATGCCATCGGCGGGACACCGGCCAACCAGCCGCAGAGTTTCACCAATCGCGTCCGCGGACTGATGATGTGAGGAATTTACCGGAATGATCATCTTCAAAGCGCTGCCGTTTGCGGGGACGCAATTAGCGAGAATCTGTCCTAATTTCGACTCGCGCTCGATTTCGACCGTATGCGCGATAGCAACATTCTTTCCCGCCTCGTGATCGACTTGGTTGCGAGCGGGTTCCGGCAGGAAGTCCGGGATGTGCTGAATCAAGGATCCCTGAAAAAAGACGTTCAGACTTTGCAGCCCGTAGCAAATCCCGAGCACGGGTTTTCGCCGCGCGTAAGCATGGTCGAGGAGCACAAAATCAACTTCTTCCCGCCGTGAATCGGGGGGCGCCGTATGCGGAGATGCCGGTTGCCGAAATTTTGCGGGGTCCACGTCGGCATTGCTGCCAGGCAGCAGAACAGCGTCGCAGGTTTGGACCATCTTCTCCACTTCGGCCAGCGCCTGATCGAGAGGAATACGGATGGCCACGCCACCTGCGAGTTCAATGGCGCGTTCGTATTGTGGAATTGCCCGTGCTGCGTACTCGTGATTGCTGGAGTGCGGCATGGGAATGGCGATGCGCGGCGGCATCAGCCCATTCTCTCAATGGCGTTCAGCGCCTTGCGCTGCTGGTAGTGCCGGATTTCCAGAACGGTGGCCAGGACAAAGATGATTACACCCGCAACAAACGCCAAAGGGAAGGCGATGTCCCAATAAGCGATCCGCATGTCGGGACGTACGCCACGCAGGGCAGAAACGATCAGCGTTCCCACAATCGCCAGCAGCAGGCAGGCGGCCAAGGCCAACAGAGAACCTACGAAGGTCAACAAACAGACGCGGACCGGTACGCAACACCAGCCAGGAAAGTGATGGCCCCGGCCGATTGCGAACAGAGTCTTGGTTGCGGAACGATCAGCCACGGCGTTTGTAGAGAATGGCGAATTCAAATCCTGAATTTGCAGGAAACAATTCGGCGACTTTTCGCAGACGCTCAGCCAGAGCAGAAGGCGCGAGCAGTGGATAATCCCGCTCGCGCAGGTCGTAGTAATCCACATCCAGATAGAGCGAGAGCAGATAAATGGAGATCGCGTCGGAGAATGTAGCTTTGAGATACTCCGTCTTGTAGCGTTCGACGTCGGGACCGTTGGCCAAAGCCAATTTACGGGCTTCCCATGCATCCAGGGAAGTCTCGCCGCGGATACCGGATTCCACCTGGCCCCAGGCCAGTTGACTGAACTCGTGCGAGACGCCAGCGCGTTCTACCAGCGCGTGCCCCACATTGATATAAAACTCGAACGCCACAGAGAACTTGTCGTCCATGAGACGTGTCGAGATGAAAACACACTGCGAATCACCCAGATTCAGGTTGCGATGACAGACGGCGTTATCACTGAGCGCGACGTCGTACCGGTCAGCGATCAGGGTGTCGTCGCCCTGGCTTACCGTCAGGGGAACAAAATAGTATGCTTTGCGTTCAAGAGCGGCCGCGATCCGGGCAGGGACTGCAGCCACCATGCGCTCCAGATCGAACGAATTAACCGCGATTTCTCCGGCACTGGCGTAACAGATACCGTTCGGAGCCTGGGACACCGGAGTGAGACGTACTACCTCGGCGGGGCTCCTGGTGATCGCTGGCGCTGCCTGAGACATTAGTCTTTATTCTACACACAGCACAGGCTTGGAGTTCGCAATGAGAATCTCTTGCAGAAGGAAGGCTCGGTGAACAAAAGCGCGCTCAGGGCCGGGCGAGGGATTGGCTAGTACAACGATCCAGAGGACGACAGCGGGAGCCAATGGCCCTGGTTATCTTCGGCCTGGCCGGCAAACAGACTACCGGTTCGCAATCACGAACTCCAGGTTCGCCGCTCCGTTTGGGCTAACCGTCACCGATTTCTCCCAGGTCTTGGCCTCGGTGAAAACGGGACGCTCGACACTGTGCTCGGTAAGCACATCAAAAGCCTGCTCTTTTCCTGCCAGGCCCCAACCTTCATGCCATGCGACAACCTGATACGTTCCGGGCGGCACGTCGGTGAACTGGAATCTGCCACTCTCATCGGTCACTGCGTAATAAGGGTGCGGAGCCACGAACATCTGGGCATTCATCCACACGTGACCACCATTGCAGCGCAGGTTCACCACGCCCGGAGTCTGCATGGTGCGGCTTGTCACTTTTCCGGGGAAAGGAAACGGCAGATTGAAAGTCGCCGCTCCGTCCATGTGAACCGTGTGCAGAGTAGCGTCGGAGCTCATCATGTCGAGCGCCCCCTGTTGCGGAACGAGAAGGATGTGGGGTATATAGCGGCACCGTTTCTGGTCAAGGTGACGGCGCTGTTCCGGTAACTGCAGGGCTTTGCCGGCGCCAATGTTCTTGAGGTAAACGACTGTATTCGCCACTCCGCCTTGCGGGCCGACCACCAGTCGCTCGAGATCCGCTTTTTTTCGCGAATCCGGGTCGCAGACTTGCGAATCTTTCGTGATGGGAAATTCAAGTGCTCGTGGCAATGGTCCGGACCACTTAACTGTTCCGGAGATAGTGCCCCCATCCGTGACGTTGATAACTTTGTAATTGCTCTGTCCTAAGAGCTCGACAGTTGCGAGCAGGACGAAAGCCACACTGATCTGATAAAGCCGGCGCATACCCGTCCCCTTAAAGCCTTAACGGTCCGCATGATCGCTAAAGCACGTAGCTTTGGCCGTGCGATTTTAAGACCTGACTTCACCGGCGCGCGTCCCACCTAGTAGGAAAGTGTTGAACAGGGGCCCGATACTCGGTACTACGGAACAGCACTTGTGTCGCAGGCCTTCCATCGGTTTCAACCGGGGAAGACGGCGCCCAACGGGCGGGGTCCTGTGATTGAAATCACAACAATGATGCGCGTGGCAGCAGCGCACGTCGAGATTACCTAAGTCATATCCATCGGCCACAGTGGGGATCTTGCCTACCGGTGATCGCTGCGCTCTGGTCGTAAATTTCCCACCCAGACCTTACAATCATCCGGCGATGACCGTCACTGTGCGTTCCTTCGCAAAAATCAATCTCGGGCTGCGCATCGGAGCGCGCCGCAATGATGGGTTCCACCAACTGCTGACGGTTTATCAGACCATCGGACTGTATGACTTGGTCCATATCAGGATTGAACGAGGATCGGGGATCGAGATTCTGTGCACGGACCCGAGAGTCCCCCGCGACGAGACGAATACCTGCTACCGCATTGCCGACCTCGCGATGCAGTCCCTTGGTGCGCGGGGACGGGTTGTGGTCGAAATCGAGAAACGTCTCCCCGTACAGGGCGGGCTTGGCGCCGCTTCCTCCAACGCGGTGAGTACATTGCTGGGATTGCAACGGATGCTAAGGAAATCGCTCACGGCGATCCAGAGTTTGCGGGTCGCGGCGGAGATCGGGTCGGACTTGCCGCTGTTCCTCCTGGGAGGCACGGTGCTTGGCGCCGGGCGTGGCGAGGAGGTCTATCCTCTTTCGGACCTACCGGCGACGGCTTGCGTGGTGGTCACGCCTGACGTGGGCGTATCAACGCCCAAGGCGTTTGCGGATTGGGATGGCGCTCGAGCAGCCGAGCCAGAATCGGCGGGACAGCCGAGGGCCGCTGTCCCGAGACCACTCCAGAACAAATTGACGCTGAACAGGGTGTCCGATAGAATGAATGAGCTTGGCTGCGGCTTTTCGGCGTGGCTGAGCGAGCAGTACTCCGGTGCTCCTTTTGGAAGGGGCCGGGCCGAGAACCCGCTTCTCGCGCTTGTCCGGGCCGGGATCAAGAACGACTTCGAGCAAGTCGTCTTTCCTGAGCATCCCGAGCTTGTTGAAGTTAAGAAAGTGCTTTTGCGCGCAGGCGCGAAGTATGCGTCCTTGTCAGGTTCGGGTTCAAGCCTGTACGGGTTGTTCTCGTCGAAAGCCGCAGCGGGAAGAGCCACGGCAAGGCTTCGGAAACAAGGTTGGAAGGGGCAGGAGACATCAACCCTTCCACGCCGGATTTACTGGAACCGGTTGTTTGGGTCGACGAATTTTTGATTGTTGATTCTTGCTGGTTGCATGAAAATAATCGTGCCCCGCGCGGGGTTCATTGAACCAGTCAAGCGATCAACAACGGGATACTGGGCCGTCGACTAATGGTAGGTCAAGTGCCTTTGGAGCACTTTGTCTAGGTTCGAATCCTAGCGGCCCAGCCAGAAACAGACGTCAGCCGCCCGATGGCGGGCGAAGCTGATGGCTGGCAGCTGAGAGCTTAACTATGGCCACCTTAGTGACGCCGACCGAGAAGACAGCCGAGAAGAAGACTCCGCCCGCAACGGACGAGAAGCCGGAACGCAAGCAGCGTCCCAGGGTGGACGATAAGTTCAAGATCTTCAGCGGCACGGCCAATGCGGCGTTAGCCGATGAAGTCTGTCATTTCCTGGGCATGCAGCGGGGCCAGGCGCAGGTGACGCGCTTCGCCGACGGCGAGTGTTACGTGCAGATTCAGGAGAACGTCCGCGGCGCTGACGTTTTCGTAATGCAACCGACGTGCCGTCCTGTGGATGAGCACCTGATGGAGTTGCTGCTGATGATCGATGCGCTGAAGCGGGCTTCGGCGCGGCGGATCACGGCAGTTATTCCGTACTTCGGCTATGCGCGTCAAGACAGGAAAGACAAGCCACGGAGTCCGATCTCGTCGAAGCTGGTGGCGGACTTACTCACTACGGCGGGTGCGCACCGGGCGCTGATTGTGGACTTGCATACGCCGCAGTTGCAGGGATTTTTTAATATCCCGGTGGACCACTTGTTCGCATCGCCGGTGCTGGTGGATCACTTTCGCAAGCTAGCTCTGCCGAATTTAACCGTTGTGTCACCTGACGCGGGCGGCGTGGAACGGGCCAGGTTCTTCGCAAAGAAGGTGGATGCGGCGCTGGCGATCGTCGATAAACGGCGGGTCGAGATGAACGTGGCCGAGATTATGCACGTCATCGGCGATGTGCACGGACGGACATGCCTGGTGATAGACGATTTGATCGACACTGCGGGCACATTGGTAAAAACAGCGGCGGCGCTTGTGGAGAATGGGGCTACTCAGGTTTATGCGTGCGCTTCGCATGCCGTGCTGTCCGGGCCCGCGGTGGAGAATATTCGTAACTCGGTAATCACGGAAGTGGTGGTAACGAATACGATCCCGCTGAACCCCGCGGCGCAAGAGGCCACCACAGAAAAGGGCGGAAAGATCAAGGTGCTCTCTATCGCGGGATTGATTGGCCGTGCGATTCAGGCCAATCACGAAGAGACTTCGGTAAGTAAGTTGTTTACATAGCAAAGAGCGGTGAGCAGTGAGTCATGAGCGAACCCGCATGGCTAGCCGCTGCAAGAGACTTCGTAGATAGGACATGGAATTTATGGCGACGGCATTGGAAACGAACGTACTGGAAGCGCAACCGAGAGAGGCAGGCACGAAGAATGATGCCCGCCGCGTGCGCCGGGAGGGCAAGATTCCGGCCGTGGTGTATGGAGCAGGGAAAGAATCGCTCTCCATCAGCGTGGATCCACGAGTGGTCACCAGGATTTTGAACTCTGAATCCGGCCACAACACGATTTTTGACCTCACGCTCAATGGCGATAAGACCAAAGCCATGATCGTGGACTGGCAGTACGAACCGATCAAGGGCAAACTGCTCCACATCGATCTCAAACGGATTGCGCTCGACAAGGTCTTGAAGGTCAGTGTGCCCATCTTTCTGGTGGGCGAAGCTGCTGGGGTAAAGCAGGAAGGCGGCATTCTGGAGCAGATGCTGCGGGAAGTCGAAATCGAGTGTCTGCCAGGAGATATTCCGAGCCATATAGATGCCGACATCAGTGATCTCACGTTCGGCAAGGTGCTGCGTGTTTCGGACCTGCCGCACTCAGAGAAGCTGAAATTCCTGAGCGATGAGAATCAGCCGGTAGCGCACGTGACCTCAGTGAAGGAAGAAGTCGTTGCCGCGCCCGAAGCGGTGGCAGCGGAAGCAGCAGCTCCAACTGAGCCCGAAGTCATCAAGAAGGGCAAGCAGGAGACCGAAGAAGAAGGCGGCGAGGCTGCTCCGGAGAAAGCCGAAAAGAAAGAAAAGAAATAGGTTGTGTAGGGACGTGCGCCTTCGCCCGTCCTGTCGAGTGAAGCTCGATGTTTTCGTGGGACTTAAGGTTCGGGCGGGCGAGCGGTCCGCCGCTACGCAGTTCGGAATGGTAGCGTGAAACTGATCGTTGGTCTCGGAAATCCCGGAATCGAATATCAGTTCTCGCCACATAATGTAGGGTTTCTGGCGATTGATCGGATTGCGGGAAACCTGGGACTGGAAGTGAGAAACCGGCAATGCCGAGCGCTGACGGCGCGCACTGTACTGGCCGATCAGATGGTGCTGCTGGCCAAGCCCGAGACGTTCATGAACCTGAGCGGTCTCTCGGTGCGGGAGTTGCTTAGAGAGTATGAAGCGAAACCGGAATCGGACCTGATCGTCATTCAGGACGAGCTGGATTTTCCGCTGGGCACGCTTCGCATTCAAACTCGCCGCAGTTCGGGAGGGCATAACGGCATCGAGTCGATCATCGATGCGCTGGGTACGCAGGATTTTCTGCGCATCCGGATTGGCGTCGCGCCCGAGCGGAAGGTGTCAGACGGCAAAGAGTACTTGCTGGCGCCCATGCGCAAGGCAGATTTGAAAGTGATTGACGGAATGCTCGATACCGCTGAAGAAGCAGTGAAGGTGATTCTGCGAGACGGTCCGGCAGCGGCAATGAACTGCTTTAACCGTAAGGAGCCGGGCGAAGAAAGAGATTAGCCACAGATCAACACGGATTCACACGAATCAGAGTCCTTAGCTCTCTTAGTTGATTCGTGGAGTCTGTGAAAGTGGCAAGGTTTGGAGAGATAAATGAATCGTACTTATGAGCTGATGTTCATCGTCCGGCCCGATATGCAGGACGAGGATTTGGACAAACTGATCTCGACCCTGCAAACGGTCGTACCCGCGTCAGGCGGATCCGTGCAAAAGGTCGAAAAAATGGGCAAGCGCCGTCTGGCCTACACTGTGCGCCGTTTCCACGACGGTATTTACGTCCTTATGGTCATCGAGGGCGGCGGGCCGGCAATCCACGAACTGGAGCGCCGTTTGCGTGTCACTGAACCAGTGATCAAGTTTCTCACTGTTCGCGTGGACGAGGAGCAGAAGCGCCTGGACAAGATCAAGAAGCTGCGCGACTCGAAGAAGAAAGTAAGCGCGCAGCCGGCAACTCAGGAA